>R23__coassemble_1342_pt1 | contig 11876 bp, 13 predicted proteins | sample R23__metabat2_high_PE_005 | metagenome-assembled genome bin R23 | reverse complement strand
CCCCATGAAGATGCTGATCTTCTCCTGCCTGCTCGGCGTGGTCCATCTGTTCGTCGGCATGGGCATCAATGCCTATCTGCTGATCCGGGATGGCAAGGTCATGGATGCGGTGGAACAGACCTTTGTCTGGTATGCCTTTATCACAGGCCTTGGCCTCTTGCTTTTCGGTGGCGACCTCTTTGCGGCCGCTCCGACCATCGGCAAATATCTGGCCATTGCCGGCGCCGTGGGCATTATCGGTATCCCAATCATCCGCGGCAAGGGCATCGGCAAGGCGGTCGGCCTCTGGAATCTATACGGCTGTACCAGTTATCTGGGTGACATCCTGTCCTATTCCAGGCTTCTGGCTCTGGGCCTGGCCTCTGCGGTCATTGCCCAGGTCTTCAACGCCCTGGGCGGCATGCTGGGAGGCGGACTCCTGGGCGTTATCGGCTTTATCGTCATTGCCCTGATCGGACATGTCTTTAATTTCGCGATCAATGCCCTCGGCACCTTTGTTCACGCCAGCCGTCTGCAGTATGTTGAGTTCTTCGGTAAGTTTTATACGGGGGGCGGGAATCCGTTCAAACCGTTTAAGAAAAACACAAAATATGTCAATATCGTATCTGACACTAAGGAGGAAAAATAAATGAATTTAGGTTTGGCTTTGGCATTATTTGGCGCAGCTATTGCAGCTCTGGCCGGTGTCGGCTCCGGTATCGGCGTGGGTATCGCCGGTCAGGCAGCCGCCGGTGTGGTGGCAGAGGATCCCAAGAAGTTCGGTCAGACCCTGGTCCTGCAGGCCCTTCCGGGCACACAGGGCATCTACGGCCTTCTGGTCGCCTTCCTGATCCTTCAGAAGGTCGGCCTTCTGGGAGGCGCTCCGGCAGAGATCTCCACAGCGGCCGGTCTCGGTCTTCTGGCCGCCGGCATTCCCATCGGTATCGTCGGCATCTATTCCGGTATTGCCCAGGGCAAGGCAGCAGCTGCCGGCATCACCCTGATCGCCAAGAGACCCAGTGAGCTGGCCAAGGGCATGATCTATGCGGCCATGGTCGAGACCTATGCCGTGCTTGCCCTTCTGGTCTCCTTCCTGATGTACAACAGCGTGGTCCTTTCATAAGGGCGCAAGGTCATTAGGGAGAAAAGAAACAGGAAAGGACAGGTGCTTGTATGGGCGTGGAAAATATTACCGCTCGCATTTTGCAGGAAGCCAGGGATGAGGCCTTGAAGACCGAGCAGGAAGCCAAAGCCTCGGAAGCTGCTATCCTTGAAAATGCCTCCCGGGACGCTTCTGCCATCGAAGCCGATCTGGCCGCCAGGGCCAGGGAGGATGCCGGGATCCTTAAGGAACGCCGCCGCTCCGTTGCGGAGCTGGAGGCGAGAAAGATGCGTCTGGCCATGAAGCAGGAGACGATCGAGGAGACCTTTGAGGAGGCCCTGAAGGCCATGGAAAACATGGACCGGAAGGATTATACGGCCTATATCAAAAAGCAGCTTGACTCTTACAGGACGGAGGGCGGAGAGATCCTCCTCAATGCCCGCGACCGGTCTGAGATCGGAGATGAGATACGCGCAGCAGTATCGGGAAGCGCACTTTCCCTGTCTGAGGAGACGACCGATATCCGCGGCGGCTTCATTTTGAAGCAGGGCAGGGTCTATATCAACGCCTCTCTCGAGAAGCTTCTGGAAACGGAAAAGAAACAGATCACCGCACAGGTGGCCGGCATTCTGTTTGAGTAAAGGTGGGCGAATATGGGCGCAGATTATATTTTCGCCTGTGCCAGAGTCAGGAGCATGGAAAAGTATCTTCTGGGAAAGGAAAAACTCGGTCTCATGATCGAGGCCAGGACCCCGGAGGATGCCATGAAGGTGCTCAGTGAGGCACAGTACGGCAGCGAGGGCGAGACGGTCAGACCTGAAGACTACGAACGCCTTCTGAGTCAGGAGACCCGTAAGCTGAATGAGCTTTTGAGGGAGCTTGCACCCGGTGAAGAGGCTTTCAGGATCTTCTCTCTGCCCTTGGATTATCACAACATCAAAACTCTTCTGAAGGCAGAATTCCTGGAGATCGATGCCTCGCATCTTCTGATGAACGGCGGGACGATCGAAGCCCAGGCCATGGCCGTTCTGGTCAGGGAGAGAAATTATATGGGCATGACGGGGCATATGCGAAAGGCCATCGAAGAAACCGTCGATGCCCATGCCAGGACACAGGATCCCCAGTGCATCGACCTGATCTGCGACCGGGAATGCTACGCGGAGCTCCTTGAGGCGGCGGAGGCATCAGGCAGTGATTTCGTCAGGGGCTATGTCAGGCTCATGATCGATACGATCAACCTGAAGACCTTTGCCCGCGCCCGGAAAATGGGCCAGCCCTGGGGCTATTTCAGCAGTGTCTTTATCCCGGGAGGCAATATCATCGAGAAGACCTTTGTGGCCGGCTATGAGGATCCTCTCAACCAGTTCGCCTCTCGCCTGGAGGGGACTGCCCTTTACGGCGTGGCCGAAGAGGGACTTCAGGCCCTGAAGGAGACGGGAAGCTTTACGGTATTGGAACGTCTTTGCGATAATGCCCTGATGGCCTATCTCAAGGATGCCAAATATATTTCATTCGGTGTGGAGCCGCTGATCGCTTATGTGGCGGCAAAACAGACTGAGATCAGGAGCGTGCGCATCATTCTGGCCGGCAAGACGGCGGGATTGGCCCCGGACCTGATCCGTGAAAGGCTGCGTGAGACCTATGGCTAAGATCGGTGTTATCGGAGACGCCCAGAGCGTCCTGGGCTTTAAAGCTTTCGGCCTTGATGTGTTTGCCGTCGGCAGCACGGAGGAGGCCGTCAGGGACCTTCATCGGATGGCTGAAGAGGGCTACGGCATCATCTACATCACAGAGCGCTTCTGCAGAGATATGTCTTCTGAGATCGAAGTCTATGTGAGCTGCCGGACACCGGCCATTATCCCCATCCCGGGCGTGGACGGGACCTACGGTGTCGGAATAGGCAATGTCAAAAAGTCCGTGGAAAGAGCTGTCGGCGCAGATATTTTATTCGGAGGAAATGAATAAATGACTCAGGGAAAAATTGTTAAGATATCCGGCCCCCTTGTTGTGGCGGAAGGCATGCAGGATGCGGATATGTTCGATGTCGTCCGCGTGGGCGAGCAGAACCTGATCGGCGAGATCATTGAAATGCGTGACGGAATGGCCTCCATTCAGGTCTACGAAGAGACGGCCGGCCTGAAGCCGGGCAGCGCCGTGGTCAGCACCGGGGCTCCTCTTTCCGTGGAGCTGGGCCCGGGACTTATCGAGACCATGTATGACGGTATCCAGAGACCTCTTAAGGCCATGGTCGAAAAGGCCGGCCCCAATATCACAAGAGGTATCTCCGTGGACGCTCTGGACCGGACCAGAAAATGGGACTTTGTTGCCACGGTCTCCGTCGGTGATGAGGTCGAGCAGGGCGATATCATCGGCACGGTTCAGGAAACTCCTGTCGTTGAGCAGCGCATCATGGTACCCTACCGCGTCAGTGGCCGCATCAAGACTATCGCCTCCGGCTCCTATACCGTGGAGGATGTCGTGGGTACCGTGGAAACGGCCGACGGCAAAGAGGTCGAGCTCAAGCTCATGCAGAAATGGCCGGTCCGTGTGGCCCGTCCCTATAAGACCAAAATGGTGCCGGAGGAGCCCCTCATCACCGGTCAGAGAGTCATCGATACGCTCTTCCCCATCGCCAAGGGCGGCGTGGCCGCTATTCCGGGCCCCTTCGGCTCCGGCAAGACAGTCACCCAGCACCAGCTGGCCAAGTGGGCCGATGCCGACATCGTGGTCTACATCGGCTGCGGCGAGCGCGGCAATGAAATGACTGACGTTCTGATGGAATTCCCGGAGCTTAAGGATCCGCGTTCGGGTGAGTCTCTGATGAAGAGGACCGTCCTCATCGCCAATACCTCCGATATGCCGGTCGCGGCCCGTGAGGCTTCGATCTATACCGGTATCACCATGGCGGAATATTTCCGTGACATGGGTTATTCCGTGGCTCTGATGGCCGACTCCACCTCCCGCTGGGCCGAGGCCCTTCGTGAAATGTCCGGCCGTCTGGAGGAAATGCCCGGTGAAGAAGGCTATCCGGCTTACCTGGCCTCCCGTCTGGCCCAGTTCTATGAAAGAGCCGGCAAGGTCGTGAGTTTGGGCAAACAGGGCCGCATCGGTGCCCTGTCCGCCATCGGGGCTGTTTCACCGCCCGGCGGCGATACCTCCGAGCCGGTCTCTCAGGCCACCCTCCGTATCGTCAAGGTCTTCTGGTGCCTGGATTCCTCACTGGCCTACAGGAGACATTTCCCGGCCATCAACTGGCTCAACAGCTATTCCCTGTATTCCGCCAGAATGGACAAGTGGTTTGCCGCCAACATCAACAGCGAATTCCCCAAGCTCCGCGCAGATGCCATGTCCCTCCTTCAGGAGGAGGCTGAGCTCAATGAAGTCGTGCAGCTGGTCGGTGTCGACGGCCTGTCCGAGGTCGACCGCCTTAAGCTGGAGACCTGCAAGATGATCCGTGAGGACTACCTCCACCAGAACTCCTTCCATGAGGTCGATACCTATACCTCCATGGAGAAGCAGTACCGGATGCTTAAATGCGTTCTCAGCTTCTACGAGGAAGGCCTGTCCGCACTCGAAAACGGCGCTGACTTCCATAAGATCTCAGCCCTTCCCATCCGTGAGGATATCGGCCGTTTCAAATATGTGACGGAAGATAAGGTCGAAGATGAATATCAGAGGATCCGCAGTGAGCTGAGCGAAGCCATGGTCGCTCTGACAGGTAAGGAGGCATAAGCTTATGATGAAGGAATATAAGACCATTTCCGAAGTCGCCGGCCCTCTGATGCTGGTCAAGGGCGTGGAAGGCGTCGGCTATGATGAACTGGGTGAGATCGAGCTCCCCAACGGCGATGTCCGTCACTGCAAGGTATTGGAGATCAACGGCGGCAATGCCACCGTCCAGCTTTTCGAAAGCTCTGCCGGCATCAACCTGAAGGAAAGCAAGGTCCGTTTCTTCGGTCACGGCACCGAGCTGGCCGTATCTCCGGATATGCTGGGCCGTGTCTTCGACGGCATGGGTCGTCCGGCCGATGACGGGCCGGAGATCATTCCGGGAAAAATGCTGGATATCAACGGCCTGCCCATGAACCCGGCTGCCCGTGACTACCCGTCCGAATTCATTCAGACAGGCGTTTCCGCCATTGACGGTCTGAACACCCTGGTCCGCGGTCAGAAGCTGCCTATCTTCTCGGGCTCCGGTCTGCCCCATGCCGATCTGGCAGCCCAGATCGCCCGTCAGGCCAAGGTCCTGAATACGGACAGCAACTTTGCTGTCGTCTTTGCCGCCATCGGCATCACCTATGAGGAAGCTGACTTCTTCATTCAGGACTTCCGCCGTACCGGCGCGATCGACAGGACGGTCATGTTCATGAATCTGGCCAACGACCCGGCGGTCGAGCGTATCGCCACGCCCCGTATGGCTCTGACCGCAGCCGAATATCTGGCCTTCGATCTGGGTATGCACGTGCTGGTCATCATGACCGATATCACCAACTATGCCGAGGCTCTGCGCGAGATCTCCGCCGCCCGTAAGGAGGTGCCGGGCCGCCGCGGCTATCCGGGCTACCTCTACACCGACCTGGCTACCATGTATGAAAGAGCCGGCCGCAAGAAGGGCTGCCAGGGCTCCATCACCATGATCCCCATCCTGACCATGCCGGAGGATGACAAGACCCATCCCATTCCCGACCTGACAGGCTACATCACGGAGGGCCAGATCATCCTTTCCCGTGAGCTTTACCGTAAGGGCATCATGCCGCCGATCGATGTGCTGCCCTCCCTGTCCCGTCTGAAGGACAAGGGTATAGGCGCGGGCAAGACGAGAGAGGATCATGCCGATACCATGAACCAGCTTTTTGCGGCTTATGCCAAGGGCAAGGAGAGCAAGGAGCTCATGGCCATTCTCGGTGAGGCGGCCCTGTCCGATGTCGATAAGCAGTACGCCAAATTTGCCGACCGTTTTGAAAAGGAATATGTCTCCCAGGGCTTTGAAAAGAACCGGACGATCGAAGAGACTCTGACCATCGGCTGGGATCTTCTGAGGGATATGCCCAGAAGCGAGCTCAAACGTATCCGTGACAGCTACCTCGAGAAATATTACGATCAGACCGACAGCGCCGAATAAGACAGGAAGGGTGAAATATGGCAAGACTTAATGTGAATCCCACGCGTATGGTCCTGTCCAATTTGAAGAAGCAGCTCAAGGTCGCGATCCGGGGCCATAAGCTGATGAAGGACAAGCGGGATGAGCTGATGAAGCGCTTCCTGGAGCTGGCGAGAGAGAACAAGGCCCTCCGGGAGGACGTGGAGGCTCAGCTGAAGGAGGTCTATAAGAGCTTCTCCGTGGCAGGAGCCGTCATGACACCACAGATGCTGGAGGAGGCTCTGCTTTATCCCAAGCAGAGCATTAGCCTGACCGTGGGCAGTAAGAATATCATGAGCGTTGACGTGCCGGTCTTTGATTTTGAGACAGCCACAAGGTCCACGGATCAGAATATCTACCCCTATGGCTTTGCCAATACCTCCGGTGAGCTGGATACGGCCATTGAAGGCCTGTCCGGGATCTTCCCCAAAATGCTGAAGCTGGCCGCCATGGAGAAGGAAGCCGGCATGCTTTCTGACGAGATCGAAAAGACCAGACGGCGTGTCAATGCCCTGGAATATGTCAAGATCCCTCAGTATGAGGAGACCATCCGATATATCTCCATGAAGCTGGATGAGGATGAAAGAGGCAGCCAGACCCGTCTGATGAAGGTCAAGGATATGATGGTGGCCGCCGCCTTTGAGGAAAAGAGGGAAAGAGACAAGGAGGCCTATGCCGAGTTTGCCGCAAATTGAGCGAAGCGGAATGCGAATGTCCGCTTTATCGGCTGAGCATAGGAAAGAGATCCGTTTCAGGACCGGGGCCGGCCTGACGGGAAAAATGATAAAAAAAGGATGCTTCCGTTTGCCAGGAAGCATCCTTTTACTTTTAATGATAGAAAATACTTTCTTTCCTTATGTCTGGTCATAGATCCCTTCCCAGGTGATGTCATGGTCCGCCATGACCGGAAGAAAGAGGTCACGAGAAAGCGGCGGCGCCATCCAGCACATGCCGCAGCCGGCGGAGATCTCGGGCGGGACAGGGATCAGTCGTCCCGGCAGACCATTGGCCCGGCAGGTCTTCTCCATAGCCATAGCCATGACCGTGGTGGGAAAGGTGATGATAAGTCTTGGTCCGTGGGGACGCATGGCAGCCTCCTGAATCGTCTGAGCTAAAGAAAGGTCATTCTCCGGCCAGGTCTGTGACGGCCTTTATGGCCGCATCGACCTCTTCCGGCGTATTGAAATAACCGAAGCTGAAGCGGACAGCTCCCCGGTCCTCCGTGCCAAGCGCCCTGTGCATGAGGGGAGCGCAGTGACCGCCGGACCGGGTCTGGATATCATAGTCGGTCAGCAGGACATCACTGACCTCACCCGAGTCATAATCCCGGATGTTCAGGGAAATGACCGGGGCGCGGAAGGTATTTTCCGAAAAATGCAGAGGGAATCGATGGCCATAAGTACTCTTTGAATCAAAAGAGAGATCATCCCACATGGAAAAGTCTCCGTAAAGGCGAAGACCCGGAAGGTCCCGAACACCCCTGTAGAAAAGGAAGGCCAGGGACAGCTCCCGGTCGCGGATCTTTTCCATTCCTGTCTCTGCCAGGTGATCGAGGGCGCCCTTGAGTCCTGCAATTCCATGGGCATTGAGGGTGCCGGCCTCCAGAGCGGTGGGCATCTCTGCGGGATGGCGGCGGTCATAGGTGTGGATGCCGCTTCCGCCGACCTTGAGAGGGGAAAGAGTGATCCCCTTTCGGACCAGAAGCGCGCCCGTGCCCTGGGGCCCCATCAGGCCCTTGTGGCCGGTCACGCAGAGGATGTCTATCCCCATTTCCTGCATATGGATGGGGAATGTCCCGGCGGTCTGGGAGGCATCGACGATATAGACCAGCTGATGTCTGCGGCAGAGCTCACCTATCCTTCGGATGTCAATGAGATTCCCGGTGAGATTGGAGGCGTGGGTCGTGACGATGGCCTTTGTATTGGGCCGGATGGCCTTTTCCAGATCATCATAGCTGATATTGCCGGAAGTGTCGGCAGGGAGAATGGTCACCTGAAGACCATGAGCACTTCCTTCGACCCTGTCATGGCGGTAGTCGGAAAGGGGACGGGACAAGGACACCTCGTCAGTCGGTCCGTCCTGAGCCTCCAGGGCATAAAGAGGCCTGAGCACGGAATTGTGCTCAAGCATGGTCGTGATGACATGGTCTCCCGGCCCGAAAAGACCGTGAATGGCCGTGTTCAGGGCCTCCGTGGAGTTGGCCGTAAAAACCGTCTGGGCGGGTCCAAAGCCGCCGAAAAGGTCAGAGAGGGCAGACCGGGTCTCGAAAAGGAGACGGGAGGCCTCAAGAGAGGCGGCATTGACACCCCGTCCGGCATTCCCCATGCCGGACAGGGCCCGGCAGATGGCATCCGTCACAGACTGCGGCTTGCGATAGGAGGTAGCAGCATTGTCCAGATAGATCATGACAGGCTTCCTTTACAAAAATCAGCAGGGCTTGATGATCTTGGCAGCCTGGTCCATGGCCTCGACGATGGCGTACATATTGGTCACGGAACCGACGGCCAGCTTGTCCTTGAGCCCGTAATAATCCAGGCAGGTGCCGCAGGTCAGGATCTCAACGCCCTGGGCTTCCATGCTTTTGAGGTCTTCCAGAGAGGCTGAGCCTTCTGTCGTGAGCTTAGCTCCGCCGTTGTAGAAAAGGATCTTTTTGGGCAGGACATCCAGCTGGGAGACTGCATAGAGAAAGCCCTTGATCAGGACTCCGCCCAGCTCGTCATTTCCCACGCCCATAGTGGCTGAGGAGATGACCACTATGCTGTTTCCGCAGGCATCGGGCAGGCAGACCTCGGCTTCTTCGGGGGAGGCAGCTCCCTCTCTGATCTTGACCAGAGCCTGGTCGGAAAGGGTCAAAGTGATCTTGAATTCTTTATCGCCCAGCTTTTCAGAGGTCACCCTTGCTCCCTTACTCTCGCCGAAGCGGGTCACGTTTTGGACCGCGATCTCGTTGTCGACCAGAGTTTCCACGGTCTCCGGTTCGGTCAGGGCCTCAACAGCCTTCTTGGTCTTGATAACGGGGATGGGGCACTGGTCGCCCCTGGCATCAACTGTGATCATAAAAATACTCCTTTCATCTATAAATACTTTATACCGTTTGCCATATCAGATCCTTTGGCGGGAATCAAAGCTCAGCGGCCTTGAGTGCGGCACCCAGGGCGCCGGCATAGCGGCCTTCAGGTCCTGTACTGACAGAAACGGAAAGCTTTCGCTCCAGAATTTCCCGGAGAAAATCACATTCACACAGGCCTCCGGTCAGAATGACTCGGGCTTCCCTGTCGTGAAGGCGGCTGCACTGGGAGGCCACCTTATCGGCAATGGAATCCACCACCGCATAAGCAATATTGGCCCTTGGCGAGCCCCGGCCGATCAGGCTTATGACTTCGGATTCGGCAAAGACCGTACACATGGAGCTGATCTTTGTCCCGCTGGTCTGCCCTTCCCGGGCCAGCTCACAGAGCTCGCCGGGCTTCAGGCCCATGGTATTGCCCATGACCTCCAGAAAGCGGCCGGTACCGGCAGAGCATTTGTCATTCATGATGAAATCCATGACCTTGCCGTCTTTGACCCGGACGATCTTGGTATCCTGACCGCCTATGTCTATGACCTCCAGATCGCCCTGCCCGAAGAGGCGGGCAGCCCCGGCGGCATGGCAGGTGATCTCGGTCACGGCTTTATCCGCATAGGACACAGAGACCCGGCCATAGCCGGTGGCCACGATCCCGGCCCCCGGGTGGGAGAGCGGATCGGATGGGGAAGCTTGGTCCGGCAGATAGCCCAGGGCCTTTATTTCCGAAAAAATATTCTCTGCCGCTTCCACACCGGACCAGCCTGTGGGACGGACCTGTCGGAAGAGAAGAGTCAGGTCTTCGCCCAGGACGACCGTTTTGGCGCAGGTCGAGCCGATGTCGATGCCGATAAAATACATGAGCTTTTCTCCGATTTTTGACGATCCCCCGCCAAAAAGGCGGGGGAATGTTTGCTTTTATTAATGATAACACATTTAGGCGTATCTGTCTCTTTTGGGATCGATCTGGCATTCAAGAGGCTCGATGCGGACATAGGGTGTGTCGTGGGAGGCCATGGCGGCTTTGGCGGCTTCCAGATCTTCCGGCAAAAGCAGGATAGAGACCCCGCAGCCCACAAAGCCCTGTATGGCATGGGGCGTGGGAGAGATCCGTGAGCGGACCCCTTCGGCGCGAAGCGCCTGCTGGATAGCCATGGCAACCGTGTAGGTCTCCACAAGCACGTAGTAGTTGAGCCCTTTGCCCTTCTTTCCCACGGAGCCGGATGACGGATCCCTGTCTGCCATGATCAGCCCAGCATCTCCACGAAGGCTTCGATACGGGTGCGGAGCTGTTCGGCGTCGGCATCGGTGTAATCGGTCTCAATGCCCAGGACCGGAATGCCTTCCTTCTTGAGGGCTTCTTCCACGGTATAGCCCTCTGTGTCATAGAGACAGCAGAACTTGAGGTTGACATCGATGACACCGTCGACCTTATATTCCTTGGCCAGGCGGATGATATCCTCTACGCGGCCGGTGTTGGGCGTGAAGCAGGCGCAGTTGATGCCCATATATCTTTCGGCAATGGCTCTGTACTGGTCTTCCAGAGTGGTCTTGCTGTTATCGACCTGTCCCTCGAAGTAACGGGTGCCGGTGCAGGTCTCTTCGCAGACCACGGCAGCACCGCTGGTCTCGATGATATGATGGAGCTTCCAGTTGGGAATGGCCATGGGGGTGCCGGAGACCAGGATCCTCTTGGTGCCCTTGGGGAAGACGGAGATGCCGTTTTTATTGCGCTCTTCCAGCTCATCGGCCAGACGGTTGCACATCTGGGCGCAGCGGACCGGATCATCGAAGAAAGCGATCTGCATGACCAGAAGGGCATCCTTGCCGGAAATGGGAATGTTCTCACCCTTTCTGGCATTGTAGATGCGTTCAAGAGCTGCTCTCTTGGCATTGATGACATCGATGGCCTTGGCAAGCTTCTCAGGCGTGATCTCATTGCCGGTGAATTCCTGGACCGTAGCGGCAAAATCCGCGATCTCTTCCGTCCATTTGACGATATCCTTTTCCCTCTTCATCTGGGGCATGTCCATGATAGTCATGGGGACGTCCTTGCCCAGGATCTCCCAGGCCTTTTTCTTGCCGTCGCAGGTGGTCTCGCCCACATACATATCGGCGATGCGGAAGAAGGGACAGGTCCGGGAAAGACGGGCTCCCACGGAAGCCTTGATCAGGGGGCAGGTGCCCTTGGGCAGGACGGCTTCACCGGCCGGGACCCAGAACTGGGAGCCGCCGCAAAGACCGGTCACGATGCCGTCGGCGGCAATGACCACCTCATCAGGCACATAGACCCAGAAGGTGCCGAAGACCTTCTGGCCCTTTTTCTGAGCCTCGATCAGCTCGGCGGGACGGATACCGTGGATGTCAGCCACGACCATGTCCCAGAAATCCATGGAAGCAGGGCGGTTTTCCTGAGAAAGATAGGTGTCGCCGAAAGCCGTCGGCAGAACCTGACAAAGACCGTCATGGGTCTCAACATCCATGCCAAGGTCTTTCCACATCTGTACATAATCAGCCATTTGAAATTCCTCCAATTCTATATATGAAGATTCATAACATATCCGCCTTTTATTTTATCATCGGCCTTGGAT
>R23__coassemble_1322_pt1 | contig 11998 bp, 6 predicted proteins | sample R23__metabat2_high_PE_005 | metagenome-assembled genome bin R23 | reverse complement strand
AGAGGAGACCGGATCCCTTATGCCTCCCGTGTCTATGATGCGGAGGAGATGACCAATCTGGTGTATTCCTCCCTGGAATTCTGGCTGACGGCCGGCCGCTATACCCGCGAATTCGAGAAAAAATTCGGGGAATATTTGGGCGTGCCCTTTGTGTCCCTGGTCAACTCCGGCTCTTCGGCCAACCTTCTGGCCTTTATGGCTCTGACCTCACCTCTGCTCAAAGAAAAACGGATCCTGCCGGGCGATGAGGTCATCACCGTGGCAGCCGGCTTCCCGACCACGGTCTCGCCCATCATCCAGGCCGGGGCCCGTCCGGTCTTCATCGATGTTAAGCTGCCCAATGCGGATGCGGATATCTCCCTGCTGGAGGAGGCTTATTCGGAGAGGACCAAGGCTGTCATGCTGGCCCATACCCTGGGCAATCCCTTTAATATCAAGGCGGTGAAGGCCTTCTGCGATCAGCATGATCTCTGGCTCATTGAGGATAACTGCGATTCTCTTGGCAGCACCTACACCCTGGACGGCCGGACGGGCCTCACCGGTACCTTCGGCCATATCGGGACCTCCAGCTTCTATCCGCCCCATCACATGACCATGGGAGAGGGCGGCGCGGTCTATACCTCGGATCCCCTGCTTCACCGCATCGTCCGGTCTCTCAGGGATTGGGGCCGCGACTGCATCTGCCCTCCGGGTCAGGACAACTTCTGCGGCCATCGCTTTGACAAGCAGTACGGAGACCTGCCGGTCGGCTATGACCACAAATATGTCTACAGCCATCTGGGTTATAACCTGAAGGCCACGGATATGCAGGCGGCTGTCGGCTGCGCCCAGATCGAAAAATTCCCGGGCTTTGCCCAGAGACGCCGTCACAATTTTGCCTTCCTCTCGGAAGCCCTTAAGGACCTGTCCGACAAGCTGATCCTGCCGGAGGCACAGGAGAATTCCGACCCCTGCTGGTTCGGCTATCTCATGACCTGCCGTGAGGGCGTGGACAGGGCCAGGGTCGTGCCCGCCCTGGAAGCGGCCGGCGTTCAGACCCGTATGCTTTTTGCCGGCAATCTGACCAAGCATCCCTGCGTGGCTTCTGACGAACAGGTCAAAAAGCAGATCCGGGTGGTCGGTGACCTGTCGGTCACAGACCGGATCATGAAGGATTCCTTCTGGATCGGTGTCTATCCGGGCATGACAGACGACATGCTGGCCTATATGGCGGAAAGTCTGAGGAAAGCCCTGATATAAGGAGGCTGATATGTTCGAAGCAACCTTTACCCCTATGGAAAAAATGCGGTGGAGCGCCTACTTTGCCCTGGATAAGACAAAGGGCTCCGTGGTCTCCAAACGCTTTAAGCAGGTCCGTGATGCCTATCGGATCGGGACTTCCCATGCCGAGACGGAGGAGAGGGTCCGTGCCCTGATCCGTCATGCCGTCCGGACCACGGATTTTTACAGGGATTTCGGGGAAAATATTCCTCTGGAAGCCCTTCCTGTGGTTAATAAGGAGATCTTCCGTCAGAGATATGAGAGTTTTCAGTCCTCTGACTATAAAAATGCTGACGACAACCGCATTATGACCACCTCCGGCTCGACCGGCACGCCCTTTGCCATGATCCAGGATCACGGCAAGGTCCTTGCCAATACGGCTGACAGCATTTTCATGGGGACACTGGGCAATTATTACATCGGACAGAAGCAGGCCTTTATCCGGGTCTGGGTCAATAATGTGAAAAAGAGCGGCATGAGGCAGTTCATGGAGAATTCTCTCATGATCGATAGCTCTTCCTTAAGCGATGAGTCGCTGAAGAAAATGTCGGACCTCATCGCCGATCAGAAGGTCAAGAGCCTGGTCGGCTATTCCTCGGCCCTGGGCGAGCTGGGCGATTACATCATCCGGTCCGGACAGGATCCGGCCAGATTTTCCGTCTGCTCCATCATTCCCATTTCCGAAAATATGCCGGTGGGGGTCAGAAAACGTCTGTCCGGTCTTTTCCAGGCGCCTGTCCGGTCCTGGTATTCCAACGAGGAAAACGGCATCATGGGCATCCAGAACCGGGACGATTCCGAGGCCTACTATATCAATTCTGAAAGCTATTATTATGAGATCCTGAAAATGGATTCGGATCAGCCCGCGGAAGACGGTGAGCTGGGCCGGATCGTGATCACGGATCTGACCAACTATGCCTTCCCGGTCATCCGTTATGACAACGGCGACACGGCTGTGGCCCGTCATGAGGAAAGGGAGGGCGGACGCTTCCGCCTTTTCCTGGAGGAGCTTTACGGCCGCCGGTCCGACCTGATCTATGATACCGAAGGCCGGGCGGTGACGCCCTACCTCATCACCAACAATCTCTGGGACGTCAAAGGCGTCAGACAGTTCCGTTTCATCCAGAAGGGTGTTAAGGAATATGAGCTGGTCTTAAACGGCGACCGCCATGAGATGGATATAGTAGATATGCTTGATCGCATCCAGCCGACACTGGGGAGAGATGCCAGGATCGCGGTCACCTTTGTGGATGAGATCCCTGTCCTTGCCTCGGGCAAGAGAAAATATATAGAAAATGTCTGCCCGGTCTATCGGAAATAGAACGGCAGCGAGACGGAAAGCATGAAGGAAAAGAAGAAAGCCATTTTCGGCAACACGCTCTATACCATAGCCGGGGCCCTCGTTCTCAACGGCGTGCTCCAGCTTATCATATACCCTCGGCTGACGGCTGCCATGGGAGCAGAGGCCATCGGATCGGTCCTATATATCACGGGCCTTGTCAGTATTCTGGGCCCCTCGATCGGTCAGGCCCTCAACACGGGACGGCTGGTGGTCCGGCGGGATCACGAGGTCTCCAACGGTGACTATGACACGACCATTCTGCTCTTTTCGGCGGTCGGCATAGCCATTGCCCTGCTTGTTTCGCAGAATTCCATAGAGGGGGCTCTGACCTACCTGCTCACGGCCCTGCTCCTTATCATGACCATTTTCCGTTATTACGGAGATGCCGAATACCGCCTGTCTCTCAATTATAAGCGGTATTTTATCTACTACCTCCTGATCTCACTGGGCTATCTGGCCGGCTATTTCCTTTATACCAGGGGCGGCAGCTGGTTCTGGATCTTCATCATCGGGGAAGGCGCGGCCCTGGTCTATGTGACCCTGACCGGCCACATTTTCCGAAATTTTCTGACCCGGTCTCCCAACTTCAAGCTGGTCCTGACCAAGGGAGGGATCCTGGTCCTTTCCTATCTGGTCACCAATACCACCCTCAATATCGACCGTCTGGTCCTCAACAATACCCTGGGCGGGATCGCCGTGACGGAATATTATGTGGTCTCCCTCATCGGCAAGACTCTGGTCCTTTTCATCGCCCCCATCAACACCATCATCATTTCCTACCTGACCAAGGATAAGGTCAGGATAGACAGAAGGAGCTTCCTCCGTTATGCCGGCATAGGCCTTCTGGTGGCAGCGGCCTTTTTCGGTCTCTGCCAGATCGGGACCCCGATCTTTATCAGGCTTTTCTATGCCAGCCTCTACGGCTCGGTCGAGTCTATCATCACTATCGTCAATCTGACTCAGATCCTCAGCATGCTGTCGGCCTATCTCTTCATCATCGTGCTGACCTTTAACAGCGAGAGATGGCAGCTGGGCCTGCAGCTGGCGCATCTGGGTATCCTGGTCCTTCTCATCTTCCTTATGATGGGAGACAGCCTTATCAATTTCTCGTGGGCGGTCCTGATCGCCAACGCTTTAAGGATCGCAGCGGTCCTGATCCTGGGCTTTGTCAAAGCCCCTAAAAAGAAGGAGACAGAAAATGCAGCTGGGTGAAGTCGCAAGGCGGACGGCCTTCAACGCTCTTGATAAAGTCAAGGGCGGACATCTGAAGAAACTGAAAATGACCAATATGCACGAGATCGTGCACGGCGTGACAGACGAGTATGCGGACAGAAGACTGGAAAAGATCCTGTCCTATGCCTCGACCAATTGCGCCTTTTACCGGGACCTTAAAGAGCATGCGGTCCTGGCGGATTTCCCTGTCCAGAACAAGGGGGATTTTATCGCCCACTATGAAAATATCCTGTCCGATGAATTCAAGCCGGTCAGAAACAGCCTGACAAAGCTTTCGACCAGCGGATCCACAGGCACACCCTTTACCGTTCTGGCCGATCCGGAGAAGATGAACCATGTCAACATGAATTTCATGTCGGTCATGGAGCTCAACGGCTTCCGCCTGGGCATGAAGCGGGCGGAATTCCGGGCCTGGATCAAGGGAAAAAATACCATTTCCAAAACCAAGTCCATTAAAAATAACCTCATGATGTATGACATCTCCAACATGGGCGATGAGGCCCTGGCGGAGATCTGCGAGCGCATCAAAAGGGAGAAGATACAGGTCCTGGTGACCTATTCCTCGGCCCTGACCGCCCTGTCCCAGTATGTGGACAGGAAGCAGATCGACACCAGCTCCTGGGATGTGGAGATGATCTTCACCATGGGCGAAGCCATGCCCCAGGCCACTAAGGAGCTGGCCGCTAAGGTCTTCCATACCGTCCCGGTCCGGTCCTACGGCAACAATGAAAACGGCTTTGTGGCGGTCTCCCTTAACGGGTCGGACGAGTATACCATTGACCTCTACAATTACAAGGTCGAGATCCTGTCTCTGACCTCCGACCAGCCCGTCCCGGACGGGGAGCTGGGCCGGATCGTGGTCACGGATTATTACAACCGGGCCTTCCCCATGATCCGCTATGACACGGGAGATACGGGCCGGATGGAGACCTGGAAGGATGCAGAGGGCCGCAATCATGCCAAATTTACGGAGATCTACGGCCGCCGGGGCTCCATGCTCTACAATACATCGGGAGAGCCCCTGTCCATCCACGTCTTCATGAATGTACTTCTTAATTTTGAAGGTATTCTCCGTCAGGCCAAATGCATTCAGATGGAGGTGGATTCCTATGTTCTTTATCTCAATCCCGTGGATAAAGCCACATTGAATGAAGAGGAGGTCCTCAAGGCCTACCGCCATTATCTGGGTGAGGATGCCAAGATCCAGGTCATCTATGTGGATAACCTGCCCATCCAGCAGTCCGGCAAGACCATGGTCTGCGAGAATCACTGCAAGGCCTATCTGTAAGGAGAGAGGACGATCTCATATGAAGATCAAGGTTTCGGATTATCTTGCGCAGAAGCTCATAGAGGCCGGCATCCGGCAGGTCTTTACCGTGACCGGGGGCGTGGCCATGCACATGAATGATTCCTTCGGCCATGCGGAAGGCCTTAAGTGCCTCTATCAGCATCATGAACAGGCCTGCGCCATGGCGGCGGAGGCTTATGCCCGCTTTCACAATGAGATCGGGGTGGTCTGTGTGACAGCCGGTCCGGGCGCCGTCAATGCCATGACCGGTGTCCTTTGCGGCTGGATGGAATCCATCCCCATGCTGGTCCTGTCAGGCCAGGTCAGGACGCAGGTGACGGTCAGAAGCACCGGCCTCGACATCCGGACCATGGGCGTTCAGGAATATGATGTGACAAGGGCTGCCGCCCACATGACCAAGTATGCGGTCATGGTGGAGGATAAGAGCCGGATCCGTTTTGAGATCGAAAAGGCTCTCTATCTGGCCAGAGCCGGCCGTCCCGGTCCGGTCTGGCTGGACATTCCCCTGGACATTCAGGCTGCCACGGTCGAAACGGAGGACCTTGTCGGCTTTCAGCCGGAACGTGATATCACAGAAGAGGAGAGGCGTCTCAAAAAGCCGGCCGATCTTGGGATCGTACCGGACATCCGGGATGAGGATATCTCTCTTGTGATAGATAAGCTGAAAAAGGCGGAGCGGCCGGTGATCTTCGGCGGCTTCGGCGTGCGGAATGCCGGTGCTCCGGCCCTTTTCCGCCGTCTGACGGACCTTCTCGGTATACCGGTGACGGTGGGGGCCTCCAGTGTAGACCTTCTGCCCTATGACCATGACCTTTATGTGGGCCTAAGCGGCCTCGTGGCCGGCCGTCCGGGCAATTTTGCCCTTCAGAACTCGGATGTCTACCTGTCGATCGGCAGCCGTCAGAGTCTGAGCCAGACCGGCTTCAACAGTAAGACCTGGGCCCGTGAAGCCTATACCATTCTCAATGATATAGACGAAGAGGAGCTGAAAAAGCCCAATCTCCATGTGGACCTGCCCCTTGTGGGCGATGCCAAAGACCTGCTTAAGAAGCTGGTGGTCCGCCTCGAGGCTGAGGGCTTCAGCAGGGAGCGGCCGCTTTTTTCCGGTGAAAAGGCCGACAAATGGCGTCGGACCTGCCGGGTCTGGAAGGAAAGCTATCCGGTCGTGACAGCGGCCGAAAAGGGCCCCATGCCGGATGGCCGGGGCAATATCTACAGCTTCTACGATGCCCTGTCGGAGGCCATGCCCGAGGGCAAGGTCGTTCTGGCTTCCTGCGGGACCTCCCGCGTGGCCGGGACCCAGGCCTTCCGCGTTAAGGAAGGACAGCGCTTTATCACCAATTCCCAGACTGCCTCCATGGGCTACGGCCTGCCGGCTGCCGTGGGCATTTCCTCGGAAAATATGACCGGAGAGGGCCGACAGGAGGTCACCCTGATCACGGGGGAGGGCTCTCTTATGATGAATCTCCAGGAAATGCAGACCATTTCCACCAATCACCTGCCGGTCCGGGTCTTCCTCATGGACAATGAAGGCTATCATTCCATTCGTCAGACCCAGAGAAACTTTTTCGGCGGCAGACCCGTGGGCATCGGCCCGGAAAGCGGAGACCTGTCCTTCCCGGATTTTGCGGATCTGGCAAAAACCTTCGGCTTTTCCTATTCGGAATGTCAAAATAATGCTACAATAAAGGACGATGTGAAAGCCGCTCTTGACCTGCCCCTGCCGGCCTTGGTCCGGGTCCGGGTCTCAAAGACCCAGAACACGGAGCCCAAGGTCTCTTCGAGAAAGCTCGCGGATGGGACCATGGTCTCTGCGCCCCTGGAGGATATGTCGCCCTTCCTTTCGAGAGAGGAGCTGGCGGATAATATGTTCATTCCCCTGACACGGGAAGAACTGGAAATGTAAGGATAAAAAATATGACGGAAGTGGAGAAAACAAATCGGAAAAAGCTGATCTCTATCGTGGTCCCCACCTACAATGAAGAGGAAAATGTCGAGGCCATGACCGAGACCGTCACAAGGATCATGACGGAGGAGCTGCCTCAGTACGATTATGAGATCATTTATATTGATAATCATTCCCAGGATCGGACACGGGTCCTCCTTCGGAAAATGTGCGAGGCCGATCCTCACGTCAAGGCTATCTTCAATGCCAAGAATTTCGGCCAAATGCGGTCTCCCGTTCACGGCCTCAAGCAGGCCTACGGCGACTGCGTGATCCGTCTCAATGCTGATTTTCAGGATCCGCCCGCTCTGATCCCCGAGTTTGTGAAAAAGTGGGAAGAGGGCTGGAAGATCGTCATTGGCATCAAGAAAAAGACCGAAGAGGGCAAATTCATGGCCTGGGTCAGACGGTGCTATTACAAGATCCTCCGCAAGATCACGGACATCGGCCATATCGAGAATTTCACGGGCTTCGGCCTCTTTGACAAGGCCTTTGTGGATGTGGTCCGGGGCGTCAAGGATCCCATGCCCTACCTGCGCGGCATGATCGCGGAGTTCGGCTATGACTACGCGGCCATTCCCTACGAAAGACCCAACCGCCGGGCCGGCAAGAGCAAGAACAATTTCTACAGCCTCTACGATGTGGCCATGGTCGGCATCACCTCCTACTCCAAGGTCGTGCTGAGACTTGCCACCTTTGTGGGCTTCGGTATCGGTATCATCTCACTTCTGATCGGTATCATTTTCCTGATCATGAAGCTGATCAATTGGGATATGTTCCGGACGGGTACCGCTCCCATGCTGATCGGCATGTTCTTCCTGGGAGCTGTCCAGCTGATCTTCATCGGCATCCTGGGAGAATACATCATCTCCATCAATACCCGGGTCCTCAACCGGCCATTGGTCGTGGAGGAGGAACGCCTGAATTTCGAGGACAATACCCCTGTTAACGAATAAAAACGAATAAACTGTAAAAAGACCGCTGTTTCCGAGGGGAGACGGCGGTCTTTCGAGTTATGGGAATGATTATTTTTTGAGGTGTTTTTCCTTTCGCCAGGCCAGAAGCAGGAGAAGAAGGAAGACCGCGCAGCCGATAAGTGACAGGATCAGGCAGAGCGTGAAATGGGGGACCGTGTAGGTCAAGGTCACCTGGTGGGTTCCTTCCTTCAGGTAGACTCCCATGAGGCCGCCGTTAATGTTCTTGACGGACGTCTTTTCCCCGTCGATCTCGGCTGTCCAGTTGGCGCTGTAGGAAAGGGGCAGGCAGAGCATGTTGCCCTCTTCAGCGGTCACATCAGCCGACCAGGAAGCCTGAATGCCCTGACTCTCCCAGGTGATGTTCTTAACATCTGAGGCAGCCAGATCGGCAAAATCGGCCGAGGGATCGATCACAAAGAGGGAAGCGATGTCGAAGGTCACGGTCTGGCCGGGAGTGGTATCGATCCTGAGATTGGTCAGGTTTTCCGGCAGGACCATCATGAGCTCACCCGAGTCACTGGTCAGGGTGTAGTCCTTGCAGGTCTCGGCGCTGTAGTTGGGACTGTCGGCCGTGGCCATGAAGATCTGGAGGGAAACAGAGGCCTCCTCACTTGTGCTTAAGGAGAGGCAGAGGGCCTTATCTGTGTCATAGTCCGGCAGATCCAGGGAAATGAAGGGATCGGCTCCTGTCGGGGTCAGGGTGATCAGAGAGCCGTCGGAAGTGATCTCACAGTCATTGACCATGGTGATGAGGTCGGATACGGCCATTTCCTCCGGAGTATTTGCGGCAAGGAGATCGGCCGATGCTTCCACGGAGGCTCCGGTCTCACTGCCGTCGGTCAGATAGTAGGCCTTGGTGGAGGTCCGCATGCGTTCCAGTCCGGTCAGAGAGGAGAAGTCCTCCTTAGTGACCTCATTTTTGTAAATGTAGCCGAAGGGCAGGGCATTTTTATTGGTCAGGATGGTCTGGCCGTTGGCAGCTGTCCGCCTGCTGTAAAGACTGGTCTCCGCCTGGCTTGTGAAGCTGTCATTGGAGGCGCCTATGACGTAGCGGCCGCCAAGCAGGGTGAAGAGATAGTAGTCATTGAAATCGATGATGAAGAAATTGCTCTTGCCCTGCTCGGTCAGATAGGCTGAACCATAGGAAGCGAGGGAAGAGGACAGGGTGCTGGTGTAGACGCTGAGGCCGTTGTAATCGTTGACCATGCCTTCATTGGCAAACATCTTATCCGCTGTGGCTGTCACGCCGTATAGGGCGGGATCGGTCTGGCGGTCATTTTCCATACGATATAGGTCCGGATCCTCCGCCTGGATCTCGGCAATGGTCTCCTGGCTGCCGTCATTATAATAGCCGCTGTAGAAGGATTCCTTTTTGAGGTAGGTCCGGTCGTTGACGGTCGGATAGGCATTGACGGCCAGCTCCACTGTCAGAATGCCGAGCAGGGCATAGGACAGGGTCCGGATGGAAAGCTTCATATGATGGGCCTTCTTGTCATAGGCGATCCGGAAGAAGAGGAGAACTGCCTCAAAGAAGACGAAGCAGAGGCCGAAAAGAAGGATGGCCTTGGGAGACAGGCTGTAGTAGCCGGCCTTTTTCCCGAGGAGAAGAAGGCCAAGACCCGCTCCCGTGAGGATGGGGGTCAGAATCAGGGAGAAGGTCAGGGCTTTCTTGTCCTTTTCCTCAAAAAGGTCACGGGAAAAGAGGGCGATGACCAGACACTCGGCAAAGCAGAGCATGAAGGACCACCTCTGGATCCGGGGATTCATGTTGAGGAGGCTGGATACCTTGGGCAGAGCCAGGAGGAGGACCGAAAGGATCAAAAGGGCCAGGACTCTCAGAGTATATTTCTTTTTGAAAATGAGATAGATCAGTCCGAAAAGGAAGAGGCAGGAGACGGACAGGAGGGCAGCCTCATAATAGTTGACAGCTGCCCTATAGCCGGAGCCTGGGCCGAAGGTAAGGAAGGAGAAAAGGCGGCCCACGAAGTTCAGGAGATACTTGGCATCATAGACAAAGGAGACGCTTGTCCCGTCCAGTCTTTCCACCCGGTTGCTGGAGAGGAAATTGCTGATGATGGGCAGGAGGGAGACAGCAGCCATGAGGCAGCCAAGGACCACCATACCCACGATGCTACCCAGCTTTTTGAAAAAGACCCTGACGCCGGGCTTTGTGAAAATGCCCCAGAAGACCAGATAGACGGCGGCAAAGGCAGCAGTCATATACAGGAAATAATAGTTGGAGATGAGGAAGAGGGCCACCACCGGGATCAGCCAGAGGGTCCGGGTCTTTTTGCTGTCGTTGAGACAGAGCTGGACCAGGGCCATGACCATGGTGAAGAGGAGGATGGTGGTCAGGAAGCTGTAATTCTGTCCCCAGAGGACCACATAGCCCGTAAAGGTCCAGGCCAGGGCGGGAACGACCGGGGAAAGTCCTTTATTTTTCAGGAAGGCGGAAAAGAAGATCCAGCCGAAAAGGGACAGGAGATTGACCTGGATAAAGGTGGCCAGCATGATGGCCTGGGGCAGCATATCGGTCGGGAAGACCAGCATCATGAGCTTGATGGGATTGATATACTGGAGGAAGGTGGAGGTGACATCCGTCCCCAGACCGTCTGTCAGAGCATAGGAGGCCAGGCTTCCGTCATGGAAGGACCGGCTGAGCAGGGACAGGAGGGGATAGGAGGAGGACAGGGAGTCATTTCCGATATCCGCATACATATAGACGGCGCTGCCGCTGATAAAACGGAAATAGACGATGCAGAAAATGATATTGGTCAGAAGAAAGAGGAAAAGCACAGGGAGAAAATTCCTGTGCTTTCTGTTGGCAACGTGTCCGGCTGTGGTCATAAAGACGATCTCCTTCGAGCGGATTTAACGGAAAAATTCATTAACGGCATCGATGACTCTTGAGGCATCGGCTTCCGTCAGACCGAAGTAGAGGGGCAGGCGGACCAGCCTCTCGCTTTCTTTTGTGGTATAGACATCCTGCCCGTGGAAGCGGCCGAATTTGAGACCGGCCGGGGAGGAATGGAGGGGGACATAATGGAAGACGGCCATGACGCCCCTCTCGGACAGGTGGCGGATCAGCTTCTGGCGGGTCGCCATGTCCTTGAGCTTGATGTAGTACATGTGGGCATTATGGGTGCAGTCGTCGGGAATAAAGGGCTGTTCGATCAGACCCCTGTCGGCCAGATCCTTAAGTCCCTCCTGATAGAAGTTCCAGCTCTTCATTCTGTCATTGAAAATAGTCTCGTAGCTTTCCAGCTGGGCCCAGAGATAGGCCGCATTGAGGTCGCTGGGAAGATAGGAGGAGCCGTAATCCCGCCAGGTGTATTTGTCGACCTGACCCCGGAAGAATTTGCTTCGGTCGGTGCCCTTTTCGCGGCAGATCTCAGCGGGATCCCTGTATTTTTCGTCATGAAAGCAGAAGGCGCCGCCTTCGCCCATGGAATAATTCTTGGTCTCATGGAAGCTGAAGCAGCCGAAATCGCCTATGGTGCCCAGCTGCTGTCCCTTATAGGTGGAGCCGATGGCCTGGGCCGCATCCTCTGCCACGATCAGGTCATGACGGCGGGCAATGTCCAGGATAGTATCCATCTCACAGGCGACACCGGCGTAATGGACCGGGGCAATGACCTTTGTCTTCTCCGTGATGGCCTCCTCGATCTTTGCTTCGTCGATGTTGAGGGTGTCGGGCCGGATGTCCACAAAGACCAGGGTGGCTCCCCTCTGGACAAAGGCATCGGCCGTGGAGCAGAAGGTATAGGAGGGCAGGATGACCTCATCACCCGGGCCTATGCCGGAGAGGATGGCTGCCATTTCCAGGGAAGCCGTGCCGGAGGGAGTGAGATAGAGATAAGGCGTTTTCAGCTTTTCGGAGAGAAAAGCGCTGCACTTTTTGGTGAAGGGACCGTCACAGCAGATCTTGTGGT
>R23__coassemble_1318_pt1 | contig 12049 bp, 8 predicted proteins | sample R23__metabat2_high_PE_005 | metagenome-assembled genome bin R23 | reverse complement strand
GCCTTATGGACCAGATGGTCTCTTCCGTGGGAGGCTTCGTCTTCATCGATTTTGAAAATGTTTCCTCTCCCCGTATTGAAAAACACAGCTGCGATTTTGATGCAGCGGGACTGGCCCTCTGCATCACCGACACCAAGGGCAGTCATGCCGATCTGACCGATGATTATGTGTCGGTCCCTTCGGAGATGAACCTGGTGGCAGCCCAGTTCGGCCGGAGATTTTTGCGGGAGGTGCCGGAGGAGGATTTCTACAGAAAGCTGCCGGAGCTTCGGACCATCTGCTCCGACCGGGCTCTTCTTCGGGCGGCTCATTACTATGCCGACAATGCCCGCGTGGCAGAGGAGGTCAAGGCTCTGGATCAGGGCGATATTGCCCGATTCCTTCAGCTGGTCAGGGACTCCGGCCTGTCCTCGGCCAGATGGCTGCAGAACCTTTATTCCACCAAAAAGCCCTCCGAGCAGGGCATTCCCCTGGCTCTTCTTGTGAGTGAAAGAGTCCTTAAGGGCCGCGGCGCCTGCCGGGTCCACGGCGGCGGCTTTGCCGGAACCATTCAGGCCTTCGTTCCCAGGGAATTGGCGGCAGAGTATGCTTCTGCCATGGATGCCCTCTTCGGCGAGGGAAGCTGCCATCGCCTCAGCATCCGGGCCGAGGGTGGCCTTCAGGTGCTCTGAAGCCTCATCGTTTCTGATAAAAATGAACCTCCTTTTTCGGGAGGTTCATTTTTCATTGGGCCATGCTTTGAAGGCGTTTTTCTTCAGAAGAGGAAAGCCGCCCGTCTGCGGACCTTCCCGGTCCGGCAGGGTCAGGACATATTTTTCATAGGCGTTGATCACGGTCGTTTGACCGTAGGAGCGGACAATGTGGGACCGTGTGCCGTAGTTGAGATGGGTGTGACCGTGGATCATATAAGCAGGCTTGTAGGCATCCATGAGGGAAAGGAAGCAGGCAAAGCCCCGGTGGGTGACGGCTTCGGAATCTCCGATCCCCCGAGCCGGCGCATGGGTCAGGAGAATGTCAAAGCCCTTGCTTTTGTGGAGGGTGCGGGATTGCTTCAGGATGCGCCGCTTCATTTCCTTTTCCGTATACTGGTGGTCACCGGGCTTGTAGCGCATGCTGCCGCCCAGACCCAGAATGCGTACCCCCTTGTATTCATAGAGACAGTCGTCAATGCAGAGACAGCCCTCGGGCGGGGTCTCCTTATAGCATTCATCATGATTGCCGTGAACATAGAGGACAGGACAGTGGGCAAAGGTGACCAAAAAGGACAGATATTCCGGCCTCAGGTCACCGGCGGAGAGGATAAGGTCATACTCATCCAGACGACCCGGCACAAAGTGGTCCCAGAGGTAAGGAGATTCGAGGTCAGCCAGACAGAGGATCTTCATAGGACCTCCTCCGGTGGGGTGACAGGCCGGACGACCTCACCGCCTGTGCGGTTGCGGAGCAGGCCCGGGACAGCCTGGGTCTCGACGATCGGTCTTGCGACCTCCTTCATGTCATCCAGGACGGGAAGGGCGCCTTCGATATTGTCGAGAAGCCAGTTCTGGTCTATGATCTGCTCAGGTGTCAGGACTTCTCCCTTGCCGGCAATGATCCGGCCGGACTGGTCACGGAATTCTCCGGTAAAGGGGGCAAACCTTTCTCCGGCGATCTCCTGCTTCATGAGCTCCACCAGGGTGGCGGTTTCCGCGGGAATGCGCTTGGACATGATCAGGTCCACAAGTCCCGTGGAGAGACCCCACCAGTAATTGAGATTGCCCTCTTCGGGCATTTTGGGATTTTTGGCCCAGGTGCCGTCGAAGATGGAGGTCACGATCCTTTCGTAAAATTTTCCCCAATGCCAGATGGGCGAGGCGATGACAGACAGGTCCTCATCATTGACTTCAAAAAGCCCGAAGGCATGAGAGTCCTTGTCCGGCACCTTCATTTCCCTTCCGGAAATGTGGGAGACGTGATTCTGCCGGAAAAGATAGAGATTTTCCGTATCCTTGACCGTGGACCAGCCCAGGTAGAGGCGGGCATTGGGATTGACCATTTTCATGCCCAGCGCGAAGGCATTGATGCCGGCCAGAACACCCATGATGGGATAGTCGGCCAGATAGCCCACGGCATTGGTCTTTGTCAGAGCTCCCGCGATCATGCCGGTCAGGAATTTGGCCTCATGCATGCGGCCGTAATAGGAACGGAGATGGCCCTTGCCGATGTTGAGGGAGCAGTTGAGGATGCGGACCGTGGGATACTCCAGAGCAGCCCGGGTGCTGGCCCCGAGAAAGCGGGGAGAGGTGGAGAAGATCACGTCATTTCCGGCTTCGGCAGCCTTTTTCAGGGTCGAAAAGGCCTGAGCCTCGTCGGCCACATTGTCATAGACGGTGACACGGACCCGGTCCTTCAGCTTTTCCTCCAGATAGAGCCAGCCAAGGTCATGGGCATAGGTCCAGGAAGAGACGCGGGCAATTTTATCATAAATAAAGGCGATCTTCAGGGTCGAAGGGACGGTCAGACTGGTGAGAAGAGAGGCCACCGCTCCCTTTTCAGGCGTTTTTTCCGGCGCCATGACCAGAGAGACGCCGGGCATTTTAGGATAGGTCGAAAAATCCTTGGCCAGAAGCTCGGCATTTTTCAGGATATCTGCTTCGCGTAAGGATGCGGACCGGTCATAGCCGTAGTGCTCAAGATAGAGGGAGAAGGCATCTCCTGCCGAGAGAGCCAGCTTGTCCCAACCCTTTTTCAGGAAGACCCTTTCAAAGGCAATATACTGGGAATTGAGGTGGCGGCGCTCTTCGGGCCCCAGCTCTGTCTGTCCGGGTACAAGGACCTCTGCCAGAATGCGGCCGTAGCCGCCCGGAAAACGACAGCAGATGCTGTAATTCTGAGTCCTTTTGAAGAAGTCCAGATATTCGTGATAGAGGGCCAGCTGTTCGGAGCCATCATCACGGGGCAGGAGGCGGATGACCTCGGCGGAAATGGCATCGGCCTTGATGAAATTCATGACCGAAACTCTTTTATTTCCCTCCAGTACGTAAAAATCATGGAGAAATTCGTAGACCTTGATGGGCTCGCGGATGCCTTCCTCCAGCTGGGACTGATAGAGGCTGGACCATTTGGCGGCAAATTCAGAGCTGCCGTCAAGGAGGGGCATGAAATTTCCCGCAAAGGACTGGGTCCGCCCGGCTGTCCGGGTGCCGCGGATCATGGAAAGAGGGATCTCCATGATCCCCAGGGGCTGCTCGGAGACATTGCCGTAGGGCTCCAGGATCTGATCCAGGACCCAGAGATAGGGGTAGCGGCCGTGGGAGGTCCTGTCCTTATAATATTTCTGGGCCAGACGTCTGGCCTGGTCATAGATGACATTTGCCATAAAAAGGATATCCTTTCCTGTTTCATCGGGATGAACGTGGGAAAATTTACCAAGTATTATAGGCATCTTTTCAGGGAAAACAAGAGAAAAGTGTCGGAAGAAGCAGGTCTGATTCAAGAAAACCCAGCAGATATTCGTAAAGCGGACATTCGCATTCCGCTTCGCTACATGCTCATGAACGCAGGCTGCTTCGCAGCTTGTCAGAAGGGGCTTTTAACCCCTTCTGACATAAGCATCCCCCTTTACCCCCACCTACGTCTCTGCGACTTACACCGAAGGCGTGCTGTGCAGAGGTGGGGGATTGCTTATTCTGCGTTCAAAAAAGAGCATGATTAGTTGGCACTAACAAAGGGGCTCTGATAAAATTAAAAAAACGTCGAATTTCCTGTCATGACGGGTCCAGAGCTCCGTATCCGCGGACTTTGCGGCCATGAAAAAAAGAGAAGGAGGAAACCAAGTTGAGCAGATTGTCTCTTGTGACCGAGAGCCGCGCCGAGAGCGTGGTCGAGGGTCTCTACAAGGATATGGAGCGCCATATCACCTGCGCCCCGCCCGGGGTCTGTCCGGTGGACCTGACAGCGGCATTTCTGAAAATGTATGCCACTCAGAGCTGCGGCAAATGTACGCCCTGCCGGGTGGGTCTGGTCCAGCTGGAAAACCTGCTGGAGGATGTTCTTTCCCACCGGGCCACCATGGCCACTCTTGATAAGATCGAGAAGCTGGCCAGAAACATTGCGGCCACGGCTGACTGTCCCATCGGCGTGGAAGCCGCCAGAATGGTCACCAAGGGCCTCAACGGCTTCCGTGAGGACTATGTGTCCCATATCGAAGAGCATCGCTGCATGTCTCTTCGGAAGAACAGCATCCCCTGTGTCTCCAACTGTCCCGCCGGCGTGGACATTCCGGGCTATGTGGCCCTGGTCCATGCGGGACGCTATGCGGATGCGGTCCGGCTTATCCGCCGCGACAATCCCTTCCCCATGGCCTGCGCCCTCATCTGTGAGCATCCCTGCGAGAATCATTGCCGCAGGACCCTGCTCGATGCTCCCGTCAATATCCGGGGGCTGAAAAGAGTGGCGGTCGACCGGGCCGGCATCGTGCCCGCCCCCAAGCCTATGCCTGCAACAGGCAAGAAGGTGGCGGTCATAGGCGGCGGTCCCTCAGGCCTTTCTGCAGCCTATTACCTTCAGCTTATGGGTCATGAGGTCACGGTCTACGAACGCCATAAGAGGCTGGGCGGCATGCTGATCTACGGCATCCCGGCCTACCGTCTGCCCCGTGAGAGACTTCAGCAGGATATCGACTGCATTCTCTCCACCGGTGTCAAGGTGGTCCTCAATGCCGATGTGGGCTCGGCGGACTATCCCATGGAAAAGATCCGGGACATGTACGATGCCATGTATATTTCCATCGGAGCCCATACCGATAAAAAGATCGGCATAGAGGGGGAGAATTGTGAAAATGTTCTCTCTGCCGTGGAATTCCTGGGTAAGATCGGTGACGGAGACATTCCCGATCTGACCGGCAAAAGGGTCTGCGTCATCGGCGGCGGCAATGTGGCCATGGACTGCACCCGGTCGGCCATCCGCTGCGGAGCGGATACCGTCTCCATCGTTTACCGCCGCCGTCAGGAGGATATGACCGCCCTGGCGGAAGAGGTCGAGGGAGCTATCGCCGAAGGCGCTGTCATGATGGATCTTTACGCGCCCCTCCGCATCGAGGCGGATGAGGCCGGCAGGGTGGCCGCTCTCTGGGCCAAGCCCAACATGGTCAGCATCATCAAGAACGGCCGCATGAATCCGGGCGAATCCGGGGCGGAGGACCTCCGCATCCCCTGCGACATCATCCTCGTGGCCATCGGCCAGGGTATGGACAGCCAGAAGGTCCTGGAGACCGCCGGCATTCCCATCGTACGAGGCTTTATCAAGGGCGATGACCGGACCGGGATCGAGGCCGCCGAAGGCGTTTTCGCAGGCGGTGACTGCGTGACCGGACCTAAGACGGCCATCCGGGCCATTGCCGCCGGCAAGGTGGCAGCCTCCAATATCGATTACTATCTGGGCTTCCGCCACACCATCACCTGCGATGTGGAGATCCCAAGCGTGGACTTAAGCACCAGGGAATATTGCGGACGCGTGGATATGAAGGAACGCATTCCCGAGGAGAGACGGAAGGATTTCGACCTTATGGAGCTCCTCATGACTGAAAAACAGGCCTGCCAGGAATCCGGACGCTGCCTCCGCTGCGACCATTCCAACTGCGGCACGATGAAAGGAGATCGTAAGAAAGCATGGTAAATGTGAATGTCAACGGTATCCCTGTGTCGGTGGCAGAGGGAACCTCTATTCTGGAAGCTATCAACAAGGCCGGCTATAAGGTCCCGACGCTCTGTTTCCTCAAGGGTGTCAATGAGATCGGCGCCTGCCGGGTCTGCGTGGTCGAGGTCGAGGGCATCAAGCAGCTGGTCAGCTCCTGCAACAACTATGTGGAGGAGGGCATGATCATCCACACTGACACGCCCCGTGTCCGTGAGGCCCGCCGTATGAACATGGAGCTGATCCTGAGCCAGCACAGACTCAACTGCCCGACCTGCGCCAGAAATGCCAACTGCAAGCTTCGCCAGGTGGCCTCCTCACTGGCGGTCAAGGAGTACGGGACCTTTAAAAATTCCTACGAGCCGGACGAATGGGACCTTTCTCTTCCCATCATCCGGGACAACAGCAAATGCATCAAATGTTACCGCTGCGTATCCGAGTGCGCCCGCGTCCAGACCCTCAATATGTGGGATATGGTGGGAACGGGTTCACGGACCACGGTCGGGGTGTCGGGCAACCGCCTCCTGTCTGAGGCCGACTGCGCCTTCTGCGGCCAGTGCGTGACCCATTGCCCGACCAACGCCCTTCATGCCAGAAACGATACCAACACATTTTTCGGTGATGAGGGCATCCTCAACGATCCCGATAAGGTCACGGTGGTCCAGGTGGCGCCGGCCGTCCGCGCGGCCTGGGGCGAATATTTCGGCCTGGGACCGGAGGTGGCCACGGAGAAACGGCTGGCAGCCGCCCTCCGCCGTCTGGGCTTTGACTATGTCTTCGACACCAATTTCTCGGCCGACCTGACCATCATGGAGGAGGGCACGGAATTCCTGGAGAGGCTCAAGGCTCCCGATGCCTACAAGTGGCCCATGTTCACCTCCTGCTGCCCGGGCTGGGTCCGCTTCCTCAAGAGCCAGTATCCGGACATGGTGGGCCAGCTGTCCACCGCCAAGTCTCCCCAGCAGATGTTCGGGGCTGTGACCAAGTCCTATTTTGCCGAAAGAATAGGCGTTGCGCCGGAAAATATCGTCTGCGTTTCAGTCATGCCCTGCATCGCCAAGAAGGCAGAGCTCAATATACCCAACATCAATGATGCGGCCGAGGGCTGCAAGGATGTGGACTATTCTTTGACCACCCGGGGCCTCTGCGAGATGATCAAGGTCGACCAGATCGATATCACCTCCCTGCCGGAGGAGGAGTTCGATTCACCCCTCGGCACAGGCACAGGCGCGGCCGTTATTTTCGGCGCGACCGGCGGAGTCATGGAAGCGGCTCTCCGGACCTGCTATTATGTCCTGGCCGGGGAAAATCCCGATGCCGATGAGACCTTTAAGGCGGTCCGGGCTTCGGGCAGCGATAACCCCTGGACGGAGGCCGAATACAATGTGGCAGGCCACAAGGTCCGGGCTGCCGTGGTGTCCGGTCTCGGAAATGCCCGCCGCCTGATCCGGGCTCTTCGGAGCGGTCAGGTCGCCTATGATTTCGTGGAGGTCATGGCCTGTCCCGGCGGCTGTGTGGGTGGCGGCGGCCAGCCCATCGTCAATGATAAGGAAATGGCAGCCGAGCGGGCCAGGGTCCTTTATGACTATGATCACGGCAATATCCTCCGCTTCTCCCATGAAAATCCGGACGTGCAGGAGCTTTACCGGTCCTTCCTGGGCTCGCCCTGCAGCCCCAAGGCCCACCACCTTCTTCATACCGACCATTTCGGCTGGGAAAAGCCTCCCGCCCCGGTCTATGAGGAGGACGTGGTCGTGCCGGGAAAGTAAGGCCGAAAGCCGACAAAAAAGAGACAGAGGGACGGTTCTCTGTCTCTTTTTCTATGTTGAGGAGTGGAATATGAAGGTTTGCTTTGCCGCAGCATAAATCACTCTCCGGCTCTTAATTGAAAAGACATAGGGGGAATGCGAATGTCTGCTTTACAAGGCAGGACATCGTCCTTTTGCGAAGGCTTTACATGAAGATCTCGCAGTCCGGTTCCTTTTTCTTGCAGGCCTTGAGGACATCCTGCATGACGGCCTTGATATCGGCTCCTTCTTCAAATTCAACAGACATCTTTTGGGTCATGAAGTTGACCACGGCATCGGCTACGCCGGGAGTTTTCTTAGTGGCTTCTTCCATGAGGTTGGCGCAGTTGGCGCAGTCGACTTCGATCTTATAGGTCTTTTTCATAATGAATTCTCCTTTTTTTGATGGCTTTTCGAGAGCTGTCGGAGACAGAGAACCGTCCCTTGTCTCCCTATGTTAATACAGACGATTAAACGTTTGCTTAATTGTTATGAGTGAAGTATAATAGACAAACACGAAACTGTCAACAGAAAAACGGTATTTCAGGTAAAAAATATTATGATCCAGCTGCCCCACGACCATCATCATGATCATCATTCCGACGCACAGAATATCATCTGCCGGGAGATCCTTTCCCGGACGGATGACTTCGCCAAGGCTGCCGAGGTCTTCAAGCAGCTGGGTGATACCAACCGCCTCCGCCTCTTCTGGCTTCTCTGCCACCGGGAGGAGTGCGTGATCAATATCGCCGCCCTCATGGAGATGTCCTCCCCGGCCGTTTCCCACCATCTGAAATCTCTGAAGAGCAGCGGTCTTATCACGAGCCGCCGTGAGGGCAAGGAGGTCTTCTATAAGGCGGCGGAGACCGAAGCGGCTATCCTGCTTCATAAGACCATCGAAAAGATCATCTCCCTCATCTGCCCGGACGAGACCCGGCCGGACCTGTGAAAAGGAGGTATTTTCATGAAAACACTTGCCATCTGCGGGACCTTTGACACCAAGGGCGAAGAGTTTTCCTATGTGAAAAGCGTGGCGGAGGAAATGGGCTTATGTACCCTGACCATCCACATGGGTGTTTTTCCCCCGGTCTGTCCGGTCGATGTGACCAATATTGAGGTCGCAGCGGAAGCCGGCTATGATATCCTGGCTCTGGCGCTGGCCGGTGACCGGGCCACGGCCACAAGTGCCATGACCGAGGGTCTGAAAGCCATCCTGCCCAGGCTTTACCGGGAGGGCCGTTTCGACGGCGTGATCTCCATGGGAGGCTCCGGCGGGACCTCTCTTGCCACACCGGCCATGCAGGAGCTGCCCTTCGGCGTGCCCAAGCTCATGGTCTCGACTATGGCCTCGGGCAATATCAGGCCCTTTGTCGGTACCTCGGACATTCTCATGATGCCGGCCGTGGTCGATGTGTCCGGTGTCAATTTCCTTTCCCGTACGGTCTACAAAAATGCCACCATGGCCATCTGCGGTATGCTGCTGGGGGCAGAAAAGCTGCCTCGTGAAAAGGAAAAGGCAGCTCCGGTCAGGAGGCGGATCGCCGCCACCATGTTCGGCATCACGACTCCCTGCGTGGGCTACGCCAAGGACTATCTGGAAAAGGCCGGTTACGAGGTGGTGGTCTTCCATGCCAACGGCACGGGAGGCAGGACCATGGAGGGTCTGATCCGGTCCGGCGCCTTTGACGGCGTCCTGGACATCACGACCACGGAGATCGCCGATGAGGTCGTGGGCGGAGTCCTGACGGCAGGGCCCGACCGGCTGACGGCAGCGGGAGCTATGGCCATTCCCCAGGTGGTCTCCCTGGGCGCGGTCGATACGGTCAATTTTGCCCAGTACGACACGGTGCCGGAAGCTTACAGGGGCAGAAAGCTTTATAAGCACAATCCGACCAATACCCTCATGCGCATGGTGCCGGAGGAGGCGGAGAGGATAGCAGAAAGCCTCTGCTGTAAGCTGAAGGCGGCCAAGGGACCGACGGTCCTCATGATCCCCCAAAGGGGACTCTCCATGCTGGATGCGGTGGGCAAGCCCTTCCACTCCCCGGAGGAGGACAAGATCTTTTTTGACACGCTCAAAAGAGGGCTCGCCGGAACAAAGGTGGAGGTCCAGGAAGAGGACAGCCACATCAATGACCGGGAGTTTGCCCTCTCAGCGGCAAAACGGCTTCTGGACCTGATGAATAAAGCCTGAAAAAAAGAAGCGGCCTGCTTTTAAGGGAACATAAGCAAAGCAGCTGAAGATATCGACACGGTCCGGCCAAGCCGGCCCGGAAGGCCGGGAGAAGAGAGAAGCTCCCGGCGCAGCAAGGAACAGGAAAGATGATAGAACTGCTTATCGCGAAGCTTCCGGGAAAGCCGGGAGATCTTCTCAGAAAATACGGCAATGCCATCGGCATGGTCATCAAATACAGCTATGCCGTCCTTGTGACGGCCCTGGCCGCTTACGGCATGCAGGAGGTCCGATATTTTATCATCGGGCTTATCGAGCTTTTTGCCATTTTCATGGTCACGGATGCCCTCATTGAAAAGCATCCCCGCATCGCGGCCTTTCTCAACCGGGCCCTTTTTATTGCCTATCACATCGAGACCCTTTTCCTCTATTTCTCCTGCAGCTATGTGACCCTGATCATGATGACCAATGTGGAATCCCTGGACGACTTAAGCGACAAATTCCCCATGTACATCTTCTGGTTCGTCCTGCTCTTCCTGGCTACCATCATGCCCATGGGCAAGGTGGGACGGTGGAAGAGCCATACCGGCATGAGCTTTGTGTCACTGGCCCTTGTGGGCGAGCTGGTCCTGACCTGGAGCTTCGGGTCCGGCTATTCTCCCTTCTGGGCTTATTACAGCCTGCTGGACCAGAAATTTTCGGACATGAAACTGGACAAGGCTGTCAGGGAGGTTCCGGTGGAGGAAGCGGAGACGGCCTTTTATAAGACAGAGGTGGCGGATGAGATCAAAAAGCCGGCCTCCCTGCCGGATCAGCCCAATGTTATCCTGATCTTTACGGAAGGCCTGTCGGAGTCCCTGCTGGAGACGGACTATGACCTTATGCCCGATGTCAAGGCCTGGCAGGATAAGTCCCTTTCCTTTGACAATTATTACAACTGCAGCTTTGCCACCTACCGTGGCCTTATAGACCAGCTCTATTCCGGCCATCAGCACAATAACTTCGATACCAGCAGCCTGCCCTCCCTCCAGAGTCTGATGAAGGAAGCGGGCTATACCACAGCCTTTGTCAATGCCGAGCCCAAAAATGAAGATTTCACGGCTTATCTGGAGAGCTTCGGCTTCGATTCTCTGGTGACGGATGAGTCTCTGGCGGTCGAATCGGCCCGTTCCATTTCCGATAAAAACACCTACGACCTCCTCTTCAAGACGGCGGAGGACCTGCATAAACAGGGTCAGCCCTTCCTGACCACCGTCTATACCTTCGGCACCCACCTCAACCTGCCAAGCCCCGATGAGACCTACGGGGACGGCAGCTCCGCCTACCTCAACAAATACTGGAATCTCAACTGCCAGTTTGCCTCCTTTATGGCAAAATTCGAGGCAAGCGATATGGCGGAGGATACCATCGTCATTTTCACGGCCGATCATTCTACCTTTACGGACAATGACTTCCACCGGACCTTCTCCTCCTCCGGCCGGGTCTGCACGGACCTGGATACGGTGCCCTTCTTTATTTACTATAAGGGCGTGGAGGCCCGAAGCATTGATGCCGGAGGACGGAATTCCCTGGACCTGGCTCCGACCGTTCTTGATCTTCTGGACATTTCCGGGGAAAATGCTTTCCTTGGCACCAGCCTCTTCGGCGAGTCGGCCTCCTCATATGAGACCACCTTCTATGATCCGACCTATATCCTGTCCACAAAGGGCGGAGCGGTGACGGATCTGACGGCGGAGGAGAAAAATACCTTCCTGGATGGTCTGGGTCAGTATTTTGCCCTCAAGGCCGCTTCGTAAAGTCAATACGCGGAGGAAACCCCTATGGCCTATATCACACTTGACAATATCTGCAAGACCTACCGCATGGGAGAGGTCGAGATCCGGGCCCTGGACGGAGCCTCCTTTGAGATCGAAAAGGGGGAGCTGGTCTGCATCCTGGGACCCTCCGGCGCAGGCAAGACCACCTGCCTCAATATCCTGGGCGGCATGGATTCCGCCACCTCCGGCCTTCTGACGGTGGACGGAGAGGAGATCACGGCCATGAAGGGCCGGGCCCTGACCCGTTACCGGAGAAATGATATCGGCTTTGTCTTCCAGTTCTACAACCTGGTCCAGAACCTGACGGCTCTGGAAAATGTCGAGCTGGCTGTCCAGCTCTGCCCGGACCATCTCTCTCCCAAGGAGATCCTGGAGAGGGTGGGTCTTGCTGACCGCATGGACAATTTTCCCTCCCAGCTCTCCGGCGGAGAGCAGCAGAGAGTTTCCATCGCCCGGGCCATTGCCAAAAATCCCAAGCTCCTTCTCTGCGATGAGCCCACCGGAGCCCTGGATTATCAGACCGGCAAGCAGATCTTGAAGCTCCTGGAGGAGACCTGCCGGAGGGAGGGGATGACGGTCATCATCATCACCCACAATTC
>R23__coassemble_1301_pt1 | contig 12183 bp, 12 predicted proteins | sample R23__metabat2_high_PE_005 | metagenome-assembled genome bin R23 | reverse complement strand
CCCGAACCTGAAGTTCGGACGCTCGGCCCCATCGGGCAAAGCCGCTTCGGTCAAACGACTGACCGCTCGGACAAAAAGCTTTCCCGAAAGGACAGGACAGTCGAAAAAAGGGCGCTGAGATACAGATGGACTGCCAGGTAAGGGATGCTTATGAGCATGCAGTAAAGCGGAATGCAGATGTCTGCCTTGCCGCAGCCGGATCCATCCCTGCCTCTGCAAAAGCTCGCATGAGATACTGTTGACCTGCCCTGTCCTTTCGGAAAGCAACTGTCCGCCTTGCGGATGAAGAACCAAATAGACCGCCTGACAAAACTGTCCCAGCCGGTTTATCAAAATAGTATGCAAAAGAAAATGTTTCACGTGAAACATAAAGAGGAGATGAACTATGACAAGAGAAGACGCTTTTCAACTGCTGTGTCAATACAATAAGGACAGCTTTCACATTCAGCATGCCCTGACGGTCGAAGCTGTTATGAAGTGGTATGCCCGCGAGCTTGGCTACGGAGAGGCTGAGGATTTCTGGGGAAATGTCGGCCTTCTGCACGATATTGATTTTGAACTTTATCCCGAGGAGCATTGCCTCAAGGCCCCGGAACTCCTGAAGGCCGGTGGGGCAGACGATGCTCTCATCCACGCAGTCTGCAGCCACGGCTACGGTATCACGGTCGACATTGCCCCCGAAGCGGAGATGGAGAAGGTCCTTTTTGCCTCCGACGAATTGACAGGCCTGATCTGGGCAGCTGCTCTTATGAGACCGTCAAAAAGCACAAAGGATATGGAACTCAAGTCCCTTAAGAAAAAATATAAGGCCAAGGCCTTTGCTGCCGGCTGCTCCCGTGAGGTGATCGCCCGGGGCGCGGAAATGCTGGGCTGGGATCTGGATAAGCTCCTTCTCATGACTCTTCAGGCCATGCAGGCGAGCGAAGATCTGATCAACCGCGAGATGGAGGCGGTCGAAGACCATGCCTGAAAGGGGAGAGGTCCGGGCAAGGCCTTCGGGACGGCCGGAAAGTCCTGTCCGGTCGGAGCTCCTTCTTACTGACGGAGCCCGCCTTCCTTACGCTTCCTTCGGCAGGGGAGAAAAGGTCCTGGTCTATCTTCCGGGAATTTCCCTCAAAAGCCCGGTCGAAACGGCAGACCCTCTGACCTACGCTTACCGGGATCTCGCGGAGGATTTCCGCATCTTCGTTTTTGACAGGAGAGATCCTCTTCCGGAGGGCTTTGGCCTTTCTGCCATGGCGGAGGATGTGATAGCTGCCCTGTCAGCTCTCGGGATCCGAAGGGCTGTCATCCACGGCATTTCCCAGGGCGGACTTTTGGCTCAGGAGATCGCGGCCCGCTGTCCCGAGCTTGTGGAAGGGCTTGTCCTCGGGTCGACCCTTCACCATGTCTATCCGGCCTTTCTCGAGACAACGGAAAAATGGCAGAGCATGGCCAAAGGGCGGGACCGCCAGGGCCTGGCCAATGATCTTTACGACCGGATCTGGTTCCAGAAAAAGGGAGCCTTTGACAGACGGATCGCATCCAGGATCCTCTCCCATGTCTCGGATGCGGAGCTGGACCGTTTTGCCGTCATGACGGCAGCGGCAAAGACAGCGGAGAGCGTATCCGCAGAGGCAGTCACCTGTCCGGTCCTTGTCCTCGGCGCAGAGGGGGACCGGGTCATCGATGTTTCGAAAATGCGGGAGCTGGCTGAGCTTTATGGCGCGGAAAGCTGTTTTTATGATGAGACCTACGGCCATGCCGTCAGTGATGAGGCGCCGGACTATTACCGGAAAATATATGAATTTCTGAAAAAAGCCCTGTAAATGTTCATGGGATATGGTTATTTGCCGGGCTTTGGTTTATAATAAAAATTTGCCGAAGACTAAGAAAAAACACAGAGCTTCCGCCTGAAGGCAGGAAGAAAATGACCCGGAGATAAGGATCGTGACAAAAGTACTTGCAATCACCAACCAAAAAGGCGGCGTCGGAAAATCGACGACAGCCATCAATCTTTCCGCAGCGCTGGCAGCGGAGGGCAGACGTGTCCTGACGGTCGATCTGGATCCCCAGGGCAATACCACGAGCGGTCTGGGTGTCGAAAGACATGCTTTGGAGGCCTCGGTCTATGAGCTTCTGATCGATGATGAGACAAAGGCCGGTGATGTCCTGATCCGGACGGAATTTGACGGCCTCTGCCTGATCCCCTCCAACGAAGAGCTGGCCGGATCGGAGATCGAGCTGTTTTCCTTTGAGGACAGGGAATTTCGCTTAAGGGATAAGCTGTCGGAGCTCAAGGAGGATTTTGATGATGTCATCATTGACTGTCCGCCCTCATTGTCTCTCCTGACACTCAATGCCCTGTGCGCGGCGGATGCTGTCCTCATTCCCATTCAGTGCGAATATTATGCCCTGGAAGGTCTGTCCCAGCTTATGAAGACGGTCTCTCTTGTTCGGGAAAGGATGAATGCTTCTCTGGCCATAGACGGGGTGGTCTTCACCATGTACGACGGCCGGACCAATCTCTCTTCGGAGGTCGTGGCAACAGTCCGGGAAAATCTGGACGAATATATCTATGAGACGGTGATCCCGAGAAATATCCGTCTGGCCGAAGCTCCCAGCTACGGCATGCCGGTCAATTATTACGCGGCAAATTCCGTCGGAGCCGAACGGTACCAGCTTCTGGCGAAAGAAATGTTAGAAAGAGAGGCCAAGTGATGGCAGTCAAGAGATCCGGTCTCGGACGCGGCCTGGATGCCCTGATCCGAGACACCAACAAAAAAGAAAAGAGTCCGGCAACTGCCGCGGAGAAAGGCCATGCTTCCGGGAAGACCTCTCAGGAAGAGAAAAAAGCCAAAAAGCCTGCGGAAAAGAAAGAAACGCCGGCAAAGACAGCCGGAAAGAAAAAGCCGTCAGCTTCTGCGCAGACAGCCGGAAAGGCTGAAAGCAAAGCATCCGGCAAAGCTAAGACGGTCAAAGCAAGCACCACAAAAAAAGTGCCTTCTAAAGATAAGAACACTTCTGCCGTCGAAACGACCGTTTTGCCGGCGGCTTCGGGAGAAAGAGTGGTGCCGCTCTCTTTGGTCGAGCCCAACCGGGACCAGCCCAGAAAATCCTTTGACGATCAGGCCATCGCGGAGCTGGCGGATTCCATTCGCCAGTACGGTGTGATCTCACCTATTCTGGTCCAGGTCAAGGGGGATCATTACGAGATCATCGCCGGTGAGAGGCGGTGGCGGGCCTGCCATCAGGCCAAGGTTACAGAGGTTCCGGTCGTCATTCGGGATTATTCTCATCAGGAGGCCGTGGAGATCGCTCTGATCGAAAATATCCAGAGGCAGGACCTCAATCCCATCGAGGAAGCCCGGGCCTACCGAAATCTGATGGAGGATTTTTCCCTGAATCAGGAACAGGTGGCTGCTAAGGTCTCTAAGTCCAGAGCGGCAGTGGCCAACAGCATGCGTCTCCTCAAGCTTGACGAAAGGGTCCAGAATCTGCTGATCGACCGGTCTCTGACCGAAGGCCATGCCAGAGCCCTTCTGGCTGTGGAGGACGGTGACCGTCAGGCGGCTCTGGCAGAGGAGATCGTCAAAAATCATGCCACGGTCCGCCAGGTCGAGCAGCTGATCAAAAAAATGCAGAAGCCGGCCAAAAAGGTCAAAGAATCAGCCCGGGATGACCAGAGGGAAGCCGTGCTCCTGGACATCACCGGCAAGCTCAAGAAGGCTCTCGGGACCAAGGTGGCTATTCGGGAAAATGGAAGAGGCAGAGGCCGGATTGAGATCGATTATTATTCGGATGATGAACTGGAGACCATTTACGAATGTCTGCTCAAGGCAGAGGAGATAAAAGGATGAGTCAGATATTTGAAGACATGGGTATCGATGTGGGATTTATCATAATCCTGCTGATGATCGTGGCGGTGGTCCTCATCGTCATGATGATGCTGACCATGGGCGAATTGAAGAGAGTCAAACGCCAGTATAAGAGCTTTATGACCGGCATGGACGGGGCTTCCCTTGAGAAGAAGTTCCGGTCCCGCTTTTCCATGATCGACAAGCTGAGCCTGATCCAGGACAAGCAGGAAGCGGAGATGAAGCTGCTCCATGTGGTCCAGGACCGGTCACTGACCAAGTACGGCATCTACAAGTATGATGCCTTCGAGGATGTGGGCGGCAAGATGTCCTTTGCCCTGGCCATGCTGGACCGCAAGAACACGGGCTTTGTCCTCAATGTCCTTCACAGCAAGGATAACTGCTTCCTCTATGTCAAAGAGATCGTGACAGGTGAATCCTACATCGCCCTCAGCAAGGAGGAGATCAAGGCTCTGCAGGAGGCTGAGGCCTTCGGAGCCGAGGAGGATGTCATCGCCAACTATGAGCGGGATCAGGCCTGAAAAAACAAAAAAGGTTGACATAAAATGAAGGCAAGAGGTTCCTTTCCGATTTAAGCCCGGCCTCCCCCTTTTCCGCCGAAGCGTGAGCATAGGCAGGGAGACAGCCTGTTTGATGGGGCGGAAAGACCTGAAAGATCAGTCAGATACGGATCATTATCCGCACAGATAGAAAACGCCGGAAGAGTCCGGCACAAGGAGATATCATGATCGACATTAAGTTTTTACGTGAAAATCCCGACATCGTCAGGGAAAACATCATAAAGAAATTCCAGGACAGAAAGCTGCCCCTGGTCGATGAAGCCATGGCCTGTGACAAGCGCAACCGCGAGATCAAGGTCGAGGTCGAGGAGCTCCGCGCCAAGGTCAACAGGGCTTCCAAGGAGATCGGCGCTCTGATGAAGCAGGGCAAAAAGGATGAGGCCATGGCCCTGAAGGATGAGATCGCCAAGGAAAAGGGCCATATCGAGGAGCTCTCCAAGGAGGAGATCGAGGTCGAGGAAAAGCTGAAGGAAGCCATGATGTTCATCCCCAACATCATTGCGGAGGATGTGCCCATCGGTGAGGATGATTCCAAAAATGTTGAGCTGGAACGCTTCGGCGCGCGGGCCCCGCCGGACTTCTAGGTGCCCAATCACACCGCCATCATGGAGCGCTTCAAGGGGGTGGACATGTACGCGGCCGGCCGCGTGGCCGGAAACGGCTTTTATTATCTGATGGGTGATATCGCCAGACTTCACTCTGCCGTCCTCTCCTATGCCCGCGATTTTATGATCGACAAGGGCTTTACCTACTGCATTCCGCCTTACATGATCCGGTCCGGCGTGGTGACCGGTGTCATGAGCTTCGAGGAAATGGATGCCATGATGTACAAGATCGAGGGAGAAGACCTCTACCTCATCGGGACCTCCGAGCACAGCATGATCGGCAAATACATCGACCAGATGCTTCCGGAGGAAAGCCTGCCCGTGACCATGACCAGCTATTCTCCCTGCTTCCGTAAGGAAAAGGGGGCGCATGGCATCGAGGAGAAAGGTGTCTACCGCATCCATCAGTTTGAAAAGCAGGAAATGGTGGTCATCTGCCGTCCTGAGGAGAGCATGACCTTCTTCCACAAGCTGTGGAGATACACGGTCGATATGTTCCGCTCTCTGGATATTCCGGTCCGGACCATCGAGTGCTGCTCAGGCGATCTGGCCGACCTCAAGGTCAAGTCCTATGATGTCGAAGCCTGGTCTCCCCGCCAGCAGAAATATTTCGAGGTCGGTTCCTGCTCCAATCTGGGCGATGCCCAGGCCCGCCGACTCCGCATCCGTGTCAAGGGCGCAAACGGGGCCAAATACATTCCCCACACCCTCAACAATACGGTCGTGGCTCCGCCCCGCATGCTGATCGCCTTCCTGGAAAATAATCTTCAGGCCGACGGCTCCATCCGTATCCCCGAAGCTCTCCGCATGTACATGGGCGGCAAGGAGGTCCTCATCCCCGTTAAATAAGGGATGGGAAGACAAAACCGGTCTATGCGGCCGGCACACTTGACTTGACAAATGTTGACTTAACATAAAGAAAGGCATGGCATGAACGCCTATCTGTCGGGAATCGGTTTTTCCTCGGTCCGCACCGCGGAGGCCATTGAGGCCCTTATCGCGGATGTGACCTCGACATATGCCGGGAGGACTCTCTTCACCAGTGAAGATGGTCGTCCCCTTGTTCAGTATGCCAAGGCTTTCGCCAAGGACTGCGGCCTGGCTGTCGTGGGCCAGGTGGGAAGTGGGGGACATTTCCATGCGGAATATTACCGGCCTTACTTCCGGAGCCACCAGGTCAGTCTGACCGAAGAGCTCAGTATCGAATATCTGACCGATAAGGATGCCTACGCCTGCGCCTGGGAGGACCCGAGGCTGGGCTTCACCCTGATCTATTCCCTGAATAATATGGCGGAAGTTCTCCTCCGCCGTAAGGACGGCCATCTTCGGGGCGGCAAGAGGGTCGTGGCCCTTTCGGGCATTGCTCTGGAAGGTTCGGTCCTTCTGCCTGTCCGGGAAAATAAAAAGGCCGAGAAGATCCGCCGGGATGCGGCCCGCGAAAGAAAAAAACTGATGGACGCAGCACGGGAGGGCGATGAGGATGCCATGGAATCCCTGTCCATGGAGGAGGTCGATACCTACTCCATGATAAGCAAACGCCTGGCCCGGGAGGACATTCTGACCATCGTCGAGACCTCCTTTATGCCCTGCGGCGTGGAGTGCGACCAGTACCAGATCCTGGGCAATATCGAGACCTGCCAGTATGTGAGAAATGCCGTGACCGGCGAGATGCTCTGCCAGATGCTCATCACCTGCAATGATATTCCCCTCCGGGTCTGCATCAATACCCGTGATCTTACGGGGATGCCCGCGGCCGGCTGCCGCTTCCGCGGTCGCATTTTCCTTCAGGGCGAGGTGGTCTTTGAGTAAGAGGACCCGCCGGTAAGACCGGGAGAGAGCAGCAGCGGGCAGATAAAAAGGTCGGCTTTGCCTTGACCCAGACGCATTTTGCGGTATAATAAGAGACCGAAGTCAAACACGTTTCTGCAGCTCAGCAGGATATAGCGTCTGCCTCCTAAGAAACAGGACCTCCTGTCGCTTTTCTGAAAACGCTGAGAGTTCGAAATCAACAGGATGCTTCCGCCTTTGTTAGCAGAAAAAAGTGGCAGTATCAAGTTGACGTCACAAGTCACTACCCGGTCACTGACCGGTTAGAAAATATCATGGCACGCCGATTCCATGAAAGCCGAAAAACCCAGGTTTTAAGGCAAAAATCGGAGTTCTGTCCTCTTAGTTAAATGGATATAACGAGGCCCTCCTAAGGGAGAACCTGTACTGAGAACTTTTGAAAAGTACTCGGGTGTCGATGGAAATTCGGTACTGAGAACTTTGATTAGACAGAGCCAAGTGCTACAGAGGACGCAAATAGCATTTTCGCCGTAAAAAATGACGGCTGAAAATAGAAAAAATCGGTCACCGGTCAGGGTGGTCAAAAAGGCTGAAAAACCTTGATTTTAAGCCAAAAATCGTACGTCGGCATAGCTCAGCTGGATAGAGCATTCGCCTCCTAAGCGAAGGGTCGGAGGTTCAAATCCTCTTGTCGACGCTGGACCTCGGAATGATTAGCAAAAATTGCGAAATCATTCCGATTTGTCTTTAGAACGGTAAAAAATCACCCGTTTTTATTCTTGAAATTGCAAACGAATCAGGTGCTCAGGCCAATAGAATTGCCCAAAAAAAAGTACCGATTTCCAAAACAGGAAAATGAATGCTTCTAAGAAATTATGGCGACGATGTTGTTTTCGCCAGTACGGTTAGCGTTAAGTATTGTTAAAATCAGTATTTTCTTAGCAAAAATTCATCGAATGACAACTCTATATAAGTTATCGAATGACAATGCTCATTCACAGATCTGTAAATGGTCTCGTGAATGGGCATTTTTTATTTGCATTTGCATAGCTGGAAAAGGAGGGAATTCTAATGAATTGCAAAAAGAATGCGAGCAGCAATCCGGGCGAAGAAAAACGACTGTTCAACCCTGGCGTTGAGAAGGTTGTTGAGATCGGGATTGAAAGATTAAGGCCATTTGAAAATCATCCGTTCAAGGTCAAGGATGATGAAGCTATGGCCCAGCTTCTGGAAAGCATTGAGCGATATGGAATTATGAATCCACTGATCGTGATGCCGACAAGGGAAGGCTTTTATCAGATTGTATCCGGTCATCGAAGAAAGTATTGTGCTGAGAAGCTTGGGTATACCCAGGTGCCGGTAATCATCCGATACATGAAGGAAGATGATTCGATCATCTCTATGGTGGACTCCAATCTTCACAGGGACAAGATCCTCTTCAGTGAGAAGGCCTTTGCCTATTACATGAAAAATGAAGCGATGAAGAGAAAGACGGGTAAACGAAGAAGAACGCAGGAAGGACAACTGGAATCCATAAAGGGAACCAAGACAATTCAGCTGATCGGAAAGGAAACTGGAGAAAGTCCAAGGCAGGTACTCAGATACATTCGCCTGACATTATTGGTTCCGGAACTGTTGGATATGCTGGATGAGGGAAAGATTTCTTTTAATCCGGCGGTAGAACTCTCCTTTTTATCGGAAGTTGAGCAGAAATGGGTGCTGAACGGTATGGATTATGCTCAGGCAACACCTTCCGTATCGCAGGCAAAAAGAATTAAGGTTCTGAGCCAGGAAAAGATGCTGACTCAACAGAAAATCAACGAGATTCTGAGTGAAATCAAGAAGTCAGATATGAGCAGAGTTATCTTTAAGAACTCTCAGATGTATAAATACTTCCCACGCCATTACAGTGCAGAGCAGATGAAGGAAGAAATCATTGCCCTTTTAGAGAAAGATTTAAAACGCAAAGAGCGTCAGAGAAAGAAGGAGGAAAAGAAAAATGTGTAAGGTTATTTCAATCGCAAACCAGAAAGGTGGAGTCGGAAAGACCACCACAGCAGTGAATTTAGGAATCGGATTGGCAAGAGAAGGTAAGAAAGTCCTTCTGATTGATGCGGATCCGCAGGGGTCTTTAAGTGCCAGTCTTGGTATTGGAGAACCAGACGAGATTAAGACAACACTGGCAACGATTCTTATGAATATCGTAAATGAGAAGAATATCGATCCGGAAGAAGGCATTTACCATCATGAGGAAGGTGTGGATCTGCTTCCTGGTAATATCGAATTATCTGTCATGGAACTGACTCTGGCCAATGTGATGAGCAGAGAAATGATCATGCGAGAGTATATCGAAATCCAGAGAGAACGATACGATTATATCATCGTGGATTGCATGCCATCACTTGGAACCATGACCATCAATGCTTTGGTAGCTTCAGATTCCGTACTCATCCCTGTTCAGGCTGCATATCTGCCGGTGAAAGGTCTTCAGCAGTTGATCAAAACCATCTCTATGGTAAAAAGACGATTGAACAGAAGACTGCAGATCGAAGGAATTCTTCTTACCATGGTAGATTTCAGAACCAATTATGCGAAGGATGTATCAAGTAAGGTCAGGGAAACTTATGGAACCATGATTCCAATCTTTGAATGTGTAATTCCGATATCTGTTAAGGCTGCAGAGGCCAGTGCAGAAGGAATCAGTATCTATGGACACTGCGTAAACTGTAAAGTTTCTAATGCTTATAAAGAATTGACTCAGGAGGTATTAAGTGATGGCAAGTAAGAGGAGTGAAAGACTGAATTTTAAAAGTGTGGAAGAGCTGCTTGGCGTAGTAAATGAGGAAGCAGCTATGGATATTGAAATCTGTAAGATCCGTGGATTTAAAGGACATCCATTCAAAGTAATCGATGATGAGAAGATGCAGGAACTGGTGGAAAGCATCAAGGTCAACGGAGTATTATCACCGGTTTTGATCCGTCCTACAGGAATGGATACCTATGAAATGATCTCTGGTCATCGAAGACTTCATGCTGCAGAATTGGCAGGACTGACTGCAATCCCTTCTATTATAAGAGAGATGACAGATGATGAAGCAGTAATCGCAATGGTTGATGCCAATATCCAGAGGGAGGAATTAATGCCGAGCGAGAAGGCATTCGCCTATAAGATGAAGATGGAGGCTATGAAAAGAAGTGCCGGTAGACCATCAAAAGAAAATGCCCGACAAAATGTCGGGAATTATGAAACCGCAGATCTTATTGGAAAAGATAATGGAGAAAGTGGACGACAAGTGCAGAGATATATCCGTTTGACAGAACTTATTCCAGAATTATTAGAGTACGTAGATTTGAAACGAATTACATTCACATCTGCAGTTGAGATTTCTTACCTTGATCAGGAAATCCAGAAGTGGCTGTTTGAGTACATCAGAGACAATGGTCTGGTCAAACCGAAGCAGATTGCATTACTGAGAGAAGCATGCAAAACCGGAATTATGACAGAAGGTAAGTTGATTGCTATCCTTAATGATAGCCAGCCGGGCAGAACTCCAAGTACCAAGAATCTGATTTCAGAGAAGAAGCTTAGAAAGTATTTTCCATCTGATTATACAGAGGAAGATATGAGAAGTGTCATTGTAGAACTTCTGGAGCAATGGAGTCAGGGAAAGGAGTCTGAATAACATGGAATTTGATTATTATTATGGATCTCAGGCTGACCAGTTTAGTTTTATACGGATTCCAAGGATGCTGCTGACAGAGAAAACATTTTCATCATTAACACTGCAGTCCAAGATGCTGTATTCGGTACTTCTGGACCGCATGTCCCTCTCTATGAAGAATGCATGGTTCGATGAAGAGAACAGAGTTTTTATTATTTATCCAATTACAGAAATCCAGTCCGATCTTGGATTTTCAAAGAGAAAAGCCATGGATTATCTGTCAGAGCTTGAGTCTTTTGGATTAGTTCAGAAGAAAAAGAGAGGCTTTGGTCTTCCAAGCATCATCTATGTGAAAAGCTTTCTGATTCAGAAGGATTATTCCAGAAGTATCGATATCGGAACTTCTGCAGGAAAACAGATAGTTTCCAGAAGTACGGATTTTCGCACCTCTGACGCGATAACATGCACTACAAGAGGTAGCGATTCTTGCACATATGTGGTTCCCGAATCGACATCACAAGAGGTGCGGGAATCAGCACCACTAAAGAATAAGACTAATACAAATTATATTTACCAGAGTGAGATTAAATCGAATCATATCTTATCTACTGATGGCGATGAGATGCGATGTGATCCGGAGCAAACCGATATCATGAGAGCCTATGAGGAAATCATCAAAGACAATATCGAATACGATGCACTTCTTCAGGCAAACAGGTTTGACGAAGAACTGGTACAAGGAATCTTTGATCTGATTCTTGAGACAGTGGTAAGTCAGAGCGAGACGATTCTGATTGCCAGTGAAAGATATCCGGCAGCTCTGGTAAAGAGCAAATTCTTGAAGCTGAATTACATGCATATCGATTATGTGATCAGTTGCATGAAGAAGAACACGACGAGAGTCAAAAACATCAAAAAATATTTACTGGCAACTTTGTTTAATGCACCGACAACGATCGAGGGCTATTACAGAGCTGAAGTAAATGCAGATATGCCACAGTTTGCTGGCTGAAAGGAGAATTTATGAGAGAGATTTTATTTATCTTAAAACTGATTGGAAGAATTTTACTCATTCCGGTATGGCTGATCCTTGCCTTTATCGGAGTATGTATCAGCGCAGTAGTTAATCTCTACTGCGTTGCAAAAGGACTTGTGGGCCTGCTTCTTGGAGCAATGCTTGTGTGTACCTTCATCTGGTACCGCACCCAGTTCATGAATTATATCCTATTGGGCGTTGCTGAATTTATGTTGGTAGGAGTATTGGTTGCAGGAGCATTTATCCTGGCACTTGTGACAGAAGCAAGAGATGGTGTCGGAAGATTTATTATCGGAGGTTAAAGTGATGGAGAAAGAAAAATATATACAGTTACCACCAATTCCAGAGGATATGGACGGAAATACAGTGCGATTAATTTGGGAATACGCGAAACTTCCCAAGAAGGAAAAACAGGCTATCTATGATCAGTACAAGGTTTTGAGTGATGATTCCAGAACAACAAATGAAGTTGAAGCAATCGTGGTCAATCCCGATGCTTCTGAAAAGATAGAAGAATTCGGAAAGAATATGCAGGCGGTAATTGCTGAATTATTTCGGGAGGCTGCAGGTTTGGCCCAGTATGTATACGAAGAGTGCTTTGTGAAAGGCAAGGATATAGAATCGATTTTGTCAGATGATGAAAGAATGTCGGAAGCACTCTTTGGAATGTATATG
>R23__coassemble_1278_pt1 | contig 12365 bp, 11 predicted proteins | sample R23__metabat2_high_PE_005 | metagenome-assembled genome bin R23 | reverse complement strand
AGGACATGCTTTTCTTTGAGAAGACAAGCGGCTTTGAGGATTGTCCGGAAAGGGGGGACCGCTGCCGGATCTGCTTTGCCCTCCGTCTGGAAAAGGCGGCGGAAAAGGCCGCAGAGATCGGAGCGGATTATCTGACCACGACACTGACCATCAGCCCTTTGAAGGATGCGGCCCTTTTGAATGAGATCGGCCGCAGGGCTGCCGCAAAGGCCGGCGTCAAATGGCTGCCCTCGGATTTTAAGAAAAAGGGGGGCTATCAGAGGTCTATCGAGCTTTCCGGGCAATATGACCTCTACCGCCAGAATTACTGCGGGTGTGTCTTTTCCAAAAGAAATATGGTAGAATCACGAGATGGGTCGGCGGAAGCTTCTAAGGCCTGAGAGATAAGCGTCACAGGACCTCTGAAGATCGGGTTTTAAGAGAATAGGCCGATCTGACGGCTCAAGAAAGAGATGAGGAGAGAAAATCATGGCTCAGCTTTGGGGCGGTCGCTTTACAAAAGAGACCGATGCACTTGTGGATGCCTACAACGCATCCATTTCCTATGATCAGAGATTCTTTAAGCAGGATGTCCGGGGCAGCCGGGCCCATGTCAAAATGCTGGCCAAACAGAAGATCCTGACCAAAGAGGAGAGGGACGCCATCCTGTCCGGCCTGGATGCCATTGAGAAGGATGTGGAGGCCGGAAAGCTTCTGATCACCAACGATTATGAGGATATCCACAGCTTCGTTGAGGCCAACCTGATCGACAGGATCGGTGACCCGGGCAAGAAGCTTCACACCGGACGCAGCCGCAATGACCAAGTGGCTCTGGATATGAGGCTCTACATCCGGGACATGGTCGATGAGACGGGCAAAAGACTTCTGGTCCTGCTCAAGACGGTCGAGAAGCTCATCGAGAAAAATATCGAGACCTATATGCCGGGCTTTACCCATATGCAGAAGGCTCAGCCGGTCACATTGGCCCACCATTTCGGCGCTTATTTTGAAATGTTCCGCCGTGACCGTGAAAGACTGGCCTCCATCCGGGAAAGGATGAATGTCTGCCCCCTGGGCTCCGGCGCTCTGGCCGGGACCACCTATCCCCTTGACCGGGAATATGTTGCCAGGCTCCTCGGCTTTGACCGGGCCTCCAACAATTCCATGGACGGTGTGTCCGACCGGGATTATGTGATCGAATATCTGGATGCTCTCGCCCTCATCATGATGCATATGAGCCGGCTGAGCGAGGAGATCATTGCCTGGAATTCCAATGAGTACGGCTTTGTGGAGCTGGACGATGCCTACAGCACCGGCTCCTCTATCATGCCTCAGAAGAAAAATCCGGATATTGCCGAGCTGATCCGGGGCAAGACCGGACGGGTCTACGCCGGTCTCGTCAGCCTTCTGACCACCATGAAGGGGCTGCCTCTGGCCTATAATAAGGACATGCAGGAGGATAAGGAGCTGACCTTCGATGCCATTGACACGGTCAATGATTCCCTGACACTCATGAACGGCCTTCTCAAAACCGCCCGCTTCAATAAGGAAAAGATGGCCCGCTCCGCCGTGGGCGGTTATATCAATGCCACCGATGCGGCCGATTATCTGGTCAGAAAGGGCGTGCCCTTCCGTGATGCCCACAGCATCATCGGTCGTCTGGTCCTCCGCTGCATTGAGCGGGGCTGCGCCATGGATGACCTGCCCCTGGACATTTACAAGGAGGAATGTCCGGCCTTTGAGGAGGATGTCTACGAAGCCATTTCCCTTAAGGTCTGTGTCGAGAGACGTTTGACCAAGGGAGCTCCGGGAGCCATGGACGAGGCCGTCCGGGCCAACCGCGCCTATCTCGGTCTGAAATAAAGACAGGACGGGCCTCGATTTTTGCGCCGGGAAAGATTGATTTCTCCGCTGAGAAGTGTATATTTATAAAATGTGTTGCGAGTTTTAAACAAGAAGGAGTTATGATTATGCAGGAAAAATTAAAAGTTGGTATCCTTGGAGCCACCGGTATGGTCGGTCAGAGATTCATCACCATTCTGGCCGGACATCCCTGGTTTGAGATCGCGGTTCTGGCCGCTTCGGAGAGATCCGCGGGCAAGACCTATAAAGAGGCCGTTGGTGACAAGTGGAAGATCGACGTTCCCATGCCTGAATGCGTGAAGGACATGATCGTCCGCGATGTCAAGGATGTTCAGGGTGTTTCCGCCGATGTCGATATGATCCTTTCCGCCGTCAACATGACCAAGGATGAGATCAGGGCCATCGAGGAGGAATATGCCAAAACCGAGACACCGGTCGTTTCCAATAACAGCGCTCATCGCTGGACACCGGATGTCCCCATGGTCATTCCCGAGATCAATCCCGAGCATTTCGAGGTCATCGAATCCCAGAGAAAGAGACTGGGCACCAAGAAGGGCTTCATTGCCGTGAAACCCAACTGCTCCATTCAGAGCTATACTCCCTGTCTGGCAGCCTGGAAGGAATTTGAGCCCACAGAGCTCATCGTTTCCACCTATCAGGCCATTTCCGGTGCCGGCAAGACCTTTAAGGACTGGCCCGAGATGATCGAGAACATCATCCCCTATATCGGCGGGGAGGAAGAGAAGTCCGAGCAGGAGCCCCTCCGTATCTTCGGTCATATCGAAGACGGTCAGATCGTTAAGGCTGAGAGCCCCAGGATCTCCTGCCAGTGCATCCGCGTGCCGGTCGTAAACGGCCACACCGCCACGGTCTTCATCCGTTTCGCCAAGAAGCCGACCAAGGAGCAGCTGATCGAAAAGCTGGTCAACTATAAGGGCAAGGCTCAGGAGCTGGGTCTTCCTTCCGCGCCCAAGCAGTTCATCCAGTATCTGGAGGACAATGACCGTCCCCAGGTCAAGCTGGATGTGGACTATGAGGGCGGCATGGGCGTCAGCATCGGCCGTCTCCGCGAGGACACCATTTACGATTACAAATTTGTCGGCCTGTCCCATAACACCCTGCGCGGCGCTGCCGGCGGTGCTGTGGAATGCGCAGAGATGCTGGTCGCTCTGGGCTACATCACTAAGAAGTAAGTCACATCTGAACCTTGAGGACACGACATGCAGCAGACCAAGAGCATGCCGTGTCCTTTCCTGTTCACAGAAAGAAGCTTTATGGGAAAATCTTTATTTATTGCGGAAAAGCCCTCAGTGGCTCAGGAATTTGCCAGGGTGCTGGGTGTTGGCGGACCACGCCGTGACGGCTATCTGGAGTCCGATGATGCCGTGGTGACCTGGTGCGTGGGTCATCTGGTGACCATGAGCTATCCGGAAAAATACGATCCGGCCCTGAAAAAATGGTCTCTGGATGCCCTGCCCTTTCTGCCGCAGGAATTTAAGTATGAGATCATACCGGACGTGGCCAAACAGTTTAAGATCGTCAGCGGTCTTCTGGCCCGGGATGATGTGGAGACGATCTATGTCTGCACCGACTCGGGACGGGAGGGAGAATATATCTACCGTCTGGTCGAGATGATGTCGGATCCCAAGGTCAGGACCAAGGACCGCCGCCGTGTCTGGATCGATTCCCAGACAGAAGAGGAGATCAAGCGGGGCGTCCGGGAAGCCAGACCCCTGTCCGACTATGATGATCTGGCGGATTCCGCCTATCTTCGGGCCAAGGAAGACTACCTGATCGGCATCAATTTCTCCCGTGTTCTGACCCTCAAATACGGCAACGGCATCACCCGCTTCCTGGGAGGAAAATGGACCCCGGTCTCGGCAGGCCGGGTCATGACCTGCGTCCTGGGCATGGTGGTGAGACGGGAGAGAGAGATCAGGGATTTTGTCAAGACACCTTTTTACCGTGTTTTTGGCAGCTTTGAAAAGGACGGCGGTAAGGTCGAGGCCGAATGGAAGGTTGCCCAGGGCAGCCTCTTTGAGGGCTCACCGGCCCTTTACAAGGACTCGGGCTTTAAGGAACGGGCCGGCGCGGAAAAGCTGATCGCTTCTCTGAAGGACTCGGGCGCGAACGAAGGCATCGTCGAGACCTATGAGAAAAAGCGGGAAAAGAAGGCTCCGCCTCTTCTTTATAACCTGGCTGAGCTTCAGAATGACTGCTCCAAATTTTACAAGATCTCTCCGGACCAGACCCTGGCCATCGCCCAGGAGCTATACGAAAAGAAGCTGACCACCTATCCCAGAACGGATGCCAGAGTGGTCTCCTCGGCCGTGGCCAAGGTCATCAACGGCAACCTCAAGGGCCTGACCCATTACACGCCTCTGGCCTCCTATGCCCAGGAGATCCTGGAAAATGGCAGCTGGAAGAAGCTGGAAAAGTCCCGCTATACCAATGACAAGGCCATCACCGACCATTACGCCATCATTCCCACGGGCTCGGGCCTTCAGAACCTCAAGAGCCTCAAGGAGACCACGGCCAAGGTCTATCACCAGATCGTCCTTCGCTTTCTGTCGGTCTTTTACCCCCCGGCGGAATATGACAAGCAGACCCTCCGCATCCGTGTGGCTTCGGAGATCTTTGCCGCTTCCTGTCGGAGACTGGTCAGTGAGGGTTACCTGGCCCTTCTTAAGAAAAACGGTCAGGAGGATGAGGATAAAAATGCCTCGGCCATCCCGGCCATGAAAAAGGGAGACCATCTGACTATCGGTGGCTACAGCATCCGCGAGGGAGAGACCACTCCTCCCAAGAGGTATACCTCGGGCTCCATGATCCTGGCCATGGAAAATGCCGGCCAGCTCATAGAGGATGAATCCCTCCGCGAGCAGATCAAGGGCTCGGGCATAGGCACCTCTGCCACAAGGGCTGAGATATTAAAAAAGCTGGTCAAGATCAGATATCTCAAGCTGAACAGCAAGACCCAGGTCATCACCCCGGAGCTTCTGGGTGAGATGGTCTACGATTCGGTCTATTATTCCATCCGGTCCCTCCTCAATCCGGAACTGACGGCCAGCTGGGAAAAGGGCTTGACCTATGTGGCCGAGGGAACCATCGAGCCTAAGGAATACATGGACAAGCTTGAGAATTTCATCCGGAAGCATGTGGGAAATGTCAGCACCATAAGGAATGACAGGGAGCTGTCCATCCTCTACAGCCGGGCGGCGGCCTATTACAAAAAGCCCGCGGAAAACGGCGGAAGATCCTCTTACCGCAAAAGAACGACGACCAAAAGCACCAAAAAGGATAAGGAAACAAAATGATGACAGATGCTGTGAAGATCACGGAACTTTTTGATCTTAAGGAAAGTCAGGCAGGCCATTACCTGTCACAATTTGTCTATCCCTGGGAGGCTCTGGAGGGGATCAGAGACTTTATCGATGCCCTGGGACCGACCCTTCCGGCCGACCGCTATGAGCAGAAGGGAGACCACATCTGGATCGCCAAGTCGGCCAGTGTCTTTGATTCGGCCTATATCGGAGACCATACCATTATCGGTGAAGGGACGGAGGTCCGTCACTGCGCCTTTATCCGCCAGGATGCCCTGGTCGGAGAGGGCTGCGTGGTCGGCAATTCCGTGGAGCTAAAGAACGTCATTCTCTTCAATGCCTGTGAGGTCCCCCACTACAACTATGTGGGCGATGCCATCCTGGGCTTCCATGCCCATATGGGAGCCGGCTCCATCACCTCCAATATCCGTTCCGACAGGAAAAATATCATCATTCACGGAAATGACCGCGACTACGAGACCGGCCGCCGCAAGATCGGGGCCATTATCGGGGACTATGCCGAGATCGGCTGCAATGCGGTCCTCAATCCGGGGTCCATCATAGGCCCCCACGCCATGGTCTATCCGACCACCGGCTTCCGGGGGATTCTGCCACCCTATACCATTTGCCGGGATGACGGGTCAAGGATCGAAATGAAATAAGGCCCTTTTAAGAGGCCAGGGCCCAAAGCCCCAATATCAGAAGATGAAGAGGATAGTAGATGTAGAAAAGATAAGGCATCTGCCGTCCTCTTTTTCCGTTGTAGAAATAAAGCAGGGGCAGGGCGAAGACAGCCGGCCATTCAAAGAGGCAGGCTAAGAGGCTGCCCAGGCAGGCGTAGAGACGGTTGAAGCGGAAAAGATAAGCCATAAAAACAATGATGAGCATGGGCAGGGCCAGGTCACAGCGGGTCAGACAGGCCGCAAGGATCAGAAGACCCGAGGAGAGAAAGGCAAGGAGGATCTGATGATGGCTGTCAAAATAGTCATAGGCCGTAAGGAGGACAAAGCCGACGAGAAGGGTCAGGATGGCATTCTGCCCCTCGAGGGAAAAGCAGGTGCCGTAGTGGAAAAGATTGTAGGGAACCTCCGAGACCAGGCCGAAGATCAGAAGCCGGAGGCCGTAGGCTCTTCTGTTATGGGTGTGAAGAAAGCCCTCCACGAGCAGAAAGGCGAAGATGGGAAAGGCCAGACGTCCCAGGATCCGAAGCAGGGTAAAGAGGGCCGGACAAAAAGCCGTCAGGTCCTTCTCAAAAAAGAGCGCAAGATGATCGATCGTCATGGAGACCAGGGCGATCCACTTCAAAAGGGCGGAGTTTAAGGAAAATTTTGCGCTCATATTGTGAATATTATAACATAGATCGTCATATTTGGGTTGCTTTATGCCCGGAAAGCCGATAAAATGATAGGACACACTTTATCACAGATCACAGGGCAAGGCGGCCGGCACTGCATAAGGACCGGCAGCAGACATTGCCGGCTTTGAAATAGAGAGGAAGCATAGGATGAACGGTGCGGAAGCTTTGGTCAAGAGCCTTCAGAAGGAAGGCGTGGAGGTGGTCTTCGGGTATCCGGGAGCAGTTATCTGCCCCTTCTTTGATGCCCTGCAGAAGGCCCATATCGATGCCGTCCTGGTCAGACAGGAACAGAACTGCGCTCACGAGGCCAGTGGCTATGCCAGAATGACAGGCAAGGTCGGTGTGGCCGTGGCCACAAGCGGTCCCGGGGCAGCCAATCTCATCACGGGTATCGCCACCGCCTTTGCCGATTCCATCCCCATGGTCTGCCTGACCGGACAGGTGGATTCCCACCTTCTGGGCACGGACGGCTTCCAGGAGGCCGATATTTCCGGCGCCGTGGAATCCTTTGTCAAATACAGCTATATCATTCGCGATCCGGAGGACATTCCCCGCATCGTGAAGGAAGCCTTTTACATCGCCAATACCGGACGTAAGGGCCCGGTCCTCATCGACCTGCCCTACGATATGCAGCTGGGCAATGTGTCCCACTATGAGTATCCGGAGGAGGCTAAGCTTCGGACCTACAAGCCCACGGAAAAGGGCCACAGCGTCCAGATCAAGAAGGTCTTAAAGAGACTGGCTGTCTCCAAGAAGCCCCTGATCTGCGTGGGCGGCGGTGTCCATTTGAGCGGAGCCGTTGCGGAGGTCAGGGAATTTATCCGGACCCGGAGGATCCCTGTGGTCTCCACCATGATGGGCCTCTCCGTCATCCCGACCTATGATCAGGATTATTTCGGCATGGTCGGCAATAACGGCAATAAGACCGCCTCCTACGCCCTCAAGAATGCCGATACCATCCTCATGGTCGGAGCCCGTGTGGCTGACAGGACCATCCGCGATCCCAATATCATTTCCGAGGGCAAGGTCCTGATCCATATCGATATCGATCCGGCTGAGATCGGCAAAAACGCCGGCCCGGCCATCCCTCTTGTGGGTGATATTCTGCAGATCTTCCGTGAGTTCAACAAGACAGCCGACCAGGGCTATTACGGAGAATGGCGGACTGACCTGGAGACCAGACGGTCCGAGGAAATGCAGGCGGAAAAGCCCTTCGACGGCAAGCTGGTCGATCCCAGACGCTTTATCCGCAAGCTGTCCCTGGCCATGGAAAAGGATGCGGTCTATATCGCCGATGTGGGCCAGAACCAGATCTGGTCCTGTCAGAATGCTGTGATCCGCGACGGACGTTTTATGACCTCCGGCGGTATGGGAACCATGGGCTACGCCCTGCCGGCTGCCATCGGCGCCAAGATAGCCGAGCCCAAAAGACAGGTGGTGGCCGTCTGCGGAGACGGTGCCTTCCAGATGACCATGATGGAGCTGGCCACAGCCAAGCATTATGACGTGCCGGTCAAGCTGGTCATCATCAGAAATGACGTTCTGGGACTGGTCCGCCAGTACCAGAAGCAGCTCTACAAGGCCAATTATACCGTGACCGATCTGGCCGGCGGTCCCGACCTTCAAAAGCTGGCGGAGGCTTACAGCATGGCTTATCTGCTGGCGGAAAAGGAAGAGGATACCGATGCCGCCATCGAGGCCTTCCTCAAGGATGAGACCTCGACCATTCTGGAAGTTCGCGTCAGCAAGGATCTGCTGGTGTAAAGGAGGCCCCCTATGAAAAGAATCTATTCCGTGCTCGTAGAAAATGCAGCCGGCGTCCTCTGCAAGGTGTCCGGCCTCTTCTGGAGACGCTGCTTCAATATCGATTCCCTGGCTGTCGGCGAGACAGACGATCCCAAGGTCTCCAACATGATCATCGTCTCGAGCGGAGACGAGAGGACCCTTGAACAGATCGAAAAGCAGCTCAATAAGAAGCTGGATGTCATCAAGGTCAGGACCTTTTCGGAAAATGAAGCCGTCTCCCGTGAGCTTATGCTGGTCAAGGTCAAATACACAAAGGATAACCGCCGGGACATCATTGAAAACTGCCAGCTCATGGGAGCCCAGGTCATCGATATGTCATCCACCCACCTGACCATCCAGATGTGTGATACTCCCGAGAGGGTCAAGATCTTCCTGGATAATCTCAAGGGCATCCGCATCGTCGAACTGACAAGAACAGGCATGGTCTCCATGGTCAAATGCAGCGAGGGCTGAGGGTTTGACAAAGGTCATAAGATTAGGTATTATCAATAATTGACCCAAAGAACAAAGGAGTTCGTTATGCAGAAATTTGTCATTTCTTTACTGGTGGACAATGTGCCGGGTGTGCTGAGCCGGATCTCGGGTCTTTTCAGCCGCCGCGCTTATAATATCGAGAGCATCACGGCCGGTGTCACGGCCAATCCCAGGATCACAAGACTGACCATCGTCTCAAGCGGAGACGAACAGGTCCTGGAGCAGATCGTGGCCCAGCTCGACAAGCAGGTCGATGTCAGAAACATCAAGGTCCTGCAGCCGGACAATTCCGTGGTCCACGAGCTGATCCTGGTCAAGATCATGGCAGACGAAAATCAGAGAGAAAAGCTGATCACCATCGCCAATATCTTCCGGGCCAAGATCGTGGATGTTCAGAAGGACTGCATCATGCTGGAGCTGACAGGCTCACAGGAAAAGCTGGCAGCCTTCCTGGAGATGTGCTCCACCTACAAGATCGCAGAACTGGCCCGGACAGGTCTGGCCGGACTGGCCAGAGGCTCGGATGACATCCGTTATTTCTAAAGAAAGATTGCTCTTATTTTAAGACATCACTTTTCATCGTTCATGTTGTGGATTATCATCAAATGAGATGTAAGACCATGTATATATCATAAGGAGGCAAAAATTCATTATGTCACAGGAAGCTAAGATTTTTTACCAGGAAGACTGCAACCTTGCTCTGCTTGAGGGCAAGACCATCGCTATCATCGGTTACGGCAGCCAGGGCCATGCCCATGCCCTTAACCTGAAGGATTCCGGCTGCAAGGTCATCATCGGCCTGTACGAGGGCAGCAAGTCCTGGAAGAGAGCCGAAGAGCAGGGCTTTGAGGTTTTTACCGCAGCTGAAGCTGCCAAGAGAGCCGACATCATCATGATCCTGATCAATGATGAGCTTCAGGCCAATATGTACAAGACACAGGTCGCCCCCAACCTCAAGGAAGGCGATATGCTCATGTTCGCTCATGGCTTCAATATTCATTTCAACCAGATCATCCCGCCCGCTTATGTTGATGTGACCATGGTCGCTCCCAAGGGCCCGGGCCATACCGTCCGTTCCGAGTATCAGGCCGGCAAGGGTGTTCCCTGCCTGATCGCTGTTGAGCAGGATTACACTGGCAAGGCTCAGGAGATCGCCCTGGCTTATGCTCTGGGTATCGGCGGCGCCAGAGCCGGTGTCCTTGAGACCACCTTCAGAACCGAGACCGAGACCGACCTTTTCGGTGAGCAGGCTGTCCTTTGCGGCGGTGTCTGCGCCCTGATGCAGGCCGGCTTTGAGACCCTGACCGAGGCCGGTTACGATCCCAGAAACGCTTACTTCGAGTGCATCCATGAGATGAAGCTGATCGTCGACCTGATCTATCAGTCCGGTTTCGCCGGCATGAGATATTCCATCTCCAATACCGCCGAATACGGCGATTACATCACCGGCCCCAAGATCGTCACAGACGAGACCAAGAAGGCCATGAAGCAGATCCTCAAGGACATCCAGGATGGGTCCTTCGCCTCTGCCTTCCTGACAGATATGGGCCCGGCAGGCGGACAGTCTCACTTCAAGGCCATGAGAAGACTTGCTGCAGAGCATCCGGCTGAGGTCGTCGGCAAGGAGATCCGTGAGCTTTACAGCTGGAATGACGAAGACAAGCTGATCAACAACTGATCCGTCACGGCTGACAAAGAAGACAGAAGGGACGGTGGATACCGTCCCTTTTTTATCTGAACAAGGAGGAAATCCCTATGAGTATGACAATGTCCCAGAAGATCCTTGCGGCCCATGCCGGTCTGGACAGCGTGGTCGCAGGCCAGCTGATCGAGGCCGATCTGGATCTGGTCCTGGGAAATGATATCACCTCTCCGGTGGCCATCCATGCCCTGGAAGCAGCCGACTGTGTCAAGGTCTTCGACAAGGACAAGGTGGCCCTGGTCATGGACCATTTCATCCCCAACAAGGATATCAAGTCCGCCGAGCACTGCAAATGCGTCCGGGAATTTGCCCGCAAATTCGATGTGACCCATTACTATGATGTCGGCCAGATGGGTATCGAGCATGCCCTGGTCCCCGAAAAGGGTCTGATCGTGGCCGGTGATCTCTGCATCGGCGCAGATTCGCACACCTGCACCTACGGGGCTCTCGGCGCCTTTTCCACAGGTGTCGGCTCCACGGATATGGGTGCCGGCATGGCCACAGGCAAGGCCTGGTTCAAGGTCCCGGAGGCCATCAGGGTCAATGTGATCGGCAAAAAGAGCCAATATGTGACAGGCAAGGACCTGATCCTTTACCTCATCGGACAGATCGGCGTGGACGGCGCTCTCTACAGATCTCTGGAATTTGTGGGAGAGGGCATTGCCGACCTGACCATGGATGACCGCTTTACCATTGCCAATATGGCCATCGAGGCCGGCGCCAAGAACGGCATTTTCCCGGTCGATGACCTGACAAGAGAGTACATGAGAGAACACGCCGGTCGGGAGGGAAAGACCTACGAGGCCGATCCCGATGCCGAATACGCTTCCGAGATCACCATCGATCTTGCCAAGCTCGAGCCGACCGTGTCCTTCCCCCACCTGCCCTCCAACACCCGCTCCATCGGCGATTGCGGCCAGGTGGCTGTCGATCAGGCCGTCATCGGCTCCTGCACCAACGGACGCATTTCCGACCTGCGTCAGGCTGCCGAGATCCTCAGGGGCAGACAGGTCAAAAAGGGCCTTCGCTGCATCGTGATCCCGGCCACACAGGCCATCTATCTCCAGGCCATGGAGGAGGGGCTTCTCAAGATCTTTATCGAAGCCGGCGCTGTGGTCTCCACGCCCACCTGCGGTCCCTGCCTGGGCGGCTACATGGGTATCCTGGCAGCGGGAGAGAGGTGCGTGTCCACCACCAACCGTAACTTCATCGGCCGTATGGGCGATGAGACATCCCAGGTCTACCTGGCCAGCCCTTATGTGGCAGCGGCCAGCGCAGTCACAGGCTATATTTCTTCACCGGAGGATCTGTAAATGAAAGCAAACGGACAGGTTTTTAAATACGGCGACAATATCGATACCGATGTCATCATCCCCGCCAGATATCTGAATTCATCCGATCCCAAGGAGCTGGCCACCCACTGCATGGTCGATATCGATGATACCTTCACAAGCCTCGTCCATGAGGGCCATATCATGGTCGGCCTTTAGAATATCGGCTGCGGCTCCTCCCGCGAGCATGCGCCTCTGGCCATCAAGGCCTCCGGCATCTCCTGCGTGATCGCAGAGACCTTTGCCCGCATTTTCTTCAGAAATGCCATCAACATCGGCCTGCCCATCATTGAGTGCCCGGAGGCGGCCCGCGAGATCAGCGAGGGAGATGAGGTCGAGGTCGATTTCGACAAGGGAACCATCCTGGACAAGACCACAGGCAAGACCTACCAGGCTCAGCCCTTCCCGCCCTTTATGCAGAATATCATCAATCTGGGCGGTCTTATGAACTATGTGAACCAAAAAGAAAATTAAAAAACCCGGGTAGCCCCCCCCCGCTTGCGGCGGGGTCGTACCCCGGGCGTGGAGCC
>R23__coassemble_1274_pt1 | contig 12413 bp, 10 predicted proteins | sample R23__metabat2_high_PE_005 | metagenome-assembled genome bin R23 | reverse complement strand
TGTGGATAAAGGGAAGGAGGTCTTTTATAAACGTCTCTGCGACAAGCTGACCGACCAGATCTTTGCCGGGCCCAGCCGGGAGATCGCCAAAAACTGGCAGGGGCCGGTCTGGCAGTATGTCTATGATTATGTGAATCCCACCCATGAAAAGACCGGTCTTGGCTGCTCCCATGCTTCGGAGCTGTCGGTCCTCTTTGGGTCGGACCTGCTTCTGGAAGGCATGCCTGCCGATGAAAGCCATGAGATGGGTCTTAAGATGCGGAAGATCTGGTCGGAGTTTGCCTATCAGTCCACCTGTCCCTGGCCGGAGGGTGAGACCTACCGGATCTGTGAAGAGTAAGGTATCCGAAAAACCATCTGTCAATTCCATGGGAAAAGGCATATAATGGATTAAGCAAATGTTATTTTACAGGAGGAGTCATTTATGAAGAAAAAGCTTATGGTGCTGGCTCTGGCTGCCGCCATGACTCTGTCCATGACAGCCTGCGGGGCTTCGTCATCGGCAGAATCATCCTCGGAAGCCGAGTCATCGGAGGAATCTTCGTCCGTGGAAGAGTCTTCGTCTGAGTCGTCATCCGTGGAGGAATCCTCATCGGAATCCTCTGAAGAGGAGAGCACGGCCGAGACCTCGGATATCACCGTTTATAAGAACGGCAATATCTATACGTCAAATGAAAATCAGGACTATGTGTCTGCCATCGTCGTTCAGGACGGCAAGTTCGTCTATGTGGGTGATGATGAGGGCGCAGCCGCTTACGAGGAAGGCCTTCCTGAGGAAAATATCGTTGACCTTGAGGGCAGCATCGTCACAGCCGGCTTTATCGAGGGTCATACCCATTTCAGCTTTATGGCAGCCATGAAGTCTCTGAATTATAAGGAGATCCCGGCATCCGCCAATGAAAGCGCCGAGAAAGCTCTGGCCGAGCTCAAGACCTTTGTGGAGGAGCATCCGGACTACGACCAGTATGTTATGGGTAATTTCTCCCAGACCTTTGATATCGGCGCCAAGGAGATAGACGAGATCTGCTCCGATAAACCGGTCATGCTGGTCGGCATGGGCCTTCATTGCGGCTATGTCAATTCCAAATTCCTGGAGGTCGGCAATATTACCAAGGATTCCACAGATGCCATCCCCGGTCAGACCTATTATGAGAGAGACGAGGAAGGCAATCCCACCGGTAAGATCGTCGAGCTGACCCAGACCTGGATCGCTTTCCAGCAGGCCATCAAGATCGATCATGACAAGCTCTACGAGGCCTACCTGGAGATGATCGACCTCTATCATTCCTTCGGCTTCACCGGCGTGGCAGAGGGCGGCTTCCTGGGACTTGATGAATATCAGATCCTGGATACCCTGTCCGAGTTGGAAGAAAACGGTGATCTGAATATGGTCGATGCTCCGGCTACCATCTGGTACGGCCACACGGTGACCGACCTGGAGGAGGTCGAGGAGAGATTGATCAAGGAGAAGGAGGAATACACCTCCGAGCTCATCCGCCCCGGCACCCTGAAGATGTGGGCTGACGGCACACTGGGAGCTCATTCGGCCCTGCTTCGTGAGCCCTATGTGGATAAGGACACCTGCGGCGTTATGCAGAACACGGTCGAAGATCTGACCGCCGCCGCCCAGATGTGTAAGGAAAATGACATGAACATCCACTATCATGCCATCGGCGATCAGGCCATCGAAAATGTTCTGACTGCCTTTGAGGCTGTGGGTGAGACGACCGGTACCAAGAGCATCGTCCATTTCCAGATCAGCGCGCCGGACCTCATTGAGAGAGCCTCCAAGATCGATGATCTGATCATCAATATGACCCCGATCTGGGCCAACACCCTGACTGCAGAAGAGGTCGAGCCGGTCTCTGACAGAAGAGATATCTACGGCCTTTACAAGGAAGCATCGGATGCCGGCATCACCATTAACTTTGGCGCAGACTCCAATGGCCCTGAGGAAATTTGGAACCCGGCTAATATGATCCTGGCCTCCATGGTCCGTGATCCGGACGAGGAAGGCATCTTCCTTAAGGGCGAGCCCTTCAGCTTTGAAGAGGCCGTCGATGCCTACACCATCAATGTGGCCAAGGAAAGACGTATCGATGACGAATACGGCAGCATCGAGGTCGGCAAGAGCGCAGACTTCGTGGTCTGGAATATCGATACCCTGACCGAGGTGCTTGAGGAGATCGTTGCAGAAGAGGACGTCCAGCCCACCGATACCAACCTCGTCTATGCGGATGATGTGGTCTTCAAGGGCCAGCTGATCTACAGTCACGAGGATTAAGCGAATGGAACGCCGGTTGCCAAGCAGCCGGCGTTCATTAGCATATGGCAAAGCGGAATGCAATAGTCCGCTTTACAAGGTGCAGGGATAAGGTCAAATAGGAAATGTCCCTAATAGCAAAACGGATAAAGGATTCGGAGAGACCTATGCTGAAAGCCATTTTTCTCGACATCGACAACACTCTTCTGGATTTTGACGGCTATGTGAAGGAGGCTCTTGCGAGCGGCTTTGAAAAATTCGGCCTGGGTGCCTATGAGGCTTCTGTCTATGAGACCTTCAGCTGGATCAATGACAGTCTGTGGGAGAGGATCGAGACGGGAGACCTTACCTTCGAGGGCCTGAAGGCCATCCGTTTTGACCTTATTTTCGAAGCTCTCGGGATCACTTTCGACGGGCCGACCTTTGAGACCTATTTCCGTGAACAGCTCAATGTTTCGGCCATTCCCATAGAAGGAGCTTATGACCTGCTCAAAGCCCTGTCTCAGAAATATATCCTCTGCGCGGCCAGCAACGGCCCCTATGACCAGCAATGTCATCGCCTGGAACTCGCCGGGATGTCCGCCTATTTCTCCTATGTTTTCATTTCCGAAGAGATAGGAGCAGGCAAGCCGGACCGGGCCTTTTATGAAAGAGCCTTTGCCCGACTGAACCGGGGGAGGGAGATCCCGATCCTGCCGGAGGAATGTCTGGCAGTCGGGGATTCCGTGACCTCCGATGTGGCCGGCGGTCATGCCTTCGGTATGAAGACCTGCTATTATGCCCATCACAAGGGAAATGTGACCGATGACCGGATCGATCTCTATGCGGAGAGGCTTTCGGATATTCCGGAGAGGATAGAGCTTTGGCAAATGGCCTGACCGGGAGGCAAGCGTGAGCCTATGGCTATCAAAAATATTCACACCTTAAGGGCGGCTAAAAGAGGTCCCATCGCACTGGATCTCATGGCCTGCCATACGGAAAGCGAGATCGAAGACCTGAAGGCAGCCCTTGATCGGCTTTTACCGGAGAAGGAGCTGACCTTCCTGGCTCTCGAGGTCGCGGACTGGAATAGGGACCTGTCTCCCTGGGAAGGGCCGGCAGCCTTCGGAGAGGAGTCCTTTGCCGGCCATGGACAGGAGACTTTGAAGCAGATAGAAGAGGCGGTCCTGCCTTCCCTAAAAGCGGATAAACGACCGATCTATCTGGCCGGTTATTCGCTGGCGGGACTCTTTGCCCTTTGGGCAGCCTATGAAAGCCCTGCTTTTGATGGTATCGTCTGCGCTTCCGGTTCTCTATGGTTTGAAGGCTGGGAAGCCTATATCCGGACACATCATCTCAAAAGCCTGTGTCCGGTCTATTTGAGCCTTGGCGGCAAGGAAGAAAGGACGAAAAATCCCATGATGGCAAGGGTCGGAGAGATGACCCGCCTGCAGAAAAGCCTGCTGGAAAAGGATCCGGGAGCTTCTTCTGTCTGTCTGGAGTGGAATCCGGGCGGACATTTTGCCAATACAAGGGAGAGATTGATCAAGGGATTGGATTATCTGATAAAGGAGATGGAAAAATGAAGGTATTGATCCTGAACGGAAGCAGCCATACCAACGGCACGACTATGATCGCCATCAAGGAGACCATTAAGATCTTTTCTGCGGAAGGCGTGGAGACAGAGGTGGTTCAGCTTGGCACAAAGCCCATTTCCGACTGCTTCCAGTGTCATGGCTGCCGCAAGAGCGGAAAATGCGTGATCGATGACGGCGTGAATGCTTTCGTGGAGAAGGCAAAAGGGGCAGATGGATTTCTTTTTGCCACACCGGTCTATTATGCCCATCCCAGTGGACGGATCTTTGACTTCCTGGACCGGGCCTTCTACAGCAGCGGTTCTGTCTTTGCCTTTAAGACGGCGGCATCCATAGCCGTTGCCAGACGGGGCGGGGCCACGGCCGCCCTGGATGCCCTCAATAAATATTTCGGCATGTCGCAGATGCCGGTCGTCGGGTCCACCTACTGGAACAATCTCCATGGAGAGGTGGCAGAGGATGCCCTTCAGGATGAAGAGGGTCTTCAGACCATGCGGAATCTGGCCCGGGATATGATCTGGATGATGAAATGTATCGAGGCCGGCAGAGTCTCCGGTATCGGCTATCCCGAGACGGAGAGAGGCTATCGGACCAATTTCGTCAGGAGGGCTGAATTATAATCGGTAAGAAAAGACGCTTACCCGGGTGGCCGGGTGAGCGTCTTTTTTTAGATATTAAAGGAGGGAGATGTCCAGATCACAGATGGTCATGATGGATGCTGTCCCGCTGATGGGAGCATTGACCTGGACGACTGCGAAGTGAGGAGTGGCATTCGGTGTGACGGGAGTGACCCGGCAGAGGATGGCGTAATTGGAGCCGGCCACCACCTGGCTGCCGAGCACGGCCACCGGTTCATAGGTGCAGCCGGTCAGGTTTTCAGTGGCGGTATCGAAGGCTCTCTGGATCTCGACCGTCATTTCCATCATGGTGCCGTCATTTTCGGAAACGGCCCAGCCGCCGGTCATGCCCTCTTCGGAAGAGGCGATCTCCTTATTTTCCAGATAGTCGGTCAGGTGGAAGTCCTTGACCTCGGTGATCTCGGCATTGCCCTGAAGGTCTTCATAGACGGTCACGGTCACGAAGGACTCCTGAGCATCCGGTGTCACAGCCTGAGCGCGGCAGAGGAACTTGTAATTGGTGCCTGCGACCACCTGGCTGCCAAGATAGGCCACCGGCGTGAAGCCGGTCCCGGTGTAGGCGGACAGGGCCTTATCCAGTGCGGCCTGAGCTCCTTCGGGGATGTTGGCCTTGGTCTCGTCTGAGAAGATGGTCCAGCCGCCGGTCGTAAGGGAGCTGCCTGTCTCTTCGCTCTCGCCGGAAGTCTCGGCTGCGGTCTTGGTGGTCACACTGGAGCTCTCGGCTTCTGCGGCAGAGGCGTCGCTTCCGCAGCCTGCCATCATTCCTGTTGCCATTACTGCTATAAGGATCATAGCTGTCATTTTCAATTTGTTCATCATAGTCGTATCCTCCCTACCTTTATGAGCCTTTTTGTCGGCTCGTTTGTTGTGTTTGTTTTGATGATCTAAAGATACCGCACCTTTCTTTCGGAAATATCCGGAAAACCTTTCCCTAACCTTAACTTATTGGCTTAAACCTTCGCGCAGGAGGGGACATTGGCTCGCCGTATATTCACAAAAAAAGAACAGGAGAAGGTCTAAAAGCCTTCTCCTGTGAAGTTTTTTGAATAGACAGATCCATTTGCTGCCGGCTTGCCCTCAGACCATAAAGCCCGTGGCTTCCTTGCTCTTTTCGATGGCCCCCTGGATCTTCTTGAAGGGACGGCCGAAGATCACCACGATGATGATCGAGGCCAGGGCATAGAGCAGGAGAATACCCATATCTCTCAGGTAATCGTTGCCGTAGAGCCCGCCTATGCAGCCTCTCATGGCGTCCATGCTGTAGACGAAGGGCAGGAACTTGTAGACGGCCTGGTAGGCTGTCGGCAGGACCTCGATGGGGAAGGTGCCTCCGGCCCCGGCCACCTGGATGACCATGATGATGACAGCGGCTGCCTGGCCGATATTGCCGAAGGCCACGGTCAGGGCATAGATCAGGATGGTAAAGCTAAAGCTGATGACTGATCCGGCCAGGTAGAGCAGGCCGGGATGCAGGCATTGGATCTGCGCAAAGAAGAGATCGCCGGTGATCACCAGAAGGGACTGAAGCTGGCCAACGAGGAAGAAGGTCAGATAACGGCCGAAGAATTTTTCCCAGGTCCTGACTCCGTCCAGGCTGGCTTCCTTCTTTACCTTGACCCGGAAAATGGCGGAGAGGATGAGAGCCCCGACCCAGAGGGCCAGAACCGTATAGAAGGGGGCCATGGCCGACCCGTAATTTTCAATTTCAAAGAGCTTTTCTTCCTCAAGGGAGACCGGGGAGGCCACAAAGGCAGCCAGAGTCTCGGGGTCAGCCGACCAGATGGTCAAAAGCTTCTGAAGCGTTTCGTTCTGGGTCAGGTCCGTGAGACCGTCCGTGATCTTTTTGAGCTCGGTGCGAAGAGCGGACACATAGTCCCGGGTGTCGGAAAGAGAAGCCGTGCCGGTGTTCAGGGTCTCGCGATAGCTGGAAAGCGCAGAGGAGACATCTCCGAAGCTGGCATCCACACTCGAAAGCAGGCTCTGGACCTGAGAGAGGGAAGAAGCCATCTGGTTGACGGCGTTGGACGTGGTGGAGGCCACATCATTGACAAAGGTGTTTTTCACCTCCGCCAGGGCACTCTTGCAGGCTTCCACTTTGGCAGAGAGATCGGACTTCAGGGCTTCCAGCTCGGTCGTGGTGGCATCCTTGTCACTCTTTAAAGCAGCGGCCGCATCCTTTAAGGTCTGCTGGGCAGCCAGCGCATTCTGATAGATCTCGTTATCCTCATCCACGAAGTCTCCGGCCAGCTCGAGGACTTTATCGACCTTTTTCTCAACGGTCTTATAATTTTCCTCAAAACCGGACATATCCACGACCAGGGACATGGAGGAGATCTGGGAAATGATCAGATCCAGATCGGCACTTACGGCATCGATGCTGGAGCCTACCATGCCGGAAATGGCAGAGGTGGTGCTTGAGGCCGATGACAGGCTGCCCGACATGATGTCGATGGTGTCCCGGCCGCTTTCCAGTGTGCCGGAAAGACCCGGGATCAGGGCGTCCGCAGCTTCGGTCAGGCCGGAGGCCGAATCGGTCAGGGAGGAGAAGGCATCCAGAACAGAGACATAGAGGGCCAGGTTCTGGTCCAGCTCGTTCAGCTTATCCGTAAGGTTGGAGACCAGACTGGACCCGATCCCGCCATCCTTGAACAGGGCATCGCCCGAAGCCGTCAGGGCTTCCGTCAGAGTTTCCACAAAGGAGGAATTGATCTCCTGAGCCACGGTCTTTTTGACCTTGGATGTGATCTTGGTGGCAATGGCATTCTTCTTGGAATTTTCCACATAGATGATGGAGGGATCCTTGGTGGAGCCGGTCAGGAAGCTCAGAAGGTCTTCCGTAAAATCCTCCGGGATCAGGATGGCAGCATAGTAATCGCCGCTTTTGACACCTTCCAGGGCCTGGTCATCGCCATCAAGGAAGATCCAGTTGATCACCTTGTTGGCCTCCAGGGCGGAAATGACCTTATCACCGACATTGATATTGATGCCGGCGATGTCGTCTCCCTTATCCGTGGAGCAGACGGCAATGCTCATGTTGGAGGTGGCTGAGCTGCCGTAGGGATCCCAGTTGGAGAGGATATTGAACCAGGCGTAGAGGGAGGGGATAACGATCAGGCCTATGATCATGACGATGGCTACGACATTTTTTGAAAGCCTGCGGTTGTCGGCGCGGAAAACACGGATGATATTTTTCATTCTTCAGTGCCCTCCCCGATCGCGTCTTTTTCTATTTCCGAGATCTTGCTCTGGAGCTTGTGGTCCATGTACTCCACGATGATCAGATAAGTGGAGATAGCGAAGAGAGTTCCGATCCAGAGGACCAGAAAAACGATCTTAAGGGTGCCGGAGGCGCCTGAGAGCAGCATAAGAACAAGGAAAATGGCCGGAATGACAGCCATGGTACGGAGACCATTCCGGATCTTTCTGGTGTTCCGGGTGTGTTCATCCTCCTGATAGGCCAGGAGAGAGTCATACATCTTCCGGACTTTTTCTTTTTCTATTGTTTCAGGCATTTTATTTTCTATCTCGTTCATGTCGGTATCCTCACATCATCTCGGTGTCTTCCATGCGCTTTTCCATGTAATGGGTCAGCCCGATCATGGGCAGGCGGACCAGGAGGCCGACAAAGAGGGCCGCGGCGCAGAAGATAGCCAGCTTAGCCAGACAGAGGGCATAGGTGTTGCCGTAGAAACCGCCTATGCATTCCCTCATGGCGTCGATGGCATGGGGGAAGGGCAGGAAGCGGTAGATGGTTCCGAAGAAGGAGGGCAGGGACTCGATGGGATAAGTGCCTCCCGAGCCTGCGATCTGGACGACCATGATGACCACGGCCAGGGCCTTTCCGATATCGCCAAAGGAGATGGTCAGGGAATAAATGATAAGGGAGAAGGTGAAGCTGGTCATGGCTGCCGCCAGGTAGAAGAGCAGGGGGTCCAGACATTGGATGCCGAAGATATAAAGATCTCCCAGAAAGATGATGGCTGTCTGGATCTGGGACAGAAGGAAGAAGAGGAGGTAGCGGCCGAAGAAGAGCTCATGGGGCTTGGGATCGGTCAGATCCTCCGTATTGGCATGGACCTTGATCAGGGAGACCAGGATGGTCATGCCAACCCAGATGGCCAGGGTCGTATAGAAGGGAGCCACGCCGGACCCGTAATTGGCGATCTCATAGACATAGCGGTCTTCCACCGAAACGGGATTGGAGAAATATTCGCCGAGGGCGTTGGCATCACCGGTCAGAAGGCTCATGACCATATCCAGCTTTTCATCCGAGGAAGCCTCATTGACCTTGGCAATGATGGTATCCAGCTGGTCCATGGTGCTGTCAAGGACGGCCTTGAGATCGGTCATGCTGGTGTCCATGATACTGAGGGTCGAGCTGATCCGGTCGAAGACATCGCCGATCCCGTCGGTCACATTCCCCAGATTGGTCAGCATGGTCTGGAGAGAGGTCAGGGAAGCCGTCATGCTGGAGAGCAGAGTCTCCACAGAGGGAGCAATATGGTCCACATAGCTCTGACGGATCTTTTCCACCGTGTCGGAGAAGGCCGACAGGGAGGTATGGATGCCGTCGGCTGTATTCAAAATGGAGTCGGCATCGATCCGGACACCGCTCTTTTCGGCAATAATTTCAACAAAGTCAGTAAGCAGCTGTTCTGCCTTTTCCAGCCTGTTCTTCACATCCTCAACGGTCTCATCTTCATCCGGATCCAGGCCGGCCAGGTCTTGAGCCAGAGCGTCCAGGTGGCCGATCAGACCATTGGCATCATCCACGATGGAGTCCACATCTGCCTTCAAAGCATTGACATCCTCTTCGATCACAGCCGAGGATATCCTGGAGGCAAGGGTGGCCAGGGAATCCTTGACCGTGGAAAGATTGGCAGAGATCCGACTGTTCAGGTCGCGGAAGGTGGCAAGACCGTTGTTCAGCTGGGCCTGGCCGTTTGCGATCACGGCATTGCCGCTCTCGACCAGGGCATTTCCCTGGGAGAGGACATCATCTGCGCCGGACAGAGAGGTCTCCAGGGTCTCATTTCCGGTCAGGAAGGTATCGATCATTTTGCTGTAATCGCTGAGGTTGGTCTTGACGTCTGTCAGCTTCCGGACAAAGACGCTGACGGCATCGGACTGCTCGCTGATATCGGTCTCCTCCTGAAGACCGGACAGGAAACGGGTGGCCACGGTCTTGACATATTCCTCATTGATAGAGGTCTGGACCGAAGAGACAGCCGTATCCGTGATCTTGGTGGCTACGGCATTTTTCTTGTCATTGACATAGTAAATGATCTCGGGAGTAACGGCTCCTGAGGAGGTGCCGTTGTAAATGGTCCGGGAAAAATCCGGGTCAAAGACGATGGCCGCATAATAGGTCCCGGCCTCCACGCCCTGCTTGGCCTCTTCCCCGGAATCCAGGAAGGTCCAGCCGATGGAGGTCGATTTCTTCAGGCTTTCTACGACATTGTCGCCTATGGTCCAGGCGTTGCCGAACTCATCGGTAAAACCCGTGTCCTCATTGGCTACGGCGATCTTGATATTGCCGGTATTGGCGTAAGGGTCCCAGTTGGCATAGATGTTGAACCAGGCATAAAGGGCCGGTAGCAGGCAGAGACCGATGGCCACGGCCAGGGCGAAAAAGTGCTTGAGAAGCCGACGAATATCGCTTCTGAAAATGTGTCTGATATTTTTCATAGAAAATGTCCCGAATCTTTTTGATATGACCTCTTCGGTCAATTCCATATTATACAATATTTTGCCAGGGAATAGGAAAAAATGTATAATGGATCGGGATCAATCACAGACTATCAAACGGAGTTGAAAACCATGGATTTCAGGAGATTTCAGGATACTTATTATGTCCGCCTGGACAGGGGAGATGAGATCATAAGCTCGCTTCTTGACATCTGCCGCAGGGAGGGTATCCGATCGGCCACCTTTTCCGGGATCGGAGGCTGTGAAACGGCCGAGATTCAGACCTTTCTGGCGGAGAAGGGAGAGTTCGAGACCCGGGTCATCCGGGGGGCTCTGGAGCTTATTTCCATGATGGGAAATATCGTGACGGATGATGAGGGAACCTATTTTCACCACACCCATGCCCTTTATTCCTGGAAGGATGAGGAGGGACAGCACCAAATGGCCTCCGGTCACATGAAGGCCTCCCGTGTCCTGTATACAGCGGAAATGGAGCTTCGTCCCGTCCTTGATGGCAGGATCGGCAGAAAATATGATAAGGAGACAGGGACCGGCTTCTGGGACCTGACAAAATGAGAGAAAATATGATCGCAAAAATCACACAGAAAATGATAGCAGCCTCCGAAGGCAGCACCCGTGACATCAACCATTTCCTTAAGGTCTGGTCCTACGCCCGGACCATAGGCCGTCTGGAGGGACTGGATGAGAGGACCCAGTTTATCCTGGAGGCCACAGCCGTGGTCCATGATATCGCCTGTCCTTCCTTAAGGGCGCGCTTCGGGACCGCAGACGGAAAACGACAGGAGGAAGAGGGTCCGGCTTTGGTCTATGATTTTTATAAGGATCTTGATATTCCGACAGAGATCGTGGACCGGATCGCCTACCTGGTCGGTCATCACCACACCTATACCGGCGTAGATGGGCCGGACCACCGCATTCTCCTTGAAGCGGATTATCTGGTCAATGCCGAAGAGGGCGGGGATTCCCTGAAAAAGATCTCACGTGCCTATGCCGGCTTTTTCCGGACGGAGAGTGGAAGGGCCCTCCTTAAGGATAGATTTTTCTCCAGGGTCGATGCTCCCATGACCATAGAGACCGCAAAGGAAGAGGATCTGAGGGAAATCTATGACTTTTACAATACGGTCATTGCCAGCTTCGGCGAACATCCCTACTGTCCGGGCTGGCGCAAGGACGTCTATCCGGATATGGCCATGATCAAAGAGGCCATCGGAGAGGGGGCTCTTATGGTCGGCCGGATCGGTGGCATGACGGCCTCGGCCATGGTTCTCAACCATCAGCAGAATCCCAGCTATCTGGACTATCCCTGGCCGGAGGATCTGAAGGAGGAGGAGATCAGTGTCCTCCATCTTCTGGCGGTCCATCCCCTTCTCGCGGGCAAGGGCCTCGCCAAGGTCATGGTGGACCATGCCATCTCGACCTGTCGGGAGACGGGACAGAAATCCCTCCGCCTCGATGTGATCAAGGGAAATCTGCCGGCGGAGCATCTCTATCCGGCAATGGGCTTCACCTATCTCACGACCATGCCCATGTATTATGTGGATACGGGCTGGACGGATTTTTTACTCTATGAATTAAAACTGTGAATATAATCGTAGCGGAAAGGGGCTGCGACAAGACATATCAGATTCGGTCAAAGCAAGTCCATAGACCGGCTATGCGATTCTATGAAGAAAATGGCTTTGAAAAATTGCCGTGATGAATCAGAACGGGCTGCGATTAAGGATATAACAGTAAAGCAGCTTCTCATGTGGGGAATCCTTCAGGAAATAGACGGAAAGTATGTTCCAACGAATGCATTTGCATTGCTCTCCGGAAATGATATTCTCCCTACGGCGATACAATGCGGCGTATTTAAGGGTAGTACAAAGGCTGTTTTTATTGACAGGCGAGAGTATACCGGACCAATTTTTGACCCAAGGAGATTTCACATGAATATTTACAGTTTTTCTTTGGGAAAAATCGGAGTATTATGATAAAAAACCGTCGGCCGGCAAGCCGGCGCCGTCCCGGGAAAAGGAGGAGCCCCATGCTTAATAAATTTATAAACGTGATCCTGTATATGGGGCTTGAGAAGGAGCAGTACAGGACCATCCGGCGCGAGATCGACAGCAGCAACAGAAGCAATGTCGTCGTGTTTTACGCCATCGGCGCCGTGTTTTTGCTGGGTCTGGCCGGTGCTGGGGCCATGCCCCGCGCCACAATGCGGCCCAAATTCGGGATTTTCGGGGT
>R23__coassemble_1262_pt1 | contig 12487 bp, 11 predicted proteins | sample R23__metabat2_high_PE_005 | metagenome-assembled genome bin R23 | reverse complement strand
GCGATATGAGCATGTGGAAGCATCAGCTGGAAACGGATCTTTTCATATACCGAAAGACCGGTGAAAAGAAGCAGCAGCTTCAGGGTGTGGTCCTGACCTTTGATTCGGAGGTCGAGGATATCCTCTCTCCCCAGCTGGTCTATAAGACCATCTCTCTGACCGGTCTCAGACGGCCCCAGGTCCCGGAGATCTATTATGCCCATGTGGCGGCCACGGGGGGAAAGACCATCGCGGAGAGCGGGATCACCAATTTCCTCCACCATGTCATTGAGATCACGACACCGGAAAAAGAAGTCATCGCCCTGGAGGACTTTGATTTCTCAAAACATAAGCTTTTTATGCTGGGACTCTACGGGGGAGAGTATCAGATCGGTGTGGTCAGACGGACCGAGTGAGGAAGCTTCCTCACCAGGTCAGAGCGTCTATGGTTTTCAGGAGCCCGGAGATCCTGTCGCGGCAAAGCGCGATGGTCTCGCGGGCTTTTTCCGACTCTGTGTCCCGGCGGACCGTGTGGCGAAGGAGGCGGACATAGCTGAGAAGCCGGGTCTTTTCTTCCACGTCTTTCAGAAGGTCCGGATCAGAGGACTGCAGGTAGAGGGGCAGGAAACGCTGCCAGATCCGGCAGGTCGTCCCGTAAGGCAGACCGATAAACTGCTCCACGTAGTCCGGAGCCAGCTCTCCGAAGCCCACCAGGGCCAGGTAGACATTGGCCAGCTCAAAGACAGGATGACCATAGGAGAGGGTATCCATGTCGATGAGGAGGGCTTCTTTTTTCTGAAGAAGGACATTACCGGTATGATAATCGCCGTGAATGAGGGTGTGGGAAACCGGGACCTCTTCGATCAGGCGGCAGAGCTTCTCATAGTCTTCTGCCTCCAGATAGGACTGGTCGGCCGCGATCCATTGTCCGATCAGGAGGCGGATATCCGGCATGTCACCGGGAGCGACCCGGACGGCATGGATATCACGGAGAAGGTCGGCAAAGAGGCGGACGTACTCTTCGAATTTTTCGGGATGCTCCCGGATCTCGGTGGAGAGGGAATCCGCGTCAAGCAGCTCAAAGACCGAGCCGTAGCGGTCTCCGACCCTGACCACATCATAGGAGATGGCCGTGGGCAGGCCCAGGATAAAGGCTTTTCGGGCCAGCTCTCTTTCCTGACGGATGGCCGGCAGGGCATTGGCCCTGTGATAGACCTTGATGACGGTCTCGGCATCGTAGCGGTAGACATCCGCCTTGGCGCCTGTGCCGATCAGGGGACAGCCCTCGATCGACAGGCAGCGGGGGGCTTTTTCAATGGGCAGGATCTCCGTAAAGCCGGTCATTTCCAGTATGTTGTAGACCTCCTGGGACACACCTGTCACAAACATACCGCTCAGGTGGCGGTGGAGGTAGAGGAGGGTCCGAAGACCGGCACTGGAGATATACTTCAGGTCTTCCCCTTTGAGAATGACCAGGGTGTCTCCCGACTCCCCGACATGGGACAGGACCTGATCCCGGAAGGCTTCGGCATTTTCCGCATCGATCCGTTCGGGCATGGGGATGGCCAGAGGTTTGTTTTTGGAAAGATTATCCATAGGCAGCCTCCTTATTTATCGAAAATGGCATCGACCATAGCCTTGAGCTCACGCCAGGCCGATCTGTCTGCCATGTCGGAGAGGATGTCCACGATGCTGTGATAATACCAGCCATGCCTGGCCTTATCCTTCATGTTGAAATGGGAAAAGGCCTGATCTCCCTCGACCAGATAATTTCGGTAGAGGGAACGGACATTGGAGAGCTTGTCGGAGAGCCAGACGATGCGGATGGCGGGATCCGTGACGGTCCGGAACTCGGCCAGAGATTCCTCCTTGCGGATCTGCCAGGTCTCGGACTTGGGCCGGCCGTCTCTTTTATTTTCTGTTTCTGCTGCCACGATCTCTGCCACCCGGTCACCGAAGCGGGTCCGGAGGTCTTCGAGAGTGGCCGGAGTGTCCTCGACCGTATCATGCAGAATGGCGGCGATGATGGTGTCCTCGTCGTCGGTCAGGGAAGCAGCGATCACGCCGGCTTCCATGGGATGCATGATATAAGGAATGGGGCTGGCCTTTCTGGCCTGGCCGGCGTGCATCTCCAGCGCATAGGATATGGCTTCTTCGATACGGTTCATGGCAGTCTCCTTCTGTCGGTCGGAATTTCTCATGCCTGTATTGTAACATACTTTGATGGCAGAAAAGTGTCACATTCCGTGAAAATGTGATAAGCTAAACGCAGGCTGCGAAGCAGCCTGCGTTTATGAGCATGTAGCGAAGCGGAATGCGAATATCCGCTGATGCTGCAGGCTGCGAAGCAGCCTGCGTTTATGAGCATGTCACGAAGCGGAATGCGAATATCCGCTGATGCTGCAGGCTGCAAAGCCGCTTCGGTCAAAAGCCTGACCGCTCGGACAAAAGTTTGCCCGAGAGGGCAGGATGGTACGGACTGATTCTTAAGTCAGGAGAGGGATGAAAGCCACTTCTGACAGGCTGCGAAGCGGAATGCGAATATCCGCATGACAATAGAAAGTGAAAGCGAAGAGGAGACAGACCATGAGGGGACTGATCCATATCTATGAAGGAGACGGCAAGGGCAAGACCACCTGCGGGGTGGGACTTAGCGTCCGCTTTGCCGGAAACGGCGGCAAGGTCCTCTACGCCCAGTTTTTAAAGGACAATCAGTCCTCTGAGCTGGCCGCGCTCGAGAAGATCCCCGGCATCACCCTTCTTCTGCCGGACCGTTTCTTCGGCTTTTCCTGGACCATGACAGAGGAACAAAAGGCCGAGGCCAAAGCCTATTATACGACCTACCTGGATCAGGTCCTGGAGGAGGCGCTATCCAAACAGGCGGGACTTCTGGTTCTGGATGAGATCGTGGGGGCCTATGCCAAGGGCTTTATCGACAGGGACAGGCTTCTGACCTTTCTGAAAAATAAGCCGGAGGAGCTGGAGGTGGTCATGACCGGCCGCCATCCTTCTCCCGAGCTCTGCGAGATGGCCGATTACATTTCCTGTATAGAAAAAAAGAAGCACCCCTTTGACCGGGGCATCCCGGCCCGGAAGGGGATAGAAAAATAAAAAGAGTGACAGGTCAAAAAGGCCCGGGGATCATGTGATCTCCGGGCTGTTTTTAAGCAGTTTTCTCTTCGATATCAGAGGGATCAATAGCCGTGGACCCTGTCGACCAGGTATCTCATGGGACGGCCCTCGGCAAAGTTGGCCAGGTCCTCGCAGAACATATCGACATTCTTCCACAGGGTGTAGCGGGCAGTCAGATTGCCGGCCACATGGGGGGTCATGAGCAGGTTTTTGGTGCCCCAGAGGGGATCATTTTCGGGAAGCGGCTCGTGACGGAAGACATCCAGGGCAGCGCCGGAAAGGGTCTCATTTTCAAGCAGCTCCTTAAGGACGGCCTCATCGATGGCCGTACCCCGGCCCACATTGACGATATAGGCTCCCTTTTTGAGGGAACGCAGGCGCTTCTCATCCATGAAATCCACCGTATCCGGGGTGGAGGGCAGGCACATGGCCAGGATATCGCAGTCGGGCAGGTAGGTGTCGACCTCGGAGACCGGGACCACCTTGTCAAAGCAGGGATCCTCTCCCCGGCCGCTTCGGGATACGCCGATGAGGGAGGCGGGCTCGAAGGGACGGAGGCGGCGGGCATAGCATTTGCCTATGTCTCCGGCTCCCAGGACCAGGACGCGGCTCTCCTTGATGGTCTTCTGGGGAATGGGAGAAGACCAGTCCTTCTTCCGCATATTTTCCGCAAAGACCATTTCTCCGCGGAGGAGCATGAGGGTCATCATGACCATGTGCTCGGAGACGGTCACGCCGTAAGCTCCGGCGGAATTGGACAGGAGACAGCCTTCCCGGATAACGCCGGGGACGATATAGGGATCAACGCCGGCCCAGGGAATGTGGATCCATTTGAGATGGTCGGCCTTTTTGACCAGCTCCAGGCCGCGGCCGTAGATGATATCGGCCTCCGGAGCATAGGGCAGGGCCTTTTCCTCGGAATTGAAAAAGGCGCAGGTGTAATCATATTTGGCCGCAGCCTCTTTGATCTTATCCTGCAGCTCCTGATCGATGAGTTCATTGACGACGATGATCTTTCCTGACATGGGTGACCTCCGAATCTTTTATGTGATAGGTCCATGTTACGACACATTTTTCTTTTCGTAAAGAAAAAAAGGACCCGCAGGCGAGGTGTCCTTGGCTTTGACATCCTGCAGGTCCGTTTAACGGAGAGCCTTTTTTATTTTTACGGGGCCGGGCTTTCATCGTCCCTTGTCAGGATCTTGACCCATTTGTAGCGGTTGACGTTGATGCTGTTGGGAATACATTTGAGAAACTGATCCGCCTTCAGCACGCAGAAGGTCACGACCGGCGGAAAGTGGAAAACGAAGGCCGAAAGCGCCGAGAAGGGAATGGTGAAGAGCCACATAAAGAGGTTGTCCACAAGCGGGGCATATTTGGTCGTGCCGCCTCCGGCGATGATGCCGCTCTCGACCGGATATTCATAGCAGGAGCCGATGGAGGTGACCGCCAGGATGATGATAAAGCTGACGGCATATTCCCGGGCCTCCGGGGAAACCGAATAAAAACCGACTATGACATCCTTCAGGGCAAACATGAGGATGGCGCTGGCTATACCGATCAGGATGAAGAGACCCTGCATGGTCTTGGTGTAGGTTTTGACCAGGTGGAGCTTGCCCTCACCTATGGTCTTGCCCATCATGATGGAGGCCACATTGGCATTGGCGAAGCCGAAGACCACGAAGAGCTGGAAGATCACGATGGCGATGGAATTGGCGGCCAGAACGGAGCTGCTGATATGACCCAGGATCACGGTCTGGGCAGCCTGGGCCACGCCCCAGAGACAGCCTGAGATGACTACAGGTGTGGCCACCTTGACGAAGTCCTTCAGGTATTCGAAGTTCATCTGGAGGATATCATGGAGCTTCATGCGGAGCTTTTTGTCGATGAAGAGGATGTAGACCAGGATAATGACCAGCTCCACGGTCCGGCTGACCAGAGTGGCGATGGCCGCGCCCCGGATCCCCAGTTCGGGCGCACCCAGATTGCCGTAGATCAGGATGGAGTTGAGACAGAGGTTGATACAGATGGTGCTGCAGGACATGACCGTTCCGATAAAGGCCGTTTCCACCGACTGCATGGCAAACATGAGGGTATTGGAGGCGGCAAAGATGAGGTAGGTCCAGCACATGATCCTAAGATATTTGACACCCTCCTCGATGACAGCGGCATCATTGGTGAAAATACCCAGGACCTGGGAAGGCAGGAGAAGGGTCACAACAAAGAAAATGACACCGATGCCGAAGCCGATCTTAAGCCCCAGGGAAATGATCTTCTTGATGGGCTCCAGTCTCTTCTGGCCCCAGTACTGGGAGGCCAGGACCACCAGGGCAATGCCCAGGTAGGAAATGATCTGCTGGAGCATGAACTGGAGCTGGTTGACCAGGGTGGCGCCGTTTAAGGCCAGCTCAGTGTAGCGGCCCAGCATCATATTGTCCACCAGATTGACTGTCAGGGCAGCCAGCTGCTGGAGAGCTATGATGAGGAGCAGGGGGAAAAAGGTCTTATAGAATGTTTTGTCTTTGGTAAAGATGCCCAGAAATTTGGGCTGATCGTCTTTGGGCAGCTCAACATAATTATTGAATACAAAGCCTTCTTTTTTCATGGTCTCTCCTTGCCTTCAGCCTGTTCTGAAAGGTCTTTCTGATATCAGAATAAGGGAAAGGGCAGGCAAATACTTGCGGGATGAGGACAGAAAATAGTAAAATGAGGCCAATAAGATTAAAAAATACTCTGAAATATCGGAAAATTGAGTAAAAAACAGCCGAAATGGAGAGGAAATGTCAGCGATAAAATTTGAGACCGACCGGGCCATGCGGTCACTTTTTCCCTATGGCAGTCCGGATTTTCCCTTTGAATATTATCGGGATGAAATGGAACGCTATGAAGGACGGCAGATCCCCTGGCACTGGCACCTGCCCTTTGAATGCTCTTATGTGGCTTCGGGAGGAGTGATCTTCCGGACCTTTTCCCATGAAGAGGAACTGTCGGAGGGCGATGCCCTCTTTATCAACAGCGGGACCGTTCACGCCTTTGAGGCAAAGGTCTCCTGCCTGATGCAGAATATGATCTTCGAACCGGCTTTTCTGGCTCCCAGGGAGTCCCGCATATACCGGGAATCGGCAGCGCCCTGTCTTGAGGCTGACCTGCCTTACCGGGTCTTCAGAAAAGAGGAGAGTCAGACCGGTCCTCTGATCGATGCCGTCCGCTCCTGCGCCCTTCTGGCAGAAGAGGAGGAAAAAAACGGAAAAGCCCTCCGCCTCCAGGGAGCAGTCAACCGGATCTGGCAGGAATTCCTGAAGCTTTGTCCTCCGGAAGAGATGAAAAAAGGACCCGCTTCCGGCAAAATGCAGCTGCGGGTCCGGCAAATGCTGTCCTTTATTTATGAAAATTACGGGGAAAGGATCGGTCTCGAGGACATTGCCTCCTCAGCCCATATCAGCCGGCGGGAAGCCCTGAGATCCTTTTCTGAGACTCTGGGCATGAGTCCGGTCGCCTATCTGAATGACTACCGTCTGGGACGGGCCGAGCAGCTGCTCACCCGGACAGAGCTTTCCGTCACCCAGATCGCCCTTGAGTGCGGCTATGACAACAGCTCCTACTTCGGTAAGGCTTTTCACAGCCGCTTCGGAACGAGCCCCCGGGCCTTCCGGGCCGGAAAAAGAGCGGAGGGCTGAAGCGGTCACCTGCCGTCCTAAAGCGGACATTCGCATTCCGCTTCGCTCCATGCTCATGAACGCAGGCTGCTTCGCAGCTCGTCAGAAGGGGCTTTAACCCCTCCTGACGCGAATCCTCCCCCTCGCCCCGCCTACGTCTCTTCGTCTTACACCGAAGGCGTGCTGTGCAGAGGCAGGGGATGGATTCAACTGCGTTCAAAGAAGTCATTGGTGAATTCGTCCGGCCGCCTCTTATCATACCAGCCGATCTCCACGCACCAGTTTGCCATATTGTCCCATCTTTCGGGACGGATCCGGCCCCACCGGCCCTGCTCATCCAGAAAGAGGGGGGCGAGGTGCTTAAGGCTCTTGACCAGCATCTCCTCGCTTGAGCCCTCCGGCATAAAGGGAGCGATCTTAAGGGCCGTATTTTCCGGATCGGCCGCAGCCTGACGGTAGCCCAGATCCAGGGCAGCCAGGAGGCGGCGGACCAGGTCCGGCCGTTCGGTCAGGATCTCTTTGGAGGCAGCCATGGCCGGGGCCGGGAAATCAAAGCGGGGCTCATGATCGGTGATGTTGAAATAATTGATCTCAAAGCCTGCGTCCTTCAGGACTTCATTTTCCCAGTTGGCATAGACCCAGGTGGCATCCGCTATGGTGGTCAGGGTGCCGACGATATCTCCCACATTCATGTTGATGAAATTGACCTTGCTGTAATCGCCGCCGTCACCGGTGACCAGATGGCCTATGGCCCTGTGATACCAGGGCTGGGACCAGTAGGTCAGACGCTTGCCCATCAGGTCCCTTGGACGGGTGATACCGGACTCCTTAAGGGAGACGATGCCGGAGTCGCACCTCTGGGTCATGGTGGCAATGCCGGTCATATCCACGCCCTTCATGCGGTTTCCCAGCATGCTCAGCATGGGCCCGCAGATGAAGTCGCAGGTGGAGATGTCCATGACTGTGTGGACCACGGCTTCAAATTCCACATCCAGGCCGGCTTCTTTAAAGTAGCCCTCGGTCTGGGCCAGCAGATAGCCGGCGTGGTTGGTGTTGGGGAACCAGTCGAGGACGATCTTGATCTTATCCATGTTTTACTCCTTTTCCCGGAAGTTAATGATGAGGGAGGGGGTCTTTTGTGATCACAGGCGGGTGATCAGAAAGACCGCCAGGGGGAAGACCACAGCCAGAAGGACCAGGACGAGCCAGTCACTTTTTTTGACCCGGATGGGATCATATTCGGACCGCTTTTCGTGGCCGTCAAAGCCCTTGGATTCCATGGCCACGGCCAGGGCCTCCGACCATCGGACCGACTTGACCAGGAGGGGCTTGAGGACGGCCGGAGAGACCGCAAAGGTCCGGATGCCTCTGGCCCGGAAGGCTGCCCGGGTCCTTTTGTATTCCTGCATCATGTGGGGGAAGATGCCCCAGGCCGCCAGGAGACCGTAGGCCATGATCTGGGGTAGGTGGAGCTGCTTTTCGAAGGACCTGACCATTTTGATGCGGTCGGTCGTAAAGGCAAAAAGAAAGCCCAAGGAGGCGTAGACCAGGACGCGGGAGCCGAACATGAGGCCGTTCCAGAGGTGGGAATCGCCGTCCAGAATGCCCTCCAGATGGGTCGGAATGACCGTGTTGGTCGAATATTTGTAGCCCGTCATAAAGGCTCCGGCGGCCAGGATCAGGATGGGAATAAAGAGAATCAGGACCCTCTTTTTGGAATGGCCGGCATAGAGCATGAGACAGAGGCTGATCGCAAAGACGGACAGGTTGATCACCGGATTGTGGAAGAAGGCCAGGGCCAGGGTCACGACAAGCAGGCTGATCAGCTTGATGGAGGGATTGATGTCGCGGATAAAGGTCTTCATCCTTTGGCCTCCTTCTGCCCGGATGGGCTTTTGTCCTCGCGGATAAGGGTCCCGTTTTCCAGGCGATAGATCTCATCGCAGAAATCCATGGCCAGCTGGGGATCATGAGTCGAGAAAATGAGGGCGGCATTTTTCTCCCGGGCCTGGCGGCAGAGACCTTCCATGATAGCCAGGGTGTTGATGCGGTCCTGGGCATAGGTGGGCTCGTCGCAGATCAGGACCCGGCAGGGATAGGCCATGAGGGCGGCCACCCCCAGACGCCTCTGCTGGCCCTGGCTCAGCAGGTAGGGAGAAATGTCCCGGAAGCGCCAGAGCTTGATGCCCCGGAGGATCTGCTCCGAGAGAGACTCCTTTTCCGTTTCTTTTTTGAGGGAGGAGAGGATCTCCTGACGGACGGTCCCGCCAATGAACTGGTCCTGGGGGCTCTGGGTCACAAAGCCCATTTTGCCCACATCCTCCTTTTTCAGATGACGGATGTCACGGCCCTCGAGCAGGGCCTGTCCCTTGAATTTTGTGATGCCGGCCAGGGCATTGAAGAGGGAGGACTTGCCGCAGCCGCTCCTTCCGACGATGGCGGTGATCACCCCCCGCTTAAAGGTAATATTGACATCGGAGAGGATGGTCTTATCGCCGTAGGAGAGAGAAAAGTCCTTGAGCTCAAGGACCTTCCCGCCTTCCTGACAGGGCGGAAGGGAGGCTTCGTAGGACCGGCCGGGAATGATGATGCCGTGGTCCTCCAAAAAGACCGGGTCGAGAGACCTGACCGGCATGGCCTCCTCCAGGAGACGGCCCTCCTCCAGGACACGGACCGTATCCGCCACCTCCAGCCAGTTGTCCAGCCGGTGATCCACGGCCAGGATGCCGGTCCCCTTTTCCTCATGGAGGCGTTTGAGGCTCAGGGCAATGTCCTGGGCGGAATCATTGTCGATATTGGCAAAGGGCTCGTCAAGGAGAAGCCAGTCGGGCTCCAGCATGATCAGACAGGCCAGCATGACCTTCTGCTTTTCTCCGCCGGAGAGGGAGACCAGAGACCGGTCCATCAGGTGGGAAATGCCGGTGAAGGCCGCGGCAGAGGCCATGCGGGCCTCAAAATTTTCCGGCTTTTCCTGAATGTTTTCCAGGCAGAAAATAAGCTCATTGCGGACCGTGTCCATGCAGAACTGAAGCTCGGGATTCTGGAACATCATGGTCACCAGACGACAGCGCTCGAGGGGCTTGATCTTATCGGGGTCCCGGCCGTCCAGAAGGACCTGGCCGCCCCGGATAAAGCCGCCGTTCTGGGGATAAAGTCCGGCTGCCAGGTAGCGCGGGGTGGATTTGCCGCAGCCCGCCCGGCCGGTCAGGATGGTGAGCTTCGCCGAATCAAAGGCAGCTGAAAAGTCCCTGAAAACAGGGGAGGAGTCTTCAAAATAAGAAAATTCAAGATGTTGGAACTGTATCTGACTCATAGGATACCGACTTTCCGATCCTGAAGGGATCCGGTCAAAGGAAAGGGGCCGCCCTCTTGCGGCGGCCCGTGATGACCGGGCAGGAAGGACCTGCCTGTCATGCCTTTAATCTTCGAAATAATCGTTGGTCCACTCGGTGTCGCGCCGTTTGTCGTACCAGCCGATCTCGATCAGCCAGTCGGACATGCGGTCCCATCTCTCGGCCTTGATGCGGCCCCAGCGGCCCTGCTCATCGAGGATGATGGGCTGGAGGTGCTTCTGGGAGCGGAGCAGCATGGCATCGGAGGTGCCCTCCGGCATGTATTCCTTCACCTCGAGTACGACCTCCGGATTAGCAGCGGCCTCGCGGAAGCCCCGGTCGATGATCTTGAGGAAGGTCCTGACCTCCTCGGGATGGTCCTCAAGGACCCTGCGGGTGGCGGCCATGGCCGGAGCAGCAAAGTCAAAGGTCTTGTCGAAATCGGCCAGGTTGAAGTAATTGATCTCTTCGCCGGCCTCGATCAGCTCTTCATTTTCCCAGTTGGCATAGACCCAGGTGGCATCGGCCTCAGTGCGGAGAGTGGTCACGATATCACCGACATCCTTGTTGACCAGGATGACCTTGCTGTAGTCGCCGCCGTCATTATTGACCAGAGCGCCGATGGCCCTGTGATACCATTCCGGGCTCCAGTGGGTCAGTCTCTTTCCCATCAGCTCTCTGGGACGGGTGATGCCGGACTTTTTCAGGGAGACGATGCCGGAGTCGCACTTCTGATTGAAGACGGCAATGCCGGTCATCTCGACACCGTGCATCATATTGTCGAGCATGCTGATCTGGGGACCACAGATAAAGTCGGCTCCGTGCAGCTCCATGACACCGTGGACCTGGCCGGACATTTCCACGTCCAGGCCGGCCTCCTTAAACCAGCCTCGCTTTAAGGCCAGCAGGATACCGGTGTGGTTAGTGTTGGGGAACCAGTCGAGAACAAGCTTCAGATGGGTCATGATCATTCCTCCTCTTCGTCGTAGACCTTGGCGCTCTTGGCTCTGGCCCCGATGGCATAGGACTTGACCACGCCTGTCTTGGCCAGCAGGATGCCTGCCAGATAGCAGACCAGACCGGAGAAGACGATGGCGCTGACCAGACGGATGCCGATATGCAGGGCCTGAATGCCGATGGGCAGCTGATAATAGGACAGATAGTAAAGCTCATAAAGATAAATGAAAACAGCGGAGAAGCAGGCGCCGAGGGACATGGTGAAGAGGTTCCATTTCTTATAACGGAAGAGCAGGAAGGCCAACTCCACGCCTGCGCCCTGGATGATACCGGTCAGGACCACGTTGATACCGCCGGAATTGCCCAGAAGCATTTTCGATAACGGCAGCCAGAAGCTCTGTGATGAGCGCCACGCCGGGCTTCTGGATGATAAAGGCAGCCAGGGTGGCGGCCATGAACCAGACACCGTAGATGGGCTCGTAGCCGAGCTCGGACAGGCCGGCCGGGGCCAGCAGGATGCAGCAGGCATCGCCGATGTAGCAGACGGCCAGGTAGATGATGGCAAAGACCACGCCCAAAATGGCCATCAGGATAATGTCTCTCAGTTTGTAACCTTCTTTCATAATATCTTCCCTCCTTGAAAGAAAATGCCGGGGCAGATGAATGAGATCTCATGAAAAACTCCGCCGATAATACCGGCGGAGTGATACGGACGTCCTTATTTATCCCTACGCTAGCATTACCTAACAGGTTCAATGGGTCATGGAAGCTGATTCCAAATCTCAGCCGAATGCTATCGGCACCCCGTTTTTTTGTGACATCACCAGGGTGATGTTTTTCCGAAAGCAACTATAGCACAGACCGGAAAAAGAGACAAGACAAAAGAAAAATATTCCTCGTATCTTTTTCAGGACATTTTCGACTGGACCACGGCCAGAACTCCCCTGCCCACGCTGTAATAGGCCGGTCCCTCCTCCAGCCAGAGATTGCTGAGGCCCCGGGAAACATCATTGGTCAGGAGAAAGTGTGAGGCGGTGTAGGAGGCATTTTCTATGGTCACATCCTCGCAGCTGTCCGTCAGGGCAAAGGCGGAGAGAGACCAGCCCTCTCTTTTTGGGAAGGCCAGGCGGCGGGAGGAAAAGACTGTGATCTCGTCCTGCGGACCGGCCAGGCGGACCCCGGCTCCTTTTTTGGCGGCATAGGAGGCGCACTGGAGATTGGCCAGCATATGGTCGCAGCGGCCGCCCATGACAGAGATGATCGTGATGTCGCGAAAGCCGCGGGAAAGGGCGCATTTGAGAGCAGACTGGAGGTCGCTGTCATTTTTTCTGACCGGCAGGCGTTTGGTCTTAAGGCGGGACATGACCGTCTCCGCATCGCCCTCAAAGGAATCAAAATCGCCCACCACCAGGTCGGGGCAGAGCCCCATTC
>R23__coassemble_1260_pt1 | contig 12504 bp, 12 predicted proteins | sample R23__metabat2_high_PE_005 | metagenome-assembled genome bin R23 | reverse complement strand
ATATTGGCCATGGCATTGGGCGTGGCACCCATACCGAAACCGCAGACACCGGATGACAGCACGGCAGCATCATAGTCCCTGCCCATGATATTGTAGACCACAAAGTAGGCAAAGATAAACATAAGGACGGTCTGGGCTGCCAGAAGAATAAAGAAGGGAACGGCCAGGTCGGCCAGCTGCCAGAGCTTAAGAGAGATCATGGCCATACCCAGGAAGAGGGACAGGCAGATACCGCCCAGGTCATTGAGCTCACCGATGTGGATCTTAAACTTCCCGCTGAATTCGCTGATATTTCTCATAAATGCGGCAGCAATCATACCGCCGATATAGACCGGGAAGGTCATGCCCGTCAGGGAAAGCAGGTAGGAAATGATGGTGCCGATACCGGCCGCAATGGCCAGCTGATAGGCCGCCGGGGCGTACATGCTGACCTTACGGATGTGCTTTTTCTCCTCTTCCACGAGGGGAGTCGGATCCTCTTTGACGATGGTCTTGGTCAGGTCATGCTTTTTGATCAGCCTCTGGCCCAGAGGACCGCCCATAAGAGAGCCGGCCACAAGACCGAAGGTGGCCGCAGCCGTACAGACCGTGGTCGCCCCGTTAACGCCGAAGTCCTCCAGAAGAGGTCCGAAGGCTCCGGCTGTGCCGTGACCGCCTACCATAGGAATAGAGCCCGTGCAGAGGCCGAGAAGAGGATCGATCCCCAGGACATTGGAGACGCCCACAGCCAGACCGTTCTGGGCAAAGATGAGGGCTGCCACCGCCACCAGGAAGATGACCAGGCTGATGCCTCCGCTCTTCAGGACCTTGATGTTGGCCTGGAAGCCGACAGAGGTGAAGAAAAGCACCATACAGACATTCTTCAGGGTGTCATCAAAGGAAAATTCCACCAGTCCCGTCACATAGAGAACGCAGGACAGAATGGCAAAGATGATACCGCCGACCACGGGTGACGGAATACAGAATTTTTCAAGGAAAGGAATCTTTTTCTTGAGCCAGCCTCCGAAAAAGAGGACCACCACGGCCACGGCCATGGTCTGATACATATCAAGTGTCAATGCTGCCATACCTTCCCCCTTAATCGTCCTGCGTGCCCGACTGGATGGTCGGAAGCTCTCCGTCCGTCTCCGCCACGCTTATCCCTTTGTCTGCGTAGTAGGACACGGCTCCGCTGTGGAAACCGATGGCAATGTTGGACGAGGCAAAGTCTGCTGTCAGCTCACTCTCGTTGGGTGTCAGCTTATGAAGCTCAGACTGTTTGTCAAAAATGGTCGAGATCACATCCTTCACGACCTCATCCGATATGGCATTCGAGACCACAAGGACGGCCTTGACACCGAGCGTCATCACCTCCTCGGTCTGACCCGTATAGGTCCCGGCCGGGATGGTCACCGTCACATAGCTGGTATACAGGCCCTCCAGAATGTCCATGGTCGTCTGATCAAGAGAAAGGAGGGTGATGGACATATCCTCAGCCAGTTCCTCTATGGCTTCTGTCGGCGCGCCTGCCGTCACAAAGAAGGCATCCAGGCTGCCCGATCTCATGGCATCGGCAGAATCCGCAAAGGACATGTAATGAATATTGATATCCGAGGTCGTGAGCCCGTTGGCCTCGAGGATCTGGGTCGCATTCTGCCGGACGCCCGACTCCTCTTCGCCCACGGAGACCTCCTTGCCCTTCAGATCACTGACAGAGGAAATGCCGGCATCACTTCTGACCACGATCTGGACTGCTTCCGTATAAAGGGCCGCTGCCGCGCTGATCCCGGTCAGGTCCTGGGGCTCCTCATAGATGCCCCTGCCCTCGACCGCGCTCTCCAGGATATCGCCCTGAACGATGGCCATATCCAGAAAATTCTTTCCGATCAGTCTCAGATTAGCTGCCGATCCGGCTGTGGTCCGGGCTTCCGGAGCCAGCTCCTTATGGGCTTTGTTGATGTAAGAGCTCAATTCGGTGGCGTAGTTGTAATCGGTACCGCCCTGACCGCCGGCTCCTATCCAGAGGATCTGGGCTTCCGATGTCCCGCAGCCGGTAAGGACCGCTGCCGACAGGAGAAGACAGGCCGCCGCTGCTGCCATTTTCTTTAAAAGCATAAAAACCTCCCGCTCATCATATTCTTATAAAAGAATAGCATAGAAGCGGGAGGTTGGGCAATCGCCAAAAACTTTTGTATGACTTTTCGCACTTATGGCGAGGAGGTCTCCTCGGTCATTTCCACGGCCTGTTCGACCATCTCCTTGTCCGAGTCCATCTTTTTGTTGAACATCTGCATATAGACGATAAAGAGGACCACGATCAGGGCGATGGCCGCTATGAGACAGATCATACCCTTAAGATTTTTTCTTTTTCTGCGTTTCATATCATTCTTCTCCGGATATCCTCTTGGCCGGACGGCTTACAGCTTGATGGCTGTCTCAAGAGACAGCTCCATCATCTTGCCGAAGCCCACCTGCCTCTCATCCGAGGACAGGTGCTCGCCCTTGAGGATGTTATCGGAAATGGAGAACATGGCCAGGGCCTTTTTGTTAAGACGGGCCGCATTCATATAAAGGGCAGCCGCTTCCATCTCAAAGCAGAGGATACCCATCTTCTTCCAGGGTGTCACATAATCCGTATCATCGCAGTAGAAGGCATCCTCGGAGAGGACATTGCCGACCACGACCTTTGTTCCGAGCTCGCGGGCTGTGGCCACAGAGGTCTCCAGGAGGCCGAAGTCCGCGATCGCGGCATAACGGCCCGGAATATTGTACTGGTCGGCCCAGGAGGAAGTGGTGGAAGCCGCCTGGGCGATCACGATATCCCGCAGGCCTGCCTTTTCACTGATGGAGCCGGCTGAGCCGATCCGCATGATATTTTCCACACCGTAGAAGGAATAAAGCTCATAGGAATAGATACCGATGGAGGGCATGCCCATGCCGGAGGCCATGACAGAGATGGGATGTCCCTTGTAGGTACCGGTAAAGCCGTAGATATTTCTCACGCTTGTGACAAGTCTGGCATCATCCAGATAGGTCTCTGCGATATACTGGGCTCTTAAGGGATCGCCCGGCATGAGGACCGTCTTTGCGAAATCGCCTTCCTTTGCGGAAATATGAGGGGTAGGAATTGCCATAATGATCGTCTCCTTTTCTTTTTACTCTTCGCCCCTGGCCCAGTCCATGGAGGATGCCACGGCCTTGCGCCAGAGATGCAGGTTTTTATCGCGTTCTCCGACCGACCAGGCCGGTGTGAAGACCCGGTCGACGGTATTGCCCTTTTTCACATCATCATAAGACTGCCAGAAGCCCACGGCAAGTCCGGCCAGATAGGCTGCGCCCTTGGCTGTGGTCTCGACATTGGCGGGACGGGCCACCATCATCTGGGAGATATTGGACTGCATCTGCATAAGGAAATTGTTGTGGCTGGCTCCGCCGTCCACATAGAGGGTCTTCATATCAAAGCCCGCATCCTTCTGCATGGTCTCAAGGACATCATGGATCTGGTAGGCGATGGCCTCAAGAGCCGCGCGGACGATATGGTTCCGGTTAACGCCGCGGGTGATGCCCACGATGGTCCCCCTGGCGTAGGGATTCCAATAGGGCGCGCCAAGTCCGGTAAAGGCCGGAACCAGGTAGCAGCCGTTGGTATCCTCCACCTTCAGGGCCAGTTCTTCGGACTCTGCCGCATCCGTCACCAGCTGCATCTCATCCCGAAGCCACTGGACCACGGCCCCGGCCACGAAGACCGAGCCCTCCAGGGCGTAATTGACATGACCGTCTATGCCCCAGGCCACGGTGGTCACAAGGCCGCTGTCAGTAAAGACCGGTTCCTCTCCGGTATTGACCAGGAGGAAGCCGCCGGTCCCGTAGGTGCTCTTGGCCTCGCCCTTTTCAAAGCAGGTCTGGCCGAAGAGGGCGCTCTGCTGGTCTCCCGCCGCTCCGGCTATGGGAATGGCTGCGCCGAAGACATAGGGGTCGGTCTCTCCCATGATCCCGCTGGAGGGGACCGGCTTGGGCAGCATGGACCTGGGAATATCCAGAAGGGTCAGCAGGTCATCATCCCAGTCCAGAGTCCGGATATTAAAGAGCATGGTCCGGGAGGCATTGGAATAATCGGTCACATGGATCTTTCCTCCCGAAAGCTTCCAGATGAGCCAGGTCTCGACCGTCCCGAAAAGAAGCTGTCCCTTTTGGGCCTTTTCTCTTGCTCCCTCCACATTTTCCAGGATCCAGCGGATCTTGGTGCCGGAGAAATAGGCATCGATGACCAGACCCGTCTTTTCCCGGATCATATCCTTATAGCCCTTCTCTGTCAGCTCATCGCAGTATTCGGCGGTCCGTCGGCACTGCCAGACGATGGCCGGACAGATGGGATGGCCCGTTTCCTTGTCCCAGACGATGGTCGTCTCCCTCTGGTTGGTGATGCCGATGGCCGCGATCTGGTCAAAACGGACCCCTGCCTTATCTATGGCCATGTGGGCTGTCATGCTCTGCTTGGCCCAGATCTCCTCGGCATCATGCTCGACCCAGCCCGGTTTGGGATAGATCTGGGGAAATTCTTCCTGGGAAACGCTGACCATATTGCCGTCATGGTCAAAAAGAATGGAACGGCAGCTTGTGGTCCCCGAATCCAGTGCCAGGATATAGGTCTTCTCTTCCTGCATGCTTATCTCCTTTCATTAGGCGGCCGGGCAAGGGGCTGGCCGCGCATCACTCCCGGCAGCCGCTTCGTTTGCTGCTCATCAAATGCGGGAGGCTTCGCTTCCTGTCATGCCAAGCCGCTGATTTTATGTTATGTTAACCAAAGTTCCAGACCATGTGTCCGGTCAGGGTATCCTTAATAACTCCCAGAAACTCTCTGAGCAGGTTATTTGGCAGACAGTCCGGACTGGACGGGGCGGAAAGCCCCAGGACCTTGGTCATGCCCTGCCCTTTGGCTATACCAAGGGCCCGGAACATATGAAAATTGTTGGTCACGATGGCGCAGGAGGCGTCCGGGTCTGTCATCAGCTCGCGGCTGAAGCGGATATTTTCCTCGGTATTCTGAGCGCTTTCCTCTTTGAGGATCCTCTGCTCATCAATGCCGGATGAGATCAGATAGTCCGCCATCCCCTCAGCCTCCGAGACCGGTTCATTGCTTCCCTTGGCCCCTGTCACGATACAGACCGTTTCCGGATGGGCCTTGAGATAATCCGCAGCCGTATCCAGGCGGTACTGAAGAACGGTACTGGGACCGGATTCCCTGACCTGGGCTCCCAGGACGATCAGATAATCGACCTCTCCGCAGGACCTGCCGAAATCAGAGAGGATAAAGCCCTCCGTCACACCAAAAACAGCCAGAAAAACCAGGACCAAACCAAGGGCGGAAAATCGGATCAGCCGGGGAAGCTTTTTCCAAAGTCCCAGATAAGTCATGACCGCCGCAAGTCCAAACAAAGCCGCCAGGACAAACCAGACCAGGAAAAAGGAGGTCCCGGAACGAATGCTCCCGATAAAGATGCCGTAGACCAGACAGATCAGAGACGGAATGAGCCAGAGAAGACCGGATCGTTTTTTCATCTGTCAAGTCCCTCCCTTCATTCTCTCCATAAGCACTCGGCCTTCCTTTTTCAGCCAGGCGTGGGCCCTGTCATAATCGGGAAAGACCCGATGGACCTCCGCATAAAAGCGCCGAGAGTGATTCATCTCCAGACGATGGCAAAGCTCATGGACCACCACGGAATCCAGGACCTCGGGAGGCGCCAGCATAAGAAGGCAGTTGAAATTGAGATTGCCCTCCGCTGTGCAGCTGCCCCACCGTGTTCGCTGATTACGGATGGTGATCCTGCCGTAGGTCACCCCGACCAGAGGGGCATAATAGGCCACCCTCCCCGGAATGACCTTCAGGGCCTTTTGGGCCAGAGCCCGTATTTCGCGGTCGGTCAGAAAGCCCTGGTCCTTTGCTTTCTCCCTCTCCGAGAGGACCTCACTTCACGTCTTTTCGATCTATTATTTTTTTTTTTCGATAAATGCGTCTATATCACGCCGCGAGGACCATTGGGGAGCCCTGACCAGAAGAGAGCCGTCCTCTCCTATACGGAGGCTGATGGTCTTGCGGCGGGACCTTTCCAGAAAATAGGTTATTTTCTCTGCCTTCATTTCCGACCGGACTCCCTGACGGATCAAATGATAAAGTCCAGGCAGCGGCGAAGCTCCGTGTAGGGTCTCACCCTGCCATCTGCCACCTTGACATGCTCGGGATGCCCGGAATAGGCCTTAAGAGCCGCTTCATCCTCAAAGGTCGCATCCAGCATAAGATCAGCAGTGGAGCTTTCCAGTCTTGTGATATTGACGCGGATGTCCAGGAGGCCGGGGATCTTGCCCTGGAGACCCTCCAGGCCTTCCTTGATGCCTTCTCTGATCGACTGCTTTTCTTCTTCACTATAGGTGGACTTGAGATTCCATAGGATGATATGTTTGACCATGGCCCCTCCTCCTTTCATACTTTCAAACGGGTATTCGCATTCCGCATTGTGGCATGCTCATGAACGCAGGCTGCTTGACAGCTCGTCAGAAGGGTCTTCACGCCTCTCCTGACGTAGATCCTCCCCCGGCCTCCGCTTACCGTCTCTCAAGAATGACACAACAGACATGCCGGTGAGAGGCAGGGGTATGGATCGTCCTGGCTTCATTTTACCATAAGTCCGTCCCTTCGGCCATGACAGGATGGAAAGGAATCAGAAAAAGCAGACCTCTTCCCATGTTTCCCGAAGATATCCATGCTATAATCAGCTTGATATCTCATCAGCTTGATCTTAAGGAGGTCTCCCATGGAATACGCGCGCATTTCCTGTCTCGACAAACCCCTCTCCCGTCTGATCTACGGCTCGCCCGACATCGTCATGAACGGGTCTCCCGAGGAGGCCGCAGATTGTCTGGAAAGGGCCTACCAATACGGCTTTCGGGTCTTTGACACGGCAAATGCCTATGCAAGGTCCGAAGAAAATATCGGTTACTGGCTGTCCTCCACAGGCCATCGCGAGGACATCGTTCTCTGTGATAAGGGCTTTAACCCGGGCATGGTCGGTTCCGAGGATGTCTACTCTGCGGACACCCTCCGGTCTCAGATCGAGCTTTCCCTCAAACGCCTGCAGACCGACTCGCTGGACCTCTATGTTCTTCACCGGGATGATCCCACCCGGCCGGTCAGGGAGGTCATAGACCTTCTCAATGACTATAAACGTCAGGGCATCCTCAGGGCCTTCGGCGCTTCCAACTGGACACTGGAGAGGATCCGGGAGGCAGAAGCCTATGCCGGTGAAAAGGGTCTGGAGACCTTTTCGGTCGTCTCTCCCTGCTACTCACTGGCGGAATTTACCAGGGATCCCTGGGGCGGCAGCGTGACCCTTTCCGGAAATAAAAATAAGCCTTACCGGGACTATCTGGCCCGGAGGGGCCTGCCTGTTTTCACCTATTCCTCTCTGGCCCGGGGCTACCTGTCGGGAAAATACCGGACAGATATGGATAAGCCCATAGAAGATGTCCTCTGGTGGGCTCCCATCCGGGAATATCACACGGAAAAGAATCTGAAAAGGCTGAAGAAGGCGGAGGACCTGGCCCGTAAAAAAGGGGTGGGTGTCTCGACCATAGCCCTTGCCTGGCTCCTTCACGAGCCCATGAACCTCTTTCCTATCATCAGTCCGACCGGAGCAGAGCATATTGAAGAAGCCCTGCAGGTCTTTGAGCTGTCTTTGACTGAGGAGGAGCTGAGTTCACTCACAAAAGAGGAATGATATTCTCTTTTTCGCCTGTCCGAGGGCAATGGTAAGCCCCTTCAGGAAAAAAGAGGAGGGTCTGCAAAGGCTCTCCTCTTTTCGGTCAGGTTAAAACCCGCAACAGGATAAATTTAATCTTCCTTTTCCCGGCTTTTCACAGAGCATTTTCCGCAGGCAGAACAGTCTCCGCAGGAGCATCTGCCGGCCTTTTTATTTTTGATCAGTCTTCTCAGGGCCAGACCTGCTGCAAAAGCAAGGGCCAGGATCAGTAAGATATCCCAAAGATTCATATTTTCCTCCCGGCATGAAGCCTATCTCTGTCCGAATGTCGATCATATCTTTTCTTTCCTGCCGTCATCCTACAGGAGGGCGCAGAGGATGTGATAGGTGGGCAGGGCCAGCAGCCAGGCCACAAGACATTGCCAGAAGACCACGCTCAGGGACCATTTGAGACCCAGTTCCCGGCGGATGGTGGTAATGGCTGCCACGCAGGGGGTATAGATGAGGGAAAAGACCAGCATGGCACCGGCCTGGGCCTTTGTCAGAAGTGAGGTGATACTGCCCGCAAAAAGGATCTCCATGGTGGAGACCACACTCTCCTTGGCCATAAAGCCGGAGATCAGAGAAGTGCAGATCCGCCAGTCACCCAGTCCGACAGGGGCAAAGATGGGAACAAGAAGGCCGGCGATCATGGCCATAATGCTTTCTGAAGAATCCGTCACATAGTTCAGATGGCCGTCGAAGCTCTGGAGGAACCAGACCACGATCGTTGCGATCAGAATGATGGAAAAGGCTCTTTGCAGGAAGTCCTTGGCCTTTTCCCAGAGCAGCCGGGCCACATTTTTGACTCCCGGCATCCGGTAATTGGGCAGCTCCATAACAAAGGGCACGGCATCTCCCTTGAAGAGGGTCTTGCGGTAAAGGAGGGCCACAAGGATTCCTGTCACGATCCCCAGCACATAGAGCCCCACCATGATGAGTCCCCCCTGTCCCGGGAAAAAAGCGCTGACAAAGAAGGCGTAGATAGGCAGCTTGGCCGTACAGCTCATGAAGGGTGTCAGGAGGATGGTCATCCGGCGGTCGCGTTCGCTGGGCAGGGTTCTGGTTGACATAACAGCAGGAACCGTGCAGCCAAAGCCGATCAGCATGGGGACGATGCTTCTGCCCGACAGGCCGATCTTTCTCAGCAGCCTGTCCATCACAAAGGCTACGCGGGCGATATAGCCGCTGTCCTCCAGGAGGGACAGGAAGAAAAAGAGGGTCACGATGATAGGCAGGAAACTTAAGACCGTTCCCACACCGGCGAAGATCCCGTCGATCACGAGACCGTGAATGACATCATTGACACCGGCTGCCGTCAAAGCCCGGTCAGCCAGATCAGTCAGCTCTCCGATCCCCATCTCCAGAAGATTCTGGAAAAAGGCTCCGATCACATTAAAGGTCAGGAAAAAGATCCCTGCCATAATGGCGATAAAGAGGGGAATGGCCGTGTAACGACCCGTCAGAATACGGTCTATTTTCTCGCTCCGCACCCGCTCCCGGTTGACCTCCGGCTTGCGGACGGAAGCCGAGCAGACCTTCTCGATGAAGGCAAAGCGCATGTCGGCCAGAGAAGCGCTCCGGTCCAGCCCTCTCTCCTTTTCCATCTGGATGATGATATGCTCCAGGGTCTCTCTCTCATTCTGGTCCAGCATGAGCTGGCCCAGGATCAGGTCATCTCCCTCTATGATCTTGGTGGCCGCAAACCGGACCGGTATCCCGGCCCTTTGGGCATGGTCCTCGATCAGGTGACAGACCGCATGAATGGCCCGGTGGACGGCTCCCTTATGGTCCTCCTGGCCGCAGAAGTCGAGCCGTTCCGGCTTTTCCTGATTTCTGGCAATGTGGATGGCATGGGCGATCAGCTCCTGTATGCCCTCCCCCTTTGCCGCGGAAATGGCCACGACCGGCACGCCCAGCATGGCTTCCATGAGGTTGATGTCCACGGAACCGCCGTTGCCCTCCAGCTCATCCATCATGTTGAGGGCCAGGACCATAGGCCGGTCCATCTCAAGCAGCTGGAGAGACAGGTAGAGATTTCTCTCGATATTGGTCACATCCACAATATTGATGATGGCGCCGGGCTTGTCATTGAGGACAAAATTCCGGGAGACGAGTTCCTCCGAGCTGTAGGGTGACATAGAATAGATCCCCGGCAGGTCGGTGACCAGAGTCTCGGGATGGCCTTTGATGGATCCGTCCTTGCGGTCGACCGTGACACCGGGAAAATTTCCCACATGCTGATTGGCACCTGTCAGCTGGTTAAAAAGGGTGGTCTTGCCGCAATTCTGATTGCCGACCAGAGCGTAGGTCAGACGGCTGCCCTCGGGCAGGGGCTGCCCGTCACCTTTTTTATGATAGCGGATACCGCCCTCGCCGAGGCCCGGATGCTCCGTTTCCCGCCGTCTCTCCTCTTTTTCAGGGACCCTTGACCTTTCGGCCATTTTTTCGATCCCGATCTGTCCGGCTTCCGCCAGACGAAGAGTCAGTTCATAGCCATGTATCTCAAGCTCCATGGGATCGCCCATGGGAGCAAATTTGACGACTGTGGTCTCTGCGCCGGGGATCACGCCCATGTCCAGGAAATGCTGCCTAAGGGCACCTTCCCCGCCGACTTCTGTGATCCGTCCGCTTTCTCCCACCTTCAGCTCTGCCAGTGTCATATGCCTTTGCTTCTCCCTCAATATCTGTCAAAAGCTATCATAACACAGGCGAGGTTATCTGTCACAAACTTTTCATGTCGTTTTCTTTATCTGAGCAGGGCCCTCATAATGGCTTCATAGCCCTTTTCAGCCCCCTCCAGATCGGACAGGGTCACATATTCATCTATGGTATGGGCCAGATCCTCCCGTGAGGGTCCGAAGCCCAGGGTCCTGATGCCGGCCTCTCCCGCGTAATGGCTGCCGTTGGTGCAGAAATCATAGCGGGTGATGGCAGGTGTCAGGCCGGAGGCAGTCATTTCCCGGTAAACGCTTTGGATATAGTCCTCCTTCTCCTCATAGAGCCAACCCGGAAAGAAGCGTTCATCCTCGATGACCTCTCCCGTGCAGCAGACCTCCCGTCCCCTGGCAAAGGAAACACGGGCCTTGAAGGCCGGATCCTCCGCCTGCATTTTTTCGATCAGGTCCCGGATGGGCTTCAGAACAGACTCCTTAGTTTCGCCGACCAAAAGGCGTCTGTCATAAGTGGCCAGGCAGTATTCCGGGACCACCGAGGATCCGGGATAGGGCGAGGACTTGAGGTCCGTCAGCTCCATGATGCCCTTCCCCATGAAGGCATGCTCCGGAACAGGAAGACGCCGCAGCTCTTCGATCAGGCGGCACATGCTGTAGACCGCATTGACCCCCTTGTCGGGATTGGAGGAATGGGCCGGCACCCCGAAGGTCTCGACCCGGATCTCCGCCCGTCCTCTCTGGGCGATCTTCAAATTCAGCTCAGAGGCTTCGCCGATGATGACCACATCGGGCTTCACGAGCTCACTTACGGACCGGGCTGCCACTCCCTCGAAGCATTCCTCGTGAACGATACCGGCGATGTAGAGATCTCCCGCGAAATCATGGCCCATCTTCTCCAGAAAGCGGCCGGCTGCCACAGTCATGGCGCCGAGAGCGCCTTTCATATCAGAGGTCCCCCGGCCGAAAAGACAGCCGTTTTCCACCTCTGCCCCAAAGGGATCGTGCTGCCACTCAGATTTTTCTCCCACGGGGACCGTGTCCATGTGGCCGTCAAAAAGGATCCGCCTCCCCGGCCTTTTGCCGTGCAGATGGGCGATCAGATTGCCGTATTTGTCCCGGAAGATCTCATCAAAGCCATGGGCCTTCATATAGTCTGTGAGAAGAGCCGCCACGGCATCCTCCCGGCCGGACAGGCTGGGCGTCCGGATCAGAGACCGGCAAAGGTCAAGAAGTTCCCGATCTGAAAAATCACATTTATCACGCATGGTCTTTACCTCTTTATGTCAACCGATGTCTTCCTTTTTCATCAGCATGGTCAGATACGAATCCCGCAGGGTCTCCGCAAGCTTGAGTCCCAGGGCCGAAAGCAGAGTCTCTATCTTTCCGACAGCGATCCTGTAGGCTTCCTCGTCCTCGGCCAGGATCTCCACCTCCAGAAAATCTCCGAGGCCGGTGACCGTATCCAGGCAGCAGACGATCTCCTCCTTTTGAAAATGGACCCGGGTCTTCTCCACCCCTCCGGCCGGCTCAAAGCCCAGGCCTCTGAGGACCTTATCCCCATGAGAAAAGGACGGGACCTCAAACTGCGTCTCATCCCGGGTCATGGTCACCTTATCCAGGCGAGGCCCCTTGAAATTGAGGACATAAGAGGTCTCTCCCTTTGTCAGGTCCCGATGCTCCCGGATCCGGAGGGCCTTATCCTCGGAGGGCAGGTCCATGCTTCGGCCGTTATAATAGGTATCCCTTTCATAGACTGTCGTTCCCTCACCAAAGCCCAGTTCCGAAAGCCTCCTCCGGCATTCCGTCAGATCTGTTCTGATCTTGACCTCCACTTCCAGCATAGTCTTCTCCTTCAAAGCTTTTATCGTCAGACAGGATGGGCCGATCCCAAGGCTGTCCCCCCCTCTGCCCAGATGGGCAGCTTATCTTCTCAGGACACGTCCCGGATACTGTCCCGTGAAATGTCCTTCCATCATCCCTTCCCGGCCATTCACATAGGTGGCCCTTATCCCCGTCGGCAGGCGGCAGGGGTCTTCATAGGTCGATGTGTCTTGTAG
>R23__coassemble_1257_pt1 | contig 12557 bp, 10 predicted proteins | sample R23__metabat2_high_PE_005 | metagenome-assembled genome bin R23 | reverse complement strand
AATCGCTCCTTTTTCATGAGGACGATATTGCTGACCGTCATGACGGCAAAAAGGACAGAGATCACGGGAACAGCGATAAAGCTGAAGCGGGGCGTCAGATAGACAAAGCTGTTGGTCACCTCTTCCAGAAGACTGAAGCCAGCAGAATGAGGTGGCAGCAGGGCCAGGACCGTATCCAGCATGACAAAGGCCATGAAGATCAGGCAGGCCAGAAGAGCCACATTTTTGTAAGAATAAAGGCTTTGCTTCCGGCTTCTCTTATAGGCTCGGACCAACCAGAAAAAGAAAAGGAACTCAAGGAGCGGCGTCACGATTGCGACCGGAATATCCCATTTGCTTAAGATGTCATAGGTCATCATCTGTCCCTTCTGCATGCCTCCGTAAAATGTCTGACGAACTCAGGATTCGAAGGATAATAAAGATGCGGAAAACCGAAAAGCTGGCCGGGACGACTGATCATGCAAGCCCAGCCCTTGCCGGTCGTGGGCTTAACGGCCTGCCAGTCTCCTCCGTTATCCGTACTGTCATAATAGTGGAACTCATGTCCCTTTATGACAGCTCCCTGAGGCAGAAAAGAAGCCGTTTTTTCCGAAAGCTCCACATAACCGAACCGGGTCAGATGGCCGGTATTTCTGCAGGAGGCCTTAATGGCTCCCACCATGGGATAGGTCTTGCCGTCGGAGGCCTCCATTTCCTCATGCAGATACATAAAGCCCCCGCACTCGGCCAGGGCCGGAAGTCCTCTCCCGATGGCTTCCCTCACGGACTGCCTCATGGAAAGATTGGCGCTCAGGGCTTCTCCGTAAAGTTCAGGATAGCCGCCTCCCAGGAGAAGGCCCTGAATGTTTTCCGGCAGCTTCTCATCATGAAGAGGGGAAAATTCCACGATCTCCGCCCCGTATCTTCGAAGGACATTGAGATTTTCCTCATAGTAAAAGCAGAAGGCCTCATCCCTGGCCACGGCGATCCTTACCGAAGGTCGGACGGCTTGTTCTTTCTCCCCTTGCGTGGAAGATCCATGGTTTTCCGGCAGGTCAGGAACCGAACGGGCTATTCCAAGAAGAGCCGGAATGTCCACATTTTCCCGGAGAGCATCAGCAAGAATATCCAGCTGGCGGGAAAGGTCCCTTATCTCCTCCGGCATGACAAGGCCCAGATGACGGCTTTCCAAAGACACGCCCTTAAGCTGAGGCAGAAAGCCCAGGACCTTAAGTCCTGTTTCCTTTTCGATCTCCGGAGCGATGATCTCATAATAGCCCTTTGACATGCGGTTGAGGATGACCCCCTTGATCCTGTCCTCCCTGTCCCAGCCTTTGATGCCGGAAAGAAGGGGCAGAATAGTCCTCCCCATACCCTTGGCATCGATGGTCAGGATAATGGGTGTCTCTGTGGCAGAGGCCAGATCATAGGCCGAGCCCTCCGGCCTGGTTCCTCCCAGCCCGTCATAGAGGCCCATAACGCCTTCCATAACAGATATTCCCCTGCCCTCTCCTGCCCTTTGGCAGATATCCAGCAGGGTATCCCGATCGGCAAAGAAGGTATCCAGATTGTGGGAGGGGATCTCCAAAACCGTCCTGTGGAACATGGGATCGATATAATCCGGTCCGCATTTGAAGGCGCAGGGGCAAAGCCCTTCTTCCTTAAAGAGCTTTAAAAGCCCGCAGGTCAAAAGGGTCTTTCCGCTTCCGCTTTTTGGGGCGGCTATAAGAAATCTCGGCATTTTAGTTGACATAATTATCCTTGTTCATCAAAGGTAAAGGCAGCGATCAGGACCGGATTTTCGCTCTGCATAAGATGATAGGGGCCGGCCTTGCGCCCTCTGGCTATCTGGACCTGGCGGACATCGCTGTCCTTAGTCGGAAATTCTCTGAGGATCTCTGAGACCTCTCCCACTGTCTCCAGAGTCACGGCATTGACCACCACCCGCATGGCGGGATTTTTTTCACGGAGAAGGCTTAGGATCTCCCTGAGATTTCCTCCGCTTCCGCCAATAAAGGCATGGGTGGGAGCGGGCAGAGCGGCAAGCGCTTCCGGTGCCTCGCCTTCTATGACGGTGATATTATCCAGTCCGAAGTGAGCTATATTCTGACGTGTCAGGGCGATGGCCTCCGGCTTTTTCTCAATGGCATAGACCCGGATATCCGGCCAGAGGGCTGCCATCTCACAGGAAACAGACCCCGAGCCCGATCCGATATCGTAGACCACGGAATCCTTGTCAAGCTTCAGGGCTTCCAGGCTCAGGGCCCGGACCTCTGCCTTTGTCATAGGCACCTTGTCTCTGAGGAAAGCCTCTTCGGGCCAGCCCGGAAGGGGAAGACTCCTGTCCGGCTCAGCATTTTCCAGACAGGCAATGTAAAGCTTTTTCTCGGGAACCTCCGGGAAAGTCTCTGCCCTCTCTTCGATGACTGCCTCATCTGCCTGCCCCAGCTGGCAGCCGAGACGGATCCGGACGGATCCGAGTCCGTTTTCCTTTAAAAGGCCGCAGACCAAAGCCAGGTCAGATCCACCGGAAAGAATGAGATAAGTTCTCTCATTTCTCTGCACGGTCTGTATCAGTTTTTTGAGGGAAGCTCCGTCATGATTGCGGCCGTGAAGGCTGTAGAAGGGAGCGGCATCATAACCGATCCCCAGCCGGGCCGAAAGGGCGGATACCGAGGAAATGCCCGGATAGATACGGATGTCTGCCGCAAGGGCCTTCTCCTCCGCATAGGCACAGGCCTTTTGATAAAAGGCCGGACAGCCGCTGAAAAAGCCGGTATCTCCTGAGAAAAGGACCGCCGCTTTTGCCATATTTTCCCTTAGGATAACAGGCATGATATCTTCAAAACGATAAAGGGGATAGGTCTTCTTTTCCGGGAAGATGCTGATCAGGCGTTCCGCTCCGAAGATGATCTGGGCCTCCTTTGCTGCCTTCAGAGCCTCCGAGGTCAGAGAATCACGATAGCCCAGGCCGCAGCCGATAAGGGAGATCTGAAGGCCTTCTGTCTTATGGCTCTCTGCCTTGACTTCAGCGCTATCCTCTGCCGGGATCCCCAGTTTTTCGGACAGGATCCCTCTGACCTCTGCTCCGGTCAATCCCTCCTCCTTTGGCGGATCGATCACGGCCAGTGTCACACCGGCCTTGGCGCAGGCGCTGACCTTTTCCGGAAAGCCGCCGGTCGAACCTGTCTCCTTGGTCACAAGTATATCTATCCCGTACTGTCTCAGCATGGCCAGGTTCATTTCCTCAGTAAAAGGTCCCTGAAGGGCCAGGATCTGCCTGCCCTTAAGTCCGGCCTTTTCACATAGACTGAGGCTTTCAAGCCCCGGCAGAATACGGGCAAAGAGTCGTTCCTTAAGCTCTGCCTTTCCGGCAAAGACAGCTAACTCCTTACTGCCTGTCGTCAGAAGGATATGACCTTTAAGAGCGCAAAGAGCCTCCGCGCAGGCCTCGGCATTGGAAAAATGCAGGACCTTCTGCCCCGGTTCATAAAAGGCACGTCCCGACTCTCTTAAAAGACGCAGGCAGGAAGTCCCGGTCTCCCGAGCTGCCAGTCGGATCTCTCCGGAAACCGCCTGAGCATAGGGATGGGTGGCATCGATGATCAGTGTGACGCCTTCCTGCCGGATCAGCTTTGCCATCCCTGCCGCATCCATCCGGCCCGTCAGGACACGGGCGCAGGGTGACGGCTCCATGACCACATGACCGTAATCCGTGGCCACCGAGACCAGATGCGCAGCCCCCTGCCGGCTCAGATATTCCGACAGCTGACGTCCCTCGGTCGTTCCCGAAAATATCAGTAACTTCTCTTCTGACATGAAAGCTCTCCCTCAGATCTTATAGCCGCGCGGGGTGATGACCCTGCCGTTTTGGAGCTTTGCCCTGGAATTTCCGACAAAGACAGTCGTAAACATATTGACCTCCCGGTCCTTCAGCTCCTCAAGTGTGCAGACCGTAGCCTTTGTTCCCTCCCGGCCGATATTTTCCACATAACCGCAGGCGGTCTTTGGCGAAGCCTTCTCCAGAAGGATCTCGCAGGCCTTCTTCAGGTAGTCCGGGCGATGCTTGCTCATGGGATTATATATAGCCAGGCAGAAATCGCCTTCCGCGGCGGCCCTGAGTCTTTTTTCGATAAGCTCCCAGGGAGTCAGCAGATCGCTTAAGGAGATCACGCAGAAATCGTGGTTAAGGGGAGCGCCAAGGACGGCAGCCCCACTGGCGGCAGCTGTGACACCGGGGATCACGACCACCTCCGTGTCGGGATATTCCTCTCCGATCTCATACATGAGGGAGGCCATGCCGTAAATGCCGGCATCGCCGCTGCAGACCATGGCCACTTTTTTGCCCTCTTTGGCCTTTTCAAAACAGAGACGGCAGCGGTCCACCTCCTTCATCATGGGAGTCGACAGCATCTCCTTGTCGGGATGGTCCGCCTCCAGCAGCTTGAGGTACACGGTGTAGCCGATGATGACATCACATTTTTCAAGAGCTTCCGCCGCTTCAAAGGTCATGCCCCGGCGGCTGCCCGGGCCCATGCCTACCACATAGATCTCATTTGCCATAATCATAACTCCTGTTCTTTCCTGTATTTTTGGGAAGTCTCCTGCCCTTTTCCTGTTCAGATGTTTTCCCTCAGATAAGGCCTTTCCGACCGGGCCAGGGCGCGGCCACGGCGGCCAGTGTCATCCCCGACCCCTTTGTCTTTCTGAAAAGAAAGGCTGAGCACGGACCACCTGCCAGAGCAGCTGCTCTTTCGCAGACATTGCCGACACCCATTCTTTCTTCCACAAAGGCCGATTCTTCAAACTGACCGGGAGTCTTTTTGAGAAGCTCAGCCGTGAATGTCACAAGGGGAACCTGCCATTTCTGGGCCAGAAGGACCAGACCCTCTTCATCCTTTTTGGCATCAATAGTGGCCAAAGCCCTGACCATGCCCTTTGTGAGGCCATGGGCCTTGAGCTGGTCTTCGGCAAATATTTCAAGCGCCTCAAGAGACTTGCCTCTCCGACAGCCGATTCCGAGGATCACGGTCTTTGGTCTCAGCCAGAGAGCCTCCGTCCCTTCCGGCTCCTGTGAGCCGATCACGATATCCGCAGCTTCCTGTCCCGGATGATCCTGAAGGGCTATCACAATGGCCCTGCCCTCAAGGGATCTTTCTGCCACATCCTTGATATGGTCTCTTGTCATGATCTCAAGGTCATGGTCCTTGGCATAGCTGTCTGCCGCAAAGCCTCCGCTCACATCCGTGGCTGTTGTGATCACGGGCTCGGCCCCGACAGCCTGTCCGATCTTCCTCGCCAGCTCATTGGCTCCGCCCACATGTCCGGAGAGAAGGGAAATGACAAATCTGCCTTCTTCATCCATGACAAGGACCGGGCTGTCTGACAGCTTGTCCTTGACAGAAGGCGCAATGGCCCGGACAGCTATTCCGGCCGCCCCGATAAAGAGAAGGGCTGACCTTTTGGAAAAGGCTTCTGCCGCTGTTTCTTCAAGCGAAGGGGCATTTTCTCCCCTTTGCCTGCGGTCGACCCGCTCGCAGACGTGATCGGTCAAAGCTGCCGAAACCTTTTCCGCCAGCCTGGCCCCCTTTTCCGTAAATGACAGTATCTTTATCTTCATGATCAAAAACTCACTGTTGTTTGGTATTCTTTGTCCTTTGGCCTATGGCATGATGGCCTGTCCTGACGCGCCGGTCGTCCGAATGGTCAGCCTGTGGTCTTTCGGATGATGGCCTGTCCTGACGCGCCGATCGCCCGAATGGTCAGCCTGTGGTCTTTCGGATGATGGTCTGTCCTGCCGCGCCATTTTGTCCGAACGGTCAGCCTTTCGACCGGGATGGCTTTGCCCGATGGGGTCGAGTACCCGGACTTCGGGTCCGGGTACGAGTGCGAGCTCTGAGTCTGTTTACCTTCAGGGAAACAGACGAATCGAGCCTGCCCCGGAGGGCAAAACAGGCCGGTCAGGAAAGGCTCCGTGCAGGACAACCGGCCGGCAGAACAGGGATATCATCCCCATGTATCAAAGCTGCCTTCCTACTTCCTGGCCTTCCGGAATTCCGTCGAAAAATCATTGGCATAAAGTCTGGACTTTTCATAACGGACCGGATCGATGACCTCTCCGACAAGGGTCAGGGCAGTCTTGGTGATGCCGTGTTCCCGGGCCGTTTCCGCCAGAGTCCCGACCGTGCAGACATAGACCTCCTCATCCGGCCAGGAGACACGGTAGCAGAGGGCTGCCGGGGTATCGGCCGAATAGCCGCCTGAGATCAGTCTCTCAGACAGTTCATCCAGCATGGAGGTGCTCAGATAGATGGCCATGGACGCCCTGTGAGCCGCAAAGGATTCGATGCTCTCCTTTTCCGGCACATCCGTTTTCCCCGCCATGCGTGTGATGATCAGGGACTGGGAAATGGTGGGCAGGGTGTATTCCAGATTCAAAGCCGCAGCCGCCCCGAAGCAGGCGCTGACGCCCGGCGTGCTTTCGTAGGGGATACCCTTTTCGTCAAGCGCATCCATCTGCTCGCGGATAGCCCCGTAAACACTGGGATCTCCTGTGTGCAGTCTGACCACCCGAAGCCCCTCTTCATAGGCCGGGATCATGACCGCCAGGACCTCGTCCAGTGTCATTTTGGCGCTGTTGTAAATGCGGCAGTTTGCTCCCGCATAGGTCAAAAGCTCGGGATTGACCAGAGAGCCGGCATAGACGATGACATCTGCCTTTTCCAGGATCCGCATGCCGCGAACCGTGATCAGATCCGGTGCGCCGCAGCCCGCTCCCACAAACTGAATGCTGACTTTTTCCATATTTCCTGCCTTTCCGCGAAAAAGCTTTTCGCTCAGCTCTTTACCATTTTAATGAAATTCTCTGCTCCATCGGTCTTTCCGAGAAGACCAAAGTCCTCGCTGTAGACCAGACATTCGATCTTAAGACGGCCGTCAGCCCGTTTATCCAGATAATAACGGATCTTCTCCGTCATCAGGGACATAGCCTCCTCCAGATGTCCGGAGATTTTAAGGAGACGAAGCCCCTCCTCCGTGGTCACGGCCTCCAGGATCCGGCGCGCCGTATCTGCGTCTGACCCGGCCCGGATGGCCCAGGCCGAAAGCAGCTCCAGACGGCTGTCGGCCTCATGGGAATGGGTGTTCATGATCCCGCCAGAGACCTTGACCAGCTTGCCCACATGACCGACCAGAAGCATTTTTGTGAACCCGGCCCCAATGGCCATATCCACCGTTTCCCCGATAAAATTGCTGCATTTGACAAAGGTATCGATATCACAGTCATAGGCTGCCTTCATAAAATCTCTGCCGTAATTGCCCGGGGAGAGGGCCAGGACCTCACAGCCCAGAGCCTTTTTCTGCCGGATCTCAACGGCAATGGTATCCGTCAGGGCCTTTTTGCTCATGGGCTCGACCACCCCGCTGGTCCCGAGGATGGAAATACCGCCCTCTATGCCCAGCCTGGGATTGAAGGTGTGCCGGGCGATCTCCTCTCCCTCCGGACAGGATATGATCACTCTCAGGCTGCCTTCAAAATCGCTTAAGGCCATGACCTCCCGGACCTCCTTTTCGATCATCTGTCTGGGAACGGAATTGATGGCCGCCTTTCCCACCATCTGGTCAAGCCCCGGCTTGGTGACCCTGCCTACACCGGGGCCGCCGTCAATGATGACTTTCCCTCTCGGCTCATTTCCCGCATAGGAGACCCTGGCGAAAATATGAGCCCCGGTCGTTTTGTCGGGATCATCACCGCCGTCCTTGACCACGGCGCAGGAGACATAGTCCTCTCCTCTCTCGATCCCGCAGATCTCAGCCGGGAAAAGGATACCCTTGGGTGTCTCAATGGCAATATTTTCTTTTGTCCCGCCGGTCAGAAGCATGAAGGCAGCCGCCTTTGCCGCCGCTGCCGCGCAGCTTCCCGTGGTAAATCCGTATCTCATTGTCTTCTCCGGACAGGCTCTCTGTCCGCCTCGCTGCCGTCCTTAAAGCTGGTAGAGAACAGCATTCACAATGGCTGCTGCCACATTGCTGCCGCCCTTTCTTCCCCTGTTGATGATATAGGGAATGTCCGTGGCCATGATCAGTTCCTTGGAGGGGACCACATTGACAAAGCCCACAGGCACGCCGATGACAAAATCCGGCCGGAAGATCCCGGCATCATACATTTCCCGAAGAGAGATCAGGGCTGTCGGAGCATTGCCGACGGCAAAGACCACCCGGCCCGGCAGGGCCGCCGCCTTTTCCATGCTGACAGAGGCCCGGGTCACGCCCCGCTTTTTGGCCTCCTCCGCCACCTCCGGCTCTGCCATAAAGCAGCGGACCTGACCGCCGTACTGGGCCAGCCTTTTTTTATTGATGCCGGAATAAGCCATATTGGTATCGGTCACGATGGTCGCGCCACCCCTGATCAGGTCCTTAAGAACAGCCACAGCCCCATCGGAGAAGGTCATAGTCTCGGCATAGTCAAAATCAGCCGTGGTGTGAATGGTCCGTCTCACGATAAGGTCTGTTTCCGCCGGCAGACGGATCCCCCTGGCATTGAGCTCCTCCTGTATGAGTTCAAAGCTTCTTTTTTCGATATCCGCAGGGCGGACATTTTCGATCCCGTCAAGCATGTGTGACCACCTCTCTTAAGATTCCGACAAAGGTCTCATTTTCTTCATGTGTCCTGACAGCAGTCCGGAAATAACCGCTTGCAAGACCGTCATAATCGCTGCAGTCCCGGATGAGAACTCCCCTTTCCAGCAGAAGGTCATAAAGGGGAAGGTCTGTCCGGAAAAGGATGAAGTTGGCCTGACCCGGAAAGACTTCAAAGCCTAAGTTCTTCAGCTCTTCTGCCAGATAAGCTCTCTCCTTTGCCACATAGGCCGCCGTTTTTTCCACAAAGGGCCGGGCCTCTTTTGCCGCTTCCCTGCCGATCAGCTGGGCCGGAACGGACACATTCCATTCAGGCAGCTGACGGGATATGGCTTCCCTAAGGCCTTCATTTCGGCAGACCAGGTAGCCCAGTCTTATGCCCGGCATGGCAAAGATCTTGGTAAAGGCCCGGACACTGATGAGATTGTCATAGGCCGCCGTCAGGTCAAGGCTCTGCGTCTGACCCTGATAGTCTCTGACAAAGGGCTCGAAGCATTCATCAAAGACCACGATGATCTTTTCCTTCAGGCATTTATCCAAAAGTGCCTTCAATATTTTTTCCGGAATGAGCTGGCCGGTCGGATTGTTGGGACTGGCCAGGAAAAGGATATCCGCATCAGGGTCCAGGGCTTCGACCGTCTCTTCATCAGGCAGAAAGCCCGACTCTTTTTTGAGAGCCACCTTGAGGATCCGGCAGCCCGTCTCCATCTTCAGGGCCTTTTCATAGCCTGAAAAGCCCGGTGTCAGGACCAGGGCCTTCTGAGGCCTCACCGCATGAACGATGGCGGCAAAAAGATCAGAGGCTCCGTTTCCGCAAAGAATAAATTCCGGCGATATCTCCTCCATATTCCCGATGGCGGCCCTTAGTCCCTCCGAGATCAGGTCGGGATAGGCCCGGCATTTGGTGAGCAGATCGTCAAAAACCCTCTCCGTCCCTTCCGGGAGACCGAGAGGATTGATATTGACCGAAAAGTCAAGCCGGATCGGATGTCTGTAAATATCACCGCCGTGCATCTTTCATACTCCTATAGCGCTATTGCCGTCACAAGGGCTGCTCCCGCCAGGTAGAGAACAAGTGCCAGGACAGCCGAGGCGTACATCAGCTTATTGGCCCGGGGAATGTCCTCAGGCTCGATCTCCAGGATGGGATCGCCTATGGTCGGTTTGTGGTGGATCACGCCGAAATAGCTGGCATCTCCGGCCAGCCGGACACAGAGCGCTCCGGCGCAAACGGCTTCCGTCTGGGCCGAATTGGGACTGGCGTGCTTTCTCCGGTCCCGCCTCCAGATCTTCAGGGCATTGGGTCCGTCAAAGGTTCCACGGAAAAGATAGGCAGAAGCGATCATCAAAAGAGCGCTGAGCCTGGCCGGCAGAAAATTGACCACATCATCCGTTTTGGCTGCCGCCGTCCCGAAATACTGATAGCGTTCATTTTTGTAGCCCACCATGGAATCCATGGTATTGATGCTCTTGTAAACAAAGCCTGCGACAGGTCCCAGAAATGCCGTATAAAGAAGGGGGGCGATCACACCGTCGGAGGCATTTTCCGCCACGGTCTCGACAGCGGCCTTTGTCACGCCTTTGGCATCCAGGCTCTCCGTATCCCGGCCCACGATCATGGACACGGCATAACGGGCCTTTTCCAGATTTTTCCTCTTGAGCTGGGTATAGACCTTCATGCTCTCGACCTTGAGAGACCGGGCGGCCAGAAGGTAATAGGTAAGGATGGCCTCCGCCGCCACTCCGAGTGCCGGGTGAATAAGCCAGGTCCCGACCACGATCAGGGCTGTCACAAGACCGGTCAGGCCGGCCACAAGGATGACCAGAAGAATGCCCTTTCCCCTCTCCTTCCCTTTGTCATGCCGGATCTCCCTGCCCTTTTCTCCCATGAAAGCCGTATCAAGCTTATCGATGAGCTTTCCGATCAGGCGAATGGGATGAGGCATAGAGGGCGGATCACCGAAGGCCGCATCCAGGACAAAGCCAATGACAAGGCCGATCATATGTCCCAGCAAAAGCTGTCCGAATGTCATGGTCACGCCTCTTTCTTTGCCGGAGCGGAATTTTTGGGTCCGGGCAGTCCCAGGATCTCATAGAGCCTTGCCATATCAAAGCTCTCTCTTAAGATATCGGCCATCTTATCATACTGCATTTCCTTGTAATCACGATAGTCCATCAGTGCGTCCTCCGTGAGCAGGACCCCCTTCTTTTCTGCCAGAACGTTGAGAATGGTCCGGGCTATGCCGGCCTTATCGAAAAAGCCGTGGACATAGGTTCCGTAGATATCTCCCTTCTGCCAGACCTTGCCCCCGTCAGAGGGCGCATCCGGGCCCAGGCTTCGGCCCATGTGGATCTCATAACCTTCATAATCCAGCCCCGATAAAGCCGAAAAAACGCCGCCGACGGCATTGACACAGCCCCTTTCCTGGGTGGTCTGCTTTTCATCCGCCATGACAGTCTCCATATTGAGGAGCTCCATGCCTCGGACAGAACCGCCGCTCTCCACGCATTCCGGATCGGTGATCTTCTGGCCCAGCATCTGAAAACCGCCGCAGATGCCAAAGACAGGCACCCTCCCGGCTCTTTGCTTGACAGCCGCCTCCAGACCGCACTCCCGCATCCACTTGAGGTCATCTATGGTATTTTTGGAGCCGGGCAGGATGATCATATCCGCCCCCTCCAGGTCAGAGGGACGGGTGGCATAACGGACCGAAACGCCCGGCATCTGTTCAAAAACATCCAGATCAGTAAAGTTGGAAATTCTGGGGAAGCGGACCACGGCCAGGTTGATCAGGCCCTCAGCCCTGTTATCAAAGCGGTCGCTTAAGCTGTCCTCATCCTCCAGACGGATGTCCATGTAGGGCACCACGCCGACCACCGGCACCCCGCCCATCTCTTCCAGGGAAACGATGCCCGGATCGAGAATGGTCTTATCGCCCCGGAATTTGTTGATGATAAGGCCCATGACCCTATCCTTTTCCTCCGGGGTCAGCAGCATCAGTGTCCCGAGAAGCTGGGCAAAAACCCCTCCCCTGTCGATATCTCCGGCCAGAAGGACCGGGGCGTCTGCCATTTTGGCCATGCCCATGTTGACGATATCATTGTCATGAAGATTGATCTCGGCCGGGCTGCCTGCCCCCTCGATCACAATGATATCCGCCATTTCCTCCAGCTTATGATAAGCCTCCATGATCTGAGGCTTAAGAGAGGGCTTCATGGCGAAATAGTCCCGGGCGGACATATTGCCGAGGACCTTGCCGTTCACGATGACCTGGGAACCGATATGGTCCGTGGGCTTCAAAAGGATCGGATTCATAGCCACACAGGGCTCTATACCGGCTGCCTCTGCCTGCATGACCTGGGCCCGGCCCATCTCAAGACCTTCCGAGGTGATGTAGGAATTGAGGGCCATGTTCTGGGATTTGAAGGGGGCGACCCGATAGCCGTCCTGCTTAAAAAGGCGGCAGAGTCCAGCAGCCAGAAGGCTTTTGCCCGCGCCGGACATGGTTCCCTGCACCATAATGGATCTTGCCATAATTTCTCTTCTTTCTTTTTTCAGAAGGGCCTCTTCAGGCCTCCTGCCATTTGTCTGTCACCGGTATAGCAAGCCTTTCGGCTTCCTTCACAAGCTCCGCATTGGCGGCATTTTCTCCGCCGAAGGCCGGCAGGGGGCAGACCAGCTGCCGACAGGTTGAAAGCAGCCCTTTGGCTGCCTCCAGGTGATCCCGGGTGATGGCCGTGTAGGGCTTTTCCGAGACCATTTCCGCCGAAAGCGCCGCCGCCACCGGATAGTCCAGATCATTTTCATGAAGGACGCCTGTTGCGAAGGGAATGCCCTTCCTCTGAAGACGGCGATAGGTATCTGTGGCCAGTCCGCAGCCGCCGATCACAAAGACCCGGGGCTGGCCCTTGACAGGGGGCAGCTCAGGGGAGGCAACCAC
>R23__coassemble_1253_pt1 | contig 12573 bp, 11 predicted proteins | sample R23__metabat2_high_PE_005 | metagenome-assembled genome bin R23 | reverse complement strand
GCAGAAAGCTGGGCCTGGAGGAAAAGGACGCCAGAGCCCAGGCCATGACCATCACCCTCCTCCTCAATTCCGAGGGCAAGAAGATGGGCAAGACCCAGTCCGGCGCCGTCTGGCTGGATCCCAACAAGACCTCTCCCTTCGACTTCTTCCAGTACTGGAGAAATATCGACGATGCGGATGTTATGAAATGCCTTCGCATGCTGACCTTCCTGCCTCTGGAGGAGATCGAGGCAATGGGTCAGTGGCCGGATGAACGCATCAATGAAAAGAAGGAGATCCTGGCCTACGAGCTGACCAAGCTGGTCCACGGCGAGGCAGAGGCCGAAAAGGCCAGAGCCTCCGCCCGCGCTCTTTTCTCCGGTGCTGTGGCTGATGCCGACATGCCGACGACAGTCATCGATGCCGCAGAGGTGCCTTCCGAAGGCCTCTGGATCGTCAAGGCCCTGGTCGCCTGCGGTCTGGCAGCCAGCAACGGGGAAGCCCGCCGCCTGATCAAGGATGGCGGCCTGTCCGTCAACGGTCAGAAGGTGACCGATATGGACCTGACCTTAAGCCTTGAGGACCTCAAGGCCGGTGTCACCCTCAAAAAGGGCAAGAAGGTCTACCACAAGGCCATCGTCGAATAATGATCTTCAGGCCTCTTCCTGCCCTCCGGCGGGGAGAGGCTTTCGTCGATCGATGTCAGTCTTGCATTTTCCCGGTAATGCCCTTATAATCTTCGGGTATGAATGCCGATGAGAGATTTATGAAGGAAGCCCTGAAGCAGGCGAAAAAGGCGGAGGCCATCGATGAGGTCCCGATCGGATGCGTGATCGTCCGGGAGGGCAGGATCATCGCCAGAGGCTATAACCGGAGGAATACCGACGGCAATACCCTGGCCCACGCCGAGATCTCTGCCATCCGCAAGGCCTGCCGAAAGGTCGGTGACTGGCGGCTCGAGGACTGCACGATCTACATTACCCTGGAGCCCTGCCCCATGTGCGCCGGGGCTATCGTCCAGGCCAGGATACCGGAGGCTGTGATCGGTTGTATGAATCCCAAGGCCGGCTGCGCCGGATCGGTCCTGAATATTCTTGAGACCCCGGGCTTTAATCACCAGGTGGCCATCCGGTCGGGCATTCTGGGTCAGGAATGCAGCAGGATGCTGACGGAATTTTTCCGCAGGCTGCGTTTGAAAAAATAAGCATCCTATGTTATTGTTCTAAATGATGGAGAGGTATCGAAGTGGTCATAACGAGCCGCACTCGAAATGCGGTCATCGGGCAACCGGTGCATGGGTTCGAATCCCATCCTCTCCGCTCACCTGCCCCTGATGCTGTCCTAAGCGTATCAGGGGCTTTTATCTTGTCATAAACAAGGAAGGCGAACATGAGCCAAGTGGTTGATAAATTCGGCGGATGGCTGTCCTCACAGCTGCCCGACCACCCGGAGAGGGTGAGAAAGCTTCTCCAGCTGGTCTACAGGGGCGTGGGCTTCCAGGCCGGGCATTTTCCCTCCAAAAAGAGGATGCCTGCCCGGGAATATCTCCAGGCCTACACCGCCAATTTCATGGCGGATATGATAAAGGACGCTTCGGCTTCCGCCATCGTCAATATCTTCATGCCCTGTGAGCTTTTCCATGCCATGGGGATGAAGGTGGCCGTTCCCGAAGCCCTGGCCACCTATGTGGTCTGCACCTCGGCCGAGATGCCCTTTGTGGAAAAGGCCGGGGAGATGGGGGCTCCCTCCTCCTTCTGTTCCTATCACAAGGTCCTTATGGGCCTGGCTGAGACCGGCATTTACAAAAGGCCGGCTCTTATTGCCAATACGACCCTGGCCTGCGATGCCAACCAGCTCTCCTTCCGCCACCTGGCCGAAAAATGGCAGGTGCCTCATGTGGTCATCGACGTGCCCTATGAGGTGAGCGAGGATTCCGTGATCTATGTGGCCGACCAGCTGAGAGGCCTCAAAACGGTCCTGGAGGAGACCTCAGGCAGACATCTGGACGAAAATAAACTGAAGGAGACCCTGGCAAGGAGTGTCCGGACCCAGGAAAATTTCCGAAGCTATCTGGCCAAAAGGCCGGCCTATCACCTGCCGGAGGCCCTGACTCCGGAGCTTCTTTCGGCCTTTGCCAATCATCTTCTTCTGGGCCTGCCCGAGGCTGAGACCTATACGGAGATGCTGAACAAGGACCTGGAGACGGCCCCGAAGCTCACCACGGAAAAGAAGCTTCTCTGGATGCACATCCTGCCCAACTGGCAGGATTCCATGAAGACCATTTTCCAGGGGGAAGACAACCATCGGGTCGAGATCGTCAGCTGCGACCTGGCCTATGACTCCCTCATGGAAATGGACCCGGATCAGCCCTATGAGAGCATGGCCCGCCGGGTGGTCTACGGCAGCTACAACGGACCGGGCAGCCGCCGCATGCAAAGGACTCTGGAGATGGCAAAGGAGATGGAGGCCGACGGCATCCTGATCTTCTGCCAGTGGGGCTGCAAGCAGACCCAGGGCATTGCCCTTTCAGCCAAGCGCCTTTTCGAAGAAAACGGTTTCCCCACCCTGGTCCTGGACGGAGACGGCTGCGACCGGACCAACGGAGGCGGTCAGCAGATCGTGACCCGGGCCCAGGCTTTTCTGGAGCAGCTTGAGGAGGGCAGCCGATGATCTACATGTGCAAATACACGCCCATCGAGCTTCTGAAGGCTTACGGACTGGACCTGGTCCTGCCCAACCGGGAGGTGGAGGACCTGTCCGAAGCAGACACCCTGATCCACTCCAATGTTTGCTCCCATGCCCGACAGCTCCTGATGGCATCGACAGGGGAGGAGGACCTCTTCCTCACCAACTGCTGCGATTCCATCCGCCGGGTGGCGGATACGGTGGAGACACTCGAAAAGAGAGAGTCCCGCGTCATCATGATGGACCTGCCCCACACGGAGGGCTCCTGCGCCGTCGACAAGCTCTTTCGGGAACTGAAGAAGCTTAAGACAGGCCTGGAGGCCAAGGGCAGATCCTTCGACAAAGACCGTTTCCTTAAGGAATGGCAGCAGACGGCTTCGGATTTTGACATGAAAAAGACCGCCATGGCGGCAGGTTCCTATATTGCCGTGATGGGAGCGCGGGGCGGAGAAAATCTCCATAAGTCCATCTGGAGGACCATGCCCTATCCCACGGTCGACCTGACCTGCCTGGGGGCGCGCAACCTCTATTTCCCTCCGGGCATCTCTGCGGATATGGCAGAGGATGACCTCCTTAAGCTCTACGCAGCCGAGCTTCTCCGCCAGCTGCCCTGCATGCGGATGGCCGAGGTGGGAAGTCGCAGGAGCCTCCTCCTCGATCCCAATCTGGCAGGCATCATCTACAACACCATCCGCTTCTGCGATTATTATGAGTTTGAGTATGCCGGCCTCCGCAGGGAGACATCTGTCCCCATCCTCAAGATCGAGACGGATTACACCCTTCAGACCCAGGGCCAGCTCCTGACCCGCCTGGAGGCCTTTGCGGAAGCCTTCGGGATAAAGAAAGAGGCAGGAAATAAAAAGAAAGACGAAAAGAAGCCTATGACAGACCATCCCATCTATATCGGTATAGACAGCGGCTCCACGACCACCAATGCCGTGGCTCTCAATGAAAAGGAAGAGATCGTGGCCTTTTCCATCGTCCGCACCGGGGCCAAGTCCGGCATTTCCGCGGAAAATGCCCTGAAGGAGATCTGTGAAAAGTCGGGCCTTTCCCGCGAGGACATGGTCCATATCTGCGCGACAGGCTACGGCCGCGCCCACATCACCTTTGCCGACAGTGAAAAGACCGAGATCACCTGCCACGCCAGGGGAGCCCATTACCTGGATCCCAAGGCCCGGACGGTCATAGACATAGGCGGCCAGGACAGCAAGGTCATCTGCCTGGACGAGGAGGGCCATGTGGCCAATTTCATCATGAATGACAAGTGCGCAGCCGGCACGGGCCGTTTTCTGGAAATGATGGCCAGGACGCTGGAAATGCCCCTGTCCGATATGGCCGAGGAGGGCCTTAAGTGGAAGAAGGACATGACCATCTCCTCCACCTGCACGGTCTTTGCCGAGTCGGAGGTCATTTCTCTCATTGCGGAAAATACCGAGACGGCCGATATCATCCACGCCCTCAACAAGGCCGTGGCGGTCCGGATCGGAGCCATGGTCAGCCGGGCCGGGGGCAAGGCTCCCTATATGATGGCCGGCGGTGTAGCCAGAAATAAAAGCTGCGCGGCGGAGATAGAAGAGAAGATCGGGGATAAGCTTTTTATTGCCGAGCATCCGGATCTTGGCGGGGCGATCGGCGCAGCCCTCTTCGCCAAAGAAGCAGCCATTGGAGGAGAAGGATAAATGCCAAAGAGACATATTGACAAAAGGAGGACAGGGAGACTGCTCAGTCTCTTCCTGACCCTGGCCCTGGTCCTGGGACTTTCGGTCACGGTCTATGCCTCGGACCCTCTGACCAATTATATGCCGGACTGGCCCCAGATGACGGATATCACGCCCGAAGCGGCCTGCCTCATGGATGCGGAGAACGGGGCCATCCTTTACTCCCTTAACCGGGATGACAAGCATTATCCGGCTTCCATCACCAAGATCCTGACCTGCCTTCTGACCATAGAGAACTGTCAGATGTCGGATGTCGTGACCATGGGGGAGGAGGCTCTGTCCGTGGCCATAGACGGCAATTCCAACATCAACCCTGTCCTGGGCGAGCAGTTTACGGTCGAGCAGTGCCTCTACATGCTCATGCTCAAATCCGCCAATGATGTGGCCGTTCAGCTGGCCATCCAGGTGGCGGGCTCGGTCTCGGCCTTCTCCGATATGATGAATGCCAGGGCGGCTGCGATCGGCTGTACCGGCACCCATTTCAACAATCCCAACGGCCTGCCGGACGAGAACCATTATACGACGGCCAATGACATGGCTCTTATCATGCGGGAATGTCTGCAGAATGAGACCTTCCGCCAGATCATTGCCACGGAATATTATGTGGTCGGGCCGACCAATATGAAGGACGAGTCCCGGGAATTTACCAACCACAACTGTCTGATCCTGCCTGACAATGATGCCTACTACCCGGACTGCATAGGCGGAAAGACCGGCTATACGGATGCGGCCGAGAGGACCCTTGTGGCAGCGGCCGAGCGTGACGGCCGGACATTGATCTGCGTGACCATGTTCTGCCCGGACAGCTCGGATTTCTATGACATGCAGAGCCTTTTTGAATACGGCTTCAACAATTTCACCCTCCATACTGTGGATGAAAATGATGGCGCGACGGCCACGACCGGCTCCTATACCATGCCAAACGGGGTGGAGGACCACCTCTCGACGGCCGAGATGGGGACGACGGAGGACGGCCGGACCTATATCAACTATATGTATAATGATAAGATCCGGGTGGGAGAGGGCTTTGTGACGACTCTGGCCACACCGGAGCCCACGGAAGAGCCGACCCCGTCTCCGACAGAGACCGTCACGGAAAAACCGACCAAGGCTCCTGCCAAGGAGACCCAGGAAGAAAATGCCTCTGCCGGGACGGATGCCTCACCCACGGCATCGCCGGCCCAGAGGTCCCTGGCCGATTCCCTGGCCAGCCTGTCGACCAAGGGCACAGCCGCTCTTCTTGGAGCAGCCCTCTGCCTCGTCATCATCATCGTGACAGGCATTCTCCTGATCGTCGATGCCAGGAGAGAAAAGGAGAGACAAAGAAGGGCAGCAGAAAAGAGGAGAAAGAGAATGGCCGAGCTTAAGAAGGCCCGGGAAAACGCTGACGGACCGGAAGAATAGGTCCCGCTCTTAACGAGCAACAAGCAAAGCGGATTTTGCCCTGCGGGTATTGCGAATTTTGACGTATAAGAAATAGCGGAAAAACAGTTGACAGTAATCAACTAAAAAGCTATAATTGACTTATGAGTTAAAACGATAAACCTGTAAAAGGATCCTCTTAAGACAGGGATCGGATCGGGGGAAATATGATAAATGTCAGAAAATCATGGAAAGTGCTGGTGCTGATCGCCGCTGCCCTTCTGACCTTTTTGATCGCCCTTCCGACCTTTGCGGAAGAGGAGCACACCTTCGTCTGTTCCGAGACTGTCGCTCCGACCTGCACGGAAAAGGCCTGCGATCTCTATGCCTGCACGGAAACGGGAGATAGGGATGAGGCCAGCTGCTCCGTCTGCGGCTATACCGGGACGGATTCCTACTCCGCCCGGAGTACGATTGTGAGCCTTAGGATCAGCAAGTAAAGGTCAGCCAAAGTTTTTCTTGAAGGCAGTTGAATCCATCCCCCGCCTCTGCACAGCACGCCTTCGGTGTAAGACGAAGAGACGTAGGCGGGGGTCGAGGGGGAGGATTCGCGTCAGGAGGGGTTAAAGCCCCTTCTGACGAGCTGCGAAGCAGCCTGCGTTCATGAGCATGGAGCGAAGCGGAATGCGAATGTCCGCTTTACAAAAAAGGGCCCGCCAATGGCGGACCCTTAAAATATGCGAAAAAAGAAAAACCGTGCGCCTCACTTCGAAATACGGTCCACAGACGGTACCTCCCCGGCTGGCTCAGTCCAGGCACCCTCACATCACCCGGAAGCTCCTGCTTAGTGCTGCTGTGTTCCCACCCTGACACGGTTCACAGGTTTCCGCTGTGTAAGACCCAAACCTCAACGCTGCCCCGGAAGGGCGGCTCCATAAACAATATCCCTCAGATCGGCATGACCCCTGCTGTAGCGGATTTCAGGTACAGGGCGCCGCTAATGCCCCGGCTGCACGGACTTTCATTATATCGGGAAAATGTTTATAAGTCAAACATTGCCTGTCAGGGGGAAAAAGCTTATACTAATGATATCTGCGGCCCTCGGGCCGCCATACCTTTTACGGAAAAAATACGGAAAGCGAGGAAGGAATTCATGAAAAGGATCGGCATGCTGACGAGCGGCGGAGACTGTCAGGCACTGAATGCAACGATGAGAGGCGTGGTCAAGGGCTTGACCCATGCCACAAAGGATGTGGAGATCTACGGCTTTGAAGAGGGCTATAAGGGTCTGATCTACGGCAATTACCGTCTGCTGACCTCTTCGGATTTTTCGGGTATCCTGACCAAGGGCGGTACCATTATCGGGTCCTCCCGCCAGCCCATCAAGCTCATGCGGACACCCGCTGCCAACGGCCACGATAAGGTGGCCGCCATGAAGCAGAACTATCATAAGCTTCGTCTGGACTGCCTGGTCATCCTGGGCGGAAACGGTACACAGAAGACCGCCAACCTTCTGAGGGAGGAAGGCCTCAATATCATTCACCTGCCCAAGACCATTGACAATGATATCTACGGCACGGATCTGACCTTCGGCTATCAGAGCGCTATCAATATCGCCACGGAAGCCATCGACTGTATCCACACCACGGCCTCCTCCCACGGACGCTGCTTTATCGTGGAGGTCATGGGCCATAAGGTCGGCTGGCTGACCTTAAGCGCAGGCATTGCCGGCGGCGCAGACATCATCCTGATCCCCGAGATCCCTTATGATATCGAAAAGGTCTGCCAGGCCATTCAGGACCGTCATGACAACGGCAAGAAATTCACCATCCTGGCTGTGGCCGAGGGCGCCATTTCCAAGGAAATGGCTGCTATGGATAAGAAGGAATTCAAAAAGGCCCAGGCCAAGCTGGCCAAGGATTATCCCTCTGTCTCCTATAAGCTGGCGGAGGAGATCACCGCTAAAACCGGGGCAGAGGTCCGCGTGACCGTGCCCGGACACACTCAGAGAGGCGGGTCTCCCTGCCCCTTCGACCGCGTGCTGTCCACAAAGCTTGGCGCCTATGCCTCTACCCTTATCATGAAGGAGCAGTACGGCTATATGGTGGCCATCGTCAACAATGAGATCAAGAAGGTCAAGCTGGGAGACTGCGCCGGCAAGCTGAAATCCGTCGACCCCAAGGATCAGACGGTCCAGCTGGCCAAGACCATAGGCATTTCCTTCGGCGACTGACCATAGGGGGCTTTCATGTCCTATATCGCTTTATATCGCAAGTTCCGTCCGTCCACCTTTGAGGAGGTGCGGGGACAGGAGGCGATCGTCACAACTTTAAAGAACCAGGTGAAGACGGGCAGGACTCAGCATGCCTATCTTTTTTGCGGCACAAGAGGCACGGGCAAGACCACGATCGCCAAGATCCTGGCCAGGGCCGTGAACTGCGAGCACCCTGTGGACGGCAGTCCCTGCGGGGAATGTCCCCTCTGCCGGCAGATCGCCACGGGCAATTCCATGAATATGATCGAGATCGATGCCGCCTCCAACAACGGCGTCGACAACATCCGTGATATCATCGATGAGGTCCGTTACCGTCCTCCTTCGGGAAATTATAAGGTCTATATCATCGACGAGGTCCACATGCTTTCGCCGGGAGCCTTCAATGCCCTTCTGAAGACATTGGAGGAGCCGCCCTCTTATGTGATCTTTATCCTGGCCACCACCGAGCCCAACAAGATCCCCATGACCATCCTGTCGCGCTGCCAACGCTATGATTTCAGGCGGATCGGGACCGACACCATCACGGCCCGGCTCCGTGAGCTGGTGGATAAGGAAGGGGCTTCGGCAGAGGAGGAAGCGCTTCATTACATTGCCAGAACGGCCGACGGCTCCATGAGAGATGCCCTCTCCCTTCTGGATGAGTGCCTTTCCTTCCTGTTCGGCCAGACCCTGACCTATGACAAGGTCCTGGAGGTTTTGGGAGCCGTTGACACGTCGGTCTTTGATACCCTTCTTCTGGCCCTGTCGGCAGGAGATACGCCGGCTGTCCTCACGGCCTTTGAAAAAATGGTGGCAAACGGCCGGGAGCCCGGCCAGCTTATGACGGATTTTATCTGGTATCTGAGAAATATTCTTATGATCAAGGCAGTCGGGACCGCAGATGCCTCCCTCATCGATGCCTCCGCTGAACGGCGGAGAGAGCTGGAGGGCATCGCCACCCAGGTGAGTGATACGACTCTCACCCGCTATATCCGGTCCCTCTCCGACCTTATCAACAGGATCCGTTTTGCGGCCAACCGCAGAGTCCTCACGGAGATCGCCCTGGTCTCTCTGACAAGACCCGAGATGGAGCAGTCGGAGGAAGCCCTGATGGAGCGGATCCGTCTTCTGGAGGAAAGGGTCGAGGAGCTGAGCAGCCGGCCGGCCGTCTATGCTCCGGCTGAGGCGGCTCCCGTGGAAAAGACTCCCGAGCCCGAGCCGGAAGAGGAGGTCTCCTACGGACCGGCCGCCCCGGAGCAGCTTCAGAGGATCAAGGCCGAGTGGAAGGAGATCCTGAAGGATCCCAATCTGGCCAAACGGCGGGTGGATGTCATGCAGCTTGACGGCTGCCATCTCAAATTCGATCCGGAGGCGGAGGACCCCAGGATATTTATCGAACTCAAAGAGGGCTATGGCGAGCGGACCGTGAAGGATACCTCCTTCCGTCTGCTTGTGGAAAATGCCATCGCCCGGCGGATCGGCGGAGCCGTGTCCGTGGAAATGTATGAAGCTAAGGAAAAGAGAACCGGTCTCTACAGGGTCACTGTGGACCAGCAGCTGGCCAGGATCGGCATGCCTATAGAAGAGGAGGAATAATTATGGCAAAACGAGGCGGTTTTGGCGGGGGAATGCCCGGCAATATGAACAATCTGATGAAGCAGGCCCAGCGCATGCAGCAGAAGATGCAGGAAAACCAGAAGGCCCTTGAGGAGACCGTGTTTGAAGGCTCTGCCGGCGGCGGAGTGGTCGTGGTCAAGATGACCGGCGGCCGCAAGATCGAAAGCGTTAAGATCGATCCCGAGGCTGTGGATCCCGAGGATGTCGAGACTCTGGAGGATCTGGTCGCAGCGGCCTTCAATGAAGTTATGACCAAGATCGATGAAGAAACGGCCCAGCAGATGGGCGCACTGACCGGAGGCCTGGGCGGTGGATTATTTTAGCGGGCACATTGAGACGCTTGTGGAGCAGCTGGGCATGCTGCCCGGCATAGGCCGGAAAACGGCAGCCCGTCTGGCCTTCTACCTGATCAGCCAGCCTGAGGAGAAGGTGGAGCGTCTTGCCAAAGCCATGACCGAGGCGCGCAAAAACGTCCGTTACTGCAGCTGCTGCTGTACCCTGACGGACAGCGAGACCTGTCCCCTGTGCCGGGACGAAAAGCGCGATCATAAGACCATTATGGTCGTTGAGACTCCGGGGGATCTTTCCGCCTATGAAAAGACGGGAAAGTACCGGGGACTTTATCATGTCCTGCACGGAGCCATTTCTCCCATGCTGGGCATAGGACCGGATGATATACGCCTCAAGGAGCTCATGCGCCGCCTGCAGGGGGATGTGAATGAGGTCATCATCGCGACCAATTCCTCCCTGGAGGGAGAGACCACGGCCATGTATATCAGCAAGCTGATCAAACCGACCGGCATTAAGACCACCCGGATCGCCAGCGGCGTTCCCGTGGGCGGTGATCTGGAAAATATCGATGAAGTGACCCTCCTCCGCGCCCTGGACGGCCGGACGGAGCTTTAAGGGCATTCTGAAGATCTCATGAAAGACTTTTTCAAAAAATGGGCCGGCGCCCTCATCAGACTCTGGACCTATGAGCCTCTCCCCGACAACGAGGTAGAGGCTTATAAAGTACGCGCGCGGAACCGCCGCCGTTCTCTCTTAAGGAGAGGCCTGATCCTGGCAGCGGTCGCGCTCGTCATTGTCCTTATCGTCCTCAATGTCTCCGCCCACGCCCACTATGATTCCTATGAGATCAAAGAAGACAGCGCAAGTGTCAAGACCGACAATGTGTCGACCTATCTGACAGTCGATCAGTACATCCTGCGCTATTCCAGCGATGGGGTGTCCCTTCTCAACAATGATCTTTCCGGGCGCTGGAATGTGACCTACACCATGGAGGATCCCCGGGCGGATGTCTGCGGGGATACCATCCTTATCTATGATAAGGACAGCACCTCCGTCATGATCTTCGACAAGGACGGAAAGCTCGGGGAATTTACAAGTGAAAAGCCTATCGTCAAGGGGCGGGTCTCCTCCGCCGGCAATGTGGCTCTCCTTCTCGAGGATGACGGACATGCCCTGATCCGCTACCTGACATCGGAGGGCGAGACCATCGCCGTGGCCTCGACCACTCTGGAGGCTTTGGGCTATCCGGCGGATCTCGACATTTCCGACAATGGTCTATACCTGGCTGTTTCCTATATGTATGTGGGAGCCGGCACGACCGGCAGCCGCCTGGTGCTTTATGACTTCAGCGTCAAGGGCAGCCGCTATACCGACAATATCCTCTGGCAGGATACCTATGACGGCATACTGATACCGGAGGTCTTTTTCGCGGAAAACAAGACCCTGATCGCCAACCGTGAGGACGGCTTTACCGTCTACAATGCCGGGAACGGCAAAAGGACGGAGGAGAAGACCTTCGAGGGCCGCGTGCTTGGCACCTTCCGGACCGACAACAGGACAGGCTATGTCTTTGAGGCGGACGAGGAGGACGAGGGACGCTACCGCATCGAATTTTATGACAAGGGCGGCAGCCTCAGAAATACCGTCAGCACGGACCTGCTCTATGACCGGATCGAGGTGAGCCGGGACCAGGTCCTGCTCACCAATTCCTCCTCCCTGGCCGTCATTGCGGACAACGGCTGTGTCAGATTCACAGGCAGCTTCGACGAGGGCCTGATCTCTTCGGCCCTGCACCTGACGGGGACAGACTACCTTCTGGTCACCAATTCCAAGACGGAGATCATCGTATTAAAATGAGTGTCTTTTTTATCATCCTGTTAGCTCTCTGGGCTCTGGTTATTTTCCGGTCCTTTCGGAGGGGCTTTGTCAAATCGGCCCTGTCCGTTCTTTTCTTTTTCATTTTCATCTTTGCGGTCCGGACCTTCAGTCCCATGACGGAGGACCTGCTTTCGGAAAGCGAAAATGTTCAGACCTGGGCCATGGAGCAGAGCCGGAACTATGTGGGTGACAAGATCGACAAGTCTCTGGAGACCGGGTCCTGGTCCTGGCTGGAAAATGTGGAGCTGCCCGCAGAGGCCCAAACGGCCATCAATATGATGGGGACGACCCAGATGAGCGCGGTCGTGGACTATGTGGGCAGGGATACCATCGTGGAGGCTGCGGCGCAGACCGTTTCCCCCCTTCTTATCCGTATCCTGTCTTACCTGATCACGGCAGCTGTCAGCTTCGTCATTCTCTTTGCGGTCGATCTCCTGGTGGGGCGGTTGGCAAGAGGAAAGGAATTCGCCGGCGTCAACCGTTTTCTGGGCGTGGTTGTGGGGGTGGTCAAATGCCTGCTCTACACCTGGGCCATCTTTATGCTGGCGGACCTCCTGTCCTTTACGGGCCTTGGGTCCGGGATATTGTCGGATATTGCGGCAAATCCTCTGCTTCAGGTCATTTCTTCGATCAATCCCCTGCCGGATCTGATCGGACAGGCCCTGATCAAGCTCCTGTAAAATGGGCTTTGTCATACCTTTGAAAAATTTTTAAAACTTTTTTAAAAAATGGGGTTGACATCTTTTGGGGTCGATAGTATAGTACTTAATTGCCGCGCGACGGAAA
>R23__coassemble_1196_pt1 | contig 13133 bp, 12 predicted proteins | sample R23__metabat2_high_PE_005 | metagenome-assembled genome bin R23 | reverse complement strand
CAGGGCAATGGAGACAAAGCCCTTCAGGCTGAGCTTTACAGGAGGGTCAAGGAGAATCATGACGGTCTCATCGACTGCCGCGACCTGCTCCGCGTCATGGCGGAAAAGGGCCAGCAGAAGAGACCCCACTGCGACGGTATGATCTATGAGTGCCTGGAGATCCTGGAGGATATCCTCTGATCGGGGGAAGGACGGCTGCGTCCGAGCCTGAACGACAGGGCAGGCCGGCCCAACCGGGAGACGGACGATATGTGTGACGAATATTTCATCAACGGCTTCTGCCGTGCCCTGAATCAAAGCCGCATGGTGACCTTGGAAGTCGAGACGGAAGGGCAGAACGATCAGGACGGTCAGGCCCTTTCAAGCTTCGAGGCAGACTGTGGCTATGGCACCTGCGTCCATGAGGGAGCCTGCGAGATCGCCGGGAAGATAGAAGAGATCCGGTCGGGGCTTGCCTGAACCGCAAGACAAGAAGGCCTCCGTTTCTGCCCGGCTGCGCTTTCGGCGTAAGGCGGGCAGAGACAGGCAGGGCGCGAGGAAATACCAATGGACTTAAAAGCCCACACTGACAAGCGGTAAAGCCGCCTGGGCTCACGAGACACTGTCAGAGAGCGTTTTTCATCGCTTGAGGTAGTACCAGGTGTGGGTCAGGACGTTGTATTTCAGGGTGAAATAATATTCCATATCTCCGTCCACGGCTGCACACTCATATTCCATGGCATGAAGACCGCCGTAAAGGGTCTCTCTTGAGGACAACACACGGCTGATCCGAACCGTCCTGAGGGCGGCGGATTCATCCATGAAACGAAAGCGCAGGGGGAGCATGTCGCCCTCTGTGCTGCAGACGGATATGGTTTGTACGGGAATGGTCATGGTCTTCATGGCTTCATTCTATCACCGGCCAGATCCTCAGTCAATAAAAAATCGAACAAATATTCGACTTGCCCGCTTGGGCAAATGTGCTATAATCACGCTATGTTTCGAAAGATAAAGACAAAACGGATACGGCGGACCTTCCTTGCCGGCACAGTCCTTCTGTGCCTGGTCTTGCTGTCTGCGGGCTGCGGCAGTGACTCCTCCGGGCTCTTTTCCGGAGTCTCCTCTCAGGGAGATATCATCGCAGCTCAGGAAGTCAACGAGGAGGGCGTTGTCCAGCGGCCGGAATCGGAAGAGACGTCTGAAGAGACCGGCGGACAGGACGAGACGGAACGCATCCGCGAGGCCCTGGAAGAGGCTGAGACGGGCGAAAGCTCCGAGGAAATAGAAGAGACCTACGCCGAGACCGAGGGCACGCTGAACGCCGGCACGACCCTCTATTCTCCGGGCAACCGAAGCCGCCTGGTCTACCTGATCCTGCCGTCCGAGAGCGGACTTTCCCTGCTGGAAAGAAAGGCGGCGGAACCCCTTCTGACCGAGGCCGGCTATCAGGTGGAGGTCAGGACCTATGAGTATGATCTTGACCGCCAGGCCTCGGCCTTTGATGAGGCCATCTCTGCCGGAGCCATGGCCGTGATCTGTGAAAATATGACCGGCGATAACAGCGCCGAGTCCATTCAGAAGATCAAAAGCGCCGGCATGGCGGCTTTCCTGATCGGAGCCGGTCTCGATGAGTCCGGCGCGGCAGCCAACCAGATCCAGACCAACCGGGTCTCCTGCATCAATGAGCTGGCGGATGCCTTTGTGGCGGACCTCGACCGGTCCTTTACCTATATCCAGAGCCAGGGTATTCAGGAAAATGAACATTCCCTGGATGAGATGTCCCTGCTCAGCCGGGCTCTGAAAAAGCGCGGCGGCATCTGCATCGGCGAAAGCCTGCAGGAGAATGACAGCGAGGAAGCGGCCAAGGCCTGCGTGGAAGACCTGATCCGGGATTTTCCCGAGGCGTCGGCCTGCATTTGCTATAATGCACTGGAGGCCCGCTTTGCGGAAGAATACCTGGCCTCTCAGGGGCTGACCATGAAGGTCCTCTGCTATGACGGCGACCGGGAAGAGATCCTCTCCCTGGTCTCGACCGGAGAGGTAGCGGCAGCCATTGTCCGGCCGGCTGCGGAGGCAGCGGAAAAGGCCGCCAAAAACCTGATCAAGTATTTCAAGTACGGGACAGCCTCCTGGAATGAAAGAGAATATATGGATGGCTATGTGATCACCGGCGAGACGGCAGGAGAGCTCCTGCTGTCGGAGAGTGATCAGGAGAAACGTGACGGATCGGAAGAGCCGGAAACGGAAGAGGACAGCGAAGAGACACCTTAAGAAAAGGGGAATGGGTATGACGATCACATTTATCGGATGCGGCAATATGGCTCAGGCCATGATCGGAGGCATGATCCAAAGCGGCTTTGCCTCTGCGGAGGATATCACAGCCACAGCTAAGTCGGTGGCCACGCGGCAGAAGTGCGCCGAGACATACGGCATCTCCATGCCAGCAGACAATGCGGAGGCGCCCAAGGGGGCAGAGGTCCTGATCCTGGCGGTCAAGCCCAATGTCCTGGCTGAGGTGATGAAGGAGATCGCTCCGGTCCTGACGTCAAACCAACTGATCCTCTCGGTCGCAGCCGGCCGGTCTCTTGATTTCCTGGCCACGGGCCTGGGCGCGGACAAAAAGCTGGTCCGGGTCATGCCCAATACCCCGGCCATGGTCGGGGAAGGCATGACGGTCTGGACGGCCGGTGAAAATGTCTCTGAGGAGGAAAAGGCCCTGACGCAGAAGCTCCTGTCAGCCTTCGGCCTGGCAAAGGAGATCCCGGAGAGCCAGATGGCGGCCTGCTGCGCCGTGTCCGGCTGCGCTCCGGCCTATGTCTATATGTTTATCGAGGCCATGGCTGATGCCGGCGTGCTCGAGGGTATGCCCAGAAAAATGGCCTATGAGCTGGCGGCCCAGACGGTCCTGGGCTCTGCCAAAATGGTCCTTGAGACCGGAAACCATCCCGGATCTCTCAAGGATGCGGTCACAAGCCCGGGCGGTTCCACCATCGCCGGCGTCCGCTCTCTTGAAGAAAACGGCTTCCGCGGGGCAGTCATGGATGCCCTGATCGCAGCAGCCGAAAAATCCAAAAATATGTAACGCTGAGAAGCACACTCAAAAAGACCTGCCCTTCGGATCGGAACATCCGGCCGAAGGGCAGATATGCTTTGCTTTTCAGGAAGCCGGGATAAAACGTTTACCCCTTGCTCATTTCCGAGTTGTAATATCTCCGGTCCTCGGAGACTTCGGTCCCGAACCAGTCATGCGGCTTATAGGAAGCCGCCCTTTCCCTGTCCGGAAATTCCACCTCGGCCATCCAGAGGTCCTCATAGATGCCCTCGGAGGGAGAAAGAAAATGGTCCAGCTCCATGGTCAGGCCGTTTTCCAGAGTCTTGTAATAACGGATCTTGGAAATGCAGCGGCCCTCTGCCCTTTGGGAGAGACCCTCGTAATCCTCCCGGCTGATCTCAAATTCGACCTCCCGGTGGCCGTCCAGGGCGGAATCCGTGCCCCGGCTCTTAAAGGTCAGGAAAAAGGTCTCGTCCATCCGCCGGATCCGAAGGGTCGGGGAGGTGGACAGGTAGGCCTGTTCGATGCGGTGGTGGGGCAGCGCTTCCGCTTCCGCCACCCAGGCCGGATCGGCTGTCAGGTCTTTTCTGATCAGAAACTTTCTCTCTATTTCCAGGTTGTTTCCGGCATTTGCCATAGGATATCCCTCGCTTTCATCGGCCTGTGGGCTCTGTATGGAAAATAATACCGCGAAAAGGTCCGATTTTCCACTATAAGTGGACAAAAGTTAGGCCCGGGCATCTTGTTTCTGCCTAAGCTTCAATGTTATACTAGCAAACGGATGCGCCGGGCGGCAAAAAAGCCGGTCCGGTGCAGCCGGAGACACAAAAAGAACTTCGTCATGCCGCGGCGCGACAAGATTCCGCCGCAGCTGTCTATAAGGAGGAAAAGCATGAGCAAGGCATATGTATTTTTTGCAGACGGTTTCGAAGAGGTCGAAGCCATCACCCCGGTCGATTATCTGAGAAGGGCCGGTGTGGAGACAGTCATGGTCTCCATCAAGGACACGAAAAATGTGACCGGCGCCAAGGGCATCCCCATGGTCGCGGACAAGCTCTTTTCCGAGTGCGATTTCAGCGATGCGGATATGCTGGTGCTTCCGGGCGGTATGCCGGGGACAAAATATCTGGGCGAGCATCAGGGCCTCTGCGACCTCCTGGTCAAGGCGGCTGCCGATGACAAGACCATCCTGGGCGCTATCTGCGCAGGACCGACCGTGCTCGGCAAGCTGGGCATTTTAAAGGACAAGAAGGCCACCTGCTATCCGGGCTGCGAGGCTCAGCTGACCGGCGCCAAGGTGACGGACAAGAGATTCGTGACGGACGGCCGTGTGGTCACCAGCCGCGGCGCAGGCACCGCTCCCTATTTCGCCTTTGCCCTGATCGAAGCCCTCTGCGGCGAAGAGAAAGCTATGGAAATTATGCGTGAAGTTGTCTTTACTATTTAAGCCGAATGTGGTATAATATTTCATTGCATTGTCAGTTAAATCCTTAAGGAGAAAAGATAAAATGAGTGTACAGGTTGAACGTTTAGAGCACAATATGGCAAAGCTGACCATCACGGTCCCTGCTGAAGACTTCAAGAAGGAGATCGAGAAGGTCTATCAGAAGAACAGAAACAGATTCCAGGTCGAAGGCTTCCGCAAGGGCAAAGCTCCCCGCCGCATGATCGAGCGCATCTACGGCCAGGGCATCTTCTATGAGGATGCTACCAATGCCTGCATCAATGCCACATATCCGGCTGCTGCCGATGAATGCGGTCTTGAGATCGCTTCCATGCCCGGTATCGACGTGATCGAGATCGAAGAGGGCAAGGACCTGGTCTACACAGCCGAGGTGGCTGTGAAGCCGGAGGTCGAGGTCTCTGATTATAAGGGCCTTGAGGTTCCCAAGACAGTGGTCGAGGTTACCGACGAGGAGATCGAAGCCGACCTCAAGAAGGAGCAGGAAAAGACCTCCCGTATGGTCGATGTGGATGACCGCGCGGGGGCAGACGGCGATACCGTCACTCTGGACTACAGCGGCGCCATCGACGGCGTCAAGTTTGACGGCGGCACAGCTGAGGGCCATGAGCTTGTGATCGGCTCCGGCAGCTTTATCCCGGGCTTTGAGGATCAGCTGATCGGCATGAACCTGGAAGAGACCAAGGATGTGGTCGTGACCTTCCCGACTGAGTACCATGCTGCAGATCTGGCCGGCAAGGAAGCTGTCTTCACCTGCACCATCCACAAGATCCAGACCAAGGAGCTTCCGGCCATCGATGATGAGCTGGCTCAGGACGTTTCCGAGTTTGAGACTCTGGATGAGTACAAGGCCGACATTAAGAAGAACCTTCTTGAGAAGAAGGAAAAGGAAGCCCGCACCGCCAAGGAAGATGCGGCTGTCAATGCCCTGATCGAGAAGACCGAGATGGATATCCCGGATGCCATGATCGATACCCAGGTCGAGAGAATGTTCGACGAGATGTCCTACAACATCCAGTCCCAGGGTCTTCCCATGGCCCAGTACCTCCAGTACATGGGCACCACACCGGCTCAGTTCAAGGAAAGCATCCGTCCCCAGGCTCTGAAGAGACTGCAGACCCGTCTGGTCCTTGAGGCTGTGGCTGAGAAGGAAGACATCCAGATCTCCGATGAGAGACTGGCTGAAGAGACCAAGAAAATCCCTGAGGCCCATGGCCTGGCTCCGGAGACGTTCGCTGCCGATATGCCGGAGGATCAGAAGAATCAGCTCAAGATGGACATGCAGGTCCAGGATGCCATCACCCTTCTGGCCGATAACGCCGTGGAGGTCGAGAAGGCTGAGGAGCCGGCAGAAGCTGCTGAATGATCTGAACGCAGCAAAGCAAAACGCAATATCCGATCTGAAAAAGTTCTTTATTAATGGTGCATCGGGGCGGAGAGGATCCGTTCCGATGCCGTCCTATCTTTATAAAGGAGGATTTCTATGTCACTGATACCTTATGTTATCGAACAGACACCCCAGGGCGAACGCAGCTATGACATCTATTCCCGCCTGCTGAAGGACAGGATCATATTCCTGGGAGAAGAGGTCACGGATGTGACAGCCAGCATTGTGGTGGCCCAGCTCCTTTTCCTGGAGTCGGAGGATCCCTCCAAGGACATTTACCTCTATATCAACAGCCCGGGCGGTTCCGTGACCGCCGGCATGGCCATCTATGACACCATGCAGTACATCAAGTGCGATGTCAGCACCATCTGCATCGGCATGGCCGCCAGCATGGGAGCCTTCCTCCTGTCCGGCGGCGCCAAGGGCAAGAGACAGGCCCTGCCCAACTCGGAGATCATGATCCATCAGCCGCTGGGCGGCACACAGGGTCAGGCCTCCGATATCCAGATCCAGGCTGAGCATATTCTCAAGATCAAGAAAAAGCTCAACACTTATCTGGCTGCCAACACCGGCCGTCCTCTGGAAGAGATCGAAAAAGATACGGACAGAGACAACTGGATGTCTGCCGAAGAAGCCGTGGCCTACGGCCTGATCGACAGCGTGATCGAGAACCGCCCGGACGTCAAGGCCTGAACCTGACACAAAGAGAAAACTCCGAAGAAGCATAAGCCAAAAGCTTGTGCTTCTTTGGGGATAGGAGAAAATGAGCCTATGGCACCAAGAAACACCCCGCCCAGAATGCGATGCGCCTTCTGCGGCAAGACAGAGGATATGGTCAGAAAGCTGATCGCCGGTCCCGACAATATCTGCATCTGCGATTCGTGCGTCTCCATCTGCGACAGCATTCTGGAGGAGGAGCTTCACTCCGGCAGCAGCCGGAACGATCAGGAGATCAACCTCATGAAGCCCAAGGAGATCAAGGCCTTTCTGGACGAGTATGTGATCGGCCAGGACGATGCCAAGAAGGTCCTGTCTGTGGCTGTTTACAACCATTACAAGAGACTTCTGTCTGCCGATGATTCCGATGTGGAGCTTCAGAAGTCCAACGTCATGATGCTGGGCCCGACCGGCTCCGGCAAGACCCTTCTGGCCCAGACCCTGGCCCGCCTCCTCAATGTGCCCTTTGCCATTGCGGATGCCACCACTCTGACCGAGGCCGGTTATGTGGGCGAGGACGTGGAAAATATCCTTCTCAAGCTCATCCAGGCGGCGGATTTCGATATCGAAAGGGCTCAGAAGGGCATCATCTACATCGATGAGATCGATAAGATCGGCCGCAAGTCCGAAAATGCCTCCATCACCCGCGATGTGTCCGGTGAGGGCGTTCAGCAGGCCCTGCTCAAGATCATTGAGGGGACCCTGGCTTCCGTTCCGCCCCAGGGCGGCCGCAAGCATCCCCAGCAGGAGATGATCCAGATCGACACCACCAATATCCTCTTTATCTGCGGCGGTGCCTTTATCGGCCTGGACAAGATCATTTCCCGGAGAATGGACACCAAGGCCATGGGCTTTGGCGCCAAGATCACCGCAAAAGAGGAAGACAAGGACCTGAGCCGGATCCTCAAGGAGGTCATGCCCGAGGACTTCGTCAAATTCGGCCTCATTCCTGAGCTCATCGGCCGTATTCCGGTCATGGTGGCTCTGGATGCCCTGGACGAAGAAGCCCTGGTCCGCATCCTCAGGGAACCCAAAAATTCCATGGTCCGACAGTATACCAAGCTCTTCGAGCTGGACGGCGTGAAGCTGACCTTCGAGGAGGAGGCCTTAAGGGAGATCGCCCACGAGGCCGTTACCAGAAAGACCGGAGCCAGAGGCCTCCGCGCCATCATGGAAAAGACCGTCATGAATGCCATGTATGAGGTGCCCTCCGATACCACCATCGGCGAGTGCGTCATCACAAAGGCCTGCATCGACGGAAGGACCGATCCGACCTTCGTAAGAGTGTCGGGCGGCGCCGATGAAACCCCCAGAGCCCTGCCCAAAAAGGCAGTGGCCCGCAGCAAAAACCCGGCCTCCGGCAAGAAGACCCGGAAGGCCGCAAACTGACAGTCAGTTGGAGAAAAGACATTTGAGTAGAAGAGGTTTAACAGCCATTCCGGCGATCGCGCTTAGGGGCAGTACTATCCTGCCGGGCATGATCGCCCATTTTGATATCGGCAGGCCCATGTCCATCGCCGCTGTGGAAAAGGCCATGGCCACAGATCAGGAGATCTTCCTCATTACCCAAAGGGATGAGGAGGTGGAAGAGCCCAAGCGGTCGGATCTTTACCACGTTGGCACCCTTTCCCATGTCCGCCAGGTCGTTCGTCTGGCCAAGGACAAGGTCAGGATCCTGGTCGAAGGGATACAAACGGCCGAACTCTGGAGCTTTTACACAGAGGACTGCACCATGGCCGAGATAGAATTCCTGACCGATAAAGGTCTCTCTCCCCATGAGGAGGAGGCCATATATGATATGCTTCACTATGCCTTCCGGACCTATGCCGAGGCCAATGACGGCCTGAGCCGGGAGGTGGCGGAAAAGATCCTTCAGATCCGTGAACCGGATTATCTGGCCGAGCAGATCTCCATCCACATTCCCATTTCCTATCGCAAGCAGCAGAGGATCCTGGAATGTGATGAGCTGCTGGACCGGGCTGTGGAGATCTGCGCCATCCTCGAAGAGGAGACAGACCTTCTGATGCTCAAGTCTGACATCACCCGCAAGGTCAAGGAAAAGGTGGACAAGAACCAGAAGGAATATGTCCTTCGGGAGCAACTGAAGGTCATTCGCGAGGAGTTGGGCGAGACCTCCTCCACCGATGCGGATGAGTTTACCGAAAAATGCGAGGCCCTGACCGCCTCCGAGGAGGTCAAGGACAAGATCCGCGAGGAGATCAGCCACCTCCGTGCCATGTCTTCGCAGACACCGGAGGCCAATGTCCTCCATACCTATATCGAGACCCTGCTCAAGATGCCCTGGGACAAAATGGGCCATGATCTGGATGACCTGAAGAGGGCCAAAGAGATCCTGGACCGCGACCATTACGGCATGGAAGACATCAAGGAGCGCATCCTGGAATTTTTGGCCGTCCGTATGCTGGCCAAAAGGACCGGTATCACGGCAGACGAGAAGGACCGCTCCGGCGGCTCCATTCTCTGCCTGGTCGGCCCTCCCGGTACGGGCAAGACCTCCATCTGCCGGTCTGTGGCAGAGGCCCTGGGCAAGGAATATGTCCGCCTGTCTCTGGGCGGTATCCATGACGAGGCCGAGATCCGCGGACACAGAAGGACCTACATCGGAGCCATGCCGGGCCGGATCGCCAAGGCCGTTATGAAGGCCGGGGTCAAGAACCCCCTGATCGTCCTGGATGAGATCGACAAGCTGAGCGCCAGCTATAAGGGCGAGGCCTCCTCAGCCATGCTGGAGGTCCTGGATTCGGCCCAGAACGACCGCTTTGAGGATCATTACATTGAGATCCCCATTGACCTGTCCGAGGTCTTTTTCATCACCACGGCCAACGACGCGGCCTCCATTCCCCGTCCTCTCTATGACAGGATGGAGGTCATTGAGGTCAGCTCCTATACGGAAAATGAAAAGCTTCACATCGCCAAGGATTATCTCCTGCCCCGCCAGATCCGGACCAACGCCCTGACACCAAAGCAGATCAGCGTGTCCGACAAGGTCCTGGAAATGATCATCTCCGGCTACACCCGTGAGGCCGGTGTCAGGACTCTGGAGAGACGGATCGGGGCTGTGTGCCGCAAGGCGGCCCGCCGCCTTATGGAGGGTGAGACCAAAAAGATCTCGGTCTCCCGGAGAAATCTGACCGACTTCCTGGGACCGGTCAAATACCGGACAGAGTCAGCCAGAAAGAAGGACGAGGTCGGTATCGTATGCGGCCTGGCCTGGACAGCCGTCGGCGGCGTGACACTGGAGGTCGAGGTCAATGTCATGCCCGGCAAGGGAGAGATCCTGCTCACGGGCCAGCTGGGCGATGTCATGAAGGAATCGGCCCGGACCGGCATCAGCGCCATCCGGGGGATGGCGGAGGAGCTGGGCATAGAGGAAGAGGCCTTCTCCAAAAAGGATGTTCACATCCATATCCCGGAGGGAGCGGTGCCCAAGGACGGCCCCTCGGCCGGCATCACCATGGCTCTGGCCATGGTCTCGGCTTACACCGGACGGCCGGTCAGGTCGGATGTGGCCATGACGGGTGAGATCACCCTCCGCGGCCGGGTCCTGCCCATAGGCGGGCTCAAGGAAAAGCTCCTGGCAGCCGCCAAGGCCGGCATCAAAACCGTCCTCATTCCGCAAGAAAACGAGAAGGACCTGGCAGAGATCAGCGAGGAGATCACGGGCGGTCTTAAGATCATACCGGTCTCGGATTTCCGCCGCGTCCTAAAGGAAGCCTTATTATGAGTATGAAGATCAGATCCGTCGATCTGGAAAAGGTCATCGGCATCACCAGTCAGGTCCCGGTCATGGAGACCAAGGAGATCGCCTTTGCGGGACGGTCCAATGTGGGAAAATCCTCCCTCATCAACGCCCTGATGAACCGCAAGAATTATGCCCGGACCTCTGAGAGGCCGGGCAAGACCCAGACCATCAACTATTACCGGATCAATAAGGGCTGCACCGAGGAGGAATTCGCGCCGGACTGCTATCTGGTGGACCTGCCCGGCTACGGCTTCGCCAAGACGGCCCTGTCCGAAAAGGAAAAGTGGGGCGGTATGATAGAAAACTATCTCCACCACTCCGAAAACCTGCGGACGGTCTTCCTCCTGGTCGATATCCGCCACGAGCCCAATGAACATGATTGCATGATGCACGACTGGATCCTGGCCAACGGCATGGACCCGGTCATCATTGCCACCAAAAAGGACAAGATCAACCGGTCACAGGTGACAAAAAATCTGAATATCATCCGGTCTAAGCTCAAGGTCAAGGACGGAACACCGGTCCTGGCCTTTTCCGCCCTCAGCAAGGAAGGTCTCGATGAGATCTGGAAGGTGATCAAAGACGCATGAGCATAATCAAAGCTTTCAAGCTTGGTTATAACTATCTGAAATATAAGGACGATGAGAGCGACCCCGAGCCCGTGAGGGCGATCGGGGATATTGACCTGTCCATCGAAAAGGGCGAATTCGTGGCGATCCTGGGCCGCAACGGGTCTGGCAAGTCCACCCTGGCCAAGCACATGAATGCCCTGCTCATGCCCACCTCCGGGACCATCTGGATCGACGGCAAGGATCCGACGGAGGAAAAGGACCTCTGGAAGCTCCGCAAAAAGGCCGGTATGGTCTTTCAGAATCCCGACAACCAGATCATAGCCGGTCTGGTCGAGGAGGATGTGGCCTTCGGCCCGGAAAATATCGGCGTTCCCACCGAGGAGATCTGGACCCGGGTGGCCAAGGCCCTGGAAAAGACGGGCATGACTGCCCTGAGGGACAAGTCTCCCAACCGCCTTTCCGGCGGCCAGAAGCAGAGGGTGGCCATCGCCGGTATCGTGGCCATGCAGCCTGACTGCATCATCCTGGATGAACCCACGGCCATGCTGGATCCGGTGGGCCGGAAGGAGGTCCTTGCGACCATCCGCGAGCTCAACCAAAGGGAAGGCGTGACCATTATCCTCATCACCCATTACATGGAGGAGGTGGCGGAGGCCGACCGGGTCTTTGTGATGGACGGAGGCGATATCATCCTCTCCGGAACGCCCCGGGAGGTCTTTTCCAAAGCTGACCTTCTGAAGGCCCATCGTCTGAATGTGCCGGAGGAGACGGAGCTGGCCTGCCGCCTGAGATCGGCCGGCTATGACCTGCCTGAGGACATTTTGACGGAGGCGGACCTCCTGTCTGCCCTGGATGGGCTGAAAGGGCCGGACAGGCACTTTTTCGAAAATGACGTGACAGCCGGAAGGGAAGAGAAGCCTGACCGCCAAAGCTCTGACGAGGCAGAAAAAACGGCGGAAAAAGAAGGAAAAGATGATAGTCCGGTCCTTGAACTGGACCATGTCACCTACACCTACAGCGTCGGGACCGCCTATGAGACGGATGCCCTTAAGGACATCTCTCTTAAGATAGGACGGGGAGAATTTATCGGGATCATCGGACACACCGGCTCCGGCAAATCCACCCTGGTCCAGCACCTGAACGGCCTTATCCGGCCCACAAAGGGCCGCGTCCTCTACGAGGGCGAGGAGACGACTTCTCCCGACTTTTCCCTGAAGACTCTCCGGACCTCGGTCGGTCTGGTCTTTCAGTATCCCGAATATCAGCTTTTTGAAACGAATATTTTAAGCGATGCGGCCTTCGGCCCCAAAAACAAGGGGCTCACCAGGGAAGAGGCCGAGGCAAGGGCCCGGCAGGCCCTTCTTGATGTCGGCATTTCCGAGGAGATCTTTGCGGACTCTCCCTTTGAGATCTCGGGAGGCCAGAAGAGGCGGGTGGCCATCGCCGGTATCCTGGCCATGGACCCCAAGGTCCTGGTCCTCGATGAACCGACGGCGGGACTGGATCCGGCCGGTCGCGACGAGATCCTGGCCATGGTCAAGCGCCTTCAGAGAGACCGCGGCATCACGGTCCTCCTTGTGACCCACAGCATGGAGGATGCGGCCCTTTATGCCGACCGCCTGCTGGTCATCCACGAGGGAGAGCTGGCCTTTGATGCCTCTCCGGAGGAGGTCTTTGTCCATGCTGAGGAGCTGGAGACGATGGGGCTTTCCCTGCCCAGGGCAGCGGTCCTTAGCCGAAGCCTAAAAAGGGCCGGATGGCCTCTTTCCGGAAATGAGATCACCATAGACCAGGTGGAGGAAGCGCTTCTTTCCGCCCTCAGGGGAAAGGAGGAAAAGGCCCATGCCTGATATCGCCATCGGACAATATTATCCGGCCGATTCCATTCTCCACAAGCTGGATCCCCGGGTCAAGCTGGTCGGTACACTGGACTATATCGTCTGCATTTTCCTGGTCAGGGGAGTGGCAGGCTATCTCTTTGCGGCCGCGGTTCTGGCCGCCTTCGTGGCCCTGTCAAGGGTGCCGGTCAGGCTCATTTTCAAAAGCCTGAAGCCTCTCTGGTTCATCCTGATCGTGACAGCCCTTTTCAATCTCTTCCTGACACCGGGCAATCTGCTGGCGGCGCTTTGGATCTTTAAGATCACGGATGCGGGCATCGTGGCGGCTGTCAGGCTGGCCCTGCGACTGCTCCTTCGGGTCCT
>R23__coassemble_1189_pt1 | contig 13206 bp, 9 predicted proteins | sample R23__metabat2_high_PE_005 | metagenome-assembled genome bin R23 | reverse complement strand
GTACACGGCCATCGTCAATAACGCCGCCCAGGAATTTACTCCGACACAGATCGACGATATCTCGAATCTTAAGGAAAATACGGCCTACTTTATCTATTTAAAGAACCTTGATTCCACGGCCACAAAGACCGGCAGCGGTACCGGCATGCTGGGCCCCAAAAAAAGCAGCATGAACGCAACGAGCAAGGATTATATCGTCATGTATGGCTATGAGAGCCCCTATATTTACATGAACGATTATACCTGGTATCTGGAAAAGAACGACGACGGGACCTATTACATTAAAAATGCCTACACCAACAAATATCTGACGGCCAATACGAGCAATAACAAGGTCCATCTCTATAAAAAAACAAGCTCAGGCAAACAGAAATGGAAGGTCGTAAGAGATTACTCGGGAGGATCGTATTATACCATAACCAACGTTTATACCAATAAGGTCATCAGCTCGAGCACGGCAAACAACAGCTGTCCTTCCAAACAGGGCAAATATTTTTATATGAAATCCGCCAATACGACGACCTACAAAAAGTACGCGCAAAGGTTCTATTTCAAGAAAAGCAGCAGCTTCGTGAGCGATACGATATATAAATCGACGAATAAATACTATTACCAGCGCAAATATAAACAGGCCTATGCCGGCGGCACGCTGGCGAAAAAAGGCTGCGGGATCTGCGCCATAGCATCCGCTGTCAATCTGGATCCGGTCACGGTCCTTGATAAAGTTCTGAGCTGCAAAACGAAGAATCTGAATTCTAACAGCTGCTATTTTATAGAAGACGATATCCTGCTGTGCAATAAAAATGTGAAGTTCTTATGCAACTGGATCAGCCTGGCTGGGATCGGGACCCAAAATGCCAATACCGCCAAAAAGCTCATACAAAAGGGCAATGTTGCTATTTTCTGCGCAAGAGCCGTCAACAATGCTGCAAAGATGGGTTATTGGACCAAAGACGGTCATTTCCTCTGCATATCCGGATACAATTCGAAAACGGATAAATATTATGTGATGGATTCCGGCCCGAAGAAGCAGACCGGATGGCACACCTGGGACGAGATCGCCAATATCGATACATTGGTGCAGATGTGTGTCACGAACATCAAGTGCCCGGACAAATATAACAAGGTCAGTTAAAAGTGAAAGGCGGTGATAGATAAGGCTGAAACTTTTGCCGGTCAGAAAAACAGATGAAGGGTCAACCATTTCGCCATTTTCGGCATTTTTCCTCACCTCAATTTCAGATCACAAAAAAAGCCGCAAACCCTTGAACCTGCGGCCTCTACGGTGTACGCGTTCGCTCTAAACTCATCCTTCGCCTGCGGCTTGGATTCGTTAAGTGCTCACAGTGTGCGTCCCTCACGCAGTTGCGCCCGGACCGCTAAAGACCGCAGACCTCAGCTTTTCATATCGACAAAAAAAGGAATCCTTACGGATTCCTTTTTTAGTCGATGCGACAGGATTTGAACCTGCGGCCTCTGCGTCCCGAACGCAGCGCTCTACCAAACTGAGCCACGCATCGATGTTGACAGCAGAAATCATTATAGGAAATCGGGATAGAAAAGTCAAGCCTTCCGCCGAAAATCGGCCGAAAATAATTGGCGGGACATAAGTGTCCCGGCTGTCCGGAAGGAAGGGCGCCAAGGGAAAGTCCGGCCCGCAACACATTTCCAACACCTCCCGTATTAAGATGAGCCCAGCCTGATAGGAAGGGCTGCCCGTAAAATATTGGAGGTAAATATTTATGAAGACATACAAAAAGGTGATCGCAGGTCTGCTCACATCCGCCTCTGTTCTCTCTCTTACTGTCCCGACCTTTGCGGCAACGACTCCGGCGGAGAAGCTTGAGGCTGCCTCTGACGCGGAGGCTCAGCTGAAGATCCGTCTTAAGGACCAGGCTCCCGGCCTTTATATGGCCAACGATGACGACTGGCATCAGGCCGATCCCAATCAGGAGTCCGGTGTCTGGCACAGAGATCCCAAATGGCGGTTTGGCCAGGCGGTTGTGGTCGATCAGAATCTTTTCGGCCACTATGAATGCATCATCCTGGAGGTCAACTGGGATCAGTGCGGCTGGCCCATTTACCAGGTCCAGGAGATCACAGACTTCGATCATACCTTCTGGGTCGGAGAATATATGATCACCGGTCTTGTGGAGGATTAGATGAAAACATAAAGAAAAGCCCCGCGCAGGGGCTTTTTTTATGTTGTGAAAGCAGGGGAGGCCCGGCCGGCTTAATCTTCGTCTGAGGTGACGACGGTAATGGTTGTGGCCTCATTTTTTTCATTGACCTTTACAAGGACCGTATCGCCCTCTTCTAACATATCAAATGTCATGGACAGGCAGGTGTCATAGGTATTATGGGTATCGGCGGTCACGGTCGCGGTGAGAGAGGAATCCTTGTGCTGAATGGTGATGGAATCCTCTGTCAGGGCAGTGATGGCCCCTTCAACGGTCATGGTCGAGGCGGAGGTCTCGTCGGAGATCTCTTCCTCGGAAGAGGATTCCACAGAGGAGCTTCCCACCTCTGTGGACGGACTCTCTGTCGGAGCGGAGGAGGCAGCATTGCCGCAGGCTGTGAAGGTCGTCAGGCCTAAGGCCAGTGTCAGAACAAGCAGGATATATTTCTTTTTCATGGCAGTAACTCCTTTCTCAACAGGCGGCAGAACCGCTTCAGGCAGCGCCCTGAAGCCGGCCGGCTATATAATCGCTTCTCTCCACAACGGTATCGGAGGGCTTGTAGGCCACCTCCGGATAGATCAGGTCGTGGAGCTCGATCACATTGGATTCCAGGGTATCGGCGGCGATGGCATCCAGACCGTCCAGGTTGGCCGAGCATTTTTCGAAGGGGAAGCCTTCGCTTTCTATGATCTCGTAGGAGAGGACATTCTGGGCCAGGGTCAGGATCTCGGTATTGGACAGGTTGGTGTAGACCTGTGGGAAGACCTTGTCGATCACGCTCATGGTGGTGGTCCAGGAGGCGTTCTTCATCTTTTCCTTGACCAGACCAAGGACATTTCTCTGCCGCTCCGTTCTCTTGTAGTCCCAGCCGGTGGTGTAGCGGATGCGGGCGTAGGAGACAGCCTGGGTCCCGGTCAGGTGGAAGGTACGGGTCATGGCGCCGTCGAAGACGGAAGCGTCCGGGACCTCCACGGCCTCATATTCCTTGCCGCAGACCTCTGAGGTCTCGACATTGTAATTGTTGAGGTGGATGAGCTCCTCCCGGGTCATTTCGATATCCAGACCGCCGAGCTCATCGATCATATCGGCCAGGGCATTAAAATTGGTGGTCACGAACTTGGTCACATTGAGGTCCAGGTTGGTGTTGATCATGGTCAGGAATTTCTCCGGACCACCGGAAGCGTAGGCGTTGCAGGCCTTGGAGTATTTATCACCGATATCCAGATAGGTGTCACGGTAGACGGAGACCAGACGGATGGTCTCTTCGTCATGGTCGAGACAGGCCAGGATCATGGTATCGCCGTTGCCCCGCTCGGAGGTGTCTCTGGTGTCAATGCCGACCAGGGCTATGATCTCATAGCCGCTGTAGGGATTGGTCTTTTCTTCTGTGGAATCTTCGGATGTATCGTCCTTATAGATGTCGGAGACCTTGATGTCTTCTTCCTTGACGTCGGCTTTTTTGATCAGGCTCAGCTTGGCAAAAACAAAGATCGCGATACCGAGAGCGACGGCCGCAATGGCCGCAACGACCGCGATAATGATAACCGTCCTTTTCTTCATGCTATTACCTCTCATCTTCCCATAAGCCGTCACTTTTGGCGGAAGTAACCTCAAAATAGCATCAGAATGTGAAGGAATCAAGTCCAAAAGAATGAAATTTTTGTTTTTTCCGGGGTACTGAGGGCGGGGGCTTTCTTTTGACTTGGCATTGCCTAAAATCGGCCGGTCTGATAAAATTTTTCCCGGAAAGAGTGATCCGGTCTTTCTTCCTTTAAGGGAGGCAGGTGACCGGATCCGGGGAGACAGTGTGGCCATACTCGAGAGTGAAATTGAAATAGCGGCGAAAAATGCCTATGAAAAGCGTCTGAAGCTGGCAGAAGAGGTCCTGGACTATACCCGGAGCCGTCTGGTGGCTCTGATGCCTTTTCTCAATCGGGCTCTTCTCCGCATGCCCGTGAGCTTCTACCGGGGCTGCCCGGATGAAATGGAAAAGACGGATACCTTCGGCTCTGACGGTCATACCCTTTTTGCCTATGCCGACAATGTCCTCTATACCTTCGGCCTGACCCGGGGGAAGCTGCCCCGGCTTTTCCTTCATACCATTCTTCACTGCCTTTTCCTTCATTTTTATGATTATGAAAAGCTGATCCTGCCCTACTGGGATCTGGCCTGTGATGCGGCTGTGGAAGCCGTGATCCTGGAAATGAATCACACGGAGCTCCGCCTCCCCGACGATCCCGAAAGGGGACGGGCCCTGGACCGTCTACGGGAAAAATGCGGCCGTTTGACGGCGGAGGCCATCTACCGCTATCTGGCCGATAACCGGGAAGAGGCGGAAAAATTTATGAAGGACGCGCCTCTCTTTGCCCTGGACGGTCATACCTTCTGGACCACGGAAAAGGAGATGTCCGAGGAGGAAGGCCAGGGCAGGGATATGGACCAGGCCGATGCCGAGGAAGAAAAAGAGGCCTGGGAAAAGCTGGCCCGTCATGTGACGGTCGATGTCCGCACCTTCCAGAGAGATGCCGGCACCGAGACCGGGACCCTTCTCGAAAATCTGGGACAGGTCCTGGAGGCGAGGCATGATTTCACCGAATTTCTTCGGAAGTTTGCGGTCTTCCGGGAGGACATGAAGATCAACCGGGAAGAGTTCGACTATGTCTATTACACCTACGGCCTCGAGCTTTACGGGGATATGCCTCTGGTCGAGCCTCTGGAATATCAGGAAAATAAGAGAGTCCGGGATTTTGCCATCGTGATCGACACCTCGGGCTCCTGCCGGGGCGAGCTGGTCTCACGCTTCCTGGGCTGCACCTGGTCCATTCTCTCCCAGTGTACGGACGGCAGCCATAAGGTCAATATCCACATCATACAGTGTGATGCGGCCGTCAAGAAGGATGTGAAGATCACAAGCGTTCAGGAGTTCGAACGATATGTGAAGGATGTCCAGATCTACGGCTACGGCGGCACGGATTTCCGTCCGGCCTTTGCCTATGTGGATGACCTGGTCAGGGAGGGAGAATTCGAGGACCTCAAGGGCCTTATCTATTTTACGGACGGACGCGGGACCTACCCCGCCCATCAGCCGGATTACAAAACGGCCTTTGTTTTTGCCGATCATGATCCCCAGAGGCCAAAGGTCCCGGCCTGGGCCATTTCTCTGGAGGTAAGAGAAGAGGAGCTCAAAGCGGCCGAGGAGGCCCTTTGGGATCCGTAAGGATCACGGGAACGGGAGAAGCCCGGAAGCTTACGATAGTGAATAAAGGAGGAGTCCTGTGAATATCAAGGAAGCCAAGGAACAGATCGAAAAAGCAGTCAGCATTTATCTGGCTAAGGATGATTACGGCAGCTACCGGATCCCGGTGGAAAAGCAGAGGCCGGTCTTCCTCATCGGCGCGCCCGGTATAGGAAAAACGGCCATCATGGAGCAGATCGCAGAAGAGATGGGCATAGGCCTGGTCTCCTATTCCATGACCCACCACACCCGCCAGTCGGCCCTGGGCCTGCCCCGGATCGCCTCAAGGACCTATGGGGGAGAGACCTTCGATGTCTCCCTCTATACCATGAGTGAGATCATTGCTGCCATCTACGAGACCATGGAAAGGACCGGCCTTCGCGAGGGCATCCTTTTCCTGGATGAGATCAACTGCGTGTCCGAGACCCTGGGTCCCTCCATGCTCCAGTTCCTCCAGTACAAGACCTTCGGCAATCATAAGGTGCCGGAGGGCTGGGTGATCGTGACCGCCGGCAATCCGCCCGAATACAACCGGTCGGTCCGTGATTTCGATGTGGTCACCCTGGACCGCCTCAAGGTCATGACCGTCGAGCCCGACTTCGGCGTCTGGAAATATTATGCAGAGCAGAAGGGCCTCCATCAGTCCATTCTGACCTATCTGGAAATCCGCCGCGAGGATTTCTACGGGATCGAGACCACGGTGGACGGCAAGAATTATGTGACGGCCAGAGGCTGGGAGGACCTGTCCGAGGCCATCACCCTCTATGAGGAAAAGGGCTATTCCGTGGATGAAGCCCTGGTGGGCCAGTACATCCGCAATCCCCACGTGGTCAATGAATTTTCCGTCTATTACGAGCTCTACCGGAAATACCGGGAGGATTACGGGGTGATGGACATTCTCTCCGGCAAGGCCAATGATGCCCTGATCAGGCGGGCCAAAAAGGCCGTTTTTGATGAAAGAGTCTCTCTCATCGGTCTTCTGCTCGAGGCCCTTCAACCCCGGATCCGCGCCAATGTCCGCTGTGAAAAGGCCCTGAAGGAGATCCTGCCCTTCTTAAGAGAGCTCAAGGCCTCCTGCCTTACGTCGGAAGCCGAGTCGGTCGAAACGACCATGGGAGGGATGGAAGAGTCCTGGAGAGAGGCTCAGAGAAATAAGGAAATGTCCGGGACGACCTCCCACGAGGACCGCATGGTCTACCGCCGCAAGATGGCTCTTTTTAGCGGCATTCTTCAGCCCCTCCGGGTGGCCGGCATCAATGACAATGCCGGGGCCTTTGCCTTCGTCAAAGAAAAATTCGATGACAATGTCAGGTCCATGAAGGCGGACACGGCTGAGATCCTCTCCATGCTGGACCATGCCTTTGCCTTTGTGGAGGCGGCCTTCGGAGACGGCAATGAAATGCTGATCCTGGTCTCCGGCCTGACCTTCAATGTCTCCTCCGCCGCCTTTATTTCCGGGCACGGCTGTGAGAGCTATTACCGTTACAACCGCAAATTCCTGCTCAAGGAAAGAAACCGCGAGCTATATGAAGAGCTCAATCAGATGATCGGGACCAACAGCCTGGGACAGGAAGAGGAGATCTGAAAAAGACCGGGCGGGCAGACCCTAAGAAAAGGACGGAAGATCGGAAATGACTTTCAGGGACGGTGATTTTGAATATGAAGAAAGGGATGAAGGACTTCGCCTGATCTCCTATCTGGGAGAGGACAGGGAGGTCACGGTTCCTTCCCATGCCGGCGGCAGGCCGGTTCGGATCATTGCCCGCCATGCCTTTTTTGAAAACGGCCAGATGATCGAAAGGCTGACCCTGCCCGATACCCTTCGCGAGATCGAATCCCTGGCCTTTGAGCTCTGCCTCAATATGCGGACCGTGGTCATTCCGGAGGGGCTGGAGATCATAAGGCGGGAAGCCTTTCTCTCCGGAGCCCTGGAGGTCCTGCACCTGCCCTCTTCCGTGAGGGAAATAGAAGAGCCGGGTCTCTTTGACATGGCCCTGGCTGTCGATCCGGCCGATCCCATCTATCATTATGACGGCTACGGCCTTTATAAAAAAACGGAGGCCGGACTTTCTCTGGAGACGGTCGATCCCAAGGACCGTCGGGTCTTTTACGCGGTGGCAGAGGGGACGACAGCCCTCCGCCGGGGCGCTCTCGATGCCCATGAATATCTGGAGTCGATCTCCCTGCCCAAAAGCCTGACCGACCTGCCGGACTATGCTCTTATCAATTCCATGAATCCCTATTCCAACCTGAGCGGGATCACGGAGATCGTGGTCCATGAGGACAATCCCCGCTACTTTACGGAAAACGGCCGTCTCTTTGAGAGGCTGGAGGACGGGACTTGCCGCCTGATCCGCTTTTTCGGACGGGAGTGGGAATATACGGTGGAGGGAAATGTCTCCGACATCGCCCCCTGCGCTTTCCTCAAAACGCCTCTCCGCCGCATCACCATCCCCCGGACGGTCCGGCATTTTCATCCCGAGGCCTTTGTGGGAAGCCATGTGAGAGAGCTGATCTTCGAGGAGAGGGACCTGACCATCCGTTTCCCCAAAAATCACGACCACCGGCTCTACGGCCTCCTGAAGAATTTCGGGAAAAACGGCTGCTTTTATGATTTTACGGCCTATGACAAATTTCTTCTGGAAAATACCGAATGGATCGATGGTGACCGGGTCCGGATGCTGCTCAGCCGGCTGGGTGACCATGAGGATATGACAGAAGAAAAGAGAGGGGCCATCCGGGCCAAGATCGAAGACAATTTTGAGAAGATCATCGGGATCATTGCCGGGGAAAATGACCTGTCGGCCCTGGAAAAGCTGGCAGCCTTCGGCTTTTTCACCGCAGATAATATCGACACGGCCATAGAGCGCTGCGGCAGCGAGGGCCGGAAGGAGGCCATGGCGGTCCTCATGGAGGAAAAGCATAAGACCATAGGCTTCGAGGAATTCGATTTTTCATTGTAAAAAGAAAAGAGGAAGGATACATGACCATAAAAGAAAAGGCCAGAAGCATGAAGCTCACCGCTCCTGCCCTGATGGCCTCAGCGGAGGAGACAAGAAACCGGGCCCTGTCCCTGATGGCAGAGGGCTTATCGGCCCATCGGGAGGAGATCTTTGCGGCCAATGCCGAAGATATGGCAGGAGCTGAGGCGGCCGGCGTGACGGGAGCCGTTCTCAAAAGACTGAAGTTCGACCAGGCCAAGCTGGACTCTGTGACAGACGGTCTCCGCGATCTGATCCGCCTGCCCGATCCCATCGGCCATGTCCAGATCTTCCGGGAAATGGACGAGGGCCTTGTCATGAAGCGGGTCACCTGCCCCATCGGGGTGATCGGTGTCATTTTCGAAGCCCGGCCCGATGCCATGATCCAGATCGCCTCGCTCTGTATCAAGTCAGGCAACTGCGCTATTTTAAAGGGCGGTAAGGAGACAGCTGAGACCAACCGGACCATTTTCGGGATCTTGCATGAGGCCGTGGTCAAGGCCGGTCTGCCAAGGGAGAGCCTCTGCCAGGCCGAGACCCATTCCGAGATCGATGAGCTCCTCGACTGCTACGGCTTTGTGGACCTCCTCATTCCCCGCGGCTCCAATGCCTTTGTCAAACGCATTATGGAAAATACCCGCATCCCGGTCATGGGCCATGCCGACGGCATCTGCCACATTTATGTGGATGATGCGGCCGACTTTGACAAGGCTATTCCCGTCATCATCGATGCCAAGACCCAGTACACGGCAGCCTGCAATGCGGTCGAGACCCTCCTGGTCAACCGGTCCATTGCCAAAGCCTTTCTGCCCCAAATGGCCGGGGCCTTTGCTAAGGCCGGCGTGGAAATGCGGGGGACCAGGGAGGTCTCCGCTATCATTCCCCTCTCTCAGATCATGGAGGAAGAGGATTTCCGGAGGGAATATCTGGAGAAGATCATCTCTATCAAGCTGGTCGGGGATGTGGCTGAGGCCGCAGACCATATCAACCGCTTCGGCTCCCACCACACGGATGCCATTTTGACGGAAAATGATGACCATGCCAAAACCTTTGCCCAGCTGGTCGATTCGGCCGGGGTCTACCGCAATATCTCCACCCGCTTTGCGGACGGCTTCCGCTACGGCTTCGGGGCCGAGGTCGGCATCAGTACAAGCAAGCTCCACGCCAGAGGCCCGGTGGGTCTGGAGGGCCTTATGACCTACAAGTACCAGATCAGCGGGGATGGCCATATCGTGGGAGATTACGCCGAGGGCAGACGGCAGTTTCATTTTAAGGATCTTTGAAGCGCGAGGATGCGTGAAAAAGGGCCGGGAGGGATCAGCCTTCCCGGCCTTTTTATCTCCCCTGTCTGGCTTTGACCTTTTTGAAATCCATGCTATAATTAAAAATACGCTGCGGCAAAGTCCGGAAAAGGAGGTGATAATATGGAACATCCTATATCAGGTGACAGTTCAAAACCCCGATCGTATTACCATATTATCAACCGAATAGAGGATCTGCACCGTGGAAGAAGAGAGAATCATTGACGAGAAGTTCCTGAAGGACCTTCTCGATGCCAAAGAGTATGTCCGCCTCCGTCAGGTCATGGAGGACATGAATGAGGCAGATATCGCCGATGCGATGAATGAGATGGAAGAGGAGGATTCCCTCCGTCTTTTCCGTATCCTGCCCAAGACGATGGCCGCCGAGGTCTTCGCCGATCTGGAACTGGAATTCCAGCAGTACATCATCCAGTCCCTTTCCGAAAGAGAAGCTTCCAATATTATCGATAACATGATGTCCGACGATGCCGCCGATCTCCTGGAGGAGATGCCGGCAAATGTTGTCACGCGCCTTCTGGCCTCTGCCCGGCCCGATACGCGCAAGGATATCAACCATCTGCTGCGCTACCCGGAGGATTCGGCCGGTTCTATCATGACGGTCGAGTATATGGGCCTTCAGCAGCATATGACCGTGGGCGATGCCATCAAGAAGATCCGCCGGATCGGCCTGGATTCCGAGACGGTCAACACCTGCTACGTGGTCGACAAGGAAAAGGTCCTGGTCGGCACCGTGGCCCTCCGTTATCTCATCATGCATGACGAGGATGATGTGATCGGAGATTTCATGAATGACAATGTCATTTCCATCAATACCCTGACCGACCAGGAAGAAGCCGCAGACATGTTCAAAAAATACGACTTCTCTGTCATGCCGGTCGTGGACAATGAAAACCGCATGGTCGGCATCATCACCATCGATGACGTGGTCGATATCATTGAAGAAGAGGCCACAGAGGATATGGAAAAGATGGCCGCTATTCTGCCGTCCGACAAATCCTACATGCGGTCCGGCGTCTTTGAGACCTACAAAAAGCGTATGCCCTGGCTGCTCTTCCTCATGGTCTCCGCCACCTTCACCGGCATGATCATCACCAATTACGAAAATGCCCTTTCGGCCTATGTGGTCCTGACGGCCTACATTCCCATGCTGATGGACACCGGCGGCAATGCCGGCTCCCAGGTCTCGGTCTCCATCATCCGAAGCCTGTCCCTGAAGGAGGTCGAATTCTCCGATCTCTTTGCGGCCATCTGGAAGGAGATCCGTGTGGCTGTTCTCTGCGGCGCGACCCTGGCCGCAGCCAATATGGTCAAGCTCATGCTGCTGGACCGGGTAGAATTTACGGTGGCCCTGGTGGTCTGCCTGACCCTGGTCGTGGTGGTCATCTTTGCCAAGCTCATCGGCTGTCTCCTGCCCATGATCACCTACCGGATCGGCTTTGACCCGGCTGTCATGGCCTCCCCCCTCATCACGACCATCGTGGATGCGGTCTCCCTGACCGTTTACTTCTTTATCGCGACCAACCTGCTTCATCTGGGAGGGTGATGCAGAGCTCTTATCAGTATGAAAATAAGGCCCGGAGCTTTGACGGCTCCGGGCCTTTTGCGATCATTTTTTTGTTTTACAGGCTGATGTTGAGGTACTGGGAGACGCTCTGCTCCAGACGGGCCTTGGCCTCGCGGATGGCTCCGGCCTGCTGCTCGGTGATCTTTTCCGCCTTGGTGCGGAGGACCTCCTTTTTCAGAACGGCGATGTCAGCCTTGAGCTGCTTCTGGGCATTTTTGTCCAGACTGCCCTTTCTGGCCTCCAGCTCCTTTTCAGCGGCATACATGTAGGATTCGGCCTGGTTGCGGATGTCCACCAGCTCCTGGCGGCGGGCATCTTCATTTTCATAACGCATGGCATCCTCACGGGCCCGGCGGATCTCCTCCTCGGACATGTTGGAGGTGCCGGAAATGGTGATCTGCTGCTGACGGCCGGTCCCCAGGTCACGGGCCGAGACCTGGACGATGCCGTTGGCATCGATATCAAAGGTGACCTCGATCTGGGGCACACCGGCTCTGGCCCGGCGAATGCCGTCCAGACGGAAGCTGCCAAGGAGCTTATTGTCCCGGACAAAGCGGCGTTCGCCCTGGTAGACCTTGATGTCCACGGAGGTCTGGAAGTTGGCAGCGGTCGTGAAGACCTGGCTGTGCCGGGTCGGGATGGTGGAATTGCGGTCGATGAGACGGGTGGCCACGCCGCCTATGGTCTCGATGGAAAGGGAGAGGGGGGTGACATCCAGCAGGATCATGGAGGCAGCGGCCGAGGAGGCAGAGACCTCGTAGGAGAGCTTGCCGGCCTGGCTGGCTGCGCCAAGCGCCACACATTCGTCCGGATTGATGCCCCGGCTGGGCTCACGGCCGAAGAAATTTTTGACCCGGTCATAGACGGCCGGCATACGGGTGGAGCCGCCGACCAGGAGGATCTTGTCGATCTCCCGGGTGGCCAGACCGGCATCATTTAAGGCCTGACGGACGGGCTCGTCGGTCCGCATGAGCAGGTCCTTGGTCAGATCGTTGAAGATGTCCCGGGTGATGGTCATTTCCATGTGGACGGGACCGTTTTTATCCTGGGCGATGAAGGGCAGGTTAACATGGTAGGCTGCGGCGGCGGACAGGCCCTTTTTGGCCTTTTCCGCCTCCTCCTGGACCCGGAAGAAGGCTGTCTTGTCCTTGTCCAGACGGATCTTTGTCTCCTTGCGGAAGGTGTCCAGCATATAGTCGCGGAGCTTGGCATCCCAGTCATCGCCGCCCAGGTGGTTGTCACCGGCGGTGGCCAGGACCTCGATGGCTCCCTCGCCGATCCGGATCACGGACACATCGAAGGTGCCTCCGCCCAGGTCATAGACCAGAACAGTCTGGGTCTCGCCGTGGTCCAGGCCGTAGGCCAGGGCTGCCGAGGTGGGTTCATTGATGATGCGGCGGACATTGAGGCCGGCGATCCGGCCCGCATCCTTGGTGGCCTGCCTTTGGGCATCGTTGAAATAGGCCGGCACGGTGATGACCGCATCGGTGACCTCGGTCCCCAGATAGTCCTCGGCATCCTTTTTGAGCTTCATCAGGATATAGGCGGAGATCTCCTGGGCTGTGTAGGCCTTGCCGTCGATGTTTTTCCGGAAATCCGAGCCCATCTCTCTTTTGATGGAGACGATGGTCCGGTCCGTGTTGACGGCGGCCTGACGCTTGGCGGCCTCACCGACCAGTCTCTGGCCGTCCTTGGTAAAGGCGACCACAGAGGGGGTGGTCCGGATGCCCTCCTTGTTGGCAATGACGACGGCGTGGTCATTTTCCATGACGGCCACGCAGCTGTTAGTGGTTCCCAGATCGATTCCGACGGATCTTCCCATATAAAGATCACTCCTTTTTTCTGTCAATGGTGGTGCCGGGACAAAAGGGTATGAGCCCCGGGCAGAATCATTTTAGCACAGACGATTTGGAAAATGTGGGAA
>R23__coassemble_1163_pt1 | contig 13515 bp, 11 predicted proteins | sample R23__metabat2_high_PE_005 | metagenome-assembled genome bin R23 | reverse complement strand
GATCATCTTGATCAGGAAGAGATAGCTCTTGGTTTTGATCGGATAGAGTAAGGAGGATGCCAAAAATCCCATCAGCTTGCCGCCGAAATTGAAGACGACCACATGGGCCGTTCCCCTCTGCTGGTCATCCTCGGCATAGTAGGAGGTGTATTTGACCATGAAGGAGATCCACATGGCTGAGGCCATGCCGGAGAGGATATTGGCGATAAAAAAGCCCGCTGCCCCGTCTATCAGAATGCGGAAAAGGGAGGCCGACCCGGCGAAGAGACCGCCCAGCAGGATAAAGCTCTTGTGACGGCCCACATGATCGGCCATAAGTCCCACCGGCAGACGGAGGACCATCTGGGCAATGCCGTAGGTCCCGACGATGATGCCCACGAAGCCGGCCGAAAGTCCCAGTCCCGTCAGATAGGGAGTCTGATAAGGAATATAGACATACTGGGCAAACCAGAAGAGAACGATGGAGAGGGCAAGAAGATTTTTGGAAAGCTGTCGATTCATGGCGGTCATCCTTTGCATTTTCGTCCCTTTATTTTACTGGAATCGTACAAAAAATGAAACAATCCCCGCAAAATCCCAAAGAAAATCAGGGAAATAAGGCAATCCTTTGAAAAAGTGATATAATAGCCTCCAGGCAGGTGTCTTGACACCGCCCCTCATGAAAATGCCGGAAAAAGAGCCGCCAAAGAGCGGAGAAAAGGAAAAGCAAAAATGGAACGTATCATCAACAGCCTCCTGGAGACCGATGCCTATAAATTTTCCATGGGACAGGCCATCTACCACCAGTTCAGCGATTACAAGACCACCTGGTCCTTTAAGTGCCGCAACACGGACGTGACCTTCACCCCGGAAATGGTCGAAGAGATCAAGCGCCAGATCAAGCTTTACTGCGAGCTTCGCTTCACAGAGGAGGAGCTGGAATATCTCCACAATATCCGCTGGATCAAGGGCTCCTACTGCGATTTCCTCCGTCTCTGGCAGCCCCGCTATGAGGATTTCGAGATCGGAACGGAAGGCCCCTCCGGCCTCACCATCGAGACCCGGGGCACCTGGCTCAACACCTCCCTCTATGAGATCCCGACCCTGGCTATCGTCAATGAGGTCTATTTCCGCATGGCCTATGACTATGATGAGCTCATGGTCAGCTTTAAGAAGCGCCTGAAGGATAAGGTCGACAAGCTGAAAAACGGCGAATACAGCATCGGAGCCTTCAGCGAGTTCGGCCTGCGCCGCCGTCTCTCCGGAGAAGCCCAGGAGCTGGCCGTTCAGACTCTCAAGGACAACACCTATCCCTCCTCGACCTTTGTGGGCACCTCCAATGTCTATCTGGCCAGAAAATACAACATCACCCCGGTCGGCACCATGGCTCATGAATGGCTCATGTGCGTGGGACAGGGCAATCATAAGCACAATCCGGCCTATTCCAACTGGTATGCCCTGGATGCCTGGGTCAAGGAATACGGCGTCTTAAACGGCACGGCCCTGACCGATGCCATCACCACGGACTGCTTCCTCAAGGACTTCCAGCTGACCTATGCCACCCTCTTTTCCGGTGTCCGTCACGACAGCGGAGATCCCCTGCTCTGGGGCGATAAGATGATCGCCCACTACAAGTCATTGGGCATCGATCCGGCCACCAAGACCCTGCTCTTCAGCGACAGTCTGGACTTCGAGCGCGCCACCAAGATCCTGGCCTATTTCCAGGGCAGATCACGGGTGGCCTTCGGCATCGGCACCTATCTGGCCAATGACACCGATGTTCCGGCTCTCAATATCGTCATGAAGACCACGGCCTGCAACGGCATGGACGTGGCCAAGATCTCCGATGTGGAGGGCAAGGGCATGTGTAAGAATCCTGACTATGTCCACTACCTCAACCGCTGCATCGCCTGGCGGATGGAGCATGTCACGGGAAACAATTCTCTGAGGGTATAAAGTCAATATTTGTCAAAAATAAGACCCCGGCTGATGGGCGATAATGCTTATCGGCCGGGGGACTTTTTTTCAGGATATTTCTGCCGGAATTTTTCCTGTCATGCCCCACATTTTATAGAAATCTGATAAAATAAGACTATGAGTACTTTATCAGATCGATCTCTTTACGAAAATGATATCTTCCGCCAGCTGATCCGCATGCAGGCATGCGGGATCGTGGCTTATACTCTGCCCGAACGCCGGATGATCATGATGAATGACATGGCCAGGCGGATGTACGACCTGCCCGTGGAGACGGAGCCGGACGAGGCCAGCTTTTTTACAGCCATCCAGAATGTCCGCCTGGAGGATCCGGCCGAGACAAAGCCGGCCCTTATGGCCCTTCAGAAGGACGGGGATTCCTGTAAGTATTTCATCCGCATTCCCCATAGGGACGGCAGCGTGGTCCGTGTCTCCGTGACCTCCCAGCTTCTGGAGGTGGATGACGGGCAGAAGATCATCATGAGCTCGCTCCTCGATGTGTCGGAGGAGACCCAGCTCAGGGAGATGCGCTTTCGCGATGCGGTGACCGGCGGTCTCAACAGGCGGGGCTTCATCCGGGAGGTCCGGAGCTTTCTCGGGCTTTGCGAGGATAAGTCCCTCTACGGGGTGGCCTTCATCAACATCAAAAATTTCAAGGCTGTCAATGAGCTGGTCGGCTTCGAGGGAGGCGATGAGCTTCTGGCGGCAGCTTACGATCTGATATCGGAGACCGAGAGCCTGGAGTCGATCTTCGTCGCCAGGATCGAAGCCGATCATTTTGTGGCCCTGGTCAGGCGCGACACCATCCGCTATGATCTCCTGACAAAAAATTGCGATATCATCTGGCATCACGGTGATCGCCAGCTTCATATCTACAGCCGTGTCGGCTTCTATTTCATCGCCCCTGATGATGAAACACCCGTTTCCGGTATGATCGACCGGGCCTATCTGGCCAAGCAGCATATCCGGGATGAATATGTCTGTCCCTACGCCTTTTTTGAACCCTCCATGCGGCGCAATTACATGGACACGGCCGAAGCCATGGCTGAATTCGAGGAGGCCATCTCCCGGGGGGATTTCAAGATCTATTACCAGCCCATCGTGGATGCCATGACCGGCCGGCTGGTCTCAGCCGAGGCCCTGGCCAGGTGGGAGCATCCCGAGAGGGGTTATATTTCTCCGGCCGGCTTTATCCCGGCTCTTGAGAAGAACGGCCACATTTCCAGCCTGGACTGGTATGCCCTGAAAGAGGTGGCGGCCCATCAGGAAAAAAGATATCGGGAGGGCAAAAGCGTAGTCCCGGTCTCAGTCAATTTTTCCTGGATGGATTTTTATGATGAAGCCATGATGAACCGGGTCGTGGAGCTTCTGGATCAGCACAACGTGCCGGGCGGAGACATCCGGATCGAGGTCACGGAGACCTCCTTTGCTGCTCTGGAGCAGAGCCGAAAGGACCTGCTGGAGGAATTCCGTAATAAGGGAGCGGAGATCCTGCTGGATGATTTCGGGTCCGGCTATTCCTCCTTCTCCATGCTGTCCACCTATTATTTTGATATCCTCAAGATCGATATCAATTTTATCCGTCAGATCGAGCATTCCGCCAAGGTCCGAAAGATCATCCGGTCCATCGTCGATATGTGCCACCAGATCGGCATCAAGGTCGTGGCCGAGGGCGCTGAGAACCAGGAGCAGGTGGAATACTTAAGAAATACCGAATGCGACAGCATTCAGGGCTATTACTATGCCAAGCCCATGCCGGCCGATGTCTTTGACCAATATGTGGATATGACGGAAAGGGGCGGCCGCATCCTCCGTCCCGGAAAGCAGTCCCCCTATGACCTCAGGTCTTATTACAAGGAGGGCATCAGCTATCTCAACAATGAGATCAAAAATGATGTGGAGGTCGAGGATGCCCAGATCGTCCGCCTCCTCTACTACAATCATGCGACCGGTGTGATGGGAGGAAAATGCGACACCAGCCTGACCATCGCCTATGTCAGCGATTTCGCCCTCCGTCTCATGGGCTATACCCTTGAAGAAATGAAGGAGGTCTCCGGAGGCAGTCTCTGGAACCTGATCGCCGAGGAGGATCGGGCCGCTTATCTGCCCTCCCGTCCCTCCGTGGACCGCTATTATTCCCTGATCTGCAAGGGCGGGGAGAAAAAGCCTGTCATCGAACGCCGATCGGTCTTTACGGACAGCCGGGGCAATAAGCAGTGGACCATTTCCATCAGCGAGGATAATAGACATAGAAGTGAGGAACAGACCGGTATCATTTCCGGCCTGACCCGGGGCCACCGGATCGGTGTCTATGTCCTGCTTGCCACAGGCTCCTATATGCTGCTGGGAGCCGGGGAAGATGGCTATGAACGGGCAGGAGATGAGCAAAATGCCGGCCGGGCCATCCAAAGGCTTATGGAATCGGATGCGGACGAATCCTACTGGTGGGGACTGACCTTCTTCCTGGATTACACGACCGTCGCCAAGCGTCTGGAAAGACGGCAGGAGGTCCGCTTTGATTTCCAGAATAAGGGCGGACACTGGTGCCGGGCCAGCTGGACCGCCATCCTCCGGGACGGCAAGGGCCACGCGACCCATGCCATGCTTCTCATCGATGACATCAATGCGGAGGTCAAGAGCCGGGAGAGCATGGACAATCAGAGCCGTCTCCTTCAGCAGACCCTGGACAATTACCGGGTCGCAAGGCATGAGAGCGGTACGGACTTCCTGACCGGGCTCAGCAACCGGAGAGATATGTTCGAGATGCTCCAGTCTGCGGTCGAGGGTACCCATCCGGCCATCTATGCCATGTTTATGATGGATATCGACAATTTCAAGCTTTTAAATGACCGCTACGGTCATATCGCCGGAGACAAATGCCTGCAGGAGCTGGGTCACGTCCTCAACCTCTACGGGGCGGAAAAGGGCATTCATTTCTACCGCTACGGCGGAGAGGAGATCCTGGGCGTTCTCATAGACGGCAGCGTGGATGCGGCCGCGGCGGCGGAAGAGATGCTGGACATGGTCCGCTGCCTGGACCATCCCCACGTGGACAATCCGGGCGGGATCGTGACGGTGTCCATCGGCTACACGACCGACAATTCCCGTTATGAAAAGATGATCGGCCGGGCCGACTCCGCCATGTATGCGGCCAAGCAGGCCGGCCGCAACCGGGCCTTATCTTATGAAGACCTTAAGGCCTCCGGCTATCGGTTTGAATAGTAAAAGAGACAAGGGACGATCCTTGAGAGAACCGTCTCCTTGTCTTTTTTTTTGTCTTTTTTCGAAAAAATCAGAGGATCTTGGACAGGAAGTCCCGGGTCCGTTCCTCCTTGGGATTGGAGAAGACCTCGTCGGGTGTGCCCTGCTCCAGGATATTGCCGCCGTCCATGAAGAGGACCCGGGTGGCGACCTCGCGGGCAAAGCCCATTTCGTGGGTCACACAGGCCATGGTCATGCCATCCTCGGCCAGCTCCTTCATGATGGACAGGACCTCGCCGATCATTTCCGGATCCAGGGCGGAGGTGGGCTCATCGAAGAGCATCATCTTGGGGTTCATCATGAGAGACCGGGCGATGGCGATCCTCTGCTTCTGTCCGCCGGACAGGGTGACCGGGTAGACATCTGCCTTGTCGGGCAGGCCGACCCTTTTGAGCAGCTCCATGCATTTTTCATGGGCCTGGTCCTTGGTCATGAGCTTGAGCTTGACCGGAGCCAGGGTCATATTCTTCTCGATGGTCAGGTTGGAGAAGAGGTTGAAGTGCTGGAAGACCATGCCCAGGTTCTGACGGATCTTATCCAGATCGGCCTTGGGATCGGTGATGACCTGGCCATCGAAGGTGATGGAGCCGGAGGTCGGTGTTTCCAGCATGTTCATGCAGCGGAGAAAGGTGGATTTGCCGGAGCCGGAGGGACCGATGATAACGACCTTTTCTCCGACGCCGATGTGCTCATTGATATGATCGAGAACGACGTGATCGCCGTAGCTTTTGACAAGATCCTTAACGTATATCACTTGTACGCAGCCTCCTTTCCGCGATGCCGAGCAGCTTGCTCAGAAGCATGACCAGGGCCAGATAGATCAGGGCGATGGCAATGAAGGGAACCAGGGCCTGGAAGGTCTTGCCCGCGATGATCATGGCTCCCTTGGTCAGATCCTTGAGGCCGATGACCGTAACGATGGAGGTCTCCTTAAGGAGGGTGATCATCTCATTGCCCAGGGCCGGCAGGACATTTTTGAAGGTCTGGGGAATGATGACCGAGAACATGGTGGACCAGTAGCCAAGACCCAGGGAACGGCCGGCCTCCATCTGGCCCGCATCCACGGACATGATGCCCGAGCGGATGATCTCGGCGATGTAGGCTCCCGAATTGAGGCCGAAGCAGAGAACGGCGCAGAGGATCATGTTGGTGTCGGAGGCCTTGGCTGAGGCGAAGATAACGAACCACATGATGAGGAGCTGGACCATGGTCGGCGTGCCGCGGATGAAGGTGATATAGACCTTGGCGATGGCATTGGCCACGCCCAGGGCGGGATTCTTTTTTCTGGCGGGATTCTGCTGGTCGTGGCACGACCGGATGATGGCCAGCAGGAAGCCAAGGACCAGACCCAGGACCAGGGCCAGGGCAGCCACGAGCAGGGTGATGCCTATGCCCTTGATGAAATACAGGTAGTTATCATCCAGGATAAAGGTCTGGTAAAATCCGTTCTGCAATGATTCAAGCATGGGGGATTCCTTTCCGGGACATGTCCCTTGGGACATTCTTTAAGAGTGATCTGAGCTGAAAAAGGACAGGGCTTTAAGACCCTGTCCCTTGTGACAAATTAATCTTCGTCGTTGATGTACTTGGCCAGGATGGCATCGATGGTGCCGTCGGCTGTCAGCTCTTCAAGAGCCTGGTTGAAGCCGGCCAGAAGGGCGGGATTGTCCTTGGAAATGGCAGCGGCATAATCCTCGACCACGTATTCCGTATCCAGGATCTTGAGGCCCTCATTGGCTTCGACGAAGGACAGGGCGGGCTGCTTGTCGATGACCACACAGTCGACCTTGCCCTGGACCAGGCTCTGGACGGCGATGGGGCCGGTGGTGTAGGCGATGACATTTTCCTCACCGAAATCATCGGCGCAGTAGATGTGACCGGTCGTGCTCTCCTGAACACCGATCAGGTGGCCTGCCAGATCATCGACGCTTTCGATGTCGGAATCCTCGGGAACGATGACGACCTGAACGCCTGTGGAATAGGTGTTGGAGAAGTCGACGTTCTTCAGACGCTCTTCATTGACGGTCATACCGGCCAGAGAGCAGTCGATCTTGCCGGACTGGACAGCCGTGATAAGGGACGAGAAGTCCATGTCCACGATCTTGAGCTCAAGGCCCAGCTTTTCGGCCACGGCAGCGGCGATCTCGGCGTCGATACCGACGATGGTGTCGCCATCATAGTACTCGTAGGGCGGGAAAGCGGCATTGGTGCCCATGGTCAGGGTACCGGCCTCGGCCAGCTTGATCTCGGAGCTATCCGTTGTGCTCTCTGTGGAAGAGGTCTCGCTGGATTCGGTGGAAGATTCCACGGAAGATTCTGCCTCGGCTGTGCTTGAGGAAGCGGAAGAGCCGCATCCGGCCAGAAGCGTGCAGGCCATAAGGGCTGCCAGGAAAGCTGCAAATTTCTTTTTCATTTCTCTATTCCTCCCAGAATATATAAAAAATAAGGATCAAATGCCTGACATTTGGTCCCTTCCAAGCTAAGTGTGGTATACTACCCGATGTCATCAACTGCTTTCACAGTATCTTTTCGCGTGCCTAATTATAACACAAGTTTACCTATATTCAAGGAAGAAAATGCCATGGACCTGAAATTTCTGAAAAAAGAACAGAGAAAACGTCTGCTTTCGGACCGGGACACTCTGACAGCTTCGGCTCTGGCGGAAAAAAATGCAGCCATCTGCCAAAGACTGGTCGCTCTGACCGAGGCTTTGCAGCGGTCCTTTCAGGAAAAAACGGGGCGGGAGCTTCAAAATATCTTTTCCTATGCGGCCGTACCGGGCGAGGCTGATCCCGCTCTTTTTGATGAATGGGCAAGGAAGCAGGGCATGAAGGTGGCCTATCCCGTGACACACAGGGGCGGGATCATGGAGGCCTATGAGCCGGTCGATGCCTCTGCCATGCCGGAAGGTCTCTACGGCATCCGGGCACCGAAGGCAGAGGAGTCGGTCCTTTTTGGACCCGGGGAGATCGACCTGATGATCGTGCCCTGCGTGGGCTTTGACAAGGCCATGCGGCGGCTGGGCCATGGGGGCGGCTATTATGACCGTTACATGGAAAAGCTGTCGCCGGAGGCGCTTCGGATCATGATCGCCTACGATATCCAGGAGGCGGAGACAATCGTGACCGAGGATCACGACCTGGCCCTGCCCTATATCGTTACCGAGTCGAGAACTCTCGGATAAGGGCCATGCCCTCTTCAAGCCGTCGATCGACGGCTTCTTTTTTGCCCAGGATCCGGTAAAAGGCTTCTTTTTCATCGAAAGCACCTTTTCCGTGCGGGACCGCATAGGCTCCGGCATCCGAGCCGACTGCCAGGCGGGCTCCGGCCTCATAGCAGCTGCGGATGACACTGACCTGGCTCTCCCAGTCCGCCCCGGTGATCTGGTCCGGGAAGCGGCCCTCGCCGATCAGGTTGCGGAGGGTGGAAAGGGTAGGGACATAGACCGTCCGGCTTTTGGCCAGGAGGTCTATGCACTCCTCGTCCATGAAATTGCCGTGCTCCAGGCTTTCGGCCCCGGCTCTGATCACAGCCTTGACAGCCTCCGGGCCGTTGGTGTGGACCATGACGGCAGCCCCCTCCTCATGGGCGATGGCGATCATGGCCTCGATCTCATCCGGGGCCAGAGAGCCCTCGGTCAGACCGCCCTTATCGAAGTCCAGGATACCGCTGACCATGATCTTGATGAAGTCGGCACCCTGAAAAAGTGCTTTTTGCACTAAAGCGCGATATTCCGAAAGGGTATCGAAGGCCTCCCCCACGATCTTGCCGTAATGATTCATTTTGTGGATGGCAAAGAGGGGGGTCCGGTAGTCGAGATCGTAGGAGGGAGCAAGCCTCTTGGCCAGGGCAGAAGCTCCGTAGTGGTCGCCCCCGTCCCGGAGAAGATCAAAGCCCATTCCGGCGTAGGTCTCAAGATTTTGCCGGACCACGTCCTCGACCCGGCCCTCCCGCATATCGCGGACGGCCTTGCGGTAATCATAGCCGTTCATAAAGATGTGGATGTGGGCATCAGCTGTCATTTTTTCTCTCTTTTCCCTCATATTTTCGAAAACCGCCTCCATCATAACGCAATTTTTGAAAAATGCACGGAAAATACTGAGGTTTTTAGGGAAAATTCGGTCAAAGTGATGTATACTGTGAAATAAGAGCCAAAGACGGGTGGGAGATATCCGCCTTTGCCGCGTCTGTCCCTTTGGGAAAATATTCGTATGCACATGTTCAGGAGGTCTCATATGCTTAAGAACAGGATCCTGGCGGATAAGCCGGGAAAAGAAGAACTCAAGGTCAGAAGAAAAGCCGCCAGAGAAAAGCTGGCTGCCCAGGGCATCAAAAACAATGACAGAAAGCTGCCGGTCATCGTCCTCGTTGAGGGCTGGGGGACTTCGGGAAAGGGTTCCCTCATCGGCAAGGTCATTAACAATCTGGATCCCCGCTTCTTTAATGTGGCCTCTCTTGAGACCATCCGCGAGGAGGATAAGAGAAAGCCCTTCCTCTGGCGTTATTTCACCGAGATCCCCGAGAATGGCAAGTTCGTCTTCATGGAGTCGGGCTGGGTCAATGAGCTGTCCAATGAGCTCTATGCCGGCAAGCTGCCTGCAGACATCTACAAGCAGAGGATCGAGAGCCTCAACCGCTTCGAAAGACAGCTGGTCGACAACGGCTACCTGGTCATGAAGTTCTTCCTCCATATTTCCAAGAAGGAGCAGAAGGCCCGGATCAAGGCTCTGGAGAAGAATAAGGACACCTCCTGGAGAGTGTCTGCCCACGATGTGGATCAGAATGAAAATTATGAGAAGTATTACGAGATCTTCGACCGCATCCTGGAGGATACGGATTCTTCCTCTGCTCCCTGGTATGTGATCGATGCCAAGGACGGCGCTCACGCCGAGCTCCAGATGCTGGAGATCCTGACTGAGGGTATCGACATCGGCATGCAGAACGATCCTCAGGGCGTTCCCCTGCAGCAGAATATCTTCCCCCTCAAGAAGATGCCCAAGCTCAAAGACATCTCCTTAAAGGGCAGACCCATTTCCAAGGAAAAATACGAAAAGAAGCTGAAGGAGCTTCAGGAGGAGCTGCGTGAGCTCCACAATGTCCTCTACAAGAAGCGCATTCCGGTCATCATCGCTTACGAGGGCTGGGACGCCGCCGGCAAGGGAGGCAACATCAAGCGTATCGCCTCGGCTCTGGACCCGCGCGGCTACTGCGTGAATCCGATCGCCAGCCCGACCAAGCCCGAAAAGGCCCGTCATTTCCTCTGGCGTTTCTACACCAGACTGCCCAGGACCGGCCATATCGCCATCTTCGACCGGACCTGGTACGGCCGTGTCATGGTCGAACGTCTGGAGGGCTTCTGCACGGAAAATGACTGGAAAAGAGCCTACAACGAGATCAACGAATTTGAAAAGGATATGACCGACTGGGGCGCAGTGGTCATCAAATTCTGGGTCCAGATCGACAAGGATACTCAGCTTCAGCGCTTCACCGACCGTCAGAACGATCCGGAGAAGCAGTGGAAGATCACCGATGAGGACTGGAGAAACCGTGAGAAATGGGATCTCTACGAGACAGCCATCGATGAGATGATCGCCAAGACCAACACCACCTTCGCTCCCTGGCACATCCTCAAGTCCGTGGACAAGAGAAAGGCCAGACTGGATGCCCTGGAGATCGTCATTGCCGAGATCAAAAAGGCCATTGATAAAAAATAATGTTAAGCAGGCCGGTCCCCAAGCCGGCCTGTCATTAAATGAGGGATAAAGGATCATGAAAACTTATGTGTGCGGCGCCGATGTGGGCGGAACCACGGTCAAGCTGGGCATTTTCAAAACCACGGGAGAGCTCCTGAAGGAATGGGAGATCCCGACGCGGACGGAAGAAGGAGGGAAGGCTATCCTGCCGGATATCAGCCAGGCCATTGACACTGCTCTGGCCGAGCTCGGCATCGCCAAGGCAGATGTGGAGGGGCTGGGCATAGGCGTGCCCGGTCCGGTCCTCTCCGACGGGACCATCAACAAGGCCATCAACCTCAACTGGGGCGTCTTTAACATCGTCGAGAAGATGGAAGCCCTCTCCGGCCTCCGTGTCAAGGCGGGCAATGATGCCAATGTGGCCGCTCTGGGCGAAATGTGGCAGGGCGGTGGCGAAGGCTGCAAAAATATCGTCATGGTCACCCTGGGCACAGGGATCGGAGCCGGTATCATCATCAATGAACATATCCTGACCGGAGCCAACGGCGGCGCGGGCGAGGCCGGACATATGACCATGGAAGTGGATGAGGAAGAGGTCTGCGGCTGCGGCAAAAAGGGCTGCTTTGAGCAGTATGCCTCCGCCAACGGCACTGTCCGGGTGGCCAGGCGTTACCTGGCGGCCCATCCTGAGGTCGAGACCGTCCTTAAGGCGGATCATATCAACAGCAAGATCATTTTCGATGAGGCCCAAAAGGGAGATAAGGCTGCCCTGGCTATCGTGGATCAGGTCTCCCAGTACCTGGGCCGGGGCTTCGCCAATATCGCCTGCGTGGTGGACCCGGAGGTCTTCGTGATCGGCGGCGGCATGTCCAAATCGGGCCAGATCCTGATCGACGGCATCAAAAAATATTATAAAAAGTACGTCTTCCACGCTTCGGCCCATACGGAATTCCGCACGGCCAGGCTGCAGAACCGGGCCGGCATCTACGGCTGCGCCCGCATGCTGCTGGACTAAGGCCTGAGCCTATGACAAGGGTGAAAAACGTCGTCTTCGATGCCGGCAATATCCTGATCGGCTATCGCTGGCAGGAGGTCCTTCGGGACTTCGGCTGCGATGAGGAGACCGTCATGAGGGTGGGAAGAGAAGCCTTCGAGAGCCCTTACTGGCAGATCATCGACTACGGAACCGATGACCTCAAATGGCTGACGGACCGCCTGGCCACGGTCTATCCCGGGGATGCCGCGGAGATCCGCTATTTTCTGGGACATCCGGCGGAAATGGCCCAGCCCCGTCCCGCGGTCGAGGCCAGGATCCCGGCTCTGAAGGCGGCCGGGTACGGCATCTATGTTCTTTCCAATTATTCGGAGGAGCTTTTTGCCTCTCATGTGGCCTGCCGGCCCTTTATGGCACAGATCGACGGCCTTCTCCTTTCGGCCCGGGAGCATATGCTCAAGCCGGATGACCGGATCTACCGGAGATTTCTGGAAAAATTCGGCCTGAAGGGAGAGGAATGCCTCTTCTTTGATGACCGCAAGGAAAATGTGGCAGGCGCTATCCGAAACGGCATTCCGGCCATCTGCACGCCCACGGAGGAGGTCCTGCTTGCGGAGATAGACAGGCTTCTGGCGGGAGAAAACATAAGATGAAAGATCGGGCAGGAGGCGGCCAAGCCTCCTGCCTTTTTCTGCGATGGGTCAGACATCCGGCGGAGAGCCACCCGAAGGCTGAGACCGGCAAGGGTCCGGCCCTAACCCGGCGCGGCAGCCCGATATTTTTCCGAACAAAAAAGACGGATCAGAACGATCCGTCTTTTTTTCTGGAGCATAGGGGATTCGAACCCCTGACCTCCACACTGCCAGTGTGGCGCGCTCCCAGCTGCGCTAATACCCCGTACGAATTGTTATTATAGCACGGAATACGGAAAATGCAAGAATAATTTTCGGGAAAAGGAAAGTCAGTTTTTCCTCAATGCTGAGGCTCATAAGCCTCCCCGGTCATGACATCCTTCCAGGTGAAACGGCCCTCCTCCCAGATCATATAGCTGTGGGGACTGCCCTCCTTGGGAATGGAGACCGAGCCCGGATTCAGGTAGGTGAAGGTCTCGTGGGTCCGGTCGACCGGGACATGGGTGTGGCCGCAAAGAAGAAGACTGCCCTTCTTTAAGGGAGGGGGAGACATTTCCCCGGCCAGATGACCGTGGGTGGCATAGACCTCGGTATCGCCCAGGAGGAGATAGGCATAATCCGCCATGATGGGGAAGGGGAGGACCAGCTGGTCGACCTCGGCATCGCAGTTGCCCCGGACGCAGAGGAGGCGGTCCTTAAGGCCGGACAGCATTTCGATCACGGTCTTTGGGGCATAGTCTTTGGGCAGGTCATTTCTCGGACCGTGGTAGAGCAGGTCTCCGAGAAGGAGGATGCGGTCGGGCTCTTCGGCCTCGATGCGCTTTAAAAGCTCGCCGCAGTAATAGGCTGAGCCGTGAATGTCGGATGCGATAAGCAGTTTTTTCATAAAATAAAAGCCTCCCGGATCGGGTATTTTCCTTAATTACGCCGATTGTAAAATCAACTTGAACATGTAACTTATTGAAAAATCCATAGAGTC
>R23__coassemble_1144_pt1 | contig 13632 bp, 9 predicted proteins | sample R23__metabat2_high_PE_005 | metagenome-assembled genome bin R23 | reverse complement strand
TCTCGTGGGTGGAGCCGTCTGTGCCAAGACCTGTCAGAATGCCGGCATGGACCTGCGCCATGGTGGGCGGGCAGCCGCAGGCATTGCCCATATTGGACTCGGGATTGTGGACGATCATGGTATCGGTCTCCTTGATGAGATCGATCTCATGCTTATTGACGTAAATGCAGTGGCCCAGCAGGGTCTTGGGACCCAGAATATCATGATCATAGAGCCTGTCGATGATGCGCTTGCCGTATTTCTTCAGGCAGTCATGCAGGTCCTCGATGCCCTCTGCCACATGGATGTGATAGCCCACGCCGTCCGGCTTCTGGGAAGCGGCATAGTCGAAGGTGGCATCGGAAATGGTGAACTGGGCATGCATGCCCATCATGCCGGCCAGCAGACCGGACTTGTCAGCCTGGGCGTATTTGATCCAGGCCGCATTTTCATCCACGGATTCCTTGGCCTTCTTCTTGCCGTCACGGTCGGAGATCTCATAGCAGAGGCAGGTCCGGACACCCAGCTCCTGGGCCACCTCGCCCAGCTGGAAAAGAGAATCGCGGACATGTCCGAAGGAGGCATGATGATCAAAGGAGGTGGTGACACCGTTTTTGATCAGGTTGATATAAGCGGAATAGGCGGAATATTTGTCATTGTCCAGAGTCAGATGACGGTCGATGCACCACCACTGGCCATCCAGGATATCCAGGAAGCCCTTGGGGTCATAGCCCTTGATGGATAAGCCGCGGGCCATCTCGGAATAGATATGCTCATGCATGTTGATAAAGGCCGGCATGATGATCCCGCCCTTGGCATCCACAAATTCCGCCTTGGGATATTTCTTCAGCATCTCCTCAAGAGTGCCGACCTCCTTGATCTTGGTGCCGGAAATGACCACGGCGCCGTCGGGGATATAGGGGTTTTTGTCGTCGCGTGTAAAAAGCTTTCCGTTTCCTACTAACAGCATAAATTACCCTCCTTCATAGCTCACACTTGCCTGTTTTTCATCCGTTATCACTATTTGCAGCCGCTCCGCCTCCTGCATTTATATCCAACTCAAGGAGAGCCTTTTGAAGAGACTCTCCTTGTTTTATGCCGTTTACATCCGGTGACTCATCATTCCTGGAATGATCCTTAACACCGCCGGATAAAACCGGAGCGATTCAGTTTTTCCTCTGACTTATTTCTTGTAGTCAGCCTCGAATTTCTTCAGGAATTCGACCAGGGTCTCAACGCCTTCCTTGGGCATGGCGTTGTAGATGGAGGCGCGGAGGCCGCCCACGGACTTATGGCCCTTGAGGTTGTCCATACCGGCAGCCTTTGTAGCCGCCACGACCTCGGCATCCAGCTCCTTGGACTCTGTCACGAAGGGCACGTTCATGAGAGAACGGTCTTCCTTGGCCACGGTACCGTGGAACATCTCAGAGGAATCCAGGAAATCATAGAGGACCTTGGCCTTTTCGATATTTCTCTGATTCATGACTTCCAGACCGCCCTGGGCCTTCAGATATTTGAAGACCTTGCCGCAGCAGTAGATGGCCCAGCAGTTGGGGGTGTTATACATGGAGCCGGCATCGGCATGGGTCTTGTACTGCATATAGACCGGAAGATCTGTCAGATCGTCACGGATCAGGTCTTCGCGGATGATGACCACGACCATACCGGCCGGGCCGACATTCTTCTGGAGGCCGGCGTAGATCAGGCCGTAATCGGAGACATTGCAGGGACGGCTGAGGAACATGGAGCTCTGGTCGGAGACCAGGATGTGGCCCTTGGTGTTGGGCAGTTTGCTCCAGGTCAGGCCGTGAATGGTCTCATTTTCGCAGATATAGACATAATCCGTATCCTCCGGAATGTCCATGTCGGAGCAGTCCGGAATATAGGAGAAGTTCTTGTCCTTGGAGGAAGCGCCGATGATGACCTCTCCCACCTTCTTGGCTTCGGCGATGGCCTTCTTTGACCAGGCACCGGTCTCAACATAGACAGCCTTGCCGTTCTTCATAAGGTTCATGGGGATCATGGAGAACTGAAGGGTAGCGCCGCCCTGAATGAAGAGGACCTTATAATTGTCGGGAATGCCCATGAGGTCTCTTAAGTCGGCCTCGGCCTCATCCACGATAGTCTGGAAGACCTTGGAGCGGTGGGACATCTCCATGACACACATACCGCTGCCCCTGTAATTCATCATCTCGTCCCTGATCTCCTCGAGAACCGGCTCGGGCATCATGGCAGGGCCTGCGGAAAAATTGATAACGCGATCATACTTCATAATAACGCCTCCTTAAAAACATGCTTTTGTGACCCCTAACAGGTCTTTCGGTCATTATAACACGATTGCATACAAAATTCAGGAAAAGGTATGTTCCGAATTTGATTCACTTATGGGGATCTCCGATCTCCTCAAAGGCCTTGAGCAGGGCATCCATATCCGGAGCCACATGCAGGGGCTGGCCGGCTGCCTTGATGGCATTGTTGACATCCTTGAGGCCGTTGCCGGTCACGACCGACACGACAGAGGCATCCCTGGGAATCAGACCTTCTTCGATGGCCTTCTTGACACCGGCTGTCCCGGCTGCGCCGGCAGGCTCCGCAAAGACACCGCAGGTCCGGCCCAGGATCCTCATAGCTTCCAGGATCTCATCATCGGAGACATTAACGGTCAGGCCGTCCGACTCCATGATGGCCTTGATGGCCTTGGTGGCATTTCTGGGAACGCCCACGGAAATGCTGTCGGCCAGGGTCTCCTCCGGCATGGTCTCCCACTTGAGTGTTTTGGCTGCCGCTGCCCTGTTGATGGGGCAGGTGCAGGAGGCCTGGACGGAAATGAGTTTGGGCAGCTTGTCGATAAAGCCGGCTGCGTAGAGATCCTTAAAGCCCTTCCAGGCGCCGGCGATGGTGCAGCCGTCACCCACGGACAGGGCCACATAATCGGTCATCTGCCAGTTGAGCTGCTCGGCGATCTCCAGAGCCACCGTTTTCTTGCCCTCCATGAGGTAGGGGTTGATGGCGGCATTTCTGTTGTACCAGCCCCAGCGCTCAATGGCTTCAGCGGAGATCCGGAAGGTGTCCTCATAATTGCCCTTGACGGAAATAACGGTCGCGCCGAAGGTCTTGAGCTGGGCCACCTTGCCGATGGGCGCTCTCTCCGGCACGAAGATGTAGGTCTTAAGGCCGGCTGCTGCCGCATTGCCCGCAAGGGAGCTGGCCGCGTTGCCTGTGGATGAGCAGGCGATGATCTTTTTGCCGGCCTCTTCTGCCTTGACCACGGCCATGGCAGAGGCTCTGTCCTTTAAGGAAGCGGTCGGATTGATGCCGTCATCCTTGATATAAAGGGTCTTGATGCCCAGCTGGTCAGCCAGGCGGTCGGCCTTGTAGAAGGGGGACCAGCCGACTCTGAGCTTAGGCAGCTTTCCTGTGCCCTCGACCGGCAGGAATTCCTTATAGCGCCACATGGAATTTTCTTCCCGGGCGGCCATGTCTTCCTTGGTCACGACGCTTTTGATGTAGTCGTAATCATAGGTGATATCGAGTATGCCGCCGCAGACGGGACAGACTGTGGTATCGGGAGTGATGTCCTTCACGATATGTCCGCATTCCACGCAGATGGCTCCGGTGACATTCTTCATAATTTTCCTCACTTTTGGAAGGAGGCCCGAAGGGCTCAAAAAGCCCCTCAGGCCCGACATGATCAAAGACTCTTAAGGAGTCCTGTTTCTTCGTTGAAGGCGTCGATGAGTTCATCGAGGTCCTTGGCCTGGGCATGGACGGCATCCCAGGTGTGCTCAGTATCATACCAGAGAGCGTTGAGCTCGGCTGTCTCCTTGCCCTGCTGCTCGACCCATGTGTAATACTTGAGGTTATGGACCACCTTGCGGTCGGCATAGCCCAGTTCCTTCATGTTGTCGGTCTTGAGGTTGAGCATGTGGATATTGTGGTCGACGATGGCAGCTGTCCTGTCATAGGCGCCGTACATGTCGTTGAGCTCCTGGATACGGCTGCCGTACATGACGGCGGAGTCGGTCAGGACCGTACCGATCACATCGTGTTCGGTCAGCTCATAATACTTGGCAGCCTTGATGCAGCAGAGGACATTGGCGATGCCGGAGATGCCCAGCCAGGTCAGCTTCTCGATCAGCTCATCATCAAGACCCAGCTCTTCCTTCATGTAAGCCTGGCCCTCCGGTGTGTTGAAGAGGCGGAGCAGTCTCTGGGAATCTTCATCATCGATGGCGATGGCCATATCGGTGTTCTTAACATTGTGGATCCACGGAATGTGCTTATCGCCGATACCTTCGATACGGTGGCCGCCGAAGCCGTTGTTGAGGATGGTCGGGCACTGAAGGGCTTCGCCGACAGCCAGCTTAAGCTGGGGATACTGCTCCTTCAGATAATCGCCTGCGGACATGGTGCCGGCAGAGCCTGAGGTGAAGCAGGCAGCAGCAAATTTATCGCCCGGGCGCTTGACAGCCTCGAAGAGGTCAGCCAGAGCATAGCCGGTGACGTTGTAATGCCAGAGGGGATTGCCCATCTCGGCGAACTGGTTGAAGATCATGTACTGGGGATCCAGCTTGAGCTCATTGGTCTTGTCGAAGATCTCCTTAACATTGGACTCACAGCCCGGTGTGGCGATGACCTCGGCTCCGATCTCATGCAGCCAGTCGAATCTTTCCTGGCTCATCTCGGCCGGCAGGATGGCCACGCCCTGAGCGCCCAGAAGTCTGGAGTTGAAGGCGCCGCCGCGGCAGTAATTGCCTGTGGAGGGCCAGACAGCCTTATGCTTGTTGACATCGAACTGGCCGGTGACCAGGCGGGGTGCCAGGCAACCGAAGGAAGCGCCGACCTTATGGCAGCCGGTCGGGAACCACTTGCCGGCCATGGCGATGATGCGGCAGGGGACACCTGTCAGAGAGGAGGGAAGTTCCACATAATTGGGGATCTCACGGAAAAGGCCGCCGGATTCCTTGGCTTCGTTCTTCCAGGTGATACGGAAGAGGTTGAGGGGATTGATGTCCCACAGGCCGACGTTTTTCAGCTTGTCCTGAATGGCGCCCGGGATGGTCTCCGGATGCTGCATCTGGGAGATCTTGGGAATGATGATGCCGTTTTCTTTGGCCTTTTTGATATTATTGGCCAGGCCTTCCTTGTTGATGCTTAAATCGATCATGTCTTCATCCTCCTTAAAAGCAATATTGGCATAAACTGACAATACCGATAACTGTTTTTGATGGTTTGATTGTAACATCTGCCTACGATAAATGCAATCAATATTCAAAACTTTTTTGTCTGTTGGCAAAATTTTTTTATTTTTCTCTTGAAATACCCTCACCTTATGGTATGATAATTTATAAGAAAAATATGTTTTTGGACCAAATATTTTTGGTCGACAACTTGAGACTTTAACGGTTATAGGGTATTCTGAAAGAAAGCGATCTATACTTATATTTATGTATTTCGAACACCCGCAAGGAGGCATTTTATGGGACATTCAAGACTGGCCGTTTTAAAGCAGGTTGCTGACGGTATTGCCGCTCAGTTCGGCGACAGCTGTGAAGTCGTCGTTCACGATCTGTCCAGAAAGCATCTGAGTCATTCCATCGTACACATCGTCAACGGTCATATCTCCGGCCGTGAGGTGGGCAGCGGGGCCTCTCCCGCCGTCCTCAAAGCCCTCAGAGTCCCTTCGGACAAGCTGACCGACCAGTACGCCTATCTGACCAAGACCGACAACGGACGCATTCTCAAATCCACCACCATCTATATCAAGGAAGATGACGGCACGGCCAAATATGTTCTGGGCATCAACTTCGATATCACGACTCTTGTGGCCATGAATGACAGCATCCGTTCTCTCATCACCTGCCCCAAGGCAGAGGGTGAGGAGGACTCCTCTGCTCCCAAAAACATTCCGCATGACGTTAATGCCCTTCTGGACGAGCTCATCGACCAGTCCGTGGCCATGGTCGGCGTCCCGGTGACCCTGATGACCAAGGCCGATAAGATCAAGGCTCTCAATTACCTGAATGATGCGGGCGCTTTCCTCATCACCAAATCGGGTGAAAAGATCGCCAAGTTCTTCGGCATTTCCAAATATACGCTTTACAGTTACGTCGATATCAATAAATAACGCTTTTGCTTCCCGCTCCGGGAAAAGGAGGCCTTATGAACCTGACAAATAATGAAGAAATGGCTTTCTGTCTCAACAAGGTTCCGCGTTCGGATGACAAATGGCTCTCTCTCATGACCGAAGCCAATGCCGCCGAAGCCCTGCGTTTTCACAAAAGCTTCCCCCAGTACCGGGTCACCCCTCTCCGGCGTCTGGGCCGTCTGGCTGACTATCTGGGCGTGGATTCGGTCTATGTCAAGGACGAATCCTACCGGTTCGGTCTCAATGCCTTCAAGGTCCTGGGCGGCTCCTTTGCCATGGCCAAGTACATTTCCAAGGAGACCGGTATACCGGTCGATGACCTGCCCTACAAAAGGCTCTCTTCCAAAGCCCTGAGAGACAAGATCGGCCAGACCACCTTCTATACCGCCACCGACGGCAACCACGGCAGAGGCATCGCCTGGGCTGCCAATAAGCTGGGGCAGAGATCTGTGGTCCGCATGCCCCGCGGCTCCTCGGAGATCCGCCGCAAGAATATTGCCCGGGAAAATGCCGAGGTGACGATCGAAGACCTTAATTATGATGATTGTGTCCGCCTGGCCAATGAACAGGCCAAGGCCGATCCTCACGGCGTGGTCATCCAGGATACGGCCTGGAGAGGCTATACCGACATTCCCTCCTGGATCATGCAGGGCTACGGCTCTCTGGCTCTCGAGGCTGACCGCCAGCTCATTGCCGACGGCTGCGACAGACCGACCCACATCTTCGTCCAGGCCGGTGTCGGATCCCTGGCCGGTTCTGTGATCGGCTATTTTGCCAACAAATACGTCGGGCAGGAGCCCATCATGACGGTGGTCGAGGCCGGCTCCGCTGCCTGTCTCTACCGCTCCGCTCTTCGGGGTGACGGCAAGACCGTGACCGTAAAAGGCAAGCTGGATACCATCATGGCTGGTCTGGCCTGCGGCGCTCCCAACTCCATCGGCTGGGACATTTTGAGAAATCATGCGGCCGGCTTTGCGGCCTGTCCCGACTGGATGTCAGCCATGGGCACGCGTATCTACGGCGTCCCGCTCGAGGGCGATCCCCAGGTCATCTCCGGAGAATCCGGTTCCGTGACCATGGGCTTCTTCTGGTCCATCATGATGGATGAAAAATACTCAGACATCAAGAGAGCCCTGAAGCTGGACAAAAATTCCCGGGTCCTCCTCATCTCCACCGAGGGCAATACGGATCCCACCCGCTTCCGCGAGGTCGTCTGGAACGGACTCTACGGCGTTCGCCACAGAGGCGAGGGCACCATCAAATAGTTATTCATTTTTTAAGCACATATAAAAAAGCATAGGAGGATGCAATATGAGTCTGAATTACGAAAAAATTCTGGAAGCAGCCAAAAGCTATGAAAAAGATATGTCCGCTTTCCTTCGGGATATGATCGCTATCCCCAGCGAAAGCTGCGAGGAAGAAGGCGTGATCAAACGCATCGCCAAAGAGATGGAGAAGGTCGGCTTTGACAAGGTCGAGATCGATCCCGAAGGCAATGTCCTCGGCTGGATGGGGGAAGGCTCCCGCATCATCGCCATCGATTCCCACATCGATACCGTTGGCATCGGCTACCGCGACAACTGGGAAAGCGATCCCTATGAGGGCTGGGAGACCGACAAGGTCATCTATGGCCGCGGCGGTTCCGATCAGGAAGGCGGTATGGCCTCTGCTGTCTACGGCGCCAAGATCATGAAGGATCTGGGCCTGATCCCGGCCGACACCAAGATCCTGGTCTGCGGCACGGTCCAGGAAGAGGACTGCGACGGTCTCTGCTGGCAGTACATCCACAGAGAAGGCGGTGTCACCCCTGAGTTCGTCATCTCCACCGAGCCGACTGACGGCGGTATCTACAGAGGCCACAGAGGCCGCATGGAGATCCGCGTCGACATGCACGGTGTCTCCTGCCACGGTTCCGCTCCGGAAAGAGGCGACAACGCCATCATCAAGATGGCCGAGGTCATCCAGAACGTCCGCGACCTCAATGAAAACGATGCCGCAGACGACAAGGAGATCAAGGGCCTGGTCAAGATGCTGGATGCCAAATACAACCCGGACCATTACGAGGATGCTCAGTTCCTGGGCCGCGGCACGGTGACCGTTTCCCAGATCTTCTACACCTCTCCCAGCCGCTGCGCCGTGGCCGACAGTTGCGCCATTTCCCTGGACAGACGTATGACCGCCGGTGAGACCTGGGAATCCTGCCTGGAAGAGATCCGTCAGCTTCCCGCCTGCCAGAAGTACAAGGACGATGTCAAGGTCTCCATGTACCACTATGATAGACCGGCCTGGACAGGCCTCAAATACGAGACAGAGTGCTACTTCCCGACCTGGATCAATAAGGAAAGCGCTCCTCACGTCAAGGCCCTCTCCGATGCCTACAAGGCTCTCTTCAACACAGAAGACCGTATGTGGGCCGATGATACCGCCAAGAGCAAACGTGAAGGCAGACCGCTGGTCGACAAGTGGACCTTCTCCACAAACTGCGTGTCCACTCAGGGCCGCTTCTCCATTCCCAGCGTCGGCTTCGGCCCGGGCGCCGAGTCTCAGGCTCACGCTCCCAATGAGATCACCTGGAAGCAGGATCTGGTCACCTGCGCTGCCCTCTACGCTGCTGTTCCGGAGACCTATATGGCCGCTAACCCCGAGCCGGTCTTCAAGGCTGAGGATGCCACAGACCTTTAATATCTTAAGTCAACAGGGCGGGAAGCTGTTATCCGGCAGCTTCCCCGCCTGTATTTTATTCACAAACAAAAAGGAGAACTTATATGAACATCAATGACATGAAATTCGATGATCTGGTCAAGCAGCTGGAAGCCCTGGATATCAAGGACATGTACCTCAACGATTTCTTCCTGACCTGGGAAAAGACAGACGACGAGATCAAGGCTGTCTGGACCGTGGCCGATATCCTCCGCAATCTCAGAGAGCGCAACATCTCCACCAAGGTCTTCGATTCCGGCCTTGGCATCTCCCTCTTCCGCGACAATTCCACCCGTACCCGTTTCTCCTTCGCCTCCGCCTGCAACCTGCTGGGTCTTGAGGTCCAGGATCTGGACGAGGGCAAATCCCAGGTGGCTCACGGCGAGACCGTCCGTGAGACTGCCAACATGATCTCCTTCATGGCAGATGTCATCGGTATCCGTGATGATATGTATATCGGCAAGGGCAACACCTACATGCACGAGGTCACAAAGGCTGTCCAGGAAGGCTATGAGGCCGGTGTTCTCGAACAGAGACCGACCCTGGTCAACCTCCAGTGCGATATCGACCATCCGACCCAGCTCATGGCTGATACCCTTCACATCATCCACGAGTTCGGCGGCATTGAAAACATCAAGGGCAAGAAGATCGCCATGACATGGGCCTATTCTCCCTCCTACGGCAAGCCCCTCTCCGTTCCCCAGGGCGCCATCGGCCTCCTGACCAGACTGGGCGCCAATGTGGTCCTGGCTCATCCGGAAGGCTATGACGTCATGCCTGAGGTCGAGGAAGTGGCCAAGGCCAATGCCGAAAAGTCCGGCGGCTCCTACACCAAGACCAACAACATGGCTGAGGCCTTCAAGGATGCCGACATCGTCTATCCCAAGAGCTGGGCTCCCTACGCTGCCATGGAGAAGAGAACCAATCTCTACGGCGAGGGCGACTTCGACGGCATCAAGGCTCTGGAAAAAGAGCTTCTGGCCCAGAACGCTGAGCATAAGGACTGGACCTGCTCCGAGGAGCTCATGGCCACCACCAAGGACGGCAAGGCCCTCTATCTGCATTGCCTGCCGGCTGACATCTCCGGTGTCTCCTGCCAGGAGGGTGAGGTCGATGCCTCCGTCTTCGACCGCTATCGTGACCCGCTCTACAAGGAAGCCAGCTTCAAGCCCTACATCATCGCCGCTATGATCGTCCTGGAGAAATTCAAGGATCCGGCCAAGCTGCTCAAGGACCTGGAAGCAGAAGGCAAAGCCCGAATTCATAAAAACTGATCCCGGTCAGATCTCTTTCAAGGAGATAAGCCTATGAATATCAGAAAACGTATTGTGGTTGCCCTGGGCGGAAACGCCCTCGGCAATACCCTTCCCGAACAGATGCTGGCCGTCAAGGAGACCTCACAAGCCCTGGTCGACCTGATCGAAGAGGGCCATCAGGTCGTGATCGTCCACGGCAACGGCCCCCAGGTGGGCATGATCAACAATGCCATGTCCGCCCTCTCCCGTGAGGATCCCAGCCAGCCCAACACCCCTCTCTCCGTGGCTGTGGCCATGAGCCAGGCCTACATCGGCTATGATCTGCAGAATGCCCTCCGTGAGGAGCTCCGCAACCGCGGTCTGATCCGTACGCCTGTCTGCACCATGATCACCCAGGTCCGGGTGGATGCGGATGATCCGGCCTTTGAAAATCCCTCCAAGCCCATCGGCCGCTTCCTTTCCAAGGAAGAAGCCGACCGTCAGGCCAGGGAATACGGTCATATCATGAAGGAAGATGCCGGCCGCGGCTATCGCCGTGTGGTGGCCTCTCCCAAGCCGGTCGAGATCGTTGAGCTCGATGCCATCTCCTCTCTGGTGGATGCCGGCAAGGTCGTCATCTGCTGCGGAGGCGGAGGCATCCCCGTCTATCTCAACGGCAATCACTTAAAAGGCGCTTCCGCCGTTATCGACAAGGACTATGCCAGCTGCCTCCTGGCCAAGGACTTAGGGGCAGATATGCTGGTCATCCTGACAGCTGTGGATAAGGTGGCCATCAACTTCAACACTCCCGATGTCAAATGGCTGTCCGATCTGACGGTCGAAGAAGCCAAGGCCTATGCCGATCAGGGTATGTTTGCCGCAGGCTCCATGCTGCCCAAGGTCAATGCTGCCATCGACTTTGCCTCCTCAAAGCCGGGCCGCGAAGCCCTGATCACCCATCTTATGGCTGCCAAGGACGGCATCGCCGGAAAGAACGGGACAAGGATCCATCTGTAATCGTCAGCTATTTTCAAGGAATCACTCTAAAAAAAGGGTGCCGTAACGATCAATCCTCGTTACGGCACCCTTTTTAGCTTTCTCTTTTTCTCTCCTGCCTACTGCCCGCTCTTTTCGATCATCTGGTCCAGACGGTCCGCATAATCCGGGAAATAATCCCGGTAGGACTGCTGGAGAGCGGTCATCCAGAGCTCATATTTGGGGAATTTCACAGCCTTGGGTGACAGATAGGCGGCTTTCAGGAACTCATAAGCCAGCTTTTCAGCCATCTTGTCATCGGAGATCTTGCCGAAGCCCAGGAAAACGGCTCCATACATCTTGTCATTAAGGCTGATGTTGATGAAGAGCATACCGGTCTGATAAAACTCCTCGTAAAGCAGGCTGTCACCTCTTTCCCCGAAGACATCAACATCACCGATGCCAAGAGCTGCTGCCTTCTTTTCGATATCCCGACGGAAATTTTTCTTCATTTCCCCCTTCTGGGAAATGTTTTCACTGGAATAGCTGAGGCTGAGCCAGAGGCCCAGATAATTATCCATAAAGGGCTTGCCCTTGACCTTGCCCGGCGTGTAGCGCTTATCGAGAAGGAAGCGGCGGATCTTGTTGTCCTCGGGTGTCAGTCCTTCCTTTTCGGCTTCAGCCTGAAGGGCCAGACGGTTCTCTGCCTCGCTTTCATGATAAAGGCAATCCGGCCAGCTGAGCATCATGGTCTCAACGGAGATCTCTTTTTTGGCAGGGGTCTCTTTCTTGAAATTCAGCTCCATGGTCAGACCTCCTCTTCCGGTTCGGCCGGAATAAAGACCCGGCTCTCCTTGATATCCGCCTTCTTGGGCACCTTGGCCCAGGCTTCCGTGCAGAAAAGCTCCTGGGAATTGATCTTGTCGGTCCGGCCTCTCCTATCAGGCTTGACATAGGAGCCGTCATCCTGCAGCTCGTGGGCCTTCATATTATCCTCAAATTCCGTGGTCAGAACATGCATGACCTCGGTCCTCAGATCCTCGGCTTCCACCGGGAAGACGATCTCGACTCGTTTGTCCAGATTTCTGGGCATCCAGTCAGCCGAGCCCATATAGACCTGGTCCAGACCGCCGGCGCAGAACCAGAAGATACGGGAATGCTCCAGGAAATCACCGACGATGGAACGGACACGGATATGTTCGGAAACGCCCGGGATACCGACCTTAAGGCAGCAGATGCCGCGGATGAGGAGGTCGATCTCCACACCGGCCGAGGAGGCCTCATAAAGGGCAGAGATGATATCCGGATCGCAGAGAGAATTCATCTTAGCCTTGATAAAAGCCTTCTGGCCCTTCAGGGCATTGTCTCTCTCCTGATGGATCAGCCTCAGGAAATCATTCTTCATCCAGAGGGGAGCCACAAAGAGCTTATTCCATTTTTCGGGCTCGGAATAGCCGGACAGCATGTTGAAGACAGCCGTGGCATCCTCACCAATGGCCTCATTGCAGGTGAACATACCGAAGTCGGTATAGATGCGGGCTGTGGAATCGTTGTAGTTGCCGGTGCCCAGGTGGACATAGCGGCGGATACCGTCCTCTTCGGACCGGATGACCATGGTGATCTTGCTGTGGGTCTTGAGGCCCAGAAGACCGTAAATGACATGACAGCCGGCCTTCTCCAGCATCTTGGCCCACTCGATGTTGTGTTCCTCATCAAATCTGGCCTTAAGCTCGACCAGGACGGAGACCTGCTTGCCGTTGTCGGCAGCCTTGGCCAGAGCCGCCACGATAGGAGAATCGCCGCTCACACGGTAGAGGGTCTGCTTGATGGCCAGGACCTCGGGATCGGACGCAGCCTGCTGGACAAAACGGACCACCGGATCGAAGCTCTGGTAGGGGTGCTGCATAAGGATATCCTTTTTGCGGATGGCTTCGAAGATATCCATATCCTCCGGGATCTCCGGCACGGGAGCCGGCTTGTAGGAGGGCTTTCTGTATTTGTCAAAGCCGGGCATACCGGACATCTTGAAGAGGAAGGTCAGGTCCAGGGGACCGCCGATCTCGAAGACGTCTTCATTTTCCACGGCAAATTCCTTTTTGAGGATCTTGAGCAGGCGCTTGTCCATGCCGTCCTCGACCTCCAGACGGATGACCTCGCCCCACTGACGTTTTTTCAGCTTTTTCTGGATCTCCTTCATAAGATCCTCTTCGTCCTCATCAATGGCAAAGTCTGCATTTCTCATGACACGATAGGGATGGGCGCAGATCACATTGTAATGCTCGAAAAGCTTGCCGATATATTTCTCGATCACTTCCTCAAGGAAAATAATGACCTTGCGGCCGTCTGCGGAATCCGGCAGGCTGACGATACGGGGCAGGACAGAGGGAACCTGAACGGTGGCAAATTCGATCTGTTCTTTGGCCTCCTTTGCCTCCTTGCTCTTTTTCTTGGCAGAGGTCCGGACCAGCCCCATTTCCTTGCCGTCCTTGGCGGAGATCAGAGCGCCGATGTTAAGGCTCTTATTGCGGACAAGGGGGAAGGGTCGGGCCGAATCCATGGCCAAGGGGGTCAGGACCGGATAGATGATATCCATAA
>R23__coassemble_1135_pt1 | contig 13696 bp, 7 predicted proteins | sample R23__metabat2_high_PE_005 | metagenome-assembled genome bin R23 | reverse complement strand
CCCCACGGCCTGGGCCGAAGCCAAAGATCTGGTCGAAGAGCTTCTTAAAAACCACGGCCTGACCCTGGGCGCCATCTGAATCCAAAACCCTCCAGGAGCCTTTCTCTTTTTTCAGGAGAATGGCTTCTTTGTCTTTCCGGGCTCTCCGCCCCAAAATTTGCATCCTCGTATAAAAAGCATTATAATCAGACTGTCGCTTTATGCGTCCGGCTGAACAAGGAGCCGATATCTTTTGGAATTTAGGGGAGAGCTTATGAGTTCCGACACATCTGCACAGTCAAGAAAAGCCCGTTTTTCCATGGGCATGTTCCTGGTGACCATCGGTATCGTCTACGGCGATATCGGTACCTCACCCATGTACGTGATGAAGTCCATCCTCGAGGGGAACGGCGGTATCACGGAGGTCGATGAATCCTTTATCATCGGCGCTCTGTCACTGACCATCTGGACCATCACCCTTCTGACCACCATCAAGCACGTCCTCATCGCCATGAGGGCAGACAACCACGGGGAAGGCGGCATCTTCGCCCTCTTTTCCCTGGTCAAAAAATGCGGCAAATGGCTGATCATCCCGACCATGATCGGTGGCTGCACCATGCTGGCTGACGGTGTCCTGACACCGGCCGTCACGGTCACGACAGCCGTGGAAGGTCTTCGAAGCATCGACTTTATGGACAGCTTCCTGGGCAGCAGCCAGGTCTCGGTCATCGTCATCACCCTCATCATCATTTCCGTCCTTTTCCTGATCCAGAGATCAGGCACAAGCCGGATCGGTAAGATCTTCGGACCGGTCATGATGATCTGGTTCCTTTTCCTGGGCGTGACAGGCATCTTCTTTACCTTAGGTGACCTGACCATCCTCCGGGCCTTTAACCCGGTCTACGCCATTCAGCTTTTGATCAGCCCGGCAAACAAGGCCGGCCTTATGATCCTGGGCTCTGTCTTCCTCTGCACCACGGGCGCCGAGGCCCTCTACACGGACATGGGCCATGTGGGCAAGAACAACATCTATGTGAGCTGGCCCTTCGTCAAGATCTGCCTCATCCTCAACTATATGGGACAGGCGGTCTGGATCCTGCAAAACCGGGCCAATCCCGATGTCACAGGCATTGCCGACCTCAACCCCTTCTATATGATGCTGCCCGAGGTCATGCGCCCGGTGGCCATCATCCTGTCCGCCCTGGCCGCCATCATCGCCAGCCAGGCCCTTATCAGCGGCAGCTACACCCTGGTCCACGAGGCCACCAGTCTGGACCTCATGCCCCATCTCAAGGTCCAGTATCCCTCGGATACCAAGGGCCAGATGTACATTCCCCTTGTCAACAACCTGCTCTGGATCTGCTGTATGGCCGTGGTCCTCTATTTCCAGACCGGTGCCCGCATGGAGAACGCCTACGGTCTGGCCATCACCATATCCATGCTCATGATGACTATCCTCTTTACGGTCTACATAGGTGTTCTGCATAAGAAGCGGATAGCGGCTGCGGCCTTTGCCCTGGTCTTCGGGGCCATTGAGACCGTCTTCTTCATCTCCAGCCTGGGCAAGTTCACAAAGGGCGGCTATGTGGCCGTGATCCTCTCCGCCCTCCTCTTTATCGTCATGCTCTGCTGGTACCGGGGCACCCAGATCGAGGATGCCCAGAACGTCCGCCTTAAGCTCAATGACTATATCGGCAAGATCAAGGCCCTGAAGGAGGACAAGGAGGTCGATTTCTGCGCCAATAACATCGTCTACCTGGTCAAGGACTCCGATGTGACCACCCTGGACCGCGACATCCTTTACTCCGTCCTCGACAAGGCCCCAAAGAGGGCCGATGCCTACTGGTTCATCAGCGTCCATCTGGACAATGAGCCCTTCACCATGACCTATGAGGTCGATACCTTCGAGACGGATTACATCTACCGTGTCCGCCTCAACCTGGGCTTCAAGGTCCCCCAGAGGGTCAATGTCTACCTCCGCCAGATCGTCACCGATCTTTCGAAGAACGGCGAGCTGCCCCACCAGCATAAGAGACACTCCATCTATCCGGAGTCGGCCGTCGGCAGCTTTAAGTTCTGCATGCTGAGGAAGATGCTCCCCAACGAGTCCGAGCTCTCCAGCCTTGACAATCTCCTGCTTCACATCAAGTACGGCATCCGCCGCGTGGTCGGCAATCCCGCCAAGTGGTACGGTCTGGAGACCGCTTCCCTCATCTACGAATACGTGCCCATGTTCATCCGTCCCCAGAAGGCCGATGACAGGCGCCTGACCCGTCTGGAGCATAAGGAATGAAGATCTATCTCGTCCGCCACGGCCAGACCGATCTCAACAAGAACTGCCTCATGCAGGGAAGGACGGACCAGCCCTTAAATGAGACCGGCTTTGCCCAGGCCCATAAGACCCGGTCCCTGATCGGGGATATGACCTTCGATGCAGTCTACGCCTCTCCCCTTCAGAGAGCCATCGACACGGCCTGCATCGTGGGAAATGTGCCCCGGGAGAAGGTCATCATCGATGAGAGGATCATCGAAGCGGATTTCGGCATTTACGAAAAACGCCCCTACTCGGAGATGGGACGGGCCATGTCCCTCTACTGGACCCTGCCCGAGGTCTTTCCCGCCCCCAAAAGCGTGGAGACCATCGCCTCCCTTGTGGAGCGATCCTCGTCTTTCATGAAGGAGCTGGAGCAGAAGGATCACAAGACCGTCCTCATCGCTGCCCACGGCGGTATCCTGAGAGCCATCAACGGCTATCTCCTGGATAAGAGAAACGGTATCAAATGGCGGCCCAAGATGCACAACTGCGAGGTCCGGATCTATGAATCCGTAAACGGAAAGCATAAGCTGCTTGAGATCCTGAAGGGCGAAGACGCAAGCGAATAAAATAAGACCGGAAGGACCCGTGTGGGAACTCCCGGTCTTTTTATGCTTATTTTTCTGTTTCTCCGGTCCAATCAAGGATACCGCCGCACTCTACCACATGGGTGTAACCCAGATGGACCAGGCTTGCCGCGCCAACCTTGCTCCTGTTGCCGGATCGGCAATAGACATATATGGTCTGGTCCAGATCCGGGAGCTCTTCCGGCATGGTATTTAAGATCGTATTATACGAAATATTGATGGCGCCAGGGATATGTCCCTCGGCGTATTCCTCAGGCGTTCTGACATCCAGGATGATATAGTCACCCTCCTTAGCAAAGCATTCCGCGGCCTCTGCCATGGTGATCTGCTGATAGGCCGCTTCTTCCACCGTCTCCTTCAGCTCGTATCCGAGCGCTTCCAGTTCTTTCAGGTCCTCCTCCGGCAGATCATCCGCCGATCCGCTTCCGCTAAAGCGCATCTCCGTCACGTGCGTCGCAGCCGGATAGGTCTCCTCTATGCCGTCGCAGTAAATGGTGACCCTGTCTCCGTTTTTGAGATTTTCCGTATTCATGTCCCCGCTTAAAAGTATCGGCCCGTAAGCCTCCGCAAACAGCATGACACTGCCGTCATCGAATACTCCGATCACTCCCGATACCTTATCCGTATGATCTGGAGCTTCAAGCGATCCTGCAGAGGTTTCCTCCTCCGTCGTTATCTCTTCGCCCCCCGAAGCCTCTCCGGATCCCTCTGAGGTGACGTTTTCTTCTACCGTATTTCCCGCATCGCCCTGAGCTCCGCAGGCCGATAAGCACAGGGCTGCCGCGGCCACAGAGGCTGTCAGTAAATATTTCCATCTGCTCTTTATCATTGGACCATTAATAACCCTCTTGTAGCGCTCACCTTCAGCAGCCATTTAGAGCCCCTCAAAGCCTCTCTCAGCGGTTTATGACCTTTATCTGGCAGACTTCCATGGCCGAGAGGGCATTCTCGTGTGAGGCAGGCGTTACGCCCGCGCAGCAGGCCGCATCGACCTCGACCGGAACCTCCGGCAGGAAGGCCTTGACGATCATGGCATTTGAGATCACGCAGATATCGGTGCAAAGGCCGACCAGGGTGACCGAGGTGATGGCCTCCTCTTCATTCAGCCTGACCAGCATGGGACCAAGCTCAGAGGAGCCGAAGGTGACCTTGTCTATAGGCTCGGTCGTCCGGAGAGCTTCTATCTCGGGCCGGATCTCCCAGCCCTTCGTTCCCCTGATGCAGTGAGGCACCGGCAGATTTCTGCCCTCCTGTGTCTCCGGATAATTCTCGAAGTGGGTGTCTCTTGTGAAAAGGACACGGCCCTCAAAGCGGCGGATCTTCTCCTCCACGGCCGGCACGATGGCCACAGCCTCTTTGGTACCGAGAGCCCCGTCAATGAAATCATTCTGCATATCGATGACCAGCAAAAGCTTACCCATAAAAGACTCCTTACTCCTCTTCTCCCATCATTTCCAGATAGACGGCTGAGATCTTCTCATACTCCTTCATATCCGTAATGGGCTCCGCGGTGAAATCATCATCGGACAGGCGGATCTTATAAAGATAGACCCCGTCCGCATTGACGGTATCACCCTCGACCAGGGCCGCGGCGGCATACTGGCGGCCGTCATAGGTGAATTCCTCCACGACAGCCATCTCCACATCCTCTCCGGCCTTATTTTTTACAGTAAAAACGGTATATTCCCTGCTTTCCTCTGTCATTGTCCGCCTCCTTATTCCACGACCTCGACCAGCTCGATATGGAAATTGAGCTCCTTGCCGGCCATCTCGGGATTGGCATCAAGGGTGATCATGGTCTCATCCTTGGCAGTGACACGAACCGGGAAGGGCTGGCCCATGGGACCTGTCAGGTAGACCTGCTGGCCCACGGTCAGATCCTCTGAGCCGGGCAGGTTGGCGATCTCAAGCTCAAAAATAGCGTTGGGATTGGACTCACCATAGGCCTCCTCGGGCATGAGATGGACATCCAGGTGCTGACCGACCTCCATGTCGACCACGGCCTTGTCAAAGCCGGGGATCATCATGCCGGCCCCGCAGATGAATTCCAGGGGCTCGCCGCGGTCATAGGAGGCATCGAACTGGGTGCCGTCGTTAAAGGTGCCCCGGTAATGGACCCGGACGGTCTTGCCGGCATTTTTGCCCTCATAGTAAATGTGGGGAACTCCGCCTCCGCAGCCACCGCCGCAGCCGCCGCCACAGCCTCCGCTGCTGCAGCCGCCTCCGCAGCCGCCTTCCTCGTCATGATGGCCGCAGGAGTGGCCTTCTTCATGATCATGATGGTGGCAGGTGGTACCCTGGGACACAAGGTCACCCTTAAGATAGGCTGCCACGGCCTCATCGGTCGATCCGGAAGCGCCGGAGATGATCTCAATGCCTTCTCCCGCCAGGGCCTCCTGGGCGCCTCCGCCTATGCCGCCGCAGATGAGGACATTCACCCCCTGGGCCGCCAGGATGCCGGCCAGGGCGCCGTGGCCCGTGCCGTTTGAGCCGATAAGCTCGGAGGAGATGATCTCTCCGTCCTCGACCTCATAGACCTTGAAGGTCTCCGTTCTTCCGAAATGCTGGAAAATACTGCCGTTATCGTAGGTTGCTGCAATTTTCATTCTGTTCTTCTCCTGTCAGTCAAGACCTTTCGGTCTTTTTTTCCCGGCGGGAATGCCCCGCCTTTGTCAGCATATCCCCGGAACGAAGGTTCCGGGGATATCCGTTTGTCTTATGCTTTCTTTTTCCGTCTCTTCAGGAAGACATAGCCGCCGGCTGTCGCCGCCAGGATGGCCAGGCCACCCACCGTGTAAGGCAGGGTACCCGATCCGCCTGTCTTGGGCAGGTTATAGGGCACCGGCTCATCGGTCACGCTGAAGGCAAGAGTGTAGACCTTTCTGCCGTCGGAGGTCTCCTCTGACTTCAGGGCATACTTGCCCGGCTCGATATAAGTCTCATCGTCAGAGGGTTCGACACGGGTCATATCCGTCACAGTGACGATCGGTGTCCTGTTGTCGGAGGCAAAGGCCACCGTGAAGCTGTAGACCGTATTATTGGTGTAATAGCCGTCCGGAGGTGTGACCTCCTTGAGGTAATAGGTCCGCCCGCTTGTTGTGATGTCAAAGGGCAGATCGCCGAAGTCCATGTGACCCTTGTCGTCAGAGGTGGCGGTAATAGCCACGTCCTCTCCCTCAACAGACCTTGTCAGAGCTGTCGTGCAGGCCTCATCCTGATAGAGGCCGTAAACGGCTCTCGGAACCCTCAGCAGGTCATTTGATGACCCGTCCTTGGTGGTCGAAAGCTTGACCACATCCAGAGTCAGAGCGATGGGTCTGTCGAATGCCTTGAAGGCAATGGTGTAGACCGTATCGGTCTCCTCGACAGGTGTGCCGGAGGTCTTGGTATAGGTCACGGTCTCACCTGTTGTCAGGTTTGTGACCGTATAGACCGGTGTAGTCGGAGCGGAGGCCTCATAGGAGATGACCACCTTGACCACATCCTTATTGAGGTCATAGCCCTTGGGGACGGCTGTCTCACGGATATAGTAGGTGCCGGCCTCGACCTGGCTGAAGGTCATAAGACCCTCCTCGTCCGAGGTGGCCACGACGGCCGTGCCGTCCTGCTTATAAGCCGTCTTGCAGTCCTCGTCTGTATAAAGGGCATAGGTCGCGCCCTTAACGATCTCGGTATCATCCTCCATGGAGACCTTTGTCAGGGCCAGATCCGTCAGGATCTGTGTATTTTCAGCCCGGAAGGTGGGACGGCCGTTGACGTCCACCGTTTTGACCGCTTTGACAAAGCCCTCCGGCCAGGCGGTCTCATCACCGGTATAGGTGATATCGCCGTTTGCATCCGCTGCCTGAAGGATCTGGGTGGGCAGCTGCCAGATATAGGTCTTGCCGACCGTGGGCGCGGCCAGCTCTGTCATGACCAGGGTCTCCGTGGACTTAAGGGTCGCATCGGACTCCTTCAGGGCGTAGCCGGAATCGTTCTTAACAAGGACAAACTCCGTGGCATAGGTGCCTGAGATCTCGGCTGTGATGCTGCCGCCCGCAAGACAGTAGCTGGAGCTCTTGCCGGCGCTGCCGGAGGTCCTCTCCAGGGTGTAGACCGTCACGTTCTGAGTATTGCCGTCTTCATCCTTTGCCGTGAGTCCTGCTGCCGTCTTGGTCACCGTATAGGTCTTGTCAAGCAGAGTTACATTTTCGGGATCCTGGCCTTTCAGGGTCAGTGTCACGGATGTGCCATCGGCGATCTCATTGACATTGTTAAGCCAGACCTTTTCCATGGTCTGCTCGGTGTAGTAGAGACCCACATTCCAGTTGGGGCTGGCGTAGGTCGCACTGGTGATGGCCTGCTTGGATGGCAGGGAGATATAGGTCCCCTTCTCCTCATTGGTCGGAAGTGTTATGGCCTCTTTCAGAGCGGTGCCATCAGTAGTGTACTCGGCGCTGGAATAACTGCCGTTGCTCCTGACCGTCACGGAATCCTTGGGCTTTCCGGCCGTTGTCACGGACAGCTTGCCAAAGGTCAGGGTGTCCTTCATGGAGTAATCATTGTCCACGTCGTCAAAGGTCACCCGGTAATTGCCCTCTGCCAGATTGGTGAAGGAATAGGTGCCGGCAGAAGCGGTCTGGACGGATGCGACCTCATTGCCCAGGATATCCTTGGCCTGGACCCAGGTCTGGTTCTCTTCGTCATAGGCCCAGAGATAGGCATTGATATTGCCCAGGGCCTCATCGTTTTTCTTGTCATAAATGCCGTCATGGTTCATATCCATGAAGGCCAGACCGCTGATGATGCGGTCGATAACGCGTATACCAACCTGGCTGGAAGCGGTCGCGCCGGCCCCCGAGGCCGGATTATCGCCCACCGCATAGAGGAAGTCGTTGTCATAGCGGTTGCCGCCAAGCTGGGTCTTGCTGTCTGTACCGGTCAGCATCTGATTGCCGGAGGCAGACCGTCCGGTCAGTGTGACCGTGATCACAAAGCCGTTGGCCAAGGATTCACCGTCACCGCCCTGGACCTGGGGCAGATAAGCCCCGAGGGCTATGCCGGAGGCGGTCTCGGCATCCTGAAGGATGCTGTCATCATTGATGGCGATGGTAACGGTCAGGGCCTCAGCATCCGTGGAGGTGACCGCCAGCTTGGTGCCTTTGGCCACGGACTGGACCAGGGCGTTCTTGTCTTTCTGATTCATGGGCACGGTCTAACCTGCCTGCCAGGTCACATAGCCGCCATTCAGGAAGTTCTGATAGCTTACGCTGTCATCAAAGGCGATCTTGATCTCCTTGACCCGGTAAGCGCCGGTAAAGTCGGAGTTTCTTCCGGTCAGAGTCGTGCCGGATGTGCTGTCACCCACGTAGGGCAGGACATCGGCCATCCAGACACTGGAGGCCTGCTTCTCCACCTTTCTGTAGTGAAGGGTATAGACCATATCCTCGCCGTCCTCGATCAGGGTCTCGCCGACATTTTTGTAAATGGAGTTCATGGCCTCCAGCACACCCTCGATGGTGTCAGAAGCCGTATGCGTCGGCGCGGAGGCCTGGTGGATCTCTTCGTAGGCGGCGTGGATCTCGGCCACGGTATTGAAGGACTGGGTCCCGGCCTCGGTATGGGTATCGAAGTAGTCGATATCGACCGCGTAGCTGATGGTCGGCAGGCCCTTGTCGATATCATTCACATAGGTCTTAAGAGTCAGGGTCTCTGTCCCGTCCTCATTGACCGTTCTTTCAAAGTTCCACTCCAGCTCGCCGTTGGCGTACTCGCAGTCTTCGACATCGTAATCAAAGTCCAGCGTGCCGGACCGGTAGGTCAGGCCTTCGGGCAGAGTGATGGTGATGGTGATCTCGGCATCCTGAGAACCGTTGGTCACCTTGTCGATGACCGTGGCTCCGGAAGCCACCTTAAGCGTGGGCGTGACCTTGAAATTGGCTGTCCTTTCACCCTTGCTCAGGTTATAGCTGTCCTTGGTCTTGGTGTTGGAGCCTGTGACCAGATCGGTATTTTCGATCTGGATAGAGGTATCCATGGTGTAAAGGAGCAGGGTATTGCCGGACATCCAGCCGTTATGTGTGCCGGACACCTTGGTGCCATTGGCATACTGGGACATGACATAGCCGTCCCTGTACTTGGCCGAGGCGATCTTGTGTGTCAGGTAAGCGTAGCCGTTGTCATCCGTCAGAGTCGTGATGTCACTGCCCGGTGCGCCGTAAGCTCCGTTTCCGTAGGAGACATTGTGCCAGGAGAACTGGTTGAGGAGGTCATCCAGTGTCTGCTCACCGAACCTCTCCTTATAGGTATCATTAAGGGGCAGATAGCCTGCAGCTGCCTTATAGAGCGGACGGTAGGTGGACCAGCAGCGGACATCATTGGTCGTGCAGTAGGTCTTGCCGGTGTCATTGAAGTCATCCGTCACCTGGGCTCTGGCCTGGCAGATCACATAGCGGTCTGTCCGGATGGCGCAGTCACGAAGCTCGTAGAGAATACCGACACAGGTGCCGCTGCCGCCGAAGTAGGCATGCAGGTCATCCAGAGTCTCGAAGTAAAGCAGGTTTTCCTCGCGGGCCGCATCCATATCCGCCGCACCGCCGTCATTGGACAGGGTGCCGTCCGGCAGTGTCACCTCCTGCTTTGTCCAGTTGCTGCCGTCTGTCTTGGCGGCATAAAGAATGGTCACCGTGTAGGACTTGGTCTTTGTGGTGGACCAGGTCGTGGCAGATTCGTTATTGAGGATCTTGAAAGCCCCGTCCTTGCCAAGGGACACGTTATTGCCCGAGACAGTCTCGTTGATGATGGGTGAGCTGCCCGTGACCTGATAGGCCTCTCCGTCAAACTTCTGGAGAATATTGATGGCCGTCATGTAATCATATTCGATCTTGTTGTCGATCTGGGGATTGAAGACCTCATCCGGGATATAGGTCGACTTGGTCTCGTCTCCCGTATCGATGGTCTCACTGGTGAAATTGCCCCGTCCGGAGATGTAGACCGTCGAGCCGAGCGCTGTTGCCCCGTCACCGGCTGAGATATCGCTTCCCGAAATGCTCAGGCACTGGCCGGACTCACCCGTAAACCAGTTGTATTTCTCGACATTGTCTCCGGGGCCGTCACCGTTAAAGATGTAGAGACCGGTCTCTGCCTGCTTATAGTTATCGGCATAATTGATCTCATCGGTGCAGACCTGCTCGGTCTTATCCATGTCGTTGTAATAATTGTTGACCGTCTCCTTGCCCTTGGTGCCCTGGACCGGTTCGTTTCCGGACTGGCCCACGATCTCAAGGTTGTCCGCCACGGCATCCATGTTGATGGTCACATAGCCGGAGGCCTCCTCGAGGGCCGGATCCTCGGGATCAAAGGGGAAGAGGACCTGGACATAGCCTGCCGTAAAGGGTATGACAGCCGTGCTGTTGAAGATAGTCGAGTTGACATTGTCCGAGGTCCTGTTGGGTGTGGTCGCCATGGAGCCGTCGAAATCATAGCCGGTCACCTTAGCATGGACCACAGTCTCCTGATCTCCCGTCACGGGCTGGCTGCCGGACAGGGTCCAGGAGCCGCCGTTATAGCAGGAATAGACATTGTTGCCGGTATTGTAGGGAGCCGCATTATAGGCATAGCGGGTGGTCTTGTCGACCTCATCCTCGTCATTCCAGTTCATGTTAACGCTGGAGGTGGAGCCGTTTAAGGCCCGGCCGTTATCGGTGTTGGCATTCTCCTTGTAGGCCCAGATATAGGGAGCCGTCAGGTCGGAGCTTAAGGCCGTGCCGTCCAGATAGAGACCTCCCTGGAAGGCCAGGTCGAATTCCAGGCCGTCGGCCGGGAGCTCCAGGCCCTTCTTGCCCTTATTGGTCTCATCATTATAGAGGCTGACCGTCACGCCATAGCCCTGGATGGTACCGTAGACGATATTGTTGAGATGGTTGCCGGAATCATCCACATCGGCCTCGTAAGCTGCCTTATTGGACTCCTTGCCGGTCGTCATATCGAAATAGCTGGTATAGGCCAGGGTCGAATTGCGGTCAATGGAAATATTGTACTTGGGCGCAGACGAGATGGTCAGCGTCTTGGAGGCGCACTCGGCCGGAGTCTCATAATCGCCCTCGGTCCACATCTTAAAGGTGGGCTTTAAGGTCTCGCCGTTGGTCATGCCGTAGATCTCGACGCCCAGCGTCTTTTCGATATTGGAGGCATCACCCGTGAAGCTGACCGTCCAGTAACCGGAAAGGACCTGGACCTCCTGCTCGACGCCGTCGATGACCATGGTCTTGGGAACCACCGTATAGGCATCGAGAGCCGCTGATTGGACATTGAAGCCGGCTTCGTCCATAGAGGCAGGAAGAACAGCCTCGACCCAGAGACGGATGGTCTTCTCCGGATGGCAGACCTCGGAGAGCTCCTCCTCCGACTTGGCGGCCGAGCAGAGCGGGCATTCCGAATTGGGGTCATCTATGGAGCAGGCTTCCGTACACTTACAGACATTCGTCTTATCTCCGGCCATCTCAACGGTGGAGATCAGGTGATAATTCACCGTATCATAGGTCCGGACCAGATTATTGGTGGCAGAGGAGTCATCACCAGCCGACCAGGCATAGGCCTGATCCTGCTCATATTTTTTGCCGGAGGCATCGACCAGGTAATGATATTCCTGTCCGTTATAGATATAGGTGTCGGAGGACTCCGTCAGGCCGGCCGCTGAAGCGCTCGTTTCCCCGGCTGACGTCTTATCAAAGGAAGCTGTTCCGTCCGTCATGGGAGAGGTGCCCGTCTTCTCTGTGCCTATGATCAGGTTGCTGACCTGAAGATCGGTATCAAAGTCGCTCTCGGTCTCGGCCTTTTCGTAATAATCCGCTGTCAGCTGGACAGACTGGACCTGGACCAGGTTGGACTGAATGTAGAGGCCTTCGCCGATATAATTGCCCAGACGTTCCGTACCGCTGTAGAGATCGTCCTTCCAGACATTGATGGTCGAAAGACCCATATTGGCAGCCGGAATAAGGGTCACGGTGGCAAGGGCCTTGCTTGTGGTCACGGAGTAGATATCATTTCCGGACTCGGTGGATTCGGACAGATTCTTATAAATGCTGCCGGAAAGCAGGCTGGCCTTAGCGGAATTGGCGCCGTTCTGGGCCAGACCGCCGCCGACCTTGGCGGTGTTCCTTGTGATCTCCGCCCCGATCACATAGAGGGTGCTGTTATTCTGATAGATAGCACCGCCCTGTCCGGAGGGAGCCGTATTTTCTGTGATCGACGTGCCGGTATTAAGCGTCAGCGTTCCGCTGTTCTGATAAATGCCGCCGCCGTTCGTTGTGGCGGTGTTGCCTGTGATCTTGGCATTTTCCGTGATGGCCGTGCCGTTATTAAAGTAGATCGCGCCGCCGTTGGCTGCCTTATTTCCGGACAGGACGGGCTCTTCGTCCTCGCTGCCGGTCACATAGAGCTTGCCGTTGGCATTATAGATGGCACCGCCTAAGGAGCCGGCCTTATTGTCCTTGACCTCTCCCGCAGAGAGACGGACTGTGCCGCCGTTATTATAGATGGCGCCGCCGTTCGTTGTGGCGCTGTTGCCTGAGATCTCACCGCCCGTCATGACAAAGGAGGCTGCGGAATTGGTCAGATAGACCGCGCCGCCGTTAGCTGCCGCATTGTCCCTGATCTTGCCGCCGGACATGGTGAAGGAGCCGGCCTCCACCCGGACAGCCGAACCCTCGCAGTCCCGGATCTCGGCAGACTCAAGCAGGGCCGAACCGCCGTTGGCAATGCAGAGGGCAGCGCCCGTAGAGGAGCTGCCGGAGATGGCGCCGGGGTCGCTTCCCTTGGCATCATCCTTATGGTCATCGGTCAGTGTCAGGCTGCCGGAGACGGTCACCGCCGCTGTTCCGACACCCGTCAGGGTATAGCCGTTGGTGTTAAGGGTAGCCGTCACCTCAGAGGACACGGTAGAGGATTCCTTGACATCATCGATAAGGATGATCTCACTGCCCTGAGGCTTAGCGCCGGAGGCGATATCATCAAAGGCATCCTGAACAGAGTTATAGACAGTCTCCCCAATCCGGCAGACCGGTTTGTCTTCCTTATAGCTTAAGGTCAGGGCATAACGGTCCACCATGACGCCCTGGATCTCCGAGGTATAGACCTCTCCGGTATCCTCGTCAAGCCAGCCAAGACCTATAAGGCTGTCGGAAGAGTCAAACATATCCGAAGCCTTGATCAGCTTAACAGCCTCGATATTGGTGCAGTCATTATAAACGTCCTGGCCCAGGCCGGCATGGTTGCCGTAGATCTGGCCGCCTTGGGTCAGCTCAATGATCTTGTTGTAAACCGTTTTAGCCGTGTCTGAACCTGTATATTTGATACATGCCACACCGCCGCCGTAGCCGTTGGCCTTGTTCTCGGTGACCACGCTTCCCGCGCCTATGACCACCTGATTCGTGGTGCCGTAGTTAGCTGCCACGCCGCCGCCGTTTGTGGTGGCGGTGTTATTTTTGATAGTCGTATTGGTGATGGTGATGCTGCCTTTGGAGTTATGCTTGGAGATACCGCCGCCGTTACCGGCCGAATTTCCCTCGATCAGGGCATGGTCGAACGTGCAGTCCACTGTAGATGTCCAGTAGATGCCGCCGCCCTCCAGAGTGGTCGAGTTATTCCTTATGACAACCGGCTTCTCTTCCGTGCCGGAAATGGTCAGGGTATTGGCCGTCGCGGCAATGCCGCCGCCGCCATAACTATAATTGGCCCGGCCGTTTTCAATAAGACAGCCTTCCTTTAAGGTCAGGGTCCCATCCGTATTGATATTGCCGCCCGTTCCTGCGCTGCAGCCCGAAACGGTCACGTTGGA
>R23__coassemble_1124_pt1 | contig 13807 bp, 11 predicted proteins | sample R23__metabat2_high_PE_005 | metagenome-assembled genome bin R23 | reverse complement strand
GAGATGCTGTCGACAGATGAGGGGGACAACGAACTCTACGTGGATATCTTTCTTCATGACGGCATACCGGAGGCAGGCATAAGGAGAAAGCTTCACGGCTGTCACTGCAATCTGCTTCTGGGTATGATCTCGGCCAGCCGGGTCTACCGCTGCCGGGAAACGCTTACCCGCTATTGCCGTGAGGATGCGGCAGCCAAAAAGGAAGTGATGAGGAGGATCCGCATCGGTCGGCTCCTCTCCTTCAGAAGCCTGGAGGGCCTGATCCGTCATGCCGACAGGGTCTTCGGGAAATACAAGGGTCAGAAGACAAAGGACATCGCCATCATATCCGGAGCCAGGCATTATTTCGGAGAGATCTATGAACGTGATCAGGGCTGCGTCTATCGGCCGGCAAGGTTTGAAGACAGGGAACTGCCTGTTCCGGTGGGGGCCGATTACTATCTGACCAGACGTTACGGATCGGATTATATGACTCCTCCGGCTGCGCCGGACCGGGATCGAAGAGTTCTGATAGATTATCGATTACAGAAAGTAAAAGAAGGCTGAGAAAATTATGAGTAATGTTGCCATCATCTTCGCCGGCGGAACCGGCCAGCGTATGAATACCAGGACCGTCCCGAAACAGTTTCTGGAGGTCCACGGCAAGCCCATCATCATCTATACGATCGAGCACTTTGAGAATCATCCCGAGGTGGACGGCATCGTGGTGGTCTGTCTGGAAAGCTGGATCCCTCAGCTGAAGCGGCTTTTGAAGAAGTTTGCCATTGAAAAGGTGGCAGCCATCGTGCCGGGCGGGGACAGCGGCCAGCACTCGATCCGGAACGGTCTCTACAAGGCCCATGAGCTTTTTTCGGAGGACAGCATCGTCATGCTTCATGACGGTGTCCGCCCCCTGATCAATGCGGATATCATTTCCGACAATATCAGGACCGCCCGGGAGAAGGGAAATGCCATCACGGTCTCAAAGGCCATTGAGACCATTGTTATTACGCCGGAGGATTCCCGTGACAGTGTGGAATCCGTGATGGACCGCTCCAGATGTCTTATGGCCAGAGCTCCCCAGAGCTTTGTGCTTAAGGATCTTTATGAGGCCCATCAGAGAGCGGATGCCGAAGGCTTTGCCGATGCCATCGATTCGGCCATGCTCATGCGGCGCTATGGGGCAACGCTTCATACGGTCGAGGGCATTCCCGAAAATATCAAGATCACGACACCAAATGATTTTTATATGTTTCGGGCTCTCCTCGATATGCAGGAGACCTCTCAGATCCTGGGATAAAGGAAGAGGATGAAGCAGATGATATTGGAAAGTGCAGACAACAAGATCCTTCAGGAGGATATGGAAAATATCGTGGCATCCTGCAAGGCCCTGGAGGCCTATGCGGATTCCACGGTCCTTGTGACCGGGGCCACAGGCCTGATCGGTTCGCAGATCGTTAAGGCTCTGGCCTGCGCCAACAGGCTGAAGGACCTTCATATCAAGGTGATCGCCTTTGCCAGAAACCGGGAAAAGGCCCAAAAGGTCTTCGGCCCGCTTCTGGAGAGAGGCGATGTCTCTCTTCTGATCGGTGATATCAACCGTCCTATCGAAACAGCTGATCCGGTGGATCTTATCATCCACGGAGCCAGCGCGACCAGCTCACGCTATTTTGTGACCAACCCGGTCGAGACCATTTACACGGCTATCGACGGAACGAGGCATGTGCTGGAGCTGGCAAGAGAAAAGGCCGTTAAGGGCATGATCTACCTGTCCTCCCTGGAGGTCTACGGCATACCGAACACGGAGCGGGGCCTTGTGACGGAGAAGGATTATGGTTACATCGATCCGGACAGCGTCCGTAGCAGCTATTCCGAGGGGAAGCGCATGGTGGAATGCCTCTGCGTGTCCTACGCATCGGAATACGGTCTGCCCATCAAGATCGCCCGGCTGTCTCAGACCTTCGGAGCCGGCGTGGAATATGAGGACGGCAGGGTCTTTGCCGAATTTGCCCGCTGCGCCATGGAGAAGAGAAATATCGTTCTCCATACGGCCGGCAATACCCTCCGGACCTACTGCTATACGGCCGATGCCGTGTCCGCCATTTTGACCATTCTGGCTAAGGGCGAGAGCGGAGAGGCCTACAATGTGACCAACATGGCCACGGATGTGACCATCCGGGAAATGGCCGAGTGCGTATGCGAGACCTTCCCGGAGAGCGGCATTTCCGTGGAATTTGACCTGCCCAAGGATCTGGCTTCCTTTGGCTATAATCCGGAGATGGTCATCCGGCTGGACAGCTCCAGGCTGGAAGCTCTGGGCTGGCAGGCTACGACAGACCTTAAGGGGATGTTCAAGAGGATGATCGCAAGCTTTGACGGCAGAAAATAAAAAGGACGGGATCATGAGAACGATCACACTTTTTGATACGGCTGTCGGCTCAAGCAATCTGGGGGATGAGATCATTTTGGAGGCGGTCCGCCGGGAAATGGCTCCGGTCTTTGAAAGCGGACTGACCCTGAGGCTGGCCACGCATATCAACAATTTCACCGGTCTCCAGATGCTGCGACATAACGGAAAGATCGCCTTTTTCGAACAGGCCGACCTGAAATTTATCTGCGGGACCAATCTTCTGGCACAGAAAAGATTCGGTAAGGTCAACCAGCAGTGGCAACTGAAAAGATCCAATCTGCCTGTCTACAAAAACTGCATTCTGGTCGGCGTCGGCGCGACGACCGGTGACACCGTCATGGAAGCCGGTGCGGCCAGGCTGTATAAAAAGGTCCTTTCGGGAAATTATATTCACAGCGTGCGGGATGATCACACCCTGAAGCTGGTGGAGGCTCTGGGTGTCAGAGCCGTCAATACCGGCTGTCCCACGCTTTGGGGACTGACAGAGGAACATTGCCGGTCGATTCCGAAGGGAAAAGCCCCGGACTGCATCTTCTCGATCAGTGGCTATGCGGATCAGAAGGAACCTGAGGCCGACAGTGAGCTACTTGAGATCCTCTCGGCCGCCTATGAAAATAAGTGGGCCTGGATACAGACCACTGAGGATGAAAATTATCTGAATCGGTTTGACCCGGAGGGAAAGATCCCCAGGATCTATTCTCTGGAGCAGTTCCGAAGACTTTTAAAGCCCGGTCAGGTGGATTATGTGGGAACAAGGCTCCATGGCGGTGTCTTCGCCCTGCAGATGGGTTGCCGGAGCCTGGTGATCGTCATAGATCAGCGGGCTATGGGCTTCCACGAGACCAATAACCTGCCGGTTATTCTGAGAAAAGAGGTCGGAAACGGTCTGGAGAAGAGACTGCATGACGGTTTCGAAACACGGATCAGTCTGCCGGAAAAAGAAATAAGGCTGTTCAAGGAACAGTTTTGAAGGAAAGGGATTTCTGTTAACTCATGAAACGCTATATCAGCGAGATCAAACAATATTGGGAATATGCCATCTATGCCGGAAAGGCAGAGCTCAAGGCGGATGTCGCCCAGTCACATCTGAGCTGGCTCTGGTGGATCCTGGATCCCCTCTGCTTTATGCTGGTCTATACCTTCGTGGCCCAGATCGTCTTCGGAAGGGGAGAGAAGTATTTTTCGGCCTTCATCTTTGTCGGCTATACCAGCTATAAGCTTTTCGAGGGCACCCTGAAGGCCTCCGTCCGTCTGGTGGCTTCCAGTAAGTCCATCGTCTCAAAGGTATACCTGCCCAAGCACATCCTTCTGCTCAGCAAGATGTATGTAAAGGGGTTTGAATTCTGCATCAGCTTCATGCTGGTCTTTGGCACCATGGTCCTTTACTGGGTCCCCTTAAGCTGGCATGTCTTTGAATTCATTCCCCTTGTGATCCTGCTTTTTATCATGACCTACGCCCTCAGCACCTTCCTCATGCACTTCGGTGTCTATGTGGAGGATCTGGCCAATGTCATCAAGGTCCTTCTGCGTCTGCTCTTCTATATGTCGGGTATCTTCTATTCCCTGCCCAACAGGATCAGTGATCCCCTGCTCCTGGCCATCCTGGCAAAATGGAACCCGATCGCCTTCATCATCGATCAGATGCGGAATGTCCTGCTCTATCAAACGGGACTGAACTGGAAATATTACTTCATGTGGCTGGTCGTCTTTATCGTCCTTGCGGCCTGCGGCCTGCATGTGATCGCCAAAAATGAAAACAATTATGTCAAGAGTCTCTGATGAGGCGTGAAGCGTCGGAAGAGCAGCAGAGGAATTGGTTTTGGAAAATAAGGAAGCAGAGGTTCAGACTCCCTTAACGGAGGAAGAACTGAAGGAACTCAAAAGAAAGAAAAGGATAGCCCGCAAAAAGAAGCTGGCCAAAAAGAAAAAGCTTCAGGAGCAGAAGGAAGCCCTTGCCCAGAAGGAGGCGGAGGATAAGGCCAAAATGGAGGCCATGCTGACGGAACTCCGCAACGAATATGCGGCTCACCCCTATGAGGCACCGACTGAGGCGGAAACGGCCATCACGGTCCGGGATCTCAAGATCCGTTACAGGAGCTTTAAGAAGCTGTCCATAAAAAAGACGCTTTTTAAGCTTAAGAAAAATGAGACCGAGCTTTTCGAAGCCATCAAGGGCATATCCTTTGACGTGAAAAAGGGACAGATCCTGGGCGTGGTCGGTAAGAACGGCAGCGGAAAATCCACCCTGCTCCGGGCCCTGGCGGGCATCTTCTCGCCGGATGAAGGCTCGATAGACCTTCACGGCTATACCATCTCTCTTCTGGCGCTCGGAGCCGGCTTTGAGAAAAAGCTGACGGGCCGGGAAAATATCGTCCTTGTGGGCATGCTGCTCGGCTTCCACCGAGAAGAGATAGAAGCCAAGATGAAGCAGATCATCAAGTTCTCGGAGCTGGGGGAATTTATCGATAAACCGGTCTCCACCTATTCGAGCGGTATGTATTCCAAGCTGGCCTTCTCAATCACGGTCAATCTGGAGACGGAGATCATGCTGATCGACGAGGTTCTGAGCGTGGGCGATGCCCGCTTCAAGAGAAAAAGCGCCAAGAAGATGAAGGAGCTGATCCAGCAGAGTGACCGGACGGTCGTGATCGTGTCACACAGCATGAACTCGCTATCCAGCTTATGTGATACTATCCTCTGGCTCCATGACGGCGAGATCGTCATGCAGGGACCGGCGGACCAGGTCCTGCCCAAATACGATGAGTTTATGGGGATTGGGTCGTAGGGGATTATTCAAGTGTCAAATTGAGTTTTAAAATAGAGTGGTATTCAGAAGGAAAGTATTATGATCAGGATCGTTGAATTCGATACAGCTATAGGCACCAGTAATCTGGGAGATGAGATCATTCTCGAGTGCCTGCGTGAGGAGATGAAGGATATCTTATCTCAGGGCTTTACCATGCGTTTGGGAACGCATGTCGCCAATTATCCCAGAAAATATATGCTGCAGCAACGGTTTAAAATGCAGTTTGTAAACCATGCGGATTATAAATTTATCATGGGAACGAATCTGCTGACAAGCCACGCCAAAAAGACCTGGGCGCAGTTTTTTATTAACGGCGCATACGGCTGGCCCTATGAAAATGCCATTATGGCCGGTGTCGGCACGACCTTTGAAAGCAGAAAGATAACTAAATATACCAAAAAGCTATACGGAAGACTGCTCAATAAGAATTTTAAGCACAGTGTCCGTGATGAAGAGGCCAAGGAGCTTTTGGAACAGGCCGGTATAAAGGCCATCAATACCGGCTGTCCGACACTTTGGAATCTGACCCCGGAGCATTGTGCTAAGATCCCGACCAAAAAGGCGGACAGGGTGGTCTTCAGCCTGAGCGGATATACCAACCAGAAAAAGCCCAGGGCCGATATCAAGCTGATCAGGATCCTTCAGGAAAATTATAAGGAGTTGATCTTCTGGTGCCAGACCAGTGAGGATGAGGCTTATCTTGAGTCTTTTGAAGGAATGGAGAGCATCCGCAGGATCTATACCCTGAAGGAATATGCCTCTCTTCTGGATGAAGGAAATATCGATTATGTTGGGACCCGTCTTCACGGCGGCGTCTTTGCCATGCGCCATTATGTCAGATCTATTGTGATTGCGATCGACCACAGGGCGAGAGGCTTTTATGAGTGCAATAACCTTCCGATATGTGAACGTTCTGCCCTGGAAACCAGACTCCCGGCTATGATAAACAGTGAGTTCGAAACGGATATTCATATAGATGAGGCTGCCATTCATGAATGGAAGGACCAGTTTAAGGAATTGGTGCCCCAGGAATTTGAAGCTTCCAACAGCCATTTTCTGATATCGAAGCTCGCCGTGACAAAGGAGAGGATCCGCAAGGGTGTCCTGAGAAGGATAAAAAAGGTCAAAAGGAAAATACCCGGAGCCGGAAAAAAGGTCAAGAGACTTTTTCGAAAGGTCCGAAACAGAATATCTCCGCCTGCGGCTCCCAATGTCGGAGATATAGAGATCAACAATGAGCAGATCATGTTTTTTACCTTTCAGGGTAAATATACCTGTAATGCCAAATATATCTGCGATGAGATATTAAGACGCCGTTTGCCCTGGAAGGTCGTCTGGGTCACGACCAAGCCTGTGGATAAGGTGAAGAAAAGTTTCCCTGAGCAGGCGGTCCTGGTCAAGTTCCGGAGCAAGGCTTACTATCGCGAGCTGGCTGCCTCACATATTCTGATCGATAATGCCTTCAATTATGTCAAGGTCGATTTCGAGAAGAAGCCGGGACAGATCTATGTGGAGACGATGCATGGGTCACTGGGAATCAAGCGTATCGGCCGGGACGATGTCAGCGATCACAAACGTAACGCCAGAGGGGACAAGTGCGGCGAAAACACCGATTACTGTCTTTCAAATTCGACCTTTGAAGATGAAGTCTTCAGAACCTCCTTTTGGCCCGAAAGTCAGATCCTTGATCTGGGACATGCCAGAAATGATATTTTCTTTGCTTCTGAGGATGAGGTCAGCAGGATCCGCAAAAAGGTCTTTAATTACTTTGTCCTTCCCTATGATGTGAAGCTGGCTTTATATGCCCCGACCTTCCGGGATCCGGAAGATAATGAAGGTTATGAATTTTTAGAGCCGCAGATCTTAAAGGAGGCTCTGGAGGAACGATTCGGCGGCCGCTGGATCGTGCTGGAACGCGCTCATACCCGTGATGCGGGTGAAAAATGCACGATCACGTCAGAAGGAGAAGACGTCATTGATGCCACAGGATATCCTGATATTCAGGAGCTCATGCTGGCGATCGATTTCGGTATCACAGATTATTCCAGCTGGATCTATGACTATGTTCTGACACGCAAGCCCGGTCTCATCTATGCGCCGGATGCTGAACGCTATGCCAACGGGCAGGGCTTTTATTATCCCTTAACGGAAACTCCCTTCCCCATTGCTGCTTCCAATGATGACCTGACTGCCTGCATTAAGGCTTTTGATACGGAAAAATACGCCTCTGAGGTAGAACGTTTCCTTCAGGACCGTGGCTGTATCGATGACGGCAAAGCTTCAGCCCGAATCGTGGACTGGCTGAGTGACCAGATCGAAAAAGGAACGGAGGAGCAAAATAAGCTGAGGATCGGTCTGCTTTATCTTAAATGCGATAATCTGGGCGATAAGATCATTTATGATTCTGTCAGGTATATGGCTAAGGATATCCTTAAAAAGAAAGGCATTTCGGATTATGAATTTGTGCCTATCGATATTGACGGATATGCTCAGCGCAGGAAGATCACAGCAGCGAGGAAGCATAGCTCATTAAAGGAAAAGTGCCATGATCTGGGGACAAAAGTCAGGAATAAATGGTATGGTCTTTCCTTTACCCATCCCACTCCTGAAAAACTCCGGGAAAGCTGGAGAAGCGATTCTCTTTATCAGTGGTATTTCAAGGAGGAAAGGCCAAAGATCAGCAGAGTGGATGTCCTGATCTTCTGCGGCGGCGGGATCCTCAAATATAAAGCACAGAAGCTCTATTTCTTTGTCGATGATATCACGGAGATCGCAGATAAGTACAAGATACCAGTTTTTATGAATTCCGTGGGCGTTGAGGATTTTGATGAAAATGATCCCAGATGCCTCATGCTTTTGAATGCCATTAAAAGGGAATGTGTTAAGTCTATTTCTACAAGGGATGATCTGGATCTCCTGAGGGAGAAATATACAAAGGACACCCAGATCGAGACGGAGAGAGTCTCTGATCCGGCCTTCTGGTCGCCGGAGGCATATAATATTCACAGAAAGGAAGATAATAAAGGCTTAATAGGTCTTAATGTTGCCAGACCCTCGATCTTTGAATACATTTATAAAAATTCACACATCGATCTGACAGATGCCTACAATGAGCTTATGCATCAGCTCATTGCAGAGGGCTATCGCCTTGAGATCTTCACAAACGGTCTGGGTCTTGATAAGGTCTTTGCCAAGCGTCTTCTTGAAAAATATCCTGAGTGGCAGGATCATGAAAAGGTCTCCTTCTTCTATCCGTCTGAGGCAGAAGAGCTTGTGGACCGGATCGCCGGATACGAGAGGATACTTGCGGTCAGACTCCATGCCAGCATTGTGGCGACTGCTCTGGGTGTGCCGCATGTCGATCTTGTCTGGAATGAGAAGCAGATCGGCTTCGGCAGGATCATCGGTAAATCTGAATTCTTCCTGATGAAGGAAGACTTTAATGCGGAGACGATCCGGGCCGGGCTTTTGAAAGCAACACCTTATGAGGAATGTGAGTCTTACAGGGCGACCGTCTATCAGGGCCTTGAGAAGATACTGACCTATGCTGATGATAATTACAGGCAAAACGGCCATCCCAAGGCCATTTACGTCAAACCGGCAAAAAAGAATTCCTTTAAGACCAGGCTGTCTCAGATGAAGACCGGTGTTTCCGATGCCATCATTTTCAAAACCACAAAGGTGGACAGAAAGAACATCGCCATCATGACAAACTCTTACAGATATACCTGCAATCCCAAGTATATTTATGAGGAGATCAACCGAAGAAAGCCTGACTGGAACGTCACCTGGATCACAGACGGTTCTGAAACGGATAAGGCCTTCTATCCCAAGGGAGTCAAAACGGTCCATACAGGGACCCGTGCCGGAGCGAAGGCGGCGGCTTCCGCATATATCTGGCTGGATAACGGCATTGCCTTCTCCAGAAATTACAGCAGAAAAAATGATCAGCTTCATATTCAGACCATGCACGGTTCTCTCGGTATTAAGAAACTGGATAATGCCGTTCTTTCCCGTCAGAAGAGCCACAGCGGAAGACTTGCCTCCAGGCGTGAGTCGGAGAGAACAAATTATGTGATCACCAATTCGCTTTTCGAGGAGAATGTCTTTAAAACAATCTTCTGGAAAAATGTGCCTATGGTCCGTCTGGGACATGCCAGAACCGATATCCTGTTTGGATATGATGAAAAAACAGTTGAGGTGATCAGGAGAAGGCTGCGGTCGAAATACGGTATCGATCCCAATAAAAAGATCTTCATGTACGGACCGACCTATCGCAATGACCAGGCTCTCAGCCAGCTGGATCTGAACTATGGGGAGATCATCACGACTCTCCGGGAGAAATTCGGAGAGGAGTATGTCTTCCTTCTCCGTCTCCATAACAGGACGGTAAACAATCTGAATTTGAGCACGGCTATTCCGGGAACGGTTTTTGATGTGTCAGATTATCCGGATATGCAGGAACTTATGGCCGTAACGGATATGGCGGTGACGGATTATTCAAGCTGGATCTTTGACTACGTAGTGACAGGCAAGAGAGGCTTGATCTATGCCACGGACGTGGAAAATTACAGTGATTCGACAGGACTTTATTATCCGCTTGAAGAAACACCCTTCCCGGTCTGTCATAACAATGCCGAATTGATAGAAGCCATCAGAGCCTTTGATGATGACAACTACGCCGTAAAAGTCAGAGAATTTCTTGAAGAAAAAGAGGCTGTGGATGACGGTCATTCTGCAGAACGGATCGTTGACTGGTTTGAACAGCTGATCGGCTCTCCCGCCTCTATGCCCTAGAGATGGAGGTATAGCTGAAAACAAGAAGGACACCCCATGGAATCATTATACATCGTCATGCCGGCCTATAATGAGGAGGCCAATATCGAGACCACTGTCAGGCAGTGGTACCCTCTCTTAGAGGGCAAGGGCGAGGCCTCCCGGCTGCTGGTGGCAGACAGCGGAAGCAGTGATCGCACCCATGAGATCCTGGAGGGGCTTCAGGCCGAGCTGCCAAAGCTTGCCATTCTGCCGGATACCAACCGCTATCACGGCCCCAAGCTGATCGCCCTCTACAAGCTGGCCATTTCCGAGGGAGCGGATTACATTTTCCAGACGGACTCGGACGGTCAGACGGATCCGGCCGAATTCCCGGCCTTCTGGGAGAGACGGCAGGAGTTCGACGGTATTTTCGGAAATCGGACCATGCGTGGGGACGGAAAGAGCCGGGCCTTTGTGGAGAAGGTCGTCTGCCTGCTCCTTCGTCTTTACTTCAGAGTCAGGGTGCCGGATGCCAATGCGCCCTTCCGTCTCATGAAGGCAGAGACTGTGGGCAAGTATCTGCCCCGTCTGGATGAGGACTACAACCTGCCCAATATCATGCTGACCACCTATTTTGCTTATTATAAGGAGCGGACGGAGTTCCGCGAGATCTCCTTTAAGCCCCGTCAGGGCGGGAAGAATTCGATCGACTTGAAAAAGATATTCAAGATCGGCCGGAAGGCACTGGGAGATTTCCGAAGACTGAAGAAGGAAATGTAAAAAGGCCTTCTTTCCCTCTTGTTTTTTGAAAAGCCCTGTGCTAATATACGTTTGTATCTGATGTTTTGAGCGGACCCCAAAAAGGTCCGCTCAAATCTATGTCAGGGCCATAAGAGATAAGACCGGGCCGGATAAGGCCGGCATTTTCAAAGGCCCGGGAGATATGACAAAAGGGGTTTTTCGTGACAAAGAAAGAAAAGATAGAAGAGAGAGTCTGGAATATGGTCTCCGGCCTTTGCCGTCAGATGGGACTTATTCCGGTCGATGCGGAATACGCTAAGGAGCATGACGGCTATGTCCTTCGGATCGCCATTGATAAGGAAGGCGGAGTGGGCATTAACGAATGCGAGGCCCTGAGCCGTCGGATCGATCCCATGCTGGATGAAGAGAATTTTATTCCCGATGTCTATACACTGGAGGTGACTTCTCCGGGGCTTGGCAGAGTCCTTCGCCGGCCCAGAGACTTCATTTTCGGAAAAGGAAAAGAAGTGGAAGCCAGGCTCTTTAAGGCTGTCGACGGAGAAAAGGACCTGGTCGGCACCCTGGATGACTTCGATGACAAGACGATCACACTCGGGACGGAAAAGGGACCGGTCATACTGGAGCGGTCCAACGTCTCACAGCTGCGTTTAACCTTTGACTTTTAATTTTGGAGGAAAGAAAGATGAACACGGAACTGAAAGCCGCGATCCAGATGCTGGAAGAAGAAAAAGGCATCAAGAAGGAAACGATCTTTGAAGCGATCGAGAATTCCCTGCTCCAGGCCAGCAAGGCCCAGTTTACCAAGAATGACAATATCAATGTCTCCATTGACCCGGAGACCTGCGAATATTCCGTGGTGGCAGAGAAGGAAGTCGTCGATGTGGTGGAAAATCCCAACATGGAGATCAACCTGACCGATGCCAAAAAGATCGATCCGGACGCCGAGATCGGCGATATCGTGACCATCGACCTGGATTCCAAGGCCTTCAGCCGTATTGCAGCCCAGAATGCCAAGAACATCATCCTGCAGAAGCTGCGTGAAGAGGAGAGAAATTCCGTCTTCAACCAGTTCGCCGAGAAATCCAAGACCATCATGACCGGTACCGTTTCCCAGATCCTGGGCAAGGGCTACAAGATCAATCTGGGCAAGACCGATGCCATTCTGGGTGAGACAGAGGTGGTCAAGGGTGAGACCTTCAGGGTCCATGACAGGGTCCGTGTTTATATTCTGGATGTCAAGAATTCCAGCAGAGGTCCCCGCGTCCTGGCTTCCCGTACCCATCCCGAACTGGTCAAGGGCCTCTTCGAGGAAGAGGTGGCGGAGGTCCGCGAGGGCATCGTGGAGATCAAAGGCATCTCCCGTGAGCCCGGCTCCCGTACCAAGATGGCTGTCTGGTCCAATGATCCCGATGTCGATCCGGTCGGCGCCTGCGTGGGCATGAACGGCAACCGTGTCAATGCGGTCGTCAAGGAGCTTCACGAAGAGAAGATCGATATCATTTCCTGGGATGAAAATCCGGCTATCTTTATTGAAAATGCTTTAAGCCCGGCCAAGGTCATCTCCGTCGGAGCGGATCCGGATGAGAAGTCGGCTGTGGTCATCGTGCCGGATTGGCAGCTGTCTCTGGCTATCGGCAAGGAAGGCCAGAATGCCCGTCTGGCAGCCCGCCTGACCGGCTATAAGATCGACATCAAGTCCGAGACCCAGGCCAGAGAATCCGGCGATTTCGACGATCTCTTTGCCGATGACTTCGATGAGAACGGTGAGTTCTACGAGGAGTACGAGGATGATGAGGCTTATGAAGAGGCACCCGAGGGCGCTTCCGAAGAGGTCTGATCGGATCGAGGAAAGCTCATCAGATGATGGAAGAAACGGGAGAAAATATTTTGGAAGTCAGACCCCGTGAAAGACACAGGCAGTGTATCGGCTGCCGGGCCCTGAAGGATAAGGCTGACCTGATCCGCATCATTCTGACACCGGTCTGTCGGGTGGAGGCAGACCCTTCGGGTAAGAAGAACGGCAGAGGCGCCTATCTCTGCAAGGGCAGTCCGGCCTGTCTGGAAACGGCTCTTAAGAAAAGGGCTCTGGAAAGAGCGCTTAAGTGTCCCATCCCGGAGGACCTGGCCGAGAGTCTCAGAAGGGAGAGCGAAAATGGCAGCTGACCGTATCCTGCAGACCCTGTCGCTGGCCGCTAAGGCCGGAGCCGTAAAAAGCGGCAGCCTGCAGATCGACCAGACCATAAAGGGCGGCAGGGCCCTGCTCCTTATTCTGGCAGGAGACATTTCCGAAAATACCCGGAAAAAATATGAAAACCAGGCGGCCTTTTACCATGTGCCCGTGATCACAAGATCCGACATGGAGACGCTTGGACATGCAATAGGAAAAGAAAGCCGCGCAGCCGTGGCAGTGACAGAAAAAGGGCTGGCGGATCACATTTTAAAAATGATTTAGAGGGAGATAGTCAATGGCAAAGATCAGAGTCCATGAACTGGCGAAAGAGCTGGGCGTGAAAGGCCGTGAGATGGCGGAATACCTGAAGGAAAAGGGGTATCAGGACATCACGGCTGTCAGCAATGTGCCCGATAATGAGGTGGAGCATCTGCGTCAGAAATACGGCAAGGGAGAACCGGTAAAGCCGGAGGTGGTCGAAAAACCGGTCGAAGTGACTCCTAAGGCCGAGCCTGAGGCACCTGTCGCAGAGGAAAAGCCCAAAAAGAAGACCATCGTCCGTGTCTACCGCGAGGCAAATGCCACTGAAAAGCTTCAGAACAGGAGACCCAAAAAGCCGGCTCCTGCTCCCGCTCCCGCTCCTGCCAAGGAAGCACCGGCTAAGACAGAAGAAAAGCCGGCAGCTCCGGTTGAAGTCAAGGCGGATGCTTCTCCTGTGGAAAAGACTCCCGAAAAGAGGGCAGAGACAGCGCCGGTCAAGACCGCTGAAGCTGCTGCCAAAGCCGAAGAAAAGCCTGCTGTCAAAGCAGGGGAAAAGCCGGCAGAGACGGCTAAGGCTCCTGCCCAGACCTCTCAGCCCGCCTCTCAGTCCCGTCCCGCTTCCCACAACCGGGGCGACAGAGACGCTAGAGGCCATGCCGGC
>R23__coassemble_1118_pt1 | contig 13857 bp, 13 predicted proteins | sample R23__metabat2_high_PE_005 | metagenome-assembled genome bin R23 | reverse complement strand
CCCAGTCGGGAGAGGTCGGCCGAATCCGGCGTATAGGTCAGGGGCATCTCTTCCCCGTCCCGGATCAGGGTCAGGTCCACGCTCTGGCCTTCTTTCAGGGGATCGAAGTAAAGGTCGTATTCCAGATCACGGCCAATGGTGATGGCGCTGTGGCGGAAGGAGGTGATCTGATCTCCCGCCATAAGGCCGGCCGCTTCCGCTTGCGAACCCTCTTCCACATAGGTCACAAGGGCGGGATCATAGCCGACCACGCTGGTCACGACGATGGCCGCAATAAAGGCCAGGATGAAGTTGAAAATGGGACCGGCCGCGATGATGGCAAATCTCTTGCCCCGCGAGGCCTTGAGGAAGGAGCCGTCATTTTCTTCATATTCGGACAGGGCCGCATAGGTCTCAAGCTCCTTTTTGGGGGCCGGCTCCATCTCCGTCCGATCTTCCCCGCTCTCCCTCCGTTCGAAGGCTTCCACGGAGGCAGCCTTGCCGGCGATATCCTCCTCTTCTCCCTCTTCCTCGTCCTCATCATCCTCATACATGCCCTTCATGCGGCAGGAGCCGCCGAAGAAAAGAAGCTTCAGGGAATAGCGGGTATCGCCCTTGACAAAACTGAAAAGCCTGGGGCCGAAGCCGAGGGAAAATTCCTCAACCACGACACCGCAGACTTTTGCGATGATGAAATGTCCGAATTCATGAAAAAAGATCAGTAGGCTTAAGATAAGAAATGCCAGTAACCAGCGCATAATTTCCTTTCTTGGCGGAGAGCTGACGGTCTGTCCGGCAAGGAACAGGTCTCCCGGATCTTTCTGCAGATCCTCTGAAGAAGCAGGACCTCAGCTTAACCCATGAGGAAAAGGCAGAGGATATAAACAACAGGGGCGGTAAAGAGGACAGAGTCGAAGCGGTCCAGGATGCCGCCGTGGCCCGGGATCAGGGAACCGTAGTCCTTGATCTTGGCCTGCCTCTTGATGGCGGAGGCTGCCAGATCTCCGAAGATGGAGACCACGGCTGCGATGGCCGCGATGATCACATAGAGCAGGGCCGACTGCTTGAAGACCGTGGCAAAGATAAAGGCCAGAAGAGCCGCTCCTGCCACGCCACCGATGGCTCCCTCGATGGATTTCTTGGGGCTTAAGCGGGGCGTCATTTTGTGACGGCCGATCAGGCTTCCCACACAGTAGGCCAGGGTATCGGAGCCCCAGGAGGACAGGAAGACCAGCCAGACCTTGTATTTGCCCAGTTCCATGTCCCGGATCAGGAAAATGAAGCTGATAAGGAAGGCCACATAGATCATGCCGAAGACATAGGCTGCCATGCGGCCGCTCGAATACCGGGGATAGCGAAAGACATAGACCATGAGCATGATGACCACGGTCAGGGCCAGCATGGGCATGACCAGGGAATCGATATCAAAATACAGGAAGAGATAGTAGGCGATAACACTGACATAAGAGATCACCTCGGGGATGGTGAAGGGATCGCCGGTGATGCGCATGGCGTTGTAATACTCTCTCATGCCGACCAGGGAGACAAATAAAAGGAAGGCCGTCAGGACCGGGCCGCCAAGGACCAGGGCCAGGATGATCAGAGCGACCAGTATGATACCGCTGATAAGTCGGGTACGCAGCATATCTGCCTCCAAAAAGCCGGACATCTTCTCCCCTTATGTGTTTTCACAGATTAAAACACAGATGTCCGCAGTTCTTAGTATTATATCACATTAGAGCAAAGGTTACCATTAAGTTTCTATAATAATCCCGGGTCGGCACCCGAAAGTAAAAAGAGCCTCCGAATGTCGAAAGCTCTTTTGTTTTTACGATCTGTTCAGTTTTTCCGTGATGGTCCTCTCGACCTCCAGGATCTCCTCCACAGAGGGCTCTTTGATGACCTGATGGTCCTGCATGACGGACTCGATGACATCATAGATCTCCGTAAAGCCCAGCCTGCCCTCACGGAAGCAACGGTTGGCCCATTCATTTGCCACATTGTAGGCTGTGGGCATGGAACCACCCTGCCTCATGGCCTCTCTGGCCAGGGGCAGTCCCTTGAAGACCTCGTCCCGGGGCGGGCCGAAGCGAAGGCCGGCTATCTGCGTGAAATCGAGAGGAGTGGCCGGTGAGGGCTTCCTTTCGGGCCAGGTCAGGGCATACTGGATGGGGATACGCATATCCGAGGGACCCATCTGGGCCAGGATCGACCCGTCCTCGTATTCCACGGCGGAATGGATCAGACTTTCCCGCTGGATCAGGACCTCCACCTGATCGACCGTCACACCGAAGAGCCAGCAGGCTTCCATGAGCTCCAGCCCCTTATTGACCATGGTCGCGGAATCAATGGTGATCTTGGCTCCCATGACCCAATTGGGATGGGCCAGAGCCTGGGCTGCCGTGACCGCTTTCAGCTTTTCGGCGGGCCATTCATAGAAGGGACCGCCTGAGGCCGTCAGGAGGATGCGGCGGAGCCTTGCCCCGTGCGAGCCCTCCAGGGCCTGGAAAATGGCGGAGTGCTCAGAATCCACCGGATAGATGCTGACACCCATCTTCTCTGCCAGAGGCATGATGAGGTGTCCGGCCGTGACCAGGGTCTCCTTGTTGGCCAGACCTATATCCAGGCCGGCCTTGATGGCCGCTACGGTCGGCTGCAGGCCGATCATGCCCACGATGGCCGTCACCAGAAGGTCTGCCACGCTTTGGGAGGAGATGGTGATCAGGCCCTCCATGCCGCTTAAGACCGTCAGCTTAAGATCGGCTGTCCTCTCCTTCAGGGCAGAGGCAGCCGCCTCGTCATAAACAGCGGCCAGCGGGGAATGGAATTCCCGGATCTGCTTTTCCAACAGGTCGATATCGGTATGGCAGGACAGAGCCGTGACCTCAAAATCCTCCGGATACATGCGGATGACATCCAGGGTCTGGCGGCCGATCGAGCCGGTCGACCCCAAAATGGCTATTTTCTTCAAACCGTCAGGATCTCCTTGGACTTGGTCTCGATGGCTTCATCGATCTTCTTGGTGTATTTCTCGTTCAGCTTCTGAAGCTCGTCCTCGATATCGGCGATCTCATCCTCGGAGATGCCGTCCTGCTTCTTCATCTTCTTGCAGGCGTCGGTGCCGTCGCGGCGGATATTGCGGATAGCGGTCTTGGCATTTTCGCCCTTTTTCTTGATGTCCTTGACCAACTCCTTACGTCTTTCCTCGGTCAGCTCCGGGAAGATCAGGCGGATGACCTTGCCGTCTTCGATGGGGTTGATGCCCAGATCGGACTTCTGGATGGCCTTGGAGATCTCCTTGACCATCTTGGGCTCCCAGGGAGAGATCTGGATGATGCGGGCCTCCGGGACAGCCAGGTTAGCCACGCCGTTGATGGGAGTCGGTGTGCCGTAATAGTCGACCGTGATCCTGTCCAGGACATGGGGGTTGGCACGTCCGGCGCGGATGGCGGCATACTCCTTGTCAAGAGAGGCAAGGGTCTTGGTCATTTTTTCTTCGTAAACCTTTGTCTTTTCGCTCATAATCTCTGTTTCTCCTTTACGCTGTCACTAAGGTCCCATCGTTTGTTCCGTGGGCCGCATTAACGATACTGTTTTCCTTTCCCAGGTGGAAGACTCTCATGGGCATGTGATTGTCCCGGGCCAGGACGGCTGCTGCCGCGTCCACCACGCCCAGATTCTTCTCCACGCCCTCCTCCAGGGAAATGGTCTCATACCGGACCGCATTGGGATTGACCTTGGGATCGCTGTCGTAGACCGCGTCAATGGACTTGGCCAGAAGGATCTCGTCGGCTTCGATCTCGATGGCGCGAAGGACCGTGCCGGTGTCCGTTGAGAAATAGGGATGGCCGATGCCTCCCGCAAAGAACATGACCTTGCCGGCCTCCAGACCTTCCAGAGCCCGGTCCTTGGAGAAAAGCTCCGTGAAGGCACCCACGGCAAAGGGTGTCAGAATACCGGTCTTCATGCCCTGGGAACGGAAGATCTCCGACACATAGATGCAGTTCATGACCGTGGCCAGCATACCGATCTGATCGGCCTTGGTCCGGTCGATATTTTCCGAGCTTCTGCCTCTCCAGAAATTGCCGCCGCCTATGACGATGGCCACCTGGGTCCCTTCCTCCACGATCTGTCTGACCTGGCCGGCCACCCTGACCACGGTGGCTTCATCAAAGCCGGTCTTCTTTTCTCCGGCGAGGGCTTCCCCGCTCAATTTCAAAAGCACTCTTTTCATAAGGTCTCCTTTATTTCAGACGGAACCTCCGGCTCGTTATCGGTAAAAAGAAAGACGCAGAAAAGTCAAAACCGTCCTGCGTCTGAATCACACTAACGAGACACAAGCCTTACTGAATGAATTTTTTCAACTCCTCCATGAAGGTGTTCACGTCTTTAAATTCTCTGTACACACTGGCGAAGCGGACATAGGCCACGGCATCCAGATCCTTGAGAGCGTCCATGACGATCTCTCCGATCCGCGAGCTCGGGATCTCCCGGTCGCCTTCGTTGTAGATGGCATTTTCGATGGTATCGACCGTCTCCCGGATCTGGTCCGCGGAGATGGGCCTTTTGTAGCAGGCCCGGAGGATACCGTCTTCTATCTTACTGCGGCGGTACTGCTCCCGGTTCTGATCCTTCTTGATGACGATCAGGGGAATGGTCTCCGCCTTTTCATAGGATGTAAAACGGCGATTGCAGGCGTCGCAGAGTCTGCGGCGTCGAATGGCCGTATTATCATCAACGGGCCGTGAATCCACGACCCGTGTATTTTCATTTCCGCAAAAAGGACACTTCATCTCTTACTTCCTGTTCTTCAGGAAATCCGGGATCTGGATATCCTTCTTCTCGACAGTCGGAGCCACATTGGGCTGCTGAAGGGTCATGGGAGCCTTCTGGGCCACCGGAGCGGCCTGCTTCACATAACCGGGACGTGAGAAGCTTGAGGTGGAAGCAGCCTGGGGCTGATAGGACGGTCTGACCGTCTTTGTGGGACGGGCATTGACATCCTGAAGGCCTGTGGCGATGACCGTGATCTGGCAGGCATCCACATCCACATCGTCGTACATAGCGCCGAAGATGATATTGGCATCCTCACCGGTCAGATCCTGGACGTAGGAAGCGGCATCGTTGGCATCCATAAGGGAAATATCGCCATGGATGTTGATGATGACATTTCTTGCGCCGTTGATGGAGGTCTCGAGCAGGGGGCTGCCGACGGCCTGCTGGACAGCTTCCAGAGCCTTGTCGTCGCCCTTGGCATAACCGATACCGATGTGAGCCACGCCGCCGTTGGTCATGACGGTCTGGACATCTGCGAAGTCAAGGTTGATGAGGGCCGGCAGGTTGATCAGATCGGTGATGCCCTGGACAGCCTGCTGAAGGACTTCATCAGCCTTCTTCAGGGCTTCCGGCATGGTGGTCCGTCTGTCGACGATCTCAAGCAGCTTGTCATTGGGAATGACGATCAGGGTATCGACATTCTCTTTCAGCTTTTCAATGCCCTCAAGAGCATTGTTCATGCGGGTCTTGGCCTCAAAGCGGAAGGGCTTTGTGACAACACCGACGGTCAGGCAGCCCAGCTCCTTGGCGATGCCGGCCACGACCGGTGCGCCGCCTGTGCCTGTGCCGCCGCCCATGCCGCAGGTCACGAAGACCATGTCTGCGCCTGTGAGGATCTGGCGGATCTCTTCTGTGGACTCCAGAGCAGCCTGCTCGCCGACCTCAGGCTTGGCGCCTGCGCCCAGGCCCTTGGTGACCTTCTCGCCGATCTGGATAACGGTCGGAGCCTTGCAGAGTGTTAGAGCCTGCTTATCGGTATTGACACCGACGAACTCGACACCGCCGATAGCCTCATCGACCATGCGGTTGACAGCATTGTTGCCGGCGCCGCCGACACCAACTACGATGATCTTTGCAGCGGATTCCGCTTCATTGGATGTGATCTCTAACAAAATATACCTCCCTTGATAACCCCTAATGTTATCATTATGATTGACATGTTGAGACGAACTCCCCATGGTCCGTACTACTTCTACATCTTATAGGTTTCACGCACTTTTATCAAGCTATTTTTTCTTCTCCGCTTCATCACTGTCAAATATGATCCGGGTCTGGGTCCCGTCGAAGTTTTCGAGATGAAGCGTTCCCGCAAGGCCCTGCGCCTCCGGCAGGATACCGGTCAGCTCCAGAAGCTTTTCATCCATGTGATCCTCGCTGCCCAGCTTGACCTTGATCTTATCGATGACCAAGGTCCAGGTACTGTCCTCCTCCAGGACCAGCTTGTCGCAGTCGATCTCGTATTTATTGAGCAGATTTGTCAGCTCCGACACCCGTGAAAAGACCGAGGCGTCCTCCGCCTTCAGGGTCTCTCCTACCGTCACCTCTTCCACGTTCAGGCCCTCCAGGCAGGGGATAACATGAAATTCCTCTCCGCCTGTCTTCTCTTCGGCCTTCTGCTCGCCCTCATAGGTCTCGAGCAGGACCTTGCCTGTCCCGTCAAAATAATAAAAGCGGTCCCCGAAGGCAAGATAGGCCACGGCCGGCAGCTCCGTCACCTCTATCCGGACGCTGTCCCTGCCGGTGGCACTGATGGTCACCGACTCCACAAAGGGCATATCCGTCACGGTCGGGTGGCTGAGAATGGTGGCCAGGACCAGGGTGTTGCCCGAGAGCGGTCCGGTCATGATGGCCTCCTCCACCTCGGCATCGGTCTCATGATAATTTCCGGTCACCTCCACCGTCCGTGTCCTGAAAAGGAAGACCAGGAGGAAAAAGACAAGCAGAAGGGCTGCCACCACCGTCAGGACCACGATGGCCCGGAAATGGGGCATTCTCTCTTTCTTTTTCTTTTCGGTATTTTCGGCAGACGGCATAGGCTTAAAGCTCCTCAAAGAATTCGCGGAACTTATCTCCTCTCACTTCATAGTTGGGGAATTCACCCCAGCTGGCGCAGGCCGGTGACAGAAGGACGGCGTCGCCCTCTTCGGCATGCTCCGCCGCATAGGCCATGGCCTCTGTCATATTTTCGAAAAGGAAGATCTTCTCTTCCGGAAAACCGCAAGACAGGGCCGCCGCCTTAATATCCTCCTTTGTCTTGCCTTCCAGCAGGAGGGCCTTGACCCTTCCTCCGAAGGCCCGGATCCAGGGCTTGTAATCCGACCCCTTGTCGTAGCCGCCTCCGATCAGGAAGGTGGGCCACTTCATGGCTTCTATGCCCTTGATGGCCGCATCGGGGTTGGTACCCTTGGAGTCGTTGTACCAGACCACGCCTTTTTTTGTGCCCACATATTCGATGCGGTGAGGCACGGCCGTGAAGGTCATGACAGCCTTTTTGATGGTCTCGGCCGGCACGCCGGCAGCCTCGGCCATAGCCCAGGCGGCCATGATATTTTCAAAATTGTGGGTGCCGATCAGAGTGACCTCATCGGTAGAGATAAGGACCGCAGCCTCACCGTTTTCGGCTTTGACGATATTTTTTCCGTCCAGATAATAGCCGTTTTCCAGCCGTCTTGCGCTTGAGAAAAAGACCGGCCGGGCCGGACAGGTCTTGGCATAGGGGCGGAGGTAATCATCCTCATAATTAAGGACACAGACCTCGTCCTTAGTCTGATTTTTGGCAATGCTCTCCTTGACCGCCGCATAATTTTCCATGGTGTAATGACGGTTGAGATGGTCCTCGGTGATGTTGAGGATGGCCGTCACTGCCGGATGGAAGTCGACCGTGGTCTCGAGCTGGAAGGAGGAGATCTCTGCGGCAATATAGCTCTCGTCTGTCATATCGAGAGCCGCAGAGGTATAGGCCGTACCGATATTGCCGACCACAAAGACAGAATCCTTCCAGGCCCTGAGGATGTGGCCGAGAAGAGCCGTGGTGGTGGTCTTACCGTTGGTTCCGGTGATAGCCAGGACCGTGCCCTTACCGGCCCGGTAGGCCAGCTCGACCTCTCCGATCACCGGCACGCCGGCGGCCTTTAAAGCCAGAACATTGGGCAGGTCGACCGGGACGCCCGGACTTAAAACGGCCATATCCAGGTCCTCCGGATGGTCCGGAAAGACATCTGTCTTATCATCGAAAATAAAGGGCTCTGCCCCTTTTTTCTTCAGCAGCTCCAGGGCCGCCAGACCGCTCTTTCCCGCTCCGTAGACCAGGATCCTTTTACCGAGAAACTCCATGACTGTTCATCTCCCTTCGAAACGATGAGAAGCAGATATTGATCAAAGGCCCAGGAAGGCCACCAGGACCAGGAGGGCCGTCACGACCGTAAAGACCGCCACGACCTTTGTCTCCGACCAGCCGGAAAGCTCAAAATGGTGGTGGATGGGGGCCATTTTAAAGAGGCGCTTGCCGTGAGTCTTTTTGAAATAAAGGACCTGAAGGATGACCGAGAGGACCTCGACCACATAGATCAGTCCGACGATAACGATATAGATGGGCATGTGGAGCAGGTAGGCCGTGCCTGCCACAAAGCCGCCCAGGGCCAGAGAGCCCGTATCACCCATGAAGACCTTGGCCGGGTGGGCATTGAAAATAAGAAAGGCCATAAGAGCGCCCGCCAGGGCCGAGGCGATGGGATGCACCCCACCCGATATGAGGAGGGAGCTGATGGCAAAGAAGACAGCAATGACCGTTGTGACCGAGGAGGCCAGGCCGTCGACGCCATCCGTGAAATTGGTCCCGTTGACCGTCCCGATCACCACGAAGAAAAGCAGGGGATAGGCCAGGATGCCGATGTCCCACAGATAACCGCCCGTAAAGGGCACGCGGAGGGTCAGATCCACATGATAGACACAGACCAGAAGGACGCAGAAAACAGCTGTCACGACGATCTGGAGCAGGAGCTTCTGCCAGGCCAGAAGGCCGTCCGAATCCCTTTTCACGACCTTGAGGTAATCGTCGATAAAGCCGATCAGGCCGAAGGCCAGTGTCAGGAAAAGGACCGGCACGATCTGGGGACAGGAGGGAATGAAGAAAACAGCTCCCACGGTCAGGCCGGCCAGGATCATAAGGCCGCCCATGGTCGGTGTGCCGTTTTTCTCCAGATGGGCCTTGACGCCCAGTTCTCTCTCCGTCTGCCCCATCTTAAGCTTTGTCAGAATGGGAATGATGACCGGTCCCAGGACCGCTGTCACCGCAAAGGCGATAATGGCAGGCAATATTGCCGATAATTCGATCATAGCTCTCTCCTTTAAGTCAGGCCTTGTGCAAGCTTAACTCATTTTCCTCATAAAAGAAACCCCTTAAGGTCTGCCGGACCCTTCCTCTGCTATGTGATACCGGCCTCTTCATTGGTGATGCCGTCCGTCTGAGGGGTATTGCCGCCGTTGGGGTCAGCATTGTCCACGGCTCCCGTATCCTGAAGGGTGGGGACATTGGTGTCCTCGGGCGTATCATTTTCGGCCTCTGAGGCATCCACATCTGCGGACTTGTCCGGTTCAAGGAGGATGGGATTTTCCTCCACCAGCTCTTCGTCCGGATAGATACCCATGTAGGGCAGGACCTGGGTCAGGATATTTTTGGCGATCCACTGGGGATAGCGGCTGTCGGCCTGGTCTGCGGCATTGGGCTCGTCCACGATCACGTAGATCAGGACCTGGGGATCGTCGTAGGGAGCAAAGCCGATAAAGGAAACGATATATTTGCCGTTGCCTCTCGGCAGCTTCTGGGCCGTACCGGTCTTACCACCCATGGAATAGCCGTTGACCTTGGCATAAATGGCCGTGCCGCCGTCCACAGCTCCCTTCATGTAGGAGCGGAGGGTGTCCGACACATCCGTGGAAATGGTCTGCTTGAGAAGGACCGGATCATTGTTTTTGATGGTCGAGCCGTCGGAGGCCAGAACGCTTCTGACCACCTGGGGCTGGTAGTAATAGCCGCCGTTGATGACCGAGCTGATGGCCGCAGCCTCCTGGATCATGGTGCAGGTAAAGCCCTGACCGAAGGCCGAGGTGGCTAAGTCGACCTCTCCCATGGAATCCGCCTCGTAAAGAATACCCGAGGCCTCACCGGACAGGTCTATGCCGGTTCGGGACCCGAAATTGAAAAGCCTCTGATATTCGCAGAAGGTCTCCACGCCGACCTTATCCACGATCTGCATAACGGCATCATTGCAGGAATTGCGGATGACATCGGCCAGGGTCTCCTCGCCGTGGCCGTCATTTTCCGAGCACTTGATGTAGGTCCCGGCCACTGTCTGGCCGCCGTCGCAAACATATTGATCGGTCTCCTTGATGGAACCGCTCTCAAGAGCTGCCGACACGGTGACCGGCTTGACGACCGAGCCCGGCTCATAGGTATCGCTGATACAGAAGTTGCGCCAGATGTCCTGCAGGGCCTCGACCTTTTCCTCCTCACTCATGGCCTTGATCTGCTCATCCGTATAGAAGGGGGTCAGGTCGCGGGGATCATTGAGGTCGTAGGGATCGGAGCTGGCCATAGCCAGGATGGAGCCGTCATTGGGATCCATAACGATCACGCCCACATTTTCCGCGCCCTTATCCTCATAGTAGGGACCGTCGGAATATCTCTCATTAAAGGAGGCGATCTCATCCTCCACGATCTTCTGGATATTGGCATCCAGCGTGGTCACAAGGAAACTGCCGTCCGTGGGAGCGATAATGGTCTGGGACAGCTCATCCTCGTCGCTCCAGTAGCCGTATTTGCGGCCGTCCACGCCGTTCAGGGTATTGGTGTAATAGCCCTCTATGCCCCAGTCGGCGGAGTTATCTCCGTTGGTAAAGCCCAGGACATCGCAGGCCAGAGAGCCCATGGGATAGGTCCGGACATAATCCTCCTCAAACCAGATGCCCTTGATGCAGTTTCTCTCCTCCAGCTCCTTCTTGGAAAGGCTGTCGGGGTCAGAGGGAGATTTGTACTCTTCAAAGGCCGTCTTGGCCTCCACCGTTACATCCCGGAGGATGACCTGATACTGGGAATCGCAGGTCTCCTCATCGGTCAGCTTTTCCCGGATGGTCTTTTCCTTAATGTCGAAATTTTCAGTCAGGGCCTTGATGGTGGGTTCGATATAGCTCTCGTCTGAATTGACCACGCGGCAGTCCAGGATGACATTGTAGCGCTTTTCGCTGGTGGCCAGGGTCAGGCCGTTGGCATCGTAGATATCTCCCCTCTTAAAGGGCAATGTCACGCTGGAATATTCGCTCTGGGACTGGGAGAGGACCTGGCGGGCATACTGACTGCCGTTCTGGGCATTGATACTGCTGATCCTGACGGCCAGAAGGATGATAAAAATAATAACGGCAATAAAAAGAACAGTCAGCTTCTTCTTCATCCGGCTGCTCATTCTTCTCGCCGGACGACGGCCGCTGACTCGTTCTCTTGTCTTATCCTGACGTCTTCTCATATCTGCCATAGTCAGCCTCCGGACGGGACGTCCTGGTACTGCCTGACATAGCCCGTGTCATCCACATGATAGGTGATGACCTGGTCCTCCGTGGGATAGGTCATCCCGAATTTGCCCATGGCGACTTCCCGGATATGGTCCAGATCGACGCTGTTGGTGATATTTTCGTAGAGGGCATCGTTTTCATTTGTCAGAGTGGTCAGCTGGGACTCCAGAACGGCATTTTCCTCCAGCTGGGAGGTGATGGTGGATTTCAGTCTGACATAAAAGACGCACATGATGACGGTCATGACCGCCATAAAGGTCAGGAAGGCCACATAGCCCATGTTGACAGCAGAGGCTCTCTGACGGTTTCGCGAGGTCTGGCGGGAGACCGTTTTCTCCTCTTCTCTTTCCTCATGGCGCGGCAAAACCACCGGCTGGCGGACGGCTGTTCCCTCCACCATCGGTGACCTCCCGTAGCGTCTTCTGTTGTCTCTGTATCTGTCAGCCATTCTCTCCGGCGATCACTCTCTCAAAAATACGCAGTCTGGCGCTTTTGGCCCGGCTGTTTTCCCTCATTTCCTCTTCCGAAGGGACGACTCCCTTCCGCAGAATGACCCTTCCCTTTGGCTTTTTGCCGCAGACACACACCGGAAATGAGGGAGGACATGTGCACGGGTTTTCGTTCCTGCGGAAGGTCTCCTTGACGATTCGATCCTCCAGTGAATGGAAGGTGATCACCGCCAGCCGTCCGCCGTCATCTAACATATCGATCATCTGATCCAGGCTGTTTTCCAGCGTGGTCAGTTCACCGTTCAGCTCGATCCGGATCGCCTGGAAGGTCCGTTTGGCGGGATGTCCTCCTGTCTTCTGGACCTTCAGAGGTATGGAGGAACGGATGATCTCCACCAACTCCCCAGTGGTAGAGATGGGCTTGCCGCTCCTCGCTTTCACAATGTTGTCTGCGATCCGGTTCGCAAAGCGGTCCTCGCCGTACTCCCTTATCACGCGGGCGAGTTCCTCCTTGGAATAGCCGTTGACGATGTCCGCGGCAGTCCCCTTCTCGGTCCGGTCCATCCTCATGTCGAGCGGGGCATCCTGCATATAGGAAAAGCCCCTGTCGGCATCATCCAGCTGATGTGAGGATACGCCCAGGTCGAGTACTATGCCGCTGACCTTTTCTATGCCTCTGTTTCGAAGGACCTCTGCCATATCCCCGTAGTTGGCGTGGACGATGGCCACCTGTTCTTCGTAGGCTTCGAGGCGTTTCGTCGCTGCCTCGATGGCCTCCTCATCTCGGTCAATGCCGATGAGACGGCCCTTGGCGGTCAAATGTTTGAGTATCTCCAGTGAGTGTCCGCCTCCGCCGAGTGTCCCGTCGACGTAGATGCCGTCGGGGTCGGTGATGAGGTTTTCCACAGTTTCCTGAAGCAGGACTGACCGGTGAGCGAATTCCATATCGTTTTTCCTTTCAGACCGGGCCTTATGTCAGATCCTGACATTCAGGCTGCTGATCTCTTCCGCGATGGTGTCTTCGTCACCAAAATCACTGACTTCCTGCCAGCGCTCCGGGTTCCACAGCTCAAAGCTGTTGAGATTGCCGCTGATCACCACGTCCTTGACAAGCCCCGCTCTCTCACGCAGTTCCTGAGAGATCAGGATTCTCCCCTGCTTGTCCAGTTCGCACTGTTCGGCATTCGTCGCCACGAAACGTCTGTACTTTCTCACCTTCGGATCACTGCCGGGCAGTTCCAGCCACGAACGGGTGTATTCCTCCCACGCTGCCATGGTATAGACGACCAGATTGGCATCAAAGCCGCATGTCACGACCACCGGCTGTTCGCCGATGTCATCGCGATATTTGGCCGGGATGATCAATCTCCCCTTGGCGTCTAAAGCATGTTCGTAGGTATGCAGAAACACTGTTTTTCTCCCATTTCGTGACATTTTGTCCCATTTCCCGCCACTTAATCATGATTTTATACCACTCCTATAGAAAATGCAAGGACTTATTCCCGGCTCTGTAAGAAAAAAGGACTCCTGCCTAAGCAGGAGTCCTGAAATGTCATGATCTTTCTTATTCTTTTGTCTCTTCCGCTGCCTCTTCCGCTGTTTCAGCCGTCTGGGTCTCAGCTGCCATTTCCTCAGCCTCCGGGCTATCTGCCGGAGACTCTTCCGGAGCAGGCGCTTCCTCAGCTTCTTCTGCCCGGTCTCTTACCGTATCGGCTGCCGCAGGCGTTTCGGCCGGAGCCGGTGTTTCATTTCCATCCGTGGCTGCCACCGTGGCCGCTGCCTTAGCCGCCTTCTTTTTCTCCCAGTCATAATGAGGCAGGCGGAGCTTTCCGGCATATTCCAGCCTTCCCAGAATGATGCCGATGATGCCGCCGGCCACCGCCACAAAGGAGACGACCATGGAAACCGGAATACCGGTATCGCCGATGATGAGCTGGTCGGTCCGGAGGGATTCGATCCAGAAGCGGCCGATGCAGTAGCCGACCAGATAGCGGCAGAACATCTCACCCTTGAAGACGGTATGATTGCG
>R23__coassemble_1106_pt1 | contig 14024 bp, 15 predicted proteins | sample R23__metabat2_high_PE_005 | metagenome-assembled genome bin R23 | reverse complement strand
TGTTTGCTGATCTCGGCTCGTCTTTCCTTGAGCTCCTTCTCAACCTCATTTCTGGCCTGCAGGGACTGTTCCTGGATCTCGATCATGGATTCGCGTTTACTTGTTTCTGCCTGTTTGATGGCATCATCAATGATACTTCTCGCCTTTTCCTCTGCGGTACCGATCTTGGCGGCATCCTGTTTGGATTTTTTGGCAATGGCCATTTTCCAGACAAGGGGAAGGGCGATAAGCAAAGCGACTACTGCAACAATTAAAATAATGTCTAAAACTGTCACAGAAGTACCTCCATATATTTAGTTTTCATTGTACGAATAGACAACAGACTCATCATATCTGTTTTTGACACTGATGTCAAGGCGGCTTAAGGGCAGATCTCCCCACTTATCCCTCTTCCAGGTCATACTTTTCCTCGAGCTTCAGTTCATTGAGGACCGTCAGGATCTCCCCCATGCGAAAGCCCTTCCGGAGCATAGAGGCGGCCAGCTTTTGCCGGTTTTCTTCCGGATCGCCCTTCATATGAGCCATCTTCTTCCGAAGAAGCTCGCGGATCAGAGGCTTCTGGTCCTGCTCGCCGGCCTCCTCAAAGGCCTGGGAAATGACACTTTTGTCTATTCCCTTTTTGATCAGGTCAAATTCCAGTCTTTTGTCGCTCCGGCTCTGCCGGTAAAAATTGATATAATGGAGGGCATATTTTTTATCATCCAGATAGCCGAAGCTTTCCACATAGGCGATGGCATCCCGGACCTCTTCCTCCTCAAAGCCGGCCTTTTGCAGCTTCTCAGTCAGCTCATGGACAGACCGGTCCCGGTCTGTCAGAAGATCCAGAGCTTTTTTTCTTGCTTTTTTGGTTTGCTCGTCCATAATTTTCCTTTTCACGAAAGAACCCGCACAGATGATCAGGGAACCACCTGTGCGGGGAACTGTCATGCCGAAAGGGCTTTATTCTTCTTCGGAAGCCTTCTCTTCTGTCTCTGCGGCTGTCACCACATCCGCCGGCAGATCGTGAGCCTGTCTCACCTGAGCCTCCACGCGGGCCATGATCTCGGGATTCTGTTCCAGATAGAGCTTGGCATTTTCACGGCCCTGTCCGATCTTTTCATTATCCAGGGAGAACCAGGCGCCGCTCTTGACGATGACATTGCAGTCAACGGCCAGATCCAGGATATCGCCGGAGCGGGAGATACCCTTACCGAACATGATATCGAACTGAGCCTCGCGGAAGGGCGGAGCCACCTTGTTCTTGACGATCTTGATACGTGTCCGGTTGCCGATGACTTCGCCGGAGGCCTTAAGGGTCTCTGTTCTTCTCACATCCATACGGACGGAGGAATAGAACTTAAGGGCGCGGCCGCCTGTGGTGGTCTCAGGATTGCCGAACATGATACCGATCTTTTCACGCAGCTGGTTGATAAAGATGACGATGCACTTGGTCTTGCTGACCGCAGCGGTCAGCTTTCTCAGGGCCTGGCTCATAAGTCTGGCCTGAAGGCCCACATGGGAATCCCCCATCTCACCGTCGATCTCAGCCTGGGGTGTCAGGGCTGCCACGGAGTCGACCACGATGATGTCCACGGCGCCGGACCGGACCATGGTCTCTGTGATCTCCAGAGCCTGTTCACCGGAATCGGGCTGGGAAATGTAAAGATTATCGATATCCACGCCGATATTTTTGGCATAGACCGGATCCAGGGCATGCTCGGCATCCACAAAGCCGGCGATACCGCCCCTCTTCTGGACCTCTGCCACCATATGAAGGGCAACGGTCGTTTTACCGGAGGACTCGGGTCCGTAGACCTCTACGATCCTGCCCTTGGGGATACCGCCGATCCCCAGAGCCAGGTCCAGGGAAAGAGATCCGGTCGGAACGGATTCCACATTCATGGCGGCCTGCTTTTCACCGAGCTTCATAACGGCGCCCTTGCCGAATTCCTTTTCCAGATGGCCAATGGCTGCGGCCAGGGCTTCCTGCTTTTCTTCTTTCAGCTTTGCTGCATTCTTATCTTCTTTCACGTCTTATCTCCTTTTGCATCGCGAACATCTGTTCGCCTCTGAAATTTAGTCTACAACAGATAAGGGCGATTGTCAATCGCCCTTTTTCATTTTTCCTGTGAAATTAACAGCTTACGGGAAATAAGTTGTGACAAAGCCTGACCGGATCAGCCGATGAGCCAGTCGTAAAGCTCCTGATACTGAAGAGCGGAGGCCCTCCAGGAGAAGTCGGCCTTCATGCCGCGCTCGACGATCTTGTTCCATTCCCGCTTCTTGTCATAGAAGATCTTTTCGGCGTAACGGACCGTGTTCATCATCTCATGGGCATTGTAATTGGTGAAGGAGAAGCCGGTGCCGGTGCCTTCATACTCATTGTAGGGCTCGACCGTATCCTTAAGACCGCCTGTCTCGCGGACGATGGGGACGGAGCCGTAACGGAGAGACATGAGCTGGGACAGGCCGCAGGGCTCAAACTGTGACGGCATCAGGAAGGCGTCGGAGGCCGCATAGATCTTCTGGGCCAGAGCCTCATTGTAATAGATGTTGGCAGAGACCTTGTTGGGATATTTGGAGGCAAAGTAATGGAACATTTCCTCATAGCGTCCGTCACCGGTGCCCAGGATCACGAACTGGACAGCATCCTGACAGAGCTCTTCCATCACATAGGCGATCAGATCGAAGCCCTTCTGGTCTGTCAGGCGGGACACGATACCGATCATCATGGCCTTGGGATCCTGATCCAGACCCAGTTCCTTCTGAAGAGCGGTCTTATTCTTGACCTTCTGACGGCGGAAATTGCCGACATTGAAGTGATAATCGATGCGGGGATCAGTCTCGGGATCCAGGACCTCGGTGTCGATACCGTTCACGATACCGCGGAGGTCATTGGCCCTGGCCCGCATAAGGCCGTCCAGACCTTCGCCGTAATAGGGCATTTTGATCTCCTCGGCGTAGGTGCGGGACACGGTCGTGATGGCATTGGCATAGACCAGACCGCCCTTTAAGTAGTTGCCGGCCTTCTTGAATTCCAGCTTGTCCGGTGTGAAATAGTAATCGGACAGACCCGTGATGTTCTTGATGGTCTCGACATCCCAGACCCCCTGGAATTTGAGATTGTGGATGGTCATGACGGACTTGATGACCCAGTAGAACTCATTGGCCTGGAAGAAGCTGTTGAGGTAGACAGGCACAAGGCCGGTCTGCCAGTCATGGCAATGGATGAGCTGGGGACGGAAGTCTATGGTCGGCAGGATGGACAGGGCCGCCTTTGAGAAGAAGGCAAAGCGGGGCAGGTCATCCGGCATGCCGGCGTAGGGCTTGTCGACCGAGAAATAATCCTGGTTGTCGATGAAATAGAAGGTGATGCCGTCATAGACGCATTCGAAAATGCCGACATAACAGGATCTCCAGTTGAAATCCATATAGAAAGAGGTCTTATAGGTCAGCATGTCCTTCCATTTCTGAGCCATGCAGGAATAGTAAGGCAGGATGACCCGGCAGTCGAAATATTCCTTATCCAGATTTTTGGGCAGGGAGCCGACGACGTCAGCCAGACCGCCTGTCTTGATAAAGGGTGTCGATTCAGATGCCACAAAAAGTATGTTTTTCATGATACTCTCCTTCCGGGAATGATGCCCCGCAGACCGATCTGCGGATAAGCTTTGTTCTCTTTATCATACAATAAACTCAAGTCTTATGACATCCTTTTTTTCATTTCGGATGCCTTATTTTTCATTTCGCGGGCCGCCTGGAGGGTGGTCTCCGTGATCTCCGCCCCGCCGATCAGCCGGGCCAGCTCCTTCACGGAAGCCTCCTCCGACAGCTCGGTGATCCGGGTCACGGCCTGGTCATCGGAAATATCCTTGACGATCTCGAAATGATGGTCCGCCATGGCTGCGATCTGGGGCAGGTGGGTGATGCAGATGGTCTGGTGGCAGGCGCCGACCAGGGACAGCTTCTCCGCCACACACTGGGCCGTGCGGCCGCTGATGCCGGTGTCGATCTCATCGAAGATAAGGGTCTCCGTGACGTCCTGCTCGGCAAACATGGTCCGGATGGCCAGCATGACACGGGAAAGCTCACCGCCCGAGGCGATCTCCCGAAGAGGCAGGATAGGCTCGCCGGGATTGGAAGCGAGCATAAATTCGATCTCATCCGCGCCGTTTTCCGTGCCCTCGGCCTTTTGGGCAAAGTCGATCCGGAAATCCGACCGGGCAAAATTCAGCTCGGCCAGCCCCTTCCGGAGCTTATCGGAGAAGCTCTCCGCCGCTGCCTTCCTGAGAGCGGTCAGCCGGGCGCAGCTCTCCTCAAAGGCCGCCTCAGCCTCCTTAAGGCGTTTCTCCTTTTCCTTCTGCTTGGCCTCATAGTCCTCAAGATAGGCCAGAGAGACCTTCTTCTTGTCCAGGGCCGCCAGGATCTGGTCTATGGTGGGACCGTACTTGGTCTTCAGATGGTTGATGGTATTGAGGCGTTCCTCCGTCTCCGCAAAAAGCTCGGGATCCTCTTCCATATCGGACAGGTAGGAGGAAAGCTCACGGTTGAAGTCATTGAGCAGGTCCTCGACCGAGGTCAGGGATTCCTTAAGCCCGGCGATCTCGGGATCATATTCCTCGACCATATTGAGAAGATGAAGGGCCTTTCCCACAGCCTCTCCGGCCGCTGAGCCCGACTCATAGCCGGTCAGGTCATGGGCCTTTGAAAGATTTTCCGTGATCCGGCGGGCATTGGAGAGCTTTTTATAAAGAGCCTCCAGATCATCATCCTCTCCGCTTTTGAGTCCTGCCTCCTCGATCTCATTGATCTCAAACTGCAGGAAGGAGACCTGGCGGAGGCGTTCCTCCTCACTCATCTCCTTTTCCTCCAGAGCCCTCCGGCATTGGGCCAGAGTGCGGCAGGCCTTGGCCGTCTCCTCTTTCTGTTGGGCAATGGCTTCGCCGCCGTATTCATCCAGCAGACGGAGCTGACCTTCCTTTTTGAGGAGCTTTTGATTCTCATGCTGGCCGTGAATATCGATGAGACAGGCCGAGACCCGGGCGGCCTCCGCAGCCGTGGAGGTCTCGCCGTTGATGCGGAAGCGGGAATGGCCGTTTTCTATCTTTCTGGAGAGGATGACCACGCCGTCCTCCGGCGGATAGCCGAGAGCGGTCAGGGCCTCTTCCGTCTCCTCATTTTCCGTCTCAAAAACAGCCTCCACAAGGACCGGTTCCTCCCGGCCCATATCCCGCGTGGCCTTGCCTCCCATAGCCAGGAGGACAGAGCCGATCAGGATGGATTTGCCCGCGCCGGTCTCACCGGTCAGGATGGTCAGTCCCTCCCGGAAGTCCACATCTATTTCCCTGATCAATGCCAGATTTCTGACATGAAGATTTCTCAGCATAGCTTAGTCCTTTGCTGCCGCCATCAAAAGCTTGGACCGGAGGGAGGCGGCGTCCTCCTCCTTTCTCATGACACACATGATGGTATCATCTCCGGCAATACAGCCCAGAAGCTCCTCCCAGTCCAGGGAATCCAGGGCTGCTGCCGCTGCCATGGCCATACCGGAAACGGTCTTGATCACGGCGATATTTTTTGAAAAATCCATGGACACGAAGGCGCTTCTGAGGACATTTCTGTAGCGGTCCGACAGTCCCGTGTCACCCATTTCCGACAGGGTATAGCGGAGATGTCCGTCCTCGTCGGCCGTTTTGACCAGCTGGAGCTGGCGGATATCCCTGGAGACCGTGGCCTGGGTGACCTGAAAACCGGTCTCTCTCAGGCGGTCGGCCAGGTCCTCCTGGGTTTCGATCTTTTCCCGGCGGATCAGCTCCAGGATCTGCTGATGTCTTGCATTTTTCATGGTTTTCCTGCCTTTTAACTGTTGCTGAGCTTGCTCCTCAAGGCCTCCAGGAAGCTGACCTGGCGGATCTTGATGATATTGGTGGCAAGAGCGGATTTTCTGACCAGGACCGTATCGCCTGTCCCGATCGGAAAGCCTGCGCCGCCGTCATAATAGACCTTGGCCTCGCCGGGCTTGCCCGACCTCTCCTCCAGCTCGACCAGGATCCGGTCGGTCTTGGAGAAGATAATGCTTCTTGTGTTGATGGTATGGGGCGCCAGGGCCGTCATCATGATCATGCCCGCCGTCGGGGAAATGATGGGGCCGCCGGCCGACAGGGAATAGCCCGTGGAGCCGGTGGGTGTGGCCAGTATGATGCCGTCCGCGCTGTATTCATTAAGGAACTCGCCATTGACATAATTCTTGAAACGGATGACATGGGGCGGACCTTCATGGGTGATCACGATATCATTGAGGGCCACGTCATTGAAGAGCTTTTTGCCCTGACGGTAGACCGTACCGTCCAGCATCATCCGTCTTTCGATGGTGAATTCATCGTCCAGAAGACTCTCCACGGCGGCCTCGATATTGTCCCGGTTGACCGCGGCCAGGTAGCCCAGTGTCCCCAGGTTGATGCCAAGCAGGGGGATCTGGTCAGCCACCGCCTTTTTGGCCGCGCGGAGCAGGGTGCCGTCCCCGCCCAGGACCAGGATGGCCTCAGCGGACGCATCGATGGCTTCTCCCTCCAGGGAGACGGAGGCCCTTCCTCCGCGGCTTTCGATCTGACGGACGATGGCTTCCGCCACCCTGCCGTCAATGTCCTTATCCTGATTTCTGACAAGACAGAATTTTTTCATTTGTCCAGCTCCTTATGGGCCTCTTCTACCACCTGCCTTATGGTCTCCTCATCGATGACCGGGGCAGACGGATCTTCTGTTTTCCGAAAATAAGCCAGATATTCGATATTGCCCTCCGGTCCCTTGACCGGGGAATAGTCCAGGCCTGAGATAAAAAGCCCGGAGAGCCTGGCTTTTTCAAGGACTGAGGAGATGACCTCCCGGTGGACAGCCTTGTCCCTGACCACGCCCTTGTGCCCCACCTTGTCCCTGCCGGCCTCAAACTGAGGCTTGATCAGGGAGATGAGGACTCCGTCCTCCGAAAGCAGAGGCACAGCGGCCGGGAAGACCAGTCCCAGGGAGATAAAGGAGACATCTACGCTGGCCAGTCCGGCCTTTTCGGGAATATCCTCCTCTGTCACATAGCGGATATTGGTCTTTTCCATGGAAATGACCCGGGGATCCGACCGGAGCTTCCAGGCCAGTTGGCCGTAGCCGACATCGATGGCATAGACTTTGACGGCTCCGTTCTGCAGCATGCAGTCCGTAAAGCCGCCGGTCGAGGCTCCGATGTCCAGGCAGACCTTGCCCTCCGGCGAGACCGGAAAGACCTTCATGGCCTTTTCCAGCTTGAGACCGCCCCGGCTCACATAGGCCAGGGTCTTGCCCCGGATCTCGATGGCGGCATTTTCCGGAAAGGTGCTTCCCGCCTTGTCCTCCTTGACACCGTTCACATAGACGATGCCCTCCATGATCAGGGCCTTGGCTCTCTCTCTGGAAGGTGTCAGTCCTCTCTCGTGGATCAGAACGTCCAAACGCTTCTTCATGTGAAATCCTCTAATGTGCCGTCGGCGCTGATGACCTGCATCTTCTTTTCGACCTGGTCGATACGGCCGTTGAGCTCTTTGAGGAGCTTCATGCCCTCCTCGTAGATCTTGAAGGATTCCTCCAGGGGCACCTCTTCGCTCTCCAGACGGCGGACCATGCCGTCAAGAATATCAAAATTTTCTTCTATGGTCTTTTCGTAAGTCTTCTCTTCGGAAATATCACTCATTGGCTCTTGTCTCCTTCACTTCCGCCCGGATCTGTCCGTCGGTCACATGTATGGTCAGCAGGTCTCCATCCCGGACCTGGGAAATGCTCCTTGCCGCCCGGCCCGATGGGGTCTCCACATAGGCATAGCCGGCCTTGAGACGGTCCAGGGGATTGAGGCCCTTCATCCTCTCAAGGAGGAGACGGAAGCGGACCTCCCGGCTTTTCAGCTTATCAAGGGCAGCCGCCTCAAGCGCCAGTCTGAGCCGCTCTTCCCGGCTTCTGGCCTCCGGCAGCTTTCTTTCCATAAGCCGGGACAGGGACGTTTCCAGCCTCTCCCTCCGGCCTTTGGCTTCCGTCAGCCTGCTTTTCAGAAAATCAGTCAGGGCATTCTCTATCTCCGCTGCCCGCCTCCTCTGTCCATGCAGACGATAGGCCGGACTCTGGTGTTCAAGCTTTAGGGCCAGCCTGCCGCTTCTCTGGCGGAGAAGGGCTATCCTTCTCTCGAGAGGGCGGCGGAGAGCCTTTTCCCTCTCTCTTATCCCATCAAGCAGACGGCGGACATCATAGACAGCCAGCTCCGCAGCTGCCGAGGGTGTGGGAGCCCGCAGGTCCGCCACAAAGTCCGCGATCGTGGTATCCGTCTCATGGCCGACAGCGGAAATGACCGGTGTCCCGCAGGCAAAGATGGCCCTGGCCACCGTCTCCTCATTGAAGGCCCAAAGGTCCTCGATGGAGCCTCCGCCCCGCCCCACGATGATGATATCCACGCCAAGGCTATCCAGTGTCTCAATGCCTTTGGCAATGGACTCGGCTGCCCCCTTGCCCTGGACCAGGGCCGGGCAGAGAATAAGCTGAACATAAGGATTCCGCCTTCGGGAAATGTTGCGGATATCCTGTATGGCGGCTCCGGTCGGAGCCGTCACGATCCCGATCCTTTTGGCATAGGGCGGGATGGGCTTTTTGTAAATGGGATCGAACATGCCCATTTCCTCGAGCTCAGCCTTGAGCTTCAGATACTTTTCGTAGAGGTCTCCCGCTCCCTCTCTGGTGATCTCCTTAGCCGTCAGGTGATAGGTCCCGCCCTTTTCATAGACCTCCACGCTGCCGCCGACCACGACCTTGTCCCCATCCTTTAAGGGGAAGGCCAGACCCTTTCTGTCACTCCGCCACATGGCGCAGGACATAGCCCCGGCCGCATCCTTCAGGGAAAAATAAATATGCCCGGATGAGTGGTACTTAAGATTGCTGACCTCTCCCCGAACATAGATAAAATGCAGGAGGCCGTCAGAGGCGACCATCCTGCTGATATATTTGTTGATCTGCGCAACGGAATAAACCGTCTTCGTCATGACTTCTCCGTCTTTCTGGCCACACTGCCCAGAATGCCGTTGACAAAGGAAGCGGAATCCTTGTCGCCATAGATCTTGGCCAGTTCCACCGCCTCATTGATGGCCACGCCCTCGGGAATGGCCTCGTCATAGACCAGCTCATAGACCCCCACACGCAGGATAGCCAGATCCACCTTGGACATACGGCTGGTCTTCCAGCCCCTGGAAGCCTCATTGAGAGTCTTATCGATCTCGGGAAGAAGCTTTTTCAGCTTATCCATGCGGCAGGACAGATAGAACTGTTCCTCCTCCGCCATGGTCTCTTCCATCTCATCCTCATCATCCGGCTCGGGATCCTTGAGATAGAGCTCGACCTTTTCGTTCTGCTCCCTCTCGTCCTCCGTAAAGGCCAGCATAAAGACCATTTTGAAAAAATGTATTCTCAGCTTTCTTCTGCTCATGGTTCTGCCCGGTTAATTTTCTTTCGTATTGACGCCGGCGACCCGGACATTGACCTCAGAGACAGCAAGACCTGTCATGCTCTCGATGGCTGTCTTGATCTTTTCCTGGATCTGTGTGCTGACATCCACCACGGAATAGCCGTACATGAGCTGGACGACCACGCTCACAGCCACGGAACCGTCTTCCACGACGATCATGACGCCTGTGCTCAGCTTCTTGCCGCTCAGCTTGGCGATGATGTCCTTTGTCACGCCGCCGGACAGGGAAGCCACACCGGGCACCTCAGTAGCGGCCAGACCGGCAATGATCCGGATCACATCCTCTGAAATGCGGACATCGCCCTGCTCTTCATTTTCACGGATCGTATACATTGTACGTTTTTCTGCCATATTTATCATCCTCCGACTGTGATGAAAGCGCTCATGCGCAGGAGCGCCGCGCTTCGTCACATTATAACAAACCCCTTTTGCCTTGACAAGGCGGCGGGCTCAATTGGATTTCTCGAAAAATCTCAGCCTTACTCGTCCCAGTCACCGAATTCCGTAAGCTTAAGGTCCTTGTTGCGGTCCTGGGTCATGCCTATGCTCCACTCATGGGACCAGAGAAGAAGGGGACGTCCCTTCATATCGCGAACCTTCTTCATATCGGAGGTTCCCTCCAGATGGTCGATATCCAGCTCGTCCGCATTGGCGATCCAGCGGATGAATTCGTAGGGCAGGCTCTCCATGGCCACCTCCACCTTGTATTCATTTTCCAGGCGGAATTTCAGGACATCCAGCTGCAGAACGCCGACCACACCCACGATGATCTCCTCCAGACCCATGCGGTATTCCTGGAAGATCTGGATAGCGCCCTCCTGGGCGATCTCGGTCACGCCCTTCATAAACTGCTTGCGCTTCATGGTATCGATCTGGCGGACACGGGCGAAATGCTCGGGCGCGAAGGTCGGGATGCCGCCGAAGCGGAAGTTCCGGCCGGGCATGCAGACCGTATCACCGATGGCATAAATACCCGGATCGAAGACGCCGATGATATCTCCCGCCCAGGCTTCGGAAACGACATGGCGGTCATCCGCCATCATCTGCTGGGGCTGGGACAGCCTTTGCTTCTTCTCGCCCTGAACGTGATAGACCTCCATATTGGCATCGAAATGGCCTGACACGATACGCATGAAGGCCACGCGGTCGCGGTGGTTCTTGTTCATATTGGCCTGGATCTTGAAGACGAAGGCCGAAAAATCATCCTTGACGGGATCGATCACGCCCTGATCGGACATTCTCTCAAGGGGCGGATTGGTCATATCCAGGAACTGCTGAAGGAAGGTCTCCACGCCGAAGTTGGTGAGGGCAGACCCGAAAAAGACCGGAGACAGCTTTCCCTTTGATACCTCTTCCAGATCAAGCTCTGCGGAGGCCCCGTCCAGAAGCTCGATCTCATCGAAGAGCTTATCTCTTTCTTCTTCGGAAATGTAAGCCTTCAGGTCCTCCGAATCGATGTCGATGGCCTCTTCCACCCCTTCCTTTGTTCCCTTCTGGGTGTCGGAGAAAAGGAGGACCTTGCGGGTGTTTCTGTCATAGACGCCCTTGAAGCCCTTACCGGAGCCGATGGGCCAGTTGACCGGACAGGTGGGGATGCCCAGCTCTGCCTCGATCTCATCCACCAGCTCAAAGGAATCCCTGGCATCCCGGTCCAGCTTGTTGATAAAGGTGAAGATGGGGATGTGGCGGCGGGCGCAGACCTTAAAGAGCTTGCGGGTCTGGGGCTCGACGCCCTTGGCGCCGTCGATGACCATGACGGCCGAATCGGCTGCCATCAAGGTCCGGTAGGTATCCTCCGAAAAGTCCTGATGGCCCGGGGTATCCAGGATGTTGATGCAGAAGCCGTCGTAATTGAACTGAAGGACCGAGCTCGTGACAGAGATACCTCTCTGCTTTTCGATCTCCATCCAGTCGGAGACGGCATGTCTGGCTGTGGCCTTGCCCTTGACGGAGCCGGCCAGATTGATGGCGCCGCCGTAGAGCAGGAATTTTTCCGTTAATGTGGTCTTACCGGCATCGGGATGGGATATGATCGCGAAGGTCCGGCGTTTGGTGATCTGTTCCGTGTAATCCATAATTCTCCTGTCAGGCAGAAAGCTCTGCCTTCAGTTTTTCTATTGCCGCATCGATCCTCTTAAGGCTCTCTTCCCTGCCCAGGATCTCCAGAAGCTGGGTGGCCCCGCCCGGAGTCATGGCCTTACCGGAAAGGGCGGTGCGGACCGGCCACATGACCTGTCCGTTCTTGTGTTCTTGGTCGGCAGCGAAGGTCAGGAGGCTGTTGTAGAGGGCATCATTGGAGAAGTCCTCACACTCAGCCAGGAAGGGTCTGACCTCCTCCAGGACCTTAAGAGACAGGGCCTCGTCCGTCTTCATCTTCTTGTGCTTATACATGGAGATGTCGTAGGGCTGGACACAGTCGATAAAGTCGATCAGGGCCGGAATATCCGGGAAGATCTCGATACGGCTCTTGACCATGCCGGCCACCTTTTTCAGGTCATAGGGACCCTTGACAGCCTCTTTGAGGATGGGCAGGGCTCTCTCATAAAAGGCTTCGTCATCCATTTTCTTGATGTATTCCCCGTTCATCCACTTGAGCTTGGGAATGTCAAAGACAGCCGGGCTCTTGCCGATGCGGGTGTAATCGAACTCCCTTATGAGCTCCTCCAGGGATTTGATCTCGTTGTTGTCGGCGGGACTCCAGCCCAAAAGGGCTACATAGTTGACCACCGCTTCGCAGAGGAAGCCCTGCTCGATCAGGTCCTCAAAGGAGGAATGACCGGATCTCTTGGAGAGCTTGGCGTGGTTTTCATCGGTGATGAGGGGACAGTGGACATAGGTCGGGACCTCCCAGCCGAAGGCCTGGTAGATCCGGTTGTACTTGGGGGCGGAGGACAGGTATTCATTGCCCCGGACCACATGGGTGATCCCCATCAGATGGTCATCCACGACATTGGCGAAATTATAGGTCGGGAAGCCGTCGGACTTGATCAGGATCATGTCATCCAGTTCATCATTATTGACCGTGATGTCTCCGTAGATCTCATCATGGAAGGTGGTCGTGCCGCCGTCATGCGGGACATTGAGGCGGATGACATGGGGCGTGCCGGCCTCCAGGAGTCTTTCGATCTCCTCGACAGGCAGGTGGAGACAATGCTTGTCATACATGGCATATTCCTTGTCTTCGCCCTCTGTCTTCAGGGAATCCAGTCTCTCCTTGGTGCAGAAGCAGTAATAGGCATCACCCTGGCGGATCAGCTGCTCGGCATAGAGCTGGTAAATGCCCAGGGCGCATCTTTCGCTCTGAACATAGGGGCCGACACCGCCGTCGATATCCGGTCCTTCATCATGCTCAAGTCCGGCCAGCTTCAGTGTCCGGTAGATGATCTCCAGGGCGCCTTCCATAAAGCGCTCCTGATCGGTATCCTCTATTCTCAGCATGAAGCGTCCGCCCTCGTGGCGGGCGATCAGGTAGGAATATAAAGCCGTACGAAGATTACCGACATGCATACGGCCTGTCGGACTGGGTGCAAATCTTGTTTTGATCATAATATGCCTCTTATCTTAACTCTCTTTTTTATTCGATCAGACCTCGATGCCGTGATTCTTCAGGCATTCGACGACCGCGCTGATGGTGGTCATCTGCATGAGCTCTTCATCCTCAAATTCCACACCGAATTCCTCTTCCAGGTTCATGGACATCTCATAGAGGTCCAGGGAATCGGCTCCCAGGTCCTTGAGGGGCGTATCATCCGCCACCTGATCCACGGGGCAGTTAAGGGTTTCTGCAACTGTACTGCGAATTTTTTCAAGCATTTTCATTATCCTCCATCTTATCTTGAAAAGGCCTTTACCGCCTTCTCCTATCGTATGTTAATTTTTCTTTGCCCTCAAAGCGGATGCCGCGCGAGATACCGAGGGCTATGCCCATCTCGACCAAGATCAGAAACAGCGAGGTTCCTCCGTAGCTGACAAAGGGCAGGGTCACGCCGGTGGTCGGGATCACATTGGTGACCACACAGATGTTCAGGATGACCTGAAGGGCTATGTGGACAAAGATACCGGACACCACAAGGGAGCCGAAAAGGTCCGACGCATTCTGAGCTATAAAAAGCAGGCGATAGAGCAGGTAGACAAAAAGGATCAGGAGCAGTATGCCGCCGAAGATCCCAAGCTCCTCGCAGATGATCGAAAAGATCATATCGTTCTGGGCCTCGGGCAGAGAGCCCAGCTTCTGTGTGCTGTTGCCCAGTCCCTTGCCGAAGAGACCGCCGCTGCCGATGGCATAGAGGCCCTGCATGACCTGATAGCCGCCGGAGTCGGAATATTTCTCCGGGTCCAGCCAGACCAGGACACGGGAATAGCGGAAGCTGTCGGTCAGGACTCCGTTCTTGATCAGGAGCACAAACACGACCGCAAATAATCCAATAGCGATGAATATTATCACAAAGCTCTTTATTCCCGGATGAGCGATAAAGAGGATCAGCAAGGTGATGAGGCCTATGATGATGGCCGTGCTCAGGTT
>R23__coassemble_996_pt1 | contig 15264 bp, 15 predicted proteins | sample R23__metabat2_high_PE_005 | metagenome-assembled genome bin R23 | reverse complement strand
GTCATGGGGAAGCTCTTTGATCAGCCTCTTCAGCTCCTCCGCTCTCTTGTCATATTCCGCCCTTTCCGTGATATTGGGATTGTAAAAATAATCCGTGATACGGAAATGACCGGTCAGATATTCCAGGCAATAGGAGCTGCAGGGGGCGCAGCAGCTGTGCAGAAGCAGGTGGGGCCTCTTGCCTTCCCTTTCCAGCTCCAGAAGGACCTTTTCCAGATTTTTCTGTTCATTGACTTTGTTCATGCTCAGGATATGGTATGGTCCTTTCTCCCCCTGATGGGAATGTGCAGAAGATGGAGGATCTGGCACATCCGGGTGCCGAATGGCAGCTTTTTAAGCTCTGCCTCACTGTAGCCGGAGATCATCACGAAGGCAATGATATAGGTCAGCATGCCGACCAGGACCACCAGGACCGTCCAGAGGGCATTGACGATATAGCTTGAAAAGATTCCCTTTAAGAGCAGGGCCGGGACCCAGTAAAGCGCTCCGACCACACAGCCCATGGCCCCCGCTGCCGCGAAGGGCAGGACAAAGGACCGTTTCACATCCTGACGGTAGGGAATGTATTTTTTAAGTGACAGACCATTGAAGAAGGATACCGTGATGGCGTAGAGGATCGTAGCCAGAAGCAGGGCATAGACCCCAAGTCCCATCAGGGTAAAGACAGCCAGTGACAGGGCATTGACGGCCAGGGCGATCAGGGAATTTTTGACCGGAAGGGAGGGATGTCCCATGCCCTGAAGGATACCGTTCGTGACCGTGGACAGGCAGTAAAAAATGACAGAGATCGAACCGATGGTCAAGGTCAGGGCGGCATCATCCATGTGTGAGCCCGGATAAAGGATGCGGATGATGGGATAAGACAGGACCATCATGCCGATCATGCAGGGGATGGCCAGAAACATCATAAAGCTCACGGATTCATGGATCTTATTCTCCGCCTCCTTGTATTCCTTTCTGGCGCCCAGACCGGCGATAGTCGGAATCAGGGCTGTGGAGGTAGCTGAAGCCAGGGCGATCGGAATATTGAGGATGGGCTTAAACTGGTAGCCGAAAAGGGCGTAGGCCGTGCTGACTGTATCCGCATCGACATCCTTGGCGGACATGATGCGGGTGAAAATGAGCTGGTCCACGATACCGCTTAAGTTATAAACACAGGTGGCCAGGATGACCGGCGTGACCATAAGAAGGATCATCTTGAAAATGTCCTTAAAGGACTTTTCCGGACTTCCCACATCCCGCCGGATCCGGCGGTCTATGATCTTCTTATTGTAGAAATAAATGAAGACCATGATGACCAGGCCCGCCACCACACCGGCTCCGGTACCCAGGGTACCGCCGGCTGCGCCCAGACGTCCGATGACGTTTTCATCGCCGACGACCGTGCAGGTGAAGAGCCAGGCTGCCACGACAGAGATCACCGCATTGATGATCTGCTCTCCTATCTGGGAAAGCGAGGTCGGCAGCATGGTGTTCTGAGCCTGGAAGTAACCGCGAAGGACACCCAGAAGTCCCGACAGGAAAATGGTCGGAGCCAGGACCCGGAGGGCCAGAACGGCGTCGGGCTGGGTGGACAAAAAGACAGGTGCCCCGAAATAGGCCACCAGGGCACCGGCCCCGCCGACCACGACCGCATAAAGGAAGGCGGCATGGAAAACTCTCTGGGCATTGCGGTACTGCTTAACGGCCAGAAGCTCCGACATGACCTTGGAAACAGCCATAGGGATACTGTAGGAGGCCAGAAGCAGGATGATGTTATACCATTCGTAGGCCAGGGAATAATAGCCGTCACCCACATCCCCCATGATATTGTGAAGGGGGCTCCGGTAAAGGAGGCCGATCACGCGGCAGATCAGGGTCGCGATCATGAGGAAGGAGGCCTGCTTGATGACAGAATGGGATGTATTTTTGGCGACCTTGCCGATATCGACCTTGTTCAGGGCTTTGTCTTTGGTTTGGACCGCTCTGCTTTCCTTGGCATCGGCATGTCCTTTCGTGTCAGGCATGATGACCTCCGATATTTTCTATCTGCCAGTCAATGGGCTCTAAGCCGCAGCTTTCCAGATAGGCATTGGTCCGCGAAAAGGGACGGCTCCCGAAAAATCCGTTGTAGGCGGACAGGGGACTGGGATGAGGGGATTCTATGATCAGGTGCTTGGGATTGTGGATGAAGCTCTTCTTGTTTCTGGCAGCTCCGCCCCAGAGGATAAAGACCAGGGGCCGGTCCTCTTCCGCCAGCACACGGATGGCCGCATCGGTAAAGGTCTCCCAGCCGATGCCCCGGTGTGAAAAGGCCTGATGGGCTCTGACCGTCAGAACGGTATTCAAGAGCATGACCCCCTGCCTGGCCCATTTGGTCAGATCACCGTTATCCGGGATCTCCAGACCCAGATCGTCATGAAGCTCCTTATAGATATTGACAAGGGACGGCGGTGTCTTGATCCCCGGATGCACGGAAAAGCACAGGCCGTTGGCCTGTCCGTCGCCATGGTAGGGATCCTGCCCCAGGATCAGGACCTTGACCTTCTCCAGAGGCGTGTATTCAAAGGCATTGAACACATCGCCGCTGGGCGGAAAGACAAGCTCCGTCCGGTAGGCCTCCATGACCGTCTTATAAAGCTCTCTGTAATATGGTTTGGCGAATTCCGGCTTCAAAGCCTCGCACCATTTTCCTGTTATAGCCGTACGGACACACCCCTCTCACGAAGATAGGACTTGACCTCATTGATCTCGAGTTCTTTGAAATGAAACAGGGAGGCCGCCAGAGCCGCATCCGCTCCGCCCTCGGTCAGGGCCTCATAAAAATGCTGACAGCTGCCAGCCCCGCCTGAGGCAATGACCGGGATGCCAACGGCATCGGAAATAGCCCGTGTCAGTTCGATGTCATAACCGGCCTTGGTTCCGTCACCGTCCATGGAGGTAAGAAGGATCTCACCAGCGCCGCGCTTTTCACCCTCTATAGCCCACTCCACGGCATCGATGCCGCAGTCGATCCGGCCGCCGTGCTTGTAGATATTCCAGCCGCTTCCGTCGCTCCGCCGTCTGGCATCGATAGCCAGGACCACACACTGACTGCCGAACTTCTCGGCAGCTTCCGTCATCAGGGAAGGATCGTCGATAGCAGCGGAATTGACCGATACCTTATCCGCCCCTTCTCTTAAGATCTTTTTGAAATCCTCCACGGTCCGGATACCGCCGCCGACCGTAAAGGGGATAAAGACCTGCTCGGCCACACGGCGGACCATATCGACCACCGTGTCTCTGTGGTCAGAGGAGGCCGTGATATCCAGGAAGACCAGCTCGTCCGCTCCCATGGCATCATAGGCCTTGGCGCACTCCACGGGATCTCCCGCATCGATCAGATTAATAAAATTGATGCCCTTGACCACACGTCCTTCATTGACATCCAGGCAGGGAATGATCCTCTTGGTCAGCATAGGTCCTCCTTCCCGATCTTCAGGAAATTTTCCAGGATCTTAAGGCCGACAGAGCCGGATTTTTCGGGATGGAACTGGCAGGCAAAGATATTGCCCGACTCGACTGAGGCATGGGCCGTGTTGGCATAGCGGCAGAGGGCTTTGACCGTAGACTCCTCCTCAGCCTTCACATAAAAGGAATGCACGAAATAGACATAGGCGCCGTCGTCTATGCCCTTGAAAAGCCTTCCGTCGTTAATAAGCTCCAGGGAATTCCAGCCGATCTGAGGGATCTTGAGTCCCTTATCGGCATCAAAACGCAGGCAGCGGCCTTTGAGGAGACAAAGACCTTCCACACCGGGAGTTTCTTCGCTCTCTTCATAGAGAAGCTGCAGACCGAGACAGATCCCCAGGAAGGGCGTGCCGTTTTCCGCCACCTTCCGGATCACATCGATCAGATCATATTTTTTCAGTTTTTCCATGGCATCGCCGAAGCTGCCGACACCGGGAAGTATCACATGGTCCGCAGAGAGGATCTCACTCTTATCACGTGAGACCTTTGCCTCGTAGCCGAGGCTCGAAACGGCCTTCTCCACGCTTCGGATATTTCCGGCATCATAATCAATAATCGCAATCATAGGGCGATTTTATCACAGCAATTTATAAAATGAAAGAGAAAACCCATCACCCCTGGGTGATGGGTTGAACTCTTTCGTAAGGTGCGGGGGTCAAGCCCCGTACCTGATAGGCGCGGAGCGCCAATTTTATAACGAGCAAATTGCGAAGCAATTCGCGAGTCTTGACAAAATAAAAAAGAAAACCCATCACCCCTGGGTGATGGGTTGAACTCTTTCGTCAGGTGCGGGGGTCAAGCCCCGTACCTGATAGGCGCGGAGCGCCAATTTTATAACGAGCAAATTGCAAATCCATTCGCGAGTCCTGATCGGAGCAAAGCGGACATTTCCGGGGAAAGCCCCTCCAAAGTCCGGGATCCCTTAAGCGATCTCAAGAGTGAAGAAGAAGGCCACCCCGTTGTCGAAATTGCGGACGCCGCAGGTCTGATGGTGGGCCTCCATGATGGCCTTAACGATGGAAAGACCGATGCCGGAGCCGCCGTATTCACGGGTCCTGGCCTTATCCACCTTATAAAATTTCTCCCAGACGCGTTCGAGATCAGCCTCGGGGATAGGATCGCCGGTGTTAAAGACCGTGGTCGTCACAAGGCCGTCCTTTTCCTCGACCTTCACTTCTATTCTCTTCTCATAGTCCAGATGGTTGAGGGCATTGCTCATGAAGTTGGTCACGACCTCTTCGATCTTGAATTCATCTCCCCAGGCCATGACTGTCCGGGAAGCATCAAAGACCACCTGTGCTTCCTTCTGCTCGATCATGATACCCATCTTGCCGATCACGCCCTTGATCAGGGCTGTCAGGTCGATGCGCTCCAGCTGGACCGTATCCTGGCCGAACTCCAGCTGATTTAAGGTCAGCAGGCTTCGGACCATCTTATTCATCTTGTTGGCTTCATCGATAATGACATCGCAGTAGAATTCCATGCTTTCGGGATCCTCTGCAATATTGTCCTTAAGCCCCTCCGCATAGCCCTGGATGAGGGCAATGGGGGTCTTGAGCTCGTGGGAAACATTATTGATAAATTCCTTGCGGAGATTGTCGATCTCCGTCTTTTTCTCCACATCCTTCTGGAGCTCGTTGTTGGCATTTTTGAGCTGGGAAATGGTATGCTCCAGCTTGGCTGACATGACATTGAAATGTGTCCCGAGCTCACCGATCTCGCTGTTATCGTGTCCTTCATAGTGAGCGCTGAAATCCTGCGCCGCCATGCGTTTGGAAAGGAGGGTCAGCCTGGTGATGGGCTTGGTGATCCGGGTTGAGGTAGCAAAGACTACGATCATACCTACCGCCAGAGCGATGGCTGCCACGATCCAAAGGAAGGACATGGCAATGTGGACCGCCTCCTCCATGCCCTCCATGGGGGTACGGATCAGGAACCAGTTGTAGTTGCTCAGCTGACCCCACATTTCAAGATACTGGAGGCTTAAGGTCGTATCCTCACTGATCTGGAGAATATAGCCGTCTCCTGTCTCAAGCTCCTCGATATCATCATTAAAAAAGCCTGTGTAATAGCCGAAAAGCCGGCGGGCCAGGTCCTCCGGTTCCTTTGTCGTGGCATTGATCTCCGTGAAATCCGAATCCGTGACCAGGATCTGCACATTGGACTCTTCTGTCATGGAGAGGATCTCATTGGTAAAATCCTCGTCATTATCGGAAAGGGTATTGAGCCTTTCGTATATACTGTGAAGGGTCCGGATCTTGTCCGTGCGGTAAAAATCCTTAAGCAGGAACTGAAAGCTCAGAAAAAGGAAAAGAAAGATACCGATAATAAGCCCGATCATCACAAGGAGGAGCCGGGCCCGGATCGTATGGAAAAAGACATGCTTGCCGAACTTTTTATCAGACATCGAACTTATAACCCATACCCCAGATCGTCTTGATCAAGTCACCCTTCTTACCCATCTTGCTGCGCAGCTTTTTGACATGAGTATCGATGGTCCTGGCATCGCCGAAATAATCGTAATTCCAGACGGCATTCAGGATCTTTTCACGGGACAGGGCTATGCCCTTATTTTCCATAAAATAGGTCAGAAGCTCAAACTCCTTGAAGGACAGCTCGATGGGCTGGTCGTCCACCTTGACGATGTGGGCCGTCTTGTCCAGCTGGATACCGCCGGCCTCCAGGACCTGCTTCTCTTCCGTCACGCCGGACCGGCGAAGGACAGCTGCCACACGGGCCACCAGGATCTTGGGGGAAAAGGGTTTGGAGATATACTCATCCACTCCCAGCTCAAAGCCAAGGATCTCGTCCTTTTCATCGGAACGGGCCGTCAGCATGATGATGGGAACCTTGGAATACTGACGGATCTCCCGACAGACGGCCCAGCCGTCCATCTTGGGCATCATAACGTCAAGGATGATGAGGTCGATGTCCTTATCCGAAAAGAAGATGTCCACGGCCTCCTCGCCGTTGGCCGCTTCCACAACGGCATAGTCCTGCTTGACCAGGAAATCCCGGATCAGCTTTCTCATGCGGGCTTCATCATCGACAACAAGTATTCTGCAATCATTCATAATCGTTCTCCACCTATCTTCCTCACAGGACCGGGTCAGGGGCCGGTCCTTTTTCTGTCCCACCCGGGACAGCGGATCTATGCTCTTATTATAAAGAAAACATGAGCCAAATGCAAAAAATCACACTTATTTCATAGAATGTCTGATTTACTGCCGTGTGATCCCTCTCCCATCTCCTGCCGTTTTGCATTTCTTCCGGTGAAAGCAAAATATTTTTGATGCAGCAAAAGTTTTTGATGTCAAATCTGTCCTTATATCTTATAATTCTTTGCAGGAGGAGCCTGCCATGGAAAAAACAGATATCCGTTATCAGACCTATGTCACCATTTTGAAGGAGGAGCTGGTCCCGGCTCTGGGCTGCACCGAGCCCATTTCCCTGGCCTACGCCTCTGCCAAAGCCAGAGAGCTTCTGGGAAACCGGCCGGAAAGGGTCAGCCTCCAGATCTCGGGCTCCATCATCAAAAATGTCAAAAGCGTGATCGTGCCCAACACCCATCATCTGAAAGGGCCGGAGGCCGCCTGCGCTGCCGGTATCGTGGCCGGCCGGTCTGACCGGGAGCTGGAGGTCATCGCCGAGGTGGACGAAAGGGCCAAGCAGGCTATTGAGGACTATCTGGATTCCGTGACTATAGAAACCATGGCTCTCGAAAGCGGCCATGTCTTCGACCTGATCGTAACAGAATACGCCGGCCGGGATTCCGCCCGGGTCAGGATCACCGACCAGCACACCAATATCGTTCTCATGGAAAAAAACGGTCAGGTCCTTTTTGAAAAGCCTCTGGACCGAGAGCCTTCAGACAGCGCCGGTCAGGCCGACCGCTCTCTTCTCAACATGGCCGATATCTGGGACTTTGTCACGACCTTTGATCTTTCAGACCTGAGCGATCTTCTGGACCGCCAGATCCGCTTTAACATGACCATAGCCGAGGAAGGCCTGCTTGGCGATTACGGCGCCAATATCGGCTCTGTCCTCCTCCGTACCTACGGAAATGATGTGGCCAACCGGGCCAAGGCCTATGCGGCTGCCGGCTCCGATGCCCGCATGAACGGCTGTGAGCTGCCTGTTATCATCAATTCCGGCTCAGGCAATCAGGGCATCACCTGCTCTGTCCCCGTTATTGAATATGCCAAGGAGCTCCACGTGGGAAAGGATCACCTTTACCGCGCCCTGGCCCTTTCCAATCTGGTGGCCATTCATGAAAAGACCGGTATCGGCACTCTCTCGGCTTACTGCGGAGCCGTCTGCGCGGGTGCGGGAGCCGGAGCCGGTATTGCCTATCTGCAGAATGCCGGCTATGAAGCTGTGATCCATACAGTGGTCAATGCCCTAGCCATAGTCTCGGGCATCGTCTGTGACGGCGCCAAGGCTTCCTGCGCCGCCAAGATCGCCTTTTCCGTGGATGCCGGCCTCATGGGCCTTGCCATGTACCAAAACGGCCAGGAATTCAAGGGCGGAGACGGCATTGTCATGAAGGACATCGAAGAGACCATCCGCGGGATCGGCCGCCTGGGCAAGGACGGCATGAAGGAGACCAACCGCGAGATCATAAGCCTTATGCTGGAGGGAAAGGTCTGACCGGTTCTTACCCGGCAGAGGATCCGCTTTCCACAGCCCAAACAAAAAATACAACAAAAGGCCCGCTGCCGTCTGAGATCCGGCCGCGGGCTCTTATTTTCAGATGTATTTTTTGATTTTTGCGGAAAGCTCTGCCAGCTCCTCCCGGCTCAGGTCGGGCAGGTTTTCGGCCTTGTCGACCAGGAGGGATAAGGATTCTCTGAGACGGCTCTCCAGGATCCGGTTGTGGTAGGCCACAATGATGGAGGTGATGATGGCTGTCAGGACGATGGCGTAAAGCGACAGGATGATCACGCATATCCGGCCGATCAGGGTGGTCGTGACCACATCGCCGAAGCCTATGGTCGTGGCCGAAGCAAAGCAGAGCCAGAGACTGTCGCCATAGGTCTCTATTCCCGGCTCCCTGAGCCAGAGGATGGCGGCCAGAGCAAAGAAGAGAACGATAAATATGACCAGGAACTTATAGGTCCCGGTGCTTTTTATGACATCTATCAGGATGCGGCCGCGATTGACCTTTTTTCTGACATTCTCGGCATCCTCCTGAAGCTGTTCTCTTGTGATCTGCCTCTTCTCCTTAAGCAGTTCTCTTTCATTTTCCGTCATGGCTGGATCGGCCTTTCTTTTTTCATTGACAGGTGAAATGCTCTCACGCCTTTGACGCGGCCATCATCCTGTCAAGGACGGACATATTGAGCAGGGTCTCTTTCTTTGAGACCAGGGGCTTTTCTCCCTCGAGGAGGCATCTGCCGAACTGTTCGATCTCCATCATATAATTGTCCGGACACTGGACCGTATACTCGGTCTTCTCCTCGTCGAGGATCTCCACGTTATCCGTCCGGCCCTTGACCGTTACGGTAAATTTCTGAATATCACGGCAATTGAAATTGCAGGGGACCTCGATGCGGCCCTTTGTGCCCACCACGCAGTAATAGCCGCGGGCATAGGAATTTAAGGAAGAATAGCTGACGGCCTGGGTGCCGTCATCATAGAAAAGAATGGCGGTATTGCTGACATCGACGCCGTATTTGGGATCGACCTCGGCCATGGCCTTGATGCTGACGGGCTCTTTTCCGCCCAGAAGATAGCTGATGGTGGTGACATTGTAGCAGGCCATATCATAGAAGGAGCCGCCACCCAGCTGATCATTCATACGGATATTAGTCATATCGGTCAGGACGTCCGTCAGGTGGGACTCGATATATTTGACCTGTCCGATGGTGCCATCCTCTATGATGCCCTTCACCTTCTGAACAAGAGGCGCATGACGGAAGGCAAAGGCTTCCATAAGAAGGACCTGATTTTCCTCGCAGACCCGGAACATTTCTTCGGCTTCCTCCGTGGTCAGGGCGATGGGCTTTTCGCAGAGGATATGCTTACCGGCCTTGGCCGCCTTGATGACCCATTCCTTATGCATGGAGTTAGGCAGGGGGATATAGACCGCCTGAACCGCCTCATCTGCCAGAAGCTCCTCATAGGAGGCATAGGCTTTTTCCGCCCCGAACATTTCCCGGAAGGACTCCGCCTTCTCCATACCGCGGCTGGCCACCGCATAAAGTCTGGCATTGTCCGCCTTTAAAAGGCCGGGAATGGTCCGCACACGGGCGATGGCGGCACAGCCTAAAATACCCCAGTTGATCGTCTGCTTCATAAGAGTCTCCTGTTCCTGATCTGATGATGTTTTATCTGTCTTGAAAGAAAAACTGCGGCCGATGGGACTTGAACCCACATGCCTTGCGGCACAGGAACCTAAATCCTGCACGTCTGCCAATTCCGTCACAGCCGCATGACCTGTATTTTACACGAAAGGCTGCGGAAAAACAATCATTGTCCAAAGTCCTCCTTTCGTTTATACTGAAATATATCCATAATTTTAAGGAGGAACTTTCATGCTTGAATACAGATATGATACCCAGCTGCTCATCGAGGGCACCGATCTTGATGAAGATGAGATCAATGATTACATCACCGAACATTTCAAGGGCGACTGCCTGCTGGCTGTGGGCGATGAAGACCTGATCAAGATCCATTTCCATACCAATGAGCCCTGGCTTCTGCTGGAATACTGCTCCACCCTCGGTGAGATCTATGACATCGTGGTCGAGGATATGGACCGTCAGTCCAGGGGCCTCAAGGGCTAAAGGAAAGGGCCTATGAAAGCATTTGAATATTATGCTCCCACGGATGTCTTTTTCGGGGAAGGCACAGAGGCAAAAGCCGGTGAGCTGGTCAAAAGGTACGGCGGAAGCCGGGTGGCCATCGTCTATGGCGGCGGCTCTGTGGTCAGAAGCGGACTTCTGAAAACTGTCGAGGCTTCTCTGGAGGAAGAGGGTCTGACCTTTCTTGAGATCGGCGGAGCCCGGCCCAATCCGACTCTGGCCTTTGCCCTGGAAGCCATTGACAAGGCCAAAGCCTTTGAGGCGGATTTTGTCCTGGCTGTCGGCGGCGGTTCCGCCATCGATACGGCCAAGGGCCTGGCCCATGGTCTGGCCAATCCCGAGGCTGACCTCTGGGACATCTGGACAGGGGCTTACAAGCTGACACGAACCACCCCCTTCGGCGTGGTCGTGACCATGCCGGCTGCCGGCTCGGAAATGTCCGATTCGGCCGTTCTGACCAATGAAGCCATTTCTGTCAAGGCCGGTCTCTCCACCAACTTCAACCGCTGTCTCTTCGCCATTCTGGATCCGGCTCTTTGCGCCACCCTGCCCGATTATCAGATGGCTGCCGGCATCACCGATATCATGATGCACACCATGGAGCGTTATTTCATTCCCGACAGCCATGCCCTTCTGACCGATGAGATCGCCGAAGGCCTTCTCCGCACGGTCATTTCCCAGGGGCGTCTGGTCATGGCGGACAGGTCCGACAAGGAGGCCATGGGCGAGGTCATGTGGTGCGCCGCCCTCTCCCACAACGATCTGACCCACATGGGCCGCGTCAAGGATTTCTCTGTCCACAAGTTCGGTCATGTCTTAAGCGTGTTCTACGGGGCAGCGCACGGGGCCAGCCTCGCTGCTGTCTGGAAGTCCTGGGCCCTTTATCTTTACGAGGATTGCCTTCCCCGCTTTGCCCGCTTTGCCAGAAAGGTCTGGGGCGTGACTCTTGAAAATGATGCCGAGGCTGCTCTCAAGGGTATCGAGCTCACCAACGCTTTCTTTAAGGAGATCGGCATGCCCACCAGTCTTTCCGAGCTTGGGGCTCATCCCTCCGATGAGGAGATCCGCCGCCTGGCTCTTGCCGTGACAAAAAATGATACCCTCCGCCTCTCCAAAATACGGCCCATCGGAGCCAAAGAAGCGGAAGATATCCTGGTCATGGCCAGATAGGTTCCGAGTAAAGAATCAGACGCAGGCTGTCCGGCCTGCGTCTTTTATTGGCTTTATTTAGTGTTATGTAAACCATCTGATCCTTACTGCAGCTTCTTCATCAGCTTTTCCATCTCTTCGTTTTCCCCGATCAGGATAACGGTGGCATCGGCCTGAAGAGGGGCGGTGGGATCGATACGGGTATTGATCTCTTCACCGACCCGCATCCCCACGATATTGATGCCATGCTCGGACCTCAGATTCATCTCGACGAGCTTCCTGCCGACCCAGCTTTTGGGCTTGCCGGTCTCGATCAGGGAAAAGTGCTCCGTGATGGGGAAAAGGCCCGTGCAGCCCTCGAAGATCATCTGCTTGGCCACGATCTCACCGGTAAAAAGCTCCGGATAGACGACCATATCCGCGCCGACTCTCTTGAGGATGCGGCCGTGGGTCTGGCCGTTGGCCTTGCAGATGATATGTTTTGCCCCGGCCTCCTTGAGCATATCGGTGATGACGATGGAGGCCTCCAGGTTGGAGGCAATGCCGACCACGATCTCATCGAAATTTTCTATACCCAGGCCCTCCAGGGTCTCGGCATCCGTCACATCGGCCCTCATGGCATAGGTCACAAAATGCTCGACCATCTCGACCTTTTCCTGGTCGATATCGATGGCGCACACATCCTGCCCGGCCTTGGCCAGAGAAGCGGCCACGCTCCTGCCGAAGCGCCCGAGTCCGATAACTGCCACTGATTTTTTCATAAGCTCATCTCCTATCCGATCAATATTCTCTTTTCGGGAAGGTCCGTCTTGCCCTTAACATTTCTTCTTGACATACTCATAAAGAGGGAAATAGGCCCGAGTCGGCCGACATACATAATAACGATGATGACCCATTTGGCGGCATCCGTGAGGTTGGCCGTCCCGGCCCGGGTGAGGCCGACGGTCCCGAGAGCCGAGACCACCTCATAAAAGCCGTCCAGCAGGGAGACCCCCGACAGGGCCGTGACCAGAATGGTTCCCGTGACCAGGACCGCAAAGCCCAGTGTCAGGACAACGATGGCTGTCCTCACCTCTTCCATGCGAAGGGACCGTTTAAAGACCCGGGGCTTGTCATAGCCCTTGAGGTAAGCCGCCGTGGTCAGGACCATGATGGCGATGGTCGTGGTCTTCATGCCGCCTGCCGTGCCCATGGGTGACCCGCCGATAAACATGAGAACGCCTGACAGAAGGGCCGAAGGCGTGGTCAGGGCCTTCTGAGGCACCGCTTCAAAGCCGGCAGTCCTTGTGGTCACGGACTGGAAGAAGGCATTGAGCCATTTCTCTCCCTCCGGCATATTGCCGAGTGTCCCGGCGTTGCTTCTTTCGAAAATGTAGATCAGGACCGCGCCTCCGAAGATCAGGAGGACCGTCACCAGGATAGCCAGACGGGAATGGACCTCCATATCCGTCCAGAAGCCCTTGAGAGACCTTCTCTTCCGGCAGTTTTGAAGACCGCGGCCGATATCCATCCAGACCGTAAAGCCTATGCCGCTGCAGATGATAAGGAGCATGGTGGTGATCATGATGATACCATTGCCCGCATAGGGCGCAAGCGAGGTCTCGGAGACCACATCCATGCCGGCATTGCAGAAGGCTGACACCGCATTGAAGACAGAGGCAAAAAGCCCCTTGCCCCAGCCGAACTGGGGCACAAAGACCGTGGCATACATGACCGCCCCGACGGCTTCGGCCACCAGGGTGCAGATCACGATATTTCTGGCAAATTTGACGATACCGGAGAGCTTGTCAAGATTGTAGCAGTCGGCAATGAGCTTGCGGTTTCGAAGAGAGATCTGCCGCCTCAAAAGGACCAGAAAGCCGGCCGTCAGGGTGATGATGCCGAAGCCTCCCAGCTGAATGAGACACATGATCACGATCTGGCCGAAGAGACTCCAGTGGGTGGCGGTGGTGACGGTCACAAGTCCGGTCACGCAGACAGTGGTGGTCGAGGTAAAGCAGGCATCAAGCAGAGAGGTCCAGGTCCCGTCGGCTGAAGAGATGGGCAGCATAAGAAGAAGGGCGCCGATGAGGATAAGGCCCAGAAAGCCGGCCCCCATCACACGTTCTGCTCTTATCTCCTTCCTGATCTTCATGACTCCTCCTGTTTGATTCATTCTTTCAAAACGGACCCTGCCTTACGCCTTGCCTGATCATTTGATCCTTTGGGCCAGGCCCACGGTAACCTTCCAGACCTCATCGGCCCTTTCCGCCAGATGGCAGCCCACCCGTCCGACCATTTCCCGGACCAGGCGGTCATTTTCATCAATGGGAACGATCCCGCAGCCCATTTCCCTAAGCTCAATAATGATATCGGGATTGGCCCCGAGAAAGTCATCGACATTTTCACAGAGGTAATCTGCCAAAGCGCTTTCCGTATAAGGCACACCGGCCTCCTTCTGCCAGAGAGCAGCCCGCCGGATCCAGCTTTCAAAATGCAGGAGGCAGGTGGCCTCGCAGAGGTCGGAAAAGGCAGCATCGGAGCCCTCTCTGATGTTTCCCAGACCTTCCGGCCAGGTCTTTTTGATAAAGGCTTCCTTACCGGCATAAGCCCCGCCTGTCACAAGTATCATATCACAAAACCTTTCCGATCAGCATGACGGCAAGGGCCATGAAGAGCTCGGCCATCTGGAGGAAAAAGCCTGCCAGATCACCGGTGATGCCGCCGAAGATCCTGTAAGAAAACTGTCTGTAAAAAAGGAAGACCAGAAGTCCCGCCGCCAGAGCCCCAAGTCCCATCAGGGGCTGGATCAAAAGCATAAGGACACCTGAAGCGACCGCCTCGACCAGGAGGATCTGTCCGGCCCTTTTCCTGTCTGCCGCATTCGAAAAGGTGTAGACAAGGCCGCTCTTCTTAGCGCAGGTAAAACGACTGATGGCAAAGCCGCTCAGGGCTCTGGAAAAGATGCAGCCGGCTGCCAGGATCAGGACCTGGCGCAGGCCTTCGACCTCGCTCCAGATACCGAGAGCCGCCAAAAGATAGATCCCGCAGTAAAGAATGGCAAAGGCGCCGGCATGGGAATCCTTGAGGATCTCCAGCTTCTTTTCTCTGGGCTGGTGTGAGCTCACCGCATCCACCGTATCCATAAAGCCGTCCATGTGGATCCCGCCTGTCACAAGCAAGGGAATGAGGACAAAGACCACGGACCGGAAAAGGCTGCCGAAGGAAGCCAGGCCCGAGAGATAAGACCAGAGGATCAGAAGTCCTCCGACGGCCGCTCCCACAAGGGGAAAATAGCAGAGGCAGAAGCGCATATTTTCCTTATTCCATTCGATGTGAGGCATGGGCAGGGCCGAATACATGGAAAAGGCCACGACCAGGCTTTGCAGCTGTTTCATCATTCTCTCTCTTCTCTCTCCTTGAGTATGACCGGCAGGCCAAAGGTCACCTCGACCACACGGTCTGCCTTTTCAGCCAGACGTCTGTTTAAATTGGCCAGAAGCCTGCGGTAGGCTTCCGTCATCTCATCATAGACCTCGGCATCCTCAAAGATATTATTGGTCACAAGGACCAGGTCCTCCGCCCTGTCAAGAACATGGGCTATGCCCTCAAGAATGGCTTCCTCGGAAGAAGCACCCCTGCCATCCGGGGCAAACATCTCATTGGCCGCCAGATTGGACAGGCATTCCAGAAGGACCACCGAGCCCTCCGGGATATCCGCCTCCTCCAGGTGAGTGGGACATTCCAGGGTCTCGAAGCCCTTGCCCGCTCTCATTCTTCTGTGCTTTTCGATACGGCGCAGGCTCTCCTCATCTCCCGCGGCCATGGTAGGCACATAAAG
>R23__coassemble_958_pt1 | contig 15768 bp, 15 predicted proteins | sample R23__metabat2_high_PE_005 | metagenome-assembled genome bin R23 | reverse complement strand
TTCGAAGCTCCCGCAGGCTCGACCATTCATAGCTCCGGGCTATCGTCCTGCGCTATTCATGCTCGTTCGCTCGCTTCATCACCGTTTCCGACGGACAAGTCCGTCGAAGCGGTGACTCGCTCGCTTTATACGTCGAGGTTTGTGACGTACTTGGCGTTTTCTTCGATGAATTCGCGCCGGGGTTCGACCTTATCGCCCATGAGGGTGGTGAAGGTCAGGTCTGTCTCTGAGGCGGAATCCTCGTCCATGTTGACCCTCTTCAGAATACGCTTCTCCGGATCCATGGTCGTTTCCCAGAGCTGGTCAGCATCCATTTCACCCAGACCCTTGTAGCGCTGGACCTTGTTGTTCTGGTCACGTCCGATCTCCTGCATGATGTTTTCCAGCTCGGCATCGGAGTAGGCATACCAGACCTTGCGGTTCTTCTCCACCTTATAGAGGGGCGGCGTGGCCAGGTAGACATGACCCTGGCGGATGAGCTCCGGCATAAAGCGATAGAGGAAGGTCAGCATAAGGGTGGCAATGTGGGCGCCGTCCACATCGGCATCGGTCATGATGATGATCTTGTCATAGCGAAGCTTGGTGATATCGAAATCATCCCGGATGCCTGTGCCGAAGGCCGTGATCATGGCTTTGATCTCGGCATTGCCGTAGATGCGGTCCTCCCGGGCCTTTTCCACGTTGAGGATCTTGCCGCGGAGAGGCAGGATGGCCTGGGTCGCGCGGGACCGGGCGGTCTTGGCGGAGCCGCCGGCGGAATCACCCTCGACGATGAAGATCTCGCAGTGACTGGGATCCTTATCCGTGCAGTCGGCCAGCTTGCCCGGCAGCGACATGCCGTCGAGAGCGGATTTGCGTCGGGTCAGGTCTCTGGCCTTTCTGGCCGCTTCCCTGGCTCTCTGGGCCTGAACGGATTTCTCCACGATGGCCTTGGCCACGGTCGGATTCTGCTCCAGATAGATCTCCAGCTGGCTGCTGACGATCACATTGACCGCTGCCCTGGCCTCGGTATTGCCCAGCTTCTGCTTGGTCTGGCCCTCAAACTGGGGATCCTCGATCTTGACGGATACGATGGCGGCCATGCCCTCCCGGATATCCTCGCCGGACAGATTGGGCTCGGAATCCTTGAGGAGCTTATTCTTTCTGGCGTAATCATTGAAGGTCTTGGTCAGGGCCGCGCGGAAGCCCTCGATATGGGTCCCGCCCTCCGGCGTGATGATGTTATTGACGAAGCCGGAGACATTTTCCTGATAATTGTCATTGTGCTGCATGGCCACTTCGACCAGAACATTATCCTTCTCGCCCTCAAAATACAGGACCTCGGGATAAAGCGGGTTGGAGGACCGGTTGAGGTAGGTCACGAATTCACGGATGCCGCCCTCATAGCAGAAGCTCTTGACCCGGGGCTCCTCTTCTCTCTCATCGGTGAAGGTGATGCGAAGTCCCTTGGTCAGGAAGGCCATTTCCCGGAAACGGTTCTTCAGGGTATCATAGTCGAAGACGATGTCCTCAAAGATCTCCTTGTCAGGGAAGTAGGTCACCGAGGTGCCGTGCTTGTCCGTGTCGCACTCTCCGACCACCTTGAGCTTGTACATGGTCTTGCCGCGTTCGTATCTCTGCTGGTAGATCTTGCCCTCATGGAAGATGCGGACCTCCAGGTATTCAGACAGGGCGTTGACCACGGAAGCGCCCACGCCGTGCAGACCGCCGGAGACCTTATAGCCGCCACCGCCGAATTTTCCGCCGGCATGGAGAATGGTGAAAACGACCTCGACCGCCGGGATACCGGCCTGGTGATTGATGCCCACGGGTATGCCCCGTCCGTTATCCGTTACTGTCACGGAATTGCCGGGATGGAGCGTGACCTCGATATGGTCGCAGGCTCCGGCCAGGGCTTCATCTATGGAATTGTCTACGATCTCGTAGACCAGATGATGAAGGCCTCTGGGCCCCGTGCTGCCGATGTACATGCCCGGGCGCTTGCGGACAGCCTCCAGACCCTTGAGGATCTGGATCTGGTCGGCACCGTATTCCGTCTTAACTTCTGTACTCATGCGATTCCCCCCGATACGATATGAAACGCTTTGTTTATCTTGAAATTGCTGCGGGAAATGTCTCCAAATCCCGTGCAGGTTATCATGGTCTGTGTCTGTGATATGCCGGACAGGAGGTAATCCTGTCTGGTCTCATCCAGCTCCGACAGGACATCGTCGAGAAGGAGGATGGGATCGTCATGCCTCTTGGTCCGGATCAGGTCTATCTCTGAAAGCTTCAGAGAAAGGGCCGAGGTCCTCTGCTGACCCTGCGAACCGTAGAGACGGCAGTCCATCTGTCCCAGCATGACACCCATATCATCTCTGTGAGGTCCGGCCTGTGTGGCCTGAAAGCGGAGGTCCGTCTCCCTGCCCTTTTGGATCCTGTCCCCCAGGCCCTCTGCCGAAACAGACGGCTCATAGATAAGACGGATCTCTTCCTTTCCTCCGGTCAGAGAGGTGTGGATGCGGCGGACGGTCTCCGTCAGCTCCCTGATAAAATCTCCGCGCTTGGCTATGACCTTCTGACCGTAAAAGACCAGCTGCTCATCCCAGACATCCAGCTCATGGATCAGATCCGGCCGGAAGGCGATCTCATGCAGGAGCTTATTTCTCTGCTGCAGACATTTCTGATAGCGGGTCAGGTCTGACAGATAGATGGCATCCAGCTGGCTCAGCTCACGGTCGATAAAGCTCCGTCTCTCGGAAGGCCCTCTTTTGATCATATCCAGGTCTTCCGGTGAGAAAAATACCATGGACACCAGACCGTAAAGCTCGGAAGCCCGGGTGACCCTCTGGCCGTTGATGGCAATGCCCTTGGCCTTATTTTTCTTAAGATGCATATCGATGCGGATGTCGTTGTCCTTTTTGGACACCAGCATCCGGATATGAGCCTCGTCACAACCGACCCGGATCATGTCCTTGTCCTTGGCTCCCCGGTGGGATTTGGTGGTCCCGCAGAGGTAAAGAGCCTCCAGAATATTGGTCTTGCCCTGGGCATTATTGCCCCAGAGAAGGTTGGTCCCCTTATCCCATTCCAGGGACAGAGAGGGGATATTCCGGAAGTCGGACAGGGTCAGGGCTTCTATCCTCATGATTCCGCTTTGACCTTTATCTCATTTTCCTGAAAGGACACCGTCTCTCCGCCGTAGAGCTTTCTGCCCCGGCGGGTCTCGACCTGTCCGTCCACGCGGACCTGGCCCTCCTGGATGACGATCTTGGCTTCAGAGCCATAGCCCACCAGGCCGCAGGCCTTGAGAAGCTGACCCAGGGTGATATATTCCCCTTTTATCTTAAAATCTTTCATCTGACAAAATTCACCGGCAGGACCATATAGGTGTATGTGTTATCGGCATTTCGGATGAAGCAGGGCGCTTTGGCGCTGAGGAAATAAAGGCTGACCTCTTCATCGGAAATGGCCTTCAGGGCGTCCATCATGATCCTGGGATTGAAGCCGATCATGATATCCCTGCCTTCTTTTTCAATATCAGCCTCTTCATCCACAGAACCCATGTCGGATTCGATAGTTATCCTCATAAAAGCATCCCTGATATCCAGGATGATGGGCTTTTTGTCTCCCTCACGGAAGAAAAGAGCCGACCGGTCCAGGCTTTCCATGAAGGTCTGGCGGTTGATGCGGACCAGGGTCTCATAGTCCATGGAGATCATTCTGTCGATATCAAAATATTCTCCTTCAATGAGAGCTGACACAACAGTCGTGCCCGGAATCTCAAAGACGATGTGATTGTCCATCATATAGATGCGGACCTCTTCCTCCGCTTCACCGGACAGGATACGGCTGACCTCATTGAGGGTCTTGGCCGGAACGATAACCCGCTTGGAAGCGTAATTATCATTGAGCTCCGTTTTGCGAATGGCCACCCGGTGACCGTCCAGAGCCACGACACGGAGGTAATTTCCGCTTATCTCAAAGAGCTCACCGGTCAGGATCTTATTGTTGTCAGCCGGAGAGGCGGCAAAGATGGTCTGGGTGATGATATTTTTCAGAGTCAGCTGGGAAAGGATCACACAATCTTCCTTCTCCACAGCGGGAAGGTCTGTGAAGTCCTCGCCGTCCAGACCAGGGATGTTGAATTTTGCCTTGCCGCAGGTGATGGTCGTGACAAAGTTATCACCTGTCCGGATGATGACCTGGTCCTCAGGCAGCTTTCTGACGATATCGGAAAACATCTTGGCATCGACAGCGATCATACCCTCTTCCTCGACACTTCCCGGGACGATGGTCTCGATACCCATTTCCATGTCATTGGTGGTGAAGGTGATCTGTCCTCCGATCGTTCTCATCAGAATGCACTGCATGACGGGCATGGTGGATCTGACGGGAATGGCTCGAAGGGAAATGCCGACGGCTTTGAGCAGGTCTGATTTTTCGCAGCGGATTCGCATGGTCTTCGTGGTCCTTTCATAGATAAATAAATATTAAAGATCCGTCATCTTAATCATAGGGACTGTGAATATGTGAGTAAGTCCCAAAAAGGGCGGAAATACGGGAAATTCTCCTATGGATAAGCTGTGGGAAAGTCCTGTTATTTCCTGTGGCCGGCCTGTGGCAGAAAAAAGTCTTCACAAACCATCCACTGTGAATACGGGGGATAATGTGGATTATCGGGAGATCTTTTTCCGGATGATCTCCACATTATTCCGGGTCTCTTCCGAGCTTTTGATCTCGGCTTCCATCTTTCTGACACCGGAGATGACCGTCGTGTGATCCTTCTTATTCAGAAGGTTGGCTATGGTCTGCAGGGAATCCTCTGTCATGGTCCGGCACAGATACATGGCGATCATGCGGGGATAGACGCAGCGGCTGTCTCTTTTCTGAGAGCAGATCTCGTTGGTCGAAAGATGAAAATGGTCTGCCACGACCTCTATGATGAGCTTGGAGGTCACAGGCTGCTGTTCCTCAGGCGAGATCAAATCCTTCAGGATCTCCTCGGCCAGAGACAGGGTGATACTCCTCTTTTCCAGCACGGCCTTGGCCCGGATGCGGTTGAGGCAGCCCTCGAGCTCACGAATATTGGATTTGATATTGGTCGCGATATAGTTAAGGATCTCATCATCGATCCGGAAGCCGTCGGCCTCTTCCTTCTTATGAAGAATGGCCATACGGGTCTCATAATCCGGCGCGGCGATATCGGCCATCAGGCCCATTTCCATGCGGGAACGGATCCTTTCCTCCAGGTGCTCGATCTCCTTGGGCGGTTTATCCGAGGAAATGATGATCTGCTTTTTGCTGGCATAGAGGGTCTCGAAGGTATGGAAAAATTCTTCCTGCGTGCTCTCTTTTCCTATAATAAACTGGATATCATCGATGAGAAGGACATCAATATTCCGGTATTTTTCACGGAATTTGGTCATGACACCGTTATGAATGGAGTCGATCAGCTCATTGGTGAAATCCTCGGAGGTCACATAGAGGATCTTCTTGTCCGGTTCCTTCTCCAGAATGAAGTGGGCAATGGAGTGCATCAGATGGGTCTTGCCCAGTCCGGCCGAGGAATAGAGATAGAGGGGGCTGTAGAGCTCACCCGGGGGCTCAGCCACAGCCAGTGAAGCGGCGTTGGCAAATTTATTGCTCTGGCCCACGACGAAGGTCTCGAAGGTATACTTGGGATTGAGGTGGGCCGCTTCCATGGCCTTGGTAAAGGCCTGCTCTTTTTTGGGCAGGGGCTTTTCCTCTTCACCGGGAGCGATATAATGGATATCCAGCGTCAGTCCCGTGACCTCGGCAATGGCCACCTTCAGGGGAAGAGTATATTTCTTATTTAAAATGTTGATGCCCATGGAGCCTGTCGGCACGATCAGGGTGATGCGGCTGTTGTCCACATTGCTGATCTCGAGCGGCTCCAGCCAGGCCCCGAAGGACACGCTGCTTAAGTCACAGTCCTCTTTTATTTTCTCAAGAATATCGGGCCATTTCTCAATGACCAGGTCTCTGTTGTCCATGGATCAAAAACGCTCCGTTTTTTGTTGAATTCTCATAAATTCGGGCTTTCATTCCTATAAAAACCCGACAAAATCCGTATCTTAAAAGTCTGTTATCATTATAGTACAAATTGCCACCGAAAACAACCTCAAGACTGTGGATAAGTTAACATAAGGCCATCTTTTTGAAACAAATTGTGAATAAGTGAAAAGGGCTTTCCACAGAGCTTTTTTCTGTCGAAAATAGAATCGTCAGACAATTTTAAGGGCCGTTTTTCATAAAAAATCCCCACTTTTGACAAAAAACGTGACATAAATTTGAAAATCGTCGTAAAAATCCATACACCCTTTTTTAACCACATATCCACAGGTTATCCACAAAATAGTGGATAATTTTACGTTAACCACATGAAAAATATCCCGTAAAAAAGGCAAAAATAGGGGTTGACTAAAATTTAACTCCTCTATATAATGAGTAAGCATGTTTTCATCAGTAATTTGAAATGAGGTAGCAATTATGAGCAAAATGACTTATCAGCCCAAAAAGCTCCAGAGAGCCAGAGTTCACGGCTTCATGGCAAGAATGAGCACAGCCGGCGGACGCAAGGTCCTTGCAGCAAGAAGAGCAAAAGGAAGAAAAAGACTGACAGTATAAGACCACAGCATTGTGGTCTTTTCTTCTATTACAGAGAATGCAGTATTCAGAGGGACTGAAAAAAAGCGGCGATTTTTCCCTTGTCTACGAAAAGGGAAGATCCAAGGGCAATTCCCTTCTGGTCCTTTATGTTCTGCCAAACGGACGGGACATAAACAGACTGGGTATCGTCGTCAGCAAGAAGGTCGGCAATTCCGTTGTCCGGCATCGCCTCAGGAGACTTGTCAGAGAAAGCTACCGGCTGAGTGAGGAAAGCTTCGAAAGAGGCTATGACCTGGTGGTCATTGCCAGAAGAGGCGCAGCCGGGTGTGATTATCATACCATCAATGACAGGTTTCTGGGACTATGCCGATCTTTTGCTATCCTGAAAACGGAGACGGAAGGACCTGTATGAGAAAAATTCGATCGGTCAAGGCTATCATGATCAAGGGCATCCGGGGCTATCAGAAATATATCTCCCCTTATAAAGGAACCAAATGCCCCTATTTTCCCAGCTGCTCGGCTTACGGACTGGAGGCTGTGCAGAAATACGGAGCCTTAAAGGGCGGGCTTATGGCCATCTGGCGCATCCTGCGCTGCAATCCCTTTTCCCATGGCGGATACGATCCTGTCCCCTGACATCACGTCATTATGGAATGGGTAGTCCCATTCTCAATTATAAGGAGGAAGAGAAGTGCATTTATCACTCACCAAAAGCAATATGTTCTTAATACAATATATTGCGATCTTACTGGGCCTTCTGATGAACGGCATCTACTATGTCATCAACGGCATAGGCCTGCCCAACGTCTCACTGGCCATCATCATCTTCACCATCATCGTCTATGCGGCCCTGACACCCCTGCAGGTCAAGCAGCAGAAATTCAGCCGCATGAATGCCATCATGGCTCCTGAGATCAAAAATATCCAGGAAAAGTACAGAAATAAGAGGGACCAGCTCTCCCAGCAGAAGATGGCAGACGAGACACAGGCCGTTTACAAGAAATACGGCGTTTCCGCCACAGGCTCCTGCCTGCAGCTCCTGATCCAGATGCCTATCCTCTTCGGTCTCTATCAGGTCATCTATCACATTCCGGGCTATATCACATTGATCTATGACAAGATCGAAACGGTCATCAACGCCTCCGGCTTCTCGGATTTCCTGACCAATTTCGTCAACAATGCCGGCAATTCCACCCTGACCACGACCCTGACCAGCTCGCCCACCACCGAGACCATGATCGACACGGTCTACAAATTAAATACCACACAGTGGGCTGACATCCTGTCCCAGGCTTCCGGCAAGAGCTTTGAAGGCACCCTGTCCTCTGTTCATGACTATGTGACACAGGTGACCAATTTCCTGTCTCTCAATATTTCCGACTCTCCGTCCAATGTCTTTATCACGGGCTGGCAGAGCGGAGCCTTCCTCATGGTCATCGTGGCTATCCTTTTCCCGGTCCTGGCCTGGCTGACCCAGTGGATCAACACCAAGATGGTCCCGGTCTCCGGCGATGCCGCCAACACCATGAAGTCCATGAACCTGATCATGCCCCTGATCTCCGCCATCTTCTGCTTCACCCTTCCCATCGGTATCGGTGTTTACTGGATCATCGGTGCGGTGGTCAGAACGGTCCAGATGTTTATCATCAATAAGACCATGGCTAAGGAGGACATCAAAGATGTCATTGCCAAAAATCAGGAAAAGATGCGTAAGAAGGCAGAAAAGAAGGGCTCTTCCGCCGCTTCCATCGCCAGAAATACCACCATCAACACCAGAAATCTGGAAAATCCCAATGCTCCCCAGAAGACCAAGAGACAGGAGCTTGAAGAGCGCATGAAGAGGCTTGAGGCCAATGACCAGAAGAGCGCCCAGGACGGCTCCATCGCCTCCAAGGTCAATATGGTCTCGGACTACAACAGCAAGCACGAAAATACAAGAAAGCATCTGGATGCCAAGAAGAAATAAGATATCGTTTGAGAGAGAAGGTTGAAAATTATGGAATATAAAGAAACATCCGCAAAGACCGTCGATGAGGCCATTACCAAGGTCTGCATCGAACTGGGTCTGACCTCCGATAAACTGGATTATGAAGTCGTTGATGAAGGCAGCACGGGCTTTCTGGGTCTGGGAGCCAGACCGGCCGTGATCCGCTACCGTGAAAAGGCCTTTGAGATGCCCGGCACCGAGAAGGTCGAAGAGGCTCCCAAAAAGGAAGAAAAGTCTGCCGGCAGCTTTGTTTCCGCAGAGGATATCGAGGCCCGCGCCGCAGCGGCAGCCCAGAGAGACAAGGAGCTGGGCATCACCTATGAGGAAAAGCCCAGAAGAGAGGCCCGCGACAGACGGGACAGCCGTGAAGGACGCGGCGGTCGTGACAGAAGAGACAGACGTGACAACCGCGGACGCGGCGGCCGTGACAGAAGAGACAGCCGCGGCAGAGGAAGAAACCTTGACCGTGAGATCGAAAGGATCGGCGGTACCATCATCACCGAGGAAAAGCCCTACGAGCCCTCCCAGCCCAAGCCTCAGAGAAAGATCGCCGTTAAGAATGACGAGCAGGTCGAAGAGCTGAAAAAGACAGCCGATGCCTTCCTGACCGATGTCTTCAAGGCTATGAGCCTTGAGGTCTCCATCTCCTACGAATATGAGCAGGAGGACGGTTCCTTAAGCTGCATCTTTGACGGTGATGACATGGGCCTTCTGATCGGCAAGCACGGCCAGACCCTGGATTCCCTCCAGTACCTGACCTCTCTTGTGGTCAATAAGGGCCAGGATGAGTATGTCCGCGTCAAGCTGGATACGGAAAATTACAGAAGCCGCCGCAAGGACACCCTGGTCAATCTGGCCCGCAACATCGCCTACAAGGTCAAGCAGACCAGACATGCCATTGCCCTTGAGCCCATGAATCCTTACGAGAGACGGATCATCCATGCGGCTCTTCAGGAAAATGAATACGTGGAGACCTATTCCGAAGGGGAAGAGCCCTATCGTCATGTGGTCGTCACCTTGAAAAAGCATTGATGACATAAAGGCATGAAAAAGGAAACCATTGCAGCGATCGCAAGCGGAATGACAGCTTCAGGCATCGGGATCGTCAGGATCTCGGGGCCTGAAGCTTTTCCTGTTGCAGACCGGATCTGCACCCTGAAAAACGGCAGAAAGCCCTCGGAGGAGCCATCCCATGTGATCCGTTACGGCTATGTGACGGAAGATGGTCATGTCCTGGATGAAGCCCTTTTTATGCTCATGCGTTCTCCCAGGACCTTTACGACGGAGGATACGGTCGAGATCAATTGCCACGGCGGTATTTCCGCCATGCGCAAGGTCCTTCTGGCTGCCTTAAAGGCCGGGGCCCGGGCAGCGGAGCCGGGGGAATTTACCAAGAGAGCTTTCCTGAACGGCAGGATAGACTTAAGTGAAGCCGAAGCGGTCATGGACCTGATCGAGGCCACCAATGATTATGCTTTAAAAAGCGCCGTTTCCGTCCTCCGCGGATCGGTCCGCCGCGAGGTAGAGGAGATCCGCATCACCCTCCTTCATCATCTGTCCCGCATCGAGGCTTCTCTGGATGATCCCGAGCATCTTGGACTTGACGAGGAAGGAGAGGATCCCTTTGAAGAGGCGATCCCCTATGAGGGCGCTTACACTGAGGACTTTATGCAGCCGGAACGGATGAAGGCAGAGGTCTACCGGAAGACCCTGACAAAGGATGTCGAGGCGGCATCCCAAAGGATCGGCCGCCTGCTCCAAAGCTATGAGGACGGCCGTCTGCTCCGTCAGGGCATCCGGACCGTTATCCTGGGCAAGCCCAATGCCGGCAAATCCTCCCTCCTCAACCTGCTTTCGGGTCAGGAGAGGGCCATTGTGACCGATATCGAGGGCACGACCCGGGATACCCTGGAGGAGACGGTGAGGCTCTCTGATCTGACCTTGATCCTGACCGATACGGCCGGTATCCGCAAGACGGATGAGGTGGTCGAAAGAATAGGTGTGGACCGGGCCAGACAGGCGGCGGAAGAGGCCGACCTCATCCTCTATGTGGCCGATTCCCTGAGAGAACTGGATGAAAATGATCGGGAGATCCTGCATTTCCTGGAAGGAAAGAAGGCCGTCACCATCTTAAATAAGACGGACCGGCCGGGGTGTCTGGAGGAGGAAACTTTGAGAAAGCTCACAGGCGGGCCGGTCATTGCCTTTTCGGCTAAGACCGGAAAGGGTCTCGAAGACCTGGAGACCTGTCTGAAGGAGCTGTTTGCTCTTGGCCGGATCGCCATGAATGAGGAGGTCATATTGACCTCGGAACGCCAGAGACAGGCTCTTTTTGAAGCGCAGGCCTCCCTTGATGAGGTGAAAAAAAGCATTGCCGGCCGCATGAGCGAGGATTTTTATGCCATTGACCTTATGGAAGCCTACAGCTCACTCGGCCGTGTGGTCGGCCAGGATGTCGGGGAAGATGTGATCAATGAAGTCTTTTCCCGCTTCTGCATGGGAAAATAAAGGCCGGATAAGAGCCTATCTCTCTGCACGCTTTTTATGAACGGCTGACGAAGCTGCGAGTATTGGCCGGAAGGGACGAGAGAGAATAAGAAGAGGACCGTGAAAGGCGGGAAGTCCTATGTCAGTATACAAACCCATAGAAGAACATTTTGATGCGGTCGTGGTCGGAGCCGGACATGCCGGCTGCGAAGCGGCTCTGGCCTGCGCCAGGCTGGGCCTTGAGACGGTGGTCTTCACGGTCAGTGTGGAGAGTATAGCCCTTATGCCCTGCAATCCCAACATCGGCGGCAGCTCCAAAGGCCACTTGGTCCGGGAACTGGATGCCCTTGGCGGGGAGATGGGCAAAAACATCGACAGGACCTTCATCCAGTCCAAGATGCTCAACAAGTCCAAGGGTCCGGCGGTCCATTCCCTGAGGGCCCAGGCCGATAAGGCGGCCTACAGCGCTCTCATGCGGAAAAAGCTGGAAAATCAGGATCATCTGACTATTATCCAGACCGAGGTGGCCGAGATCATGGCAGAGGACGGACACGTGACAGGTGTCCGGACGGTCTCCGGAGCCTATTATTACGCCAAAGCCGTGGTCCTCTGCACCGGTGTTTATCTGAAGAGTCGGTGCATTTACGGTGATGTCAGCAACTATACCGGTCCCAACGGCCTGATGGCTGCCAACCACCTGTCTGATTCCCTGAAAAAGCTGGGCCTGGACTTGGTCCGCTTCAAGACCGGTACCCCGGCCCGTATGGACGGCAGGACACTGGACTACAGCAAAATGTCCATTCAGGAGGGCGATAAGGTCGTGGTGCCCTTCTCATTTTCCACGGATCCGGACGAGGTCCAGATCGACCAGGTGCCCTGCTATCTCACCTATACCAATGAAGAGACCCACCGTATCATCCGGGAAAATCTGGACCGTTCCCCCCTCTATGCCGGCGTGATCCATGCCACGGGCCCGCGTTACTGCCCCTCCATCGAGGATAAGGTCGTCCGCTTTGCCGACAAGGACCATCACCAGGTCTTTGTGGAGCCGGAAGGTCTCTATACCAACGAGGTCTACATTGACGGCATGTCCTCCTCCATGCCGGAGGATGTCCAGGTGGCCATGTACCGCAGCGTGCCGGGACTCGAAAACTGCCGGATCGTGCGGAACGCCTACGCTATTGAATACGATTGCCTGGCCTCCGGCCAGCTGAAAAATACGCTGGAGTTGAAGAAGGTCAGGGGTCTTTTCTCAGCCGGCCAGTTCAACGGCAGCTCCGGCTATGAGGAGGCTGCGGCCCAGGGCCTTATGGCCGGTATCAATGCGGCCATGTCCGTCAAGGGCCGGGATATGCTGGTGCTTGACCGGTCCGAGGCTTACATCGGCGTGCTGATCGACGATCTGGTGACCAAGGTCAATACCGAGCCCTACCGCATGATGACCAGCCGGGCCGAGTACCGCCTTCTTCTTCGTCAGGACAATGCCGACCGCCGCCTCCGCCGCTACGGCTATCAGGTGGGGCTGATCAGTGAGGAAGACTATCAGGCTCTTCTTAAGAAGGAGGCCGAGATCTCCACTGAGATCGAGAGGCTTTCCCACGTGACCGTCGGCGGAAATGACAGGACTCAGGACCTTCTTCAGAGCTTCGGCTCGGAGAAGCTGACCTCGGGGGCTACTCTGGCGGAGCTGATCCGCCGTCCCGAGCTTGATTATGAAAAAACGGCTGAGCTTGATCCCGACCGTCCGGCTCTGTCGGCCCGTGTCCGCGAGCAGGTCAATATCGAGATCAAATATGCCGGCTATATCGAACGCCAGAGACGTCAGGTCGAGCAGTTCAAAAAGCTGGAGCACAAGCTGATCCCGGATGATATCGACTATGATGATGTCAAAAGCCTCCGCCTGGAGGCCAGGCAGAAGCTCAAGGAGTTCCGTCCTGCCTCTATCGGCCAGGCCTCCCGTATCGCCGGCGTGACGCCGGCCGATGTGACCATGATCGTGGTCTATCTGGAAAAAAACGGAAGATAAGAGACAGGGGATGGTTCTCTGTCTCCTTTTCGAGATCTCTCCTTCCGGAGCACGCCTTCGATGTCAGTCTAAGAGATTCGGCACATGCCAAAGGGGAAAGATATACGTCGCGAGGAGTGAAAGCCCCTTTACGATGAGTTGCAGAGCAGCCTGCGTTTATAAGAAGGCAGAAAAGCGGAGACAACGGTCTGTTTTTGTAATTTGAGTTATGTCAACCGTGCTGGTTGCGCCTTAAAAAGGAGAAGTCATGTCAGATCCTGTTAAGAATATCACGGAAACCGTCAAGGCTTCGGGCTTTGAGATCAATGACGACCAGGCCCGGGCACGTTACCGTTTCTACGAGCTTCTTATTGAAAAGAATAAAGTCATGAATCTGACGGCCGTGACGGAATTCGATGAGGTGGTCAGAAAGCATTTTGCAGACTCCCTGACGCTTGGCCGGGTCATAGACCTGTCCGGGGTGAAGACCCTGATCGATGTGGGCACGGGGGCCGGTTTTCCCGGCATTCCTCTGGCCATTTGTTATCCGGACATTTCCTTTACCCTGATGGATTCACTTAACAAACGGATCCTTTTTCTGGATGAGGTGGTAAAAGAATTGAATTTGACAAATGTTGACCTGGTTCATGAAAGGGCGGAGATCCTGGCTCAGAAAAAGGAATACCGGTCCGGCTTTGACCTGGCGGTCTCGCGGGCTGTTGCAAATTTAAGTACCCTGTCGGAATACTGTCTGCCCTTTGTGAGAAGGGGCGGGGCTTTTGTCTCCTACAAATCGCTCAAAACGGAAGAGGAGCTGACAGGCGCCGCAAAGGCTTTGGCTATCCTTGGCGGAAAGCTGGAAAGGCGCGAGGATTTCGAGCTTTTTGATATGTCGAGGAGCCTGCTTCTTATTCGAAAGGAAAAGGACACGCCGAAGAAATACCCGCGAAAGGCCGGCCTTCCGGCAAAGGAACCGCTGGGCGCGTGAGGAGGCAGAGAAAGGGTGGCCAATTCAAGAGGCAGAGACTTGGTTCTCTGCTTCTTTTTTTACCATTTTCTGCAGCAGGAGTTGTGCCTTCTGTACCTGAAATCCGTCTGTCAGCAATGCCCCGGTCAGGCCATCCGTCCGGGAAAACGGTGTCCTGCGCGGAGTCTTTCCAGGCCGAGCCGTTTTGTCCTCCGGGGCAAGCTCGATTCGCTTGTTTTTCTGATAAAAAACAGGCTCAGAGCTCGCACTCGCGTCCGAACCCGAAGCTCGGACACTCGACCCCATCGGCCAAAGCCGTTCCGGCCGAAAGACTGACCGCTCGGACAAATGTTTTCCGGTCGGACGGCCCTGAACCGGGATAGATAAGAACAGGGAAAATGTATTCTTCCTAATCAGGATGCGTGAGACGTGGAGCCGGTTCTTTGTCTTTTTTGGGGGGCCATTTTCTGCAGCAGGAGTCGTGCCTTCTGTACCTGAAGTCCGTCTGTCAGCAATGCCCCGGTCAGGCCATCATTTTCGCAAGCAGATGATCCGTACGAGAACGGAAAACGGTTTTGCTGCTTATTTCAACATTATTAAAAACCTCCATATCCTCATCAAGGACATGGGGGTTCACTATTTGCAGGGATCTTCATCGGAAATTAAGAGACTGCCTCATCAGCATTGGCATTAAGGAAGTGCTCTGCGGCAGCCACAAAGCTTTCGGGTTCTTCGATCTGGGGGAAGCGCCCGGATTTTTCGATCGTAACGTGCTCGACGGAAGAATTGAAGGCCAGGCAGAGGTCAACGATCGATTCCTGATCACTGCAGGCTTGACCTGAGAGGATCAGGATGGGATTTTTGATGGCGGAAATGGCAGCCGAAACATCGATATTGATGTAGCCGGTCTGAAGACTTGACAGAAGATAACGTCCGCCGCCCTTTCCGAGATGAGCTGCCTCGGTGCAGGTCTCGACCATGCGGCTGGTGACATGGAAGGGATTGTAGAAGAAACGCTCCGTCAGGCGGTCCTCAATAAAGCGGGCCGAATTGCGGATGTTGTAGGCAAACTGGCCGAGGATGGGCAGCTCCATACAGAATTTGACTACCTTTTCCATGCGGGACAGCTCAGTAGCAGACCTGTTGATGGCAGAGGGATTGACCAGAATGATGCGGTCGATGTAAGTAGAATCGAAGGAGGCCGAGGAAATGGTCAGAGCAGAAGAAGCGCAGGTGGCCGCTATATCGCATTTTTCCCCGACTACATCACGCAGGAAATCTGTGATGAACTGGACAAAGTAAAAGCCGATATAGGTCTGACAGGGCTTCTCGGATCTTCCGCAGCCGGGCAGATCGACCGTATAGACGGTATGATCCTTTGCCAGGGCAGCACGGACCCGCTCCCATTCATAGGCAGAGGAATAGGTGGTCAGGTCATGAATGAGGAGGAGGGGCTTGCCGGAGCCTTCCTTAGTATAATAGACGTCTGTTTTGTTCCAACGGTAATAATTGTTGGGGTTGGCTGTCAGCATATGACCGCTGACAGCGTGCTTTTCGATCAGACGGTTGATAACATAAATGGTGCCGAGCGTGGCCGCTGTGACCAGGACGACCTTGAGAAAAGTGTGTTTTTTTGCCATAATAGCTCCTGTCTGTTAAAGAATGTTTCACGTGAAACATTGTCAAAGACATTTGTTTCTTCTATTATAG
>R23__coassemble_937_pt1 | contig 16080 bp, 13 predicted proteins | sample R23__metabat2_high_PE_005 | metagenome-assembled genome bin R23 | reverse complement strand
CTCCCAGGGCTCCCAGAAGGGCCGGAAGGTTGGCCAGGTCCATGGTGGGCCGGATGACAAAAAGCGCGCCCACAAAGGCCACGATGACCGCGATCCACTCGGTCTTGTTGGCCTTTTCCTTCAGAAGAAAATAGGAGAAAATGATAGCAAAGAAGGGCGACAGCTTATTGAGCATGTTGGCATCGGAGATAGGCAGGTGATCGACCGCATAAAAATTGCAGACGATGCCCACGCTTCCGGCAATGGACCGGGCCAGGAGGACGGCCGCCACGACCGCCGCCACAAGGTTGCGGAAAAAGGCCTTCTCAAAGGAAGGCAGATCACCTGACAGGCGGATAAAAAAGCTCATGAGGGAAAAGCAGAGCGCCGCCAGAACGATATGGAAAATACCTTTGTTCTTTTGTGACAGGGTCATGGGTCTCATAGCTGCTCAGTCCTGCTTAAAGAGGTCCGCAAAGGGATCCTCCTCGATCGCTTCGGCATCATAGCCGTAGTCTGCCATAACAGAGAAGGCCGTCTCACAGGCCGCCTTCACCGATTCCGTATCCGTAAAGGGCTTAAGACCGGCAGCTGTCATCATATCCTCGTAGGAGGCGTTGGCATCGAATTTTTCGATCAGAGTCCGCCAGGCAGTCACAGCCGAATCGTAATCCTTTTGGGACATGTCGAATATCTCAAGAGCGCTGACCGCGCTCACGGCATAGCTGAAATAATACAGGGGAGATTGGAAGGTATGGGGGATCAGGACCCAGAAATAGTCCGTCGGGCCCGTGTATTCATCGCCATATTCCTCGCAGAGCCTCTGGTAAAGCTTGTTGACCTGGTCCAGGGTCATGTCAGGATTTTTATAGACCTCTCTCTGAAATTCATCATAGAGGCAGCCGGAGATCAGATTTCCCATGGCATCGAGGAGGTTGTAGCTGATGACCGTGCCGGCATCCTTTCCGAAGATGTCCCCGTAATAGGCCGTAAATAGCTGCTGGAAGCCGTTGGAATGGCTCTCGAGAATATCCAGGTTGACCAGTTCAGCCGAAAGAGGATCGGCCAGCTTATTGACCGTAAAGTCTGTAAAATGGCCGAATTCATGGGTCAGAGAGGGAATGTCCGCCGCGGAATTGCCCAGTGTCGTGATGTAGATATAGGGCAGGCCGCACTGATAGAAGCGGGTGGTATAGCCTCCGTCGATCCGGGTGGGATCGTCGTCTATGTCATAGAGGACATTTTCGGAAAGAGTCGAAGCGGCCTCGCCCGCCAGAGTATCGATCTTTCCCGCATATTGGCAGAGGATACTGACCAGCTCCTCTCCGCTTAAATCTTCTCCCACGTTCTGAATGTCATTGGAAATACCGGAATGGTATAGCAGCTTATAATAGGTCGGGGCGATCTCCTTGGCCAGGGCGTGAAGCTGATCCGCCTCTTCCGTGCCGTAGGACCGGCCGTAGATGAGCTCATCGGCATATTCCACATAGGAATCATAGCCCTCGGCCTTGGCTTCCTCCGTCCGAAGCTTGACAAGCTCAAGGAAGATGGCTCCGGCCTTCTGATCCAGTTCAGTGATGTCCAGCTCATCCCGGTCATAGGCCTCGCAAAGAGCCTGATACTCGGTCGTGAGCTCGACGGCTCTCTCGGAGGCAGCTTTTTCCTCCTCCGTCATGGGCTCATAGTCGGCAAAGTCCTCGAAGCGTTCCTCCGTCACTATGTCCCGGAAGTCTTCCGCCAGGGGACCCTTGGCCGCCTGATTGCCGGCCGTCAGGAGGAGGTCACAGGCCTCGGTCAGAAGGTTGGAGGAATAGGTGTGCTCTTCCTTAAGCGAGGTATCCGTGGGATCGTCATCATAATTGAGCTCGGCCACAATACTCAGATCCGAGATTTCTCCATAGGCCTCCAGAGCCGCCTCATAAGCGGCTTTGAGGGCAGAGGCATCCTGTCCCTGTGCTGCCTCAGTCAGACCAGCGCAGAGGGATTCAAAATTCGTCTTGTCATAATGATAATAGACCGGCAGGCTGTCGCTTCTTTTTGCCGCCGTGCCTTCCGAAGAGGAGCTGCCTCCCTCGGAGCTGCCGCTCTCAGAGCCCTCATCCCAGGAAATGCCGTCCGTCTCAGAAGAGCTTCCTTCCTGCAATGCCGAAAACGAATCCTCCAGATCGTGGGTCAGATCCGCTGCCGTGGAAGCCGCATCCTCTATGATCCGGCTGCAGGCGCAGGAGGTCAGTCCCAGGGCCATTGCCGTCGAAAGGGACAGGGTCAGAAAAAATTTCAGAGCTTTTTTCATAGTATCTCCTTTGGCTTACGGCACCTTCCGCAAGCTATTTTTCCGTCACTTACGGGTCCCGCACCCGCCCGAAAGCTCTCAGTGTCTTATGATCTTGTTTTCAGTTTTTCGTCCACCTCTACCTCAAAGGGCAGCTGTGAAAGAATATCTCTTTCCATATCCACGCCCGGGTAGACCTCGATCAGCTTGAGGCCGCTCTTCACCAGAGTAAAGACGCAGCGCTCGGTCACATAGAGGACCCTCTGGCCGTTCTGGAGGGCGCATTTGGCAGAGAAGGAAATGGACCTGACCTCGGGCACGAACTTGGCTATGCTGCCCTCTTTTTCGATGGTCACGACTTCCTTCTTTCTGGAGACCTCCAGGCCCTTGGTGTTAAAGGTAAAGCAGAAGACCACAGTAGGGGTCTTGGCGGTGATATTGGCGAAGCCGCCGATCCCGGCAAAGGCTCCCGGTCCCCGGTGGGCATTGACCGAGCCGTGGCGGTCCACCTCCAGGGCGCCCATGAAGCAGATGTCGAGACCGCCGCTGTCGTAGAGGTCGAACTGGTTGGCCATATCATAGACAGAAGCCGCGCCGATCATGGCGCCGAAGACCGTGCCGGAAGCCGGGAAGCCGCCGATCCCGCCGGATTCAACGGTCAGGGTGACCTGGTCCAGCATACCGTTCTTCCTGGCATAGCGTGAGACCGCTTCCGGGATGCCAATGCCTATGTTGACGATATCATCGGGCTTAAGTTCCCTGGCTGCCCGGCGGCCGATGATATTGCCGGCCACAGACGAATTTTTCCGGTGCATGGTCAGGGGCTCCAGCATCTCATACCAGTCCGGCCAATCCTCGAAGGGGATGTCGAAGCTGCCGCTCAAGGCCTTATAGGCCGCATTTTTCCGTTCCGGCTCAACGACCACGATGGCATCCACAAGGCAGCCCGGAATAATGGCATTTCTGGGTCGGGCCGGGGTATTGACCAGACGGTCGACCTGGACGATGACCTTGCCCCGGTTGGCCTTGGTGGCCTGACAGATGGACAGAGCATCACCTGACATATACATATCATCAAAGGAAATATTGCCCTTGCGGTCGGCGGCCGTGCCCTTGATGATGGCCACATTGATCCTGGGCAGCTTGTAATAGAGGAATTCCTCACCGTCCACATTCATGACCTTGAGGAGCTCAGGGTCCCTGGAAATGTTATTGATACCCGGACCTTCCTTGCGGGGGTCGACAAAAATATCCAGACCCACCTTGGACAGAAAGCCGGGAAGCCCCGCCGCCTGGGACCGGATGGCATGGGAAATGCAGCCAAGAGGCAGGTTGTAGGCCTCAAAGCGATCCTCCAGAACGATCTTCTTGGTGCTGAGCATGGCCCCGAAATGGCCGCAGATGAGTTTTTTGACCGCGCCCTCCCGGATGTATCTCTCGGCTGCCCGGTCTTCATCCCAGACACCCAGGCCCGCGCTGGAAATGATGGTCAGGTCTTTGGGCGTGTCCTCCGCGCTGTATCTTCTGTAAATGGCTTCATGAAGCTCGGTGGGATTTTCAATGCCCACGAAGGAATTGACGCAGATGACATCTCCGTCCTTTATCATTTTGACAGCATCATCCGCTGACATGATCTGATACATAAAATTTACCGCCTTCTCCTATTTCCCGCCCAAAGGCGGTGTCCTACCATGTTAACACAGGATGACATAAAAAAAAAGAAGGCACCGGGTACGGAATACAGGACATTTTCCGCGCCAAAGGGCCAAACTTGTGCTATAGTAGAAAATTGTGAAATGACAAAGAAGGAGTTTTGATATGTCCGAAAGCGTTCTCAAGGAAAATAAGATGGGGACCATGCCCATAGGCAAGCTGGTTCTCAATATGTCCCTGCCCCTCATGGCCGCCAACCTGGTCCAGGCCATGTACAATGTGGTCGACAGCATCTTCGTCTCCCGCATCTGCGAAAATGCCCTGACAGCGGTCTCCATGGCCTTTCCCATCCAGATCCTGATCATAGCCCTGGGCGGCGGAACCGGTGTGGGTGTCAATGCCCTCCTCTCCAAATCCCTTGGTGAGAAAAATAAAAAGCTGGCCTCCGATGCGGCCAGAAACGGCATTTTTATGTCCTATATCTGCTTTTTGATCTTCCTGGTCATAGGTCTCACCTGTTCCCGGCCCTTCTATGCCTCTTTGACCTCGGATCAGGAGATCATCGACTACGGCGTCCAGTATATGTCCTGGATCTGCTGCCTGTCCTTCGGCATCTATTCCCAGTTCATCTTTGAACGCCTCCTCCAGGCGACCGGCAAGACCTTCTACACCATGATCACCCAGATGACGGGAGCCATCATCAACTGTATCCTGGACCCCATCCTTATCTTCGGCCTTCTGGGCTTCCCCAAGCTGGGAGTGGCCGGCGCTGCCATCGCCACTGTCTTCGGACAGACCGTGGCTGCCATTCTGGCCATGGTCCTCAACATCCGCAAAAATAAGGAGATCGACATCAGCTTTAAGGGTTTCCGCCCCAGCCTGTCGGTCATAGGCCGGATCTACAAGGTGGGTCTGCCCTCCATCATCATGCAGGCCATCGGTTCGGTCATGAACTATATGATGAACGGCATCCTGATCGCCTTCTCCTCCACCACCGTGGCAGTCTTCGGCATTTACTACAAGCTGCAGAGCTTTATCTTTATGCCGGTCTTCGGCCTCAACATCGGTATGGTCCCCATCGTGGCCTACAATTACGGGGCTCAAAACCGCCTCCGCATGATCAAAACGGTCAAGCTCTCCATCCTCTATGCCTTTATCATCATGAGTGTGGGGACCCTGCTCTTTGAGATCATCCCCGGTCCCCTCTTCATGCTCTTCGGGGCCTCCGAGTCCATGCTGGCCACCGGCATCCCGGCCCTCCGGATCATAGCCATCCATTTCCCGATCGCAGCCTTCTGCATCATAGGCGGATCGGTCTTCCAGGCGCTGGGCAACGGGGTCTACTCTCTGGTGGTCTCGGTCATGAGACAGCTGGTCGTCCTGATCCCGGTCGCTTATCTGCTTTCTCTGACAGGCAACCAGGACCTGGTCTGGCTCGCCTTCCCCATTGCCGAGCTTATGTCACTTCTTGTGACCTCCATCTTCCTGGTCATCACCAATAAGAAGGTCATCCGACATATCCCGAACGGCGCTCCGGTCTGAGGCAGCAAAGAGACGAGGGAGCCTATCCAAAAGAAAAAGGAGACCTGGAGTCTCCTTTTCTTTTTATGAAATTTCCGTTGTGGGCCTGGTCTCAAGATAACCGGTCGAGAAGTTCAGCTCCGGATGTTCCGTACAGGTGAAGGAAATATTGACGCGCAGAACGTCTCCGTCCTGCCTCTCCTTCCAGCTATCATCAGAGGAATAGACTGTCGCCTCCTTATAGATACAGCCCGAAGGCAGATAGCGGTCGGAGCCGTAGGAGCTTACGATCTTGCCGTTCACGCTTGTGCCGTCTGTTTTGAAGGTCAGATCATAGTCGGTCTTATTTTGGATCTCGAAGTAAAACTCATAGTTCACAAAGCCCAGACCGACGATGGTGACCTCGTCATTTTCGAAAAGCACCTGGCCATCCGAAAGGACCGGTTCCGTCCCCTTGTCCTGGTCCGTGGTCAGTTTGAGGTTGCCCTCCTGTTCATAGACCGTTTCGTAATCGGCATTTCTTATGGAGATATCGGACAGGATCACACTTTCGATGGTCTCAATGCCCAGATCATCCAGCGTATAAAGGGTCTCATAGATCGTCAGATCGGCTCCCTTCCTCAGGGTATCATACTGCCAGCCGAAATAGTCGGCATAGCCGTTGATGGCGCTCAGGTAGAAGCTGACCTTCATGTCCTGGTCGGAATTGTTGACATAGTGGTAACCGACCTCCCACCGTCCCCGATCAGCATCTCTATAGAAGCCGGCCAGCTGGATGGTCACACCGTCGGACTCAGCAATCACGCCGTCATTTTCAAAGGTCAGGGGGATCTCCTCATAATTTTCAAAGCTGTAGCGGTTCACCTCCTGATCCTGGACATAGCTCCGTTCCTTTTCCGCATAGGTCACGGAGATAGCGAGGGCAATAAGTCCTCCCACGATCACGACCAGGATGATGATCAGGATCCGCAATTTCCGGCCCACCGCTTTGGCGTCCTTTTTGACTTCTCTGATGCGGGCATCGGCTGCCTTATCGGCCTGCTTGTTGACCCAGGCAGAATCTATGGTGTTGCGCTTGATCCATTCCTCATCCTTCCCGTAGGAGGCCCCGCAGTGAGGGCAGGTCCTGTCCTTCCGGGTATCGATCCGGGTCCCGCAGTAATCGCAGGAAATGTAGGGGTCCGTCCGGGCCTTTTTCTCCATATTTTCTTTGGCTTCCCGGTCAAAGGCCTTATGGCTGGTCAGACGGGCATAGATCAGAAAATAACGGATGGTCAGGACGATGATGGCTATGATCAGAGCGATGATGACTAAAAATATCAACATATATCTTATCTCCGCTTAATTGACAGTTTCGACCTTGATGGTATTGGTGGTGCCGGCTGCCATGCCCATGCGGCCGCCTGTGAGGACCACCTTATCTCCCTTTTGCAGGGTCAGGACGGCTGCTGCGCTTTTCACGGCCTGATAGAACATAACATCCATGGACTGGAACTCCTCCGTCAGGACCGGGACCACGCCCCAGCTCAGGTTGAGCTGACGCCAGACCTTGGGATTGGTCGTGGAGCCCACGATATCGCAGGGACAGCGGAAACGGCTGACCATGCGGGCCGTCCGGCCGGAGACCGAATTGACGACGATGGCCCTGGCATCCACATCGATGGCCATGGCGCAGGTGGCATGGGACACCGCATCGATGATATTCTTGATGCGGAATTCCGTCTCGTGGAAGCGCTTGGTGTAATCGATGTTTTTCTCTGTGTATTCACAGATCTCGGCCATGCTGTGGACCGCCTCGACCGGATATTTGCCGGCAGCGGATTCCCCGGAGAGCATGACGGCGGAGGTGCCGTCATAGACCGCATTGGCCACATCGGAGATCTCAGCCCGGGTGGGGCGGGGATTGGCGCACATGGACTCCAGCATTTCCGTGGCAGTGATGACTCTCTTGCCCAGAAGACGGCATTTCTTGATCAGATATTTCTGAAGGGAGGGGACCTCCACAAAGGGGATCTCCACGCCCAGATCGCCTCGGGCGACCATGATGCCGTCCGCCACCAGGCAGATGTTGTCAATGTTATCCACACCGGCCCTGTTCTCGATCTTGGCGATGAGGTTGATGTCCTTCCCGCCGTTGGCATCGAGGAAGTCCCGCATGGAACGAATGTCCTCTTCGGTCGACACAAAGGAGGCCGCCACGAAATCGACATCATTCTGAATGCCGAAAAGCAGATCGGCCTTGTCCTGGTCGGACAGGAAGTCCTGTTTGAGGACCTTTTCCGGGAAGCTCATGGATTTTTTGTTGGAGAGCTCGCCCCCGCAGAGAACGCGGCAGATCACATCACATCCGGCGATCCTCTCCACTTCGAAGACGACCAGGCCGTTATTGACCAGGATCCTGTCGCCGGGCTTCATCTCGTCCTGAAGATTTTTATAGGAGACGGAGACTCTTTTGTCATTGCCCACCACCTCCTCCGTGGTGAAGGTGAAGCTGTCGCCGTCCTTCAGGCTGATCTTTCCCTTTTCAAAGGTCCCGATCCGGTATTCCGGGCCCTTGGTGTCCAGCATGATGGCCAGAGGCAGGTCCAGCTTTTCCCGGACGGCCTTGATCAGGTCGATCTTTTTCTGGTGCTCTTCATAGGTGCCGTGGGAAAAATTGAGCCGGGCCACGTTCATGCCGGCCTGGCACATGGCGGTCAGGGTCTCTTCATTTTCACTGGCCGGACCGATGGTGCAGATGATCTTTGTTTTTCTCATAATTTTATCCTTCTGATCTTAGATCTTTCCCATCCTCTTGTCTTAAAAGCGGCCTGAAACCATACTTCCGCCGCAGGAGGCGGTGACCCGCTTCCCAAGTTTTCTGACGGCTCTCCTGCCGATAAACGATCACGTTTGCTGTCCCGGACTGTCATTGACTTTAAACCCTGACCAAACCGGAAAATAACGGAAAACATTGACCTGGACCGTAGACGGGCACCACATAGTAGGGGTGGCGGGAAAGCTGCCATGGAAAATTTTTATTCACAGCCTTTTGCTCAGAGGGAGTGCGGAGGTCCGACTGAGTCTCGTTTATCATTCCCCGCCTGCGCTAAGGCTTGGGGGGCGGGGAATTCTCCGAAAAAGTCAGAGCTCGATCTCCAGAGTCAGACTGTTGTTGATGACATCAAGGGCCGTCTGGGCTTTGGACAGCTCCTCTGTGACGGCCTCCAGGTCGGCCTGGGCCTTGGCGATGTCATAGTTGGCATATTTGTATTCTACGATAGACTTGCCTCCGAAGCCGGAAGCCTTCTCCCTCTCCTTTGGCAGACGGCCGGCATAGATGGTCAGCTTACGCTTTTTCTCGGAAAGCTGAGGAATGTAGACCAGAAGCTGGTCCACCGTCATATCAAAGCCCGGAACCTCCGTGGTCTGGTTGAAGACATTGAGGGCGTGCTTGATCTGTCTCACCTGCTTCTCATAATCTGCCAGCGTTTTCTGGACAGCGGCATAATCATAGACAGGCCTCACGCTTTCGGCGTCCTCTTCGATCGAGGCCACAAAGGTCGAGCTCTTGTCCTCTCTCTCCTTCAGGGCTGCCTGGTCTTCATTGAGCTTGCGAAGGAGCTTGGCTGCTTCGGCGGATGTGACTTTCATATTTCGGTCCTCCTTTATGGCTAAGGCGGCCATGGGCCGCAGATTTTCATCGTTTTCATCTTACCCCATCCTGACCTTTGGGGCAATTCTCTTTTTCTGAAAGGAGCTAAGGGGACGGTTCTCTGTCTCGAGAACCGTCCCCTTAGCTCCTACTTTAGCAATGTGACTCTTCCCTCTATAACCCGCCGGCCGTCGGGATGGGCCTCCACTGTCAGGCAGCCTCCCGGCTCGGTGAAGGTCCGCCTCACGGTCCGGCCTTGCCTTTGGGCCAGGAAGGCTCCGGCCGATGCTGTCCCGCTGGCGCAGGAATTTTCGCGGACCAAAGTCCCGACCTCTTTCACATAGACCAGAGGTGTGAGGGTCTCTTTTTCTTCATTGATCAGCATCATACCCATGGCCTCGAGACCAAGATCACGGCACATGAGCGGCAGTCTTTTTTCTGCCTCCTCAAGGCCAAAGCCCTCCGGAACCAGGACATGGGCAATGCCGGGCAGGAAGACCACCGGAGCTGTCAGATCAGTACCGGGAATCGTCTCCTGCCTGATCGCAAGGGCCTTGGGCATGGCCACACGGCCCTTAAAGGAATTTTCCGTCAAAGCCTCCAGATCCACCCCGACCGGGCCGTCCGCCCCGGAGACCTTAAGACATACTGTCCTCTTCTCTCCCGGCTTCACATCCGCTTCTATGGCGGTCAGGGCTGCAGCGCTCATGGAAGCGTTGCCGCAGAATTCTCCGCCGGCCATCTCGAGTCCGGCATCAAAGCCCAACACCTCGGGCAGATAAAAGCCCACCTGCTCCACAGAGGGCTCGCAAGCCATGACCTTCGAAGCGGTCAAGGTCCGGTCCTTCTGTGGCGTCGGCTCCGTGACCAGGGCCGTGATATTGCCCGTGGGATCAAAAAGGCGATAGGTCATGCCACTTTACCCGTTATAATTGGCCAGGAACTGCTTGGTGCGTTCCTGGGTGGGATTGCCGAAGACAGCCTCCGGAGCGCCCTCCTCCACGATCACACCGCCGTCCATGAAGATGACCCGGTCAGAGACCTGACGGGCAAAGCTCATTTCATGCGTGACGACCACCATGGTCATTTTCTCTTCGGCCAGGCTCTTGATGACCTTGAGGACCTCCAGAGTCAGCTCAGGATCCAGAGCCGAGGTGGGCTCATCGAAGAAAAGGATGTCGGGCTTGCCGGCCAGGGCGCGGGCAATGGCCACTCTCTGCTGCTGTCCGCCGGAGAGCTGGCAGGGATAATACTCCTCCTTGCCCTCCAGGCCCATTCTTTTGATGAGCGCCATGGCTTCCGCGCGGACCTCGTCCTTATCTCTCTTCTGAACGATCAGAGGCGCGTCCATGATATTTTTAAGGACGGAGAAATGCGGGAAAAGATTGAACTGCTGGAAGACCAGGCCGAAGATGCCCTTGGTCTCCTGGATGACGTTTTTATCGGCGTAGACAGCCTTAGCGCTGCCTTCCGGTGTCCAGGCGGCCTTTTTACCTTCATAAATGATATCGCCCTTATTGATGGTCTCAAGGAAGGTAGCGCAGCGGAGCAGGGTACTCTTGCCGGAGCCGGAGGGACCGATGATGGAGACGACATCGCCCTTATCCACGCCGAAGGAGATATCCTTCAGGACCTCCAGATCGCCGAAGGACTTATTGATGTGGTTCATTTCCAATATCATAGCTCCGTCCTCCTTAGTGATAATAATCCATGCGCTTTTCAACCCTGCCCATGACGAAGTCGACGATCAGGTTGAAGACAAAGTAGAAGACACCGGCCACCACAAAGGGCAGGAAGGAGGTCTGGGAATTGGCGATCTCCTTACCGATGGTGAACATCTCCTGGTAGGAGACCGTGAAGGCGATGGATGTGTCCTTGACCAGGGTCACGATCTCATTGGTGATAGAGGGCAGGATCCGCTTCATGACCTGGGGCAGGATGATGCGCATGAAGGTCTTGGTCTTGGAATAGCCCAGGACCTCTGCGGCCTCGTACTGGCCCACCGGCATGGAATCGATGCCGCCGCGGTAGATCTCGGCAAAGTAGGCCGCGTAGTTGATGGCAAAGGCGATCACGACCGGGATCAGCTTATTCCGGGAAACGGAAATGCCGAAGATGTAGTAAGGACCGTAGGTCACGGCCAGAAGCTGCAGCATAAGAGGCGTGCCGCGGAGGACGGATATGATAAATCTCATGATATTTGAGATGATCTTATTCTTACTCCGTCTCAGCAGAGCCACCACCATGCCGAGAGGCATGGCTATGATCAGGGTGAGGAAGAAAATGGCGCAGGTGCGGCCAAGGCCTTCACTCATCTTGATGATAATACTCATCAAACTCATAGAAAAAATCTCCTGAAATCAAGTGATGGTCAGAATAACCCCGTAGGCTTTGGGCCTGCGGGGTCAGGTTTCCGAATCAGATCAAGGCTTTATTTGTTAAGGAAGATCAGATTGTTGACGATGTCCGGATAGTTCTCGGCGATCTTGGCATAGGTGCCGTCCTCGACCAGCTCATCGATAGCGGCCTGGATGGTGTCGCAGAGCTCCTGATCGGTGGAGCGGAAGGCGATGCCATACTGCTCAGCGCCAAGGTTCTCATTGATGACGGTGAAGCCTTCATGCTCAGCGGCATAAGAGGTGGCCACGGGCAGGTCCACGAAGACCGCATCCACGGCATTGCCGTCCAGCTCTGTGAAGCACTTAAGGAAGCTGTCGCAGGTGATCAGATTGCCGAAGGTCGCGGCGATGTCGGACAGGTCGCCCTTGAGGAGGCTCTCACCGGAGGTACCCAGCTGGACAGCCACATCCTTGCCGGCCAGATCGTCCACAGAGGTGTAGCCGCTGTCGGACTTGACCAGGAGGACCTGGGTGTTGTCGTAGTAGGGCTCGGACAGGACATAGCCGGCCTCTTTCATGGAATCCAGAATGGTCATACCGGACCAGACCAGGTCGCACTCATGAGAATCCAACTGGACCAGCTTTTCATCCCAGTTGACGCCGAAGATCTTCATCTCCCAGCCCAGCTTGTCGCAGACAGCCTGACAGACCTCCACGTCAAAGCCCGTGTATTCGCCGTCATCGCCCAGGTAGCTGAAGGGCGGATATTCGGGATCGATACCCATGGTCAGGACCTTGGTGGTCAGGGGGCTGTCGGCATCCGCAGTTGTCTCTGTGGAGGATTCCTCGGTGGAAGATTCCTCTGTGGAGGAAGCCTCAGCGGTGGAGGAGCTTGCGGAGGAGCCGCAGGCGCAGACGGAAAGGGCCATAGCGCCGGTCAAAAGAAGTGCCAGAAACTTTTTCATTTTCAATCTCTCCTATGTTTTAAGTTCTTGCTGCTTTTATTTAATGCATTAGCAATTTATCACACTAAACCGTTTTTGTAAAGTCTGTTCAGCCATTTCCTGCGGATTTCCCGGAGATCCCGAAGGATTTTTCGCTCTGACCGAAGGTAAGACTTTTCCGAAGGCCGGACAAAAGAAAAAACATCCCCGCCCGCGGCCTGAACTGACCGCAAGACGGGGATGAATGAAGCTTAGGATCTGCTGTCCCAAAAGTCAGCAGAGAGGTGGGGAAGCCTATCAGGTCTTTTCCTTACCGTAGGTGTATTTGTACCTGTAGTGCTCCGAATCCACAAAGTTCTGGGGAATGGTCCGCATGGCGATACCTGTGGCCTGTTCATCCAGGAAGATGTGGCAGGCCTTTTCAATGACCTGGGCGGACAGGATGGCTTCATCCATATCCTTGCCGCAGGACACGGGACCGTGATTCCTCAGGATCACGCCGTTCTTATCGCCGATGGCAGCCGCTGCGGCCTTGCCGAGCTCGAAATGCTGGGCGGCCGGGACATATTCCGCAGCCAGAGGAATGGCTCCGCCCAGAAGCTGGCTCATCTCCTCCACGATGCAGGGAACCTCCTGGATCCTGGCGCAGGAGACGGCCATGGCCTTTTCCGTATGGGCGTGGATGATGGCATTGACATCGTCTCTGATCAGGTAGATCTGTCTGTGAACTTCCTTTTCAGAGGTCGGATTTCTGTCTCCGCTCACCTTGTTGCCCTCGAGATCGATGACCACGATATCTTCCGGCTTCATCAGGTCATAATTGACACGGCTGGGTGTCAGAAGGATCTTATCGCCCACCCGCATGCTGACATTGCCCCAGGTACCGATAAAGTAATTCATGGAGCACATGAGATGGCAGGTCTCGATGATCCTTTCTCTTTCACTGAGAAATTCCATAGTTATTATTCTCCGAGTATTTTCTTTCTGACCTTCCAGACCTCCGGGAAGCCTTCGTAGGTCTTCTTATAAAGCTCATAGAACTTCATATACTGCTCGTGCTTCTCCATGTCCGGAGTGTAGACCTTATCGATCTCAACCGTCTTGTCAACAGCCTCTTTATAGCTGGAATAGAAGCCCTGGACCACGGCGTTGTTGAGGATAACGCCCTTGGCGCCGAGCTCATCGCCCTTGATGGTGATGACCTCATGGCCGACAGCATCGGCAAACATCTGTGACCAGAAGGCACTGTTGGCGCCGCCGCCGCAAAGGGTCAGTCTGCCGACCTTCTGAGGCATGTGCTGATAGCAGTCCAGCATGGCGAAGGCCACACCTTCGTAGGTGGCGCGGACGATATCGGCCAGAGTATGTCTGACGGAGATACCGGTGTAGCTGGCGCGGGCTGCGGAGTTGGTGAAGGGTGCTCTCTCACCGCCGGCAAGCAGATAGGGATGATACATAACGCCGTTGGAACCGATCGGGACATCCTTGACCATCTGCTCCATGTAAGCGTAGACATTCATGCCGGCTTCCTTGGCTTTGATCTTGATCTCTCCGCCGATGGTGTTGAGCATCCACTCCAGGTTGGGAGTGCCGGCCAGGGAGGCCATCAGTCTCAGCCATCTGTCTTCCATAACGTGGGAAACGGTCATGCCGGCATGGATATTGTCCTGCAGGGGCTTGTCGATGACCATCTCATGCAGAGCGGCGGTACCCATGATGGAGCAGCAGTCGCTGTTTTCGACCACACCGCTGCCAAGAGCGCAGGCTGCAACGTCCATGGGGCCGGAGGTGACGAGCACATCCTGGCTCAGGCCGAAGGCTTCTGCCAGCTCGGGCAGGATCTTGAAGGCATTATCCTTGGCGGGAAGGACCGGAGCATATTTGTCCATATACTGGGTCAGACCGCAGACCTCGAAGGCCTCCTTGGAGTACTGACGGGTCTCCTGATTCAGGAAGATCAGGGACTGGTCGGTGGCATCACTTGTGATCTTGCCGGTGAACTTGTAGAAGAGATAATCCTTCAGATGGATGAGATAAGCGGCCTTGTCCAGGCTCTCCTTCTCATATCTTTCCATCCATTTGACGATACCGTTCTGGTTGCCGGAGAAGATGCGGGTACCGGTGATAACGAAAAGCTTGTCGCAGGTGCCGTCGGCCACCCATTCTTCCCCGATATCGCCAGCGCGGCCAACGCAGAAGCAGGCGCCGTTACGGACGGGCTCGCCGTCCTTGTCGATCATCCAGAGACCATCGCCCTGGGCGGTCATCCCCAGACCAACGACCTTGGAGAGGTCAAACTCCTGGCCCAGCTCTTTCACGCACTTGCAGCACTTGTCCCAGATCTCATGCATATCTTCCTCGTACTGATTCTCTTCCGGGAAGATACCGGTCAGGGGATAATATTTCTTGCCGAGCTCATTGCCTGCCAGGTCAAAGAGCACAGCCTTGATGCCGGTCGTGCCGGAATCAATACCTATAAACCATTTTTCCATATGCGACTCCTATTATTTGAACATGCTCTGAATGAATTCACGAGCCTCGATGATCATATCGTCCAGAAGCTTGTCATCGGCATCGGCCGGAAGCATGGGACGCCAGACATTGCCGCCTTCCAGAGCGACGGAGCCGCCGGTGCGGACAAGGGGTTCGAAGGACACGCATCTGTCATAGTCGATGTCCTTAAGAGCGGTGCAGATCTCCTGCCAGGGAAGGAAACCGGGGCGCGGAGGACGACGGTTGTTGGAGCCCATGTGATAATGGCCCAGCTTGGCCTTGCCGACCTTTCTGATGGCCTCGGCCAGATCATCTTCCTCGATCATGCCGTGGAAGGTATCCAGAAGGACGTTGATGTGGGGATCATCGACCATGTCTGTCAGTCTCAGAGCTTCGTCATGAGTGTTGAGCAGATAGCCCTCAAAACGGTTGACGACTTCCATGTTCCAGCTGAAGTCATAATCGCCGCAGGCCTTGCCGATGGTCTTTAAGCTCTTGGCAGCCTGCTCGAAGGCTTTGTCCTTTTCGAAAGCCTCGCCGAACTGGCACCAGGGAGCGTAGTTGATACCGGAGAAGTTCTTGGCGCCGATGCGGGCCATGGCCTTCAGAAGTGTCAGAGCATTTTCCACGCTCTTCTCTCTGATGGACTCATCGAAGGATGTCAGATAATAATCGGTACCGAAGCCGCCGGAAACATACATTTCGATATCGTTAGCAGCGCAGGCAGCCTTGATCTCGTCCACTTCCTTCTGAGACATGGTCAGAAGACGGCTGTAGAAGATCTCAAGAACATCAAAGCCGCATCTTCTGGCTCTTTCGATGTGCTCGGGATAGTCTGTGCCTTCCCAGTTTTTGCTCCAGTAGCAATAGCAAATGCCGTACTTCATAAGAAATTCCTCCTTAATAGAATTTTATGGCGGGCAGCCCTTCGGAAAAATTCCGAAGGACCTCCCGCTTTTCGTTTGTTTAAATGTGCGATTAGTTGGCTTTGGAACGACGACGGAAGGCGTCGGCGTAGACAGCGATCAGGACGACGATACCGGTGACAACTTCATTCCAGTAGGAGTCGATACCTGTGAGGGAGATGGTGTAGGTGATAACAGCCATCAGAAGACCACCGCAGATGGTGCCGCCGATGCCGCCTTCACCACCGGTCATGGCTGTACCGCCAAGAACGGCTGCTGTGATGGAGGGCATGGTCCAGGAGGAGCCGATGCTGGCCTGATAGGAGCCCATACGCATGAC
>R23__coassemble_931_pt1 | contig 16169 bp, 14 predicted proteins | sample R23__metabat2_high_PE_005 | metagenome-assembled genome bin R23 | reverse complement strand
AGCAGGTTAGAGCGCACGCCTGATAAGCGTGAGGTCGGTGGTTCGAGTCCACTTGAGCCCATTGAAAGGCCCGACAGCGAAAAGACAGTTGACAACTTCATAGTCTGGCTGTAAAATAGCTTTTGCATTCCTCGATAGCTCAATGGTAGAGCACTCGGCTGTTAACCGAGGGGTTGTAGGTTCGAGCCCTACTCGGGGAGCTTTTTATTAGGCCCCATGGTCAAGCGGTTAAGACATCGCCCTTTCACGGCGGTAACAGCAGTTCAAATCTGCTTGGGGTCATTTCTTTGTGGATCTTTAGCTCAGTTGGTTAGAGCAACCGGCTCATAACCGGTCGGTCCTGGGTTCGAGTCCCCGAAGATCCAGTTTGTGGTCTCGGCCATATCTGGTAGTATCAAGGCCCAGTGGCTCAGTTGGTTAGAGCGCCGCCCTGTCACGGCGGAGGCCAGGGGTTCAAGTCCCCTCTGGGTCGTTTTTCTTTTTGCCGGTGTGGTGGAATTGGCAGACACAAGGGACTTAAAATCCCTCGGAGTAAAATCCGTGCCGGTTCGAGTCCGGCCACCGGCATTGCGAATAATGATAAATTGTGAGTGGGCTGCAGTCATGCAGGCCTTTTTTTGTCATAGCGACGAGGAAAATGCCCTCTTCTCTGTCAGGGAGAATATGCTACTGCACAGAATCCGCCGCCGCGCTTGCGCGAGGGGTGGATTCGAATGCAGTAGCATGAAGAGCGGGAGGGGACGAAGTCCCCGAACCGATCGGAGCGGCGCAGCCGCGGCCCTGATGCCTCCCTCGTCACAAACTATTGTCCTTTCAGCAGGAGAGAAAAGTTATGGCACCTATCCTATATATGGTCATTCCCTGCTATAATGAGCAGGAGGTCCTGCCTGAGACCAGCCGCCGTCTGGATATCAAGCTGCGGCATCTGATGGAGCAGGGGATCATTTCCCCGGACAGTCATGTCCTCTTTGTCAATGACGGCTCCGGAGACGACACCTGGAACATGATCCGGGACCTTCATAAAAAGGATCCTCTCTTTTCAGGCCTTTCCCTGACCCGCAACAGAGGCCATCAGAATGCTTTGCTGGCGGGCCTCATGTATGCCAAGGATCATTGCGATGTCTCCATTTCCATGGATGCGGACCTGCAGGATGACATTGAAGCCATCGACGAGATGCTGGAGCGCTTTTCGGAGGGCTGCGATATCGTCTACGGTGTCCGCAACAACCGCGATTCGGACACGGGCTTTAAGAGAAATACCGCCCTCTTCTTTTACCGTCTCATGGAATGGATGGGCGCCTCCGTGGTCAACAATCACGCCGATTTCCGTCTCATGAGCCGGCGGGCTCTGGAGGGGCTGGCCTCCTTTAAGGAAGTCAATCTTTTCCTCCGCGGCATGGTCCCCATGATCGGCTATAAGTCGGCCAAGGTCTATTACACAAGAGACAAGCGCTTTGCGGGCGAGAGCAAGTATCCCCTGAAAAAGATGCTGAATTTTGCCTTTGACGGCATCACCTCTCTTTCCGTTAAGCCCCTCCGCATGATCACCATCCTGGGTCTTGCAGTCTTTGCAGTCAGTATTTTCTTTCTCATCTGGAGCATCATTCAGCACGTTCTACAGAATACGGTGCCCGGATGGAGTTCCCTCATGGTCTCCATGTGGGCGATCGGCGGTCTTTTGATCCTGTCGGTCGGTATAGTCGGGGAGTACGTCGGTAAGATCTATCTGGAAACCAAAGGACGGCCCAGATTCCTCATAGATGAGGTCCTGGACCGGACAGATAAGGAAAGCCGTTGACACGGCAGAAAAGGAGAACATATTATGGCATTTTGTCCCAATTGCGGAAATGAACTTCTTCCGGGGGCTAAGTTCTGTGTGAGCTGCGGTACACAGCTTGGCGCTTCGGTCAATACCTCACAGGGTCCCACGGCTGAAGAGGCTGCCAGGGCAGCAGAAGAAGCCAGAGCAGCGGCAGAGGCTAAGGCAGCAGAGGAAGCCAGGGCAGCAGAAGAAGCCAGAGCGGCAGCAGAGGCTAAGGCAGCAGAAGAAGCCAAAGCGGCTGAGGAAGCTGCTTCCCAGACCGTTTCCGGCGCTTATGCCGGAGCAGGCGCTGCCTTCACCTCTCAGGATCAGACCTCTGACAGAGAGAATACTTACGGCGGCAATACCTATCAGTCCGCACCCAGCCGGCCCGTTTACAGCCAGCCCTCTCCTGAGGCTTCCCTTGAAAAGCCCCAGGCCACAAGGACGCTGGGTCAGTGGGTCCTGGATATTTTCCTGACCATGCTGCCGGTGGCCGGTCTCGTTCTTCTGATCATCTGGTCGGTCTCTTCCGAGACGGCCCCGGAGAAGAAGAACTGGGCCCGCGCCATGCTGATCTGGCATGTCGTCCTCGTCGTGATCGCCATCATTATCACCGTGGTATCCCTGTCGGCCTTCTGGTCCTTCTATCGCTGGTATTATTGATAAAAAGATTCTTTTAAGGAGACATCGGCGGATCGGTTCATGGCTGATCCGCTGTCTTTATGACTATGGAAATTCTGGATGCCATTTGGGATGGTCTGATCGACTGTCTTAAGATGCTGCCCTTCCTTTTCCTGGCTTTCCTGCTTCTGGAGGTTCTGGAACACCGGGCGGCGGAGAAGATGAACCGGCTCCTGCGGAAAACAGAGAAGGCAGGCCCTGCGGTGGGTGCCCTGCTCGGCTGTGTCCCGCAGTGCGGTTTTTCTGTGCTGGCCTCCAATTTCTATGCCGGAGGCATGATCTCTCTGGGGACTCTGATGGCGGTCTTCCTGGCCACCTCGGATGAGGCCCTGATCATTCTGATATCAGGCGCGGCTCCGGCAGATAAGATCCTGTGGATCATCCTGACTAAGATCCTGATCGGTATCCTGTTCGGTTATCTGATCATGCTGGTCATGCACCTGTTCCGTATCCACACCGACCGGCGTAAGATAGGGGATAAATGCGGCAATCTCTGCCGGGAGGATGACTGCGGCTGCCATGATGAGAAGGCGGGCCTTCTGAAGCCGGCCCTTAAGCATACGGCCAAGATCTTTCTCTTCCTCCTGGTCTTTACGATCGCCCTCAACGTCCTCCTGGAGGTCGTGGGGCTGGATAAGATATCCGGCCTCCTTCTGACCGACAGCCCCTTCCAGCCCGTCCTGGCGGCCCTGATCGGCCTTATTCCCAACTGCGCCTCCTCGGTCATCCTGACCCAGCTCTATGTTCAGGGAGTCCTGTCCTTCGGAGCGGCCATTGCCGGACTCTGTTCTTCGGCGGGACTGGGGCTGGTGGTCCTTTTCCGCATGAATAAGAGCCGTTCGGAAAATGTCATCATCCTGGGATTGTTGTTCGGGATATCCGTTTTCAGCGGTGTGATCCTTCAGGCTGTCCTTTAGGCGATGAAGAAAAAGACCGAAATAGATGATTGACAAATCACAAAAAGTCGTTATAATAAAATCCGTTGCGGATCTAGAATGACGTAACGTGTGCGTGTAGCTCAGCTGGATAGAGCGTCTGGCTACGGACCAGAAGGTCACGAGTTCGAATCTTGTCACGCACGTGAAGAGCTGCTGAACTTTCAGCAGCTTTTTCTTTTGCTGCAAAAGCCAGGCAGAGAGCTTAAGAGAGAGCAGATCGGAGAGAGAAAAATGCAAAGAGATGTGGATCTGAAGGAAATATCGGACGGACGCCTTTACACCCGAAAGGATATGGTCAGGGTAGGCTGCCGTGACTGCGAGGGCTGCTCCTCCTGCTGCCGGGGCATGGAGGATACCATCGTCCTTGATCCCTATGATATCTGGCAGATGGGGATAGGCCTGCAGAACGGCTTTGAGTCTCTCCTCAACAGGGCCTTTGAGCTGGTCCTGACCGAGGGGGTCATTCTGCCTCATCTGAAGACCGCAGGCAAGGAGGAGCAGTGCGTTTTTCTGGGTACCAACGGCCGCTGCACCATTCATACCTACCGGCCCGGTATCTGCCGTCTTTTTCCTCTGGCCCGGATCTATGAGGAGGATGATTTCCGGTATTTCATCCAGGTCCATGAGTGTCCGGCCACCGGCAAGTCCAAGGTCCGCATCGAAAAATGGCTGGGCATCCCCGATCTGCCGGCCTATGAGGCCTATCTCAAACGCTGGCATGCCATCCTGCGTAAGACGAGGGAGAAGGTCAATGACCAGAAGACGGACGAAGAACGCCGTCAGAAGCTTCTCATGCTGATCCTCCGCCTCTTTTATGAGCGGATCGATCCTTCCTATCCCTTCTATGAGCAGTTTGAGATGCGGGCCGGACTCTATGAAGAGGAGTATCTGAAGCTGGATTGAACTGGGAGGCACAGGCCTCGCGAGCTGTCATATCCTGAGGCGGACCATTGGCCAAAGGAGCCTGAAAACCGTGGGAATACGTCTTTAGCAGCTCCGGCTGAGCGCCGGCGCGAAGACATGGAGCTGCTTTTCGTCGATCCTACAGCCAGAAATCAACAGTATTCCCGAAGGGTTGAAGGGGACGACGCTGGTCCGCCGGGGATGTGACAGGAGCGAGGCCAATCACCGGTATGTCTTCGCGAGGCCAATGGATCGGCCTGACGATGACAGAGAATAGTTCAAAGAGAAACAGACACAAAAAGATCCCTGCGAGGGTTTTCTTCGCAGGGATCTTCGTTTTCAGGAAAGACTTCAGTCCGGATAACCGTCCGGATTTTTCTTCTGCCAGTTGTAGGAATCCGCGCACATGGCGCAGAGGTCTCTTTCGGCCTCCCAGCCCAGGACCTCCCTGGCCTTGGCGGGATCGGCGTAGTTAACGGCCACATCGCCGGGACGGCGGGGATCGATCACATAGGGGATCTCGATGCCGCAGGCCTTTGAGTAGGCATTGACCACATCCAGGACCGTGTAGCCGTGGCCGGTGCCCAGATTGAAGACGCTGACACCCTCCAGCTTATCAAGAGCCTCCAGAGCCTTGACATGGCCGATGGCCAGGTCGACCACATGGATATAGTCCCTTATGCAGGTACCGTCCGGGGTGTCATAATCATTTCCGAAAACATGCAGACACTCTCTTTTGCCCAAAGCTGTCTGGGCAATATAGGGGACCAGGTTGTTGGGTATGCCCTTGGGGTCCTCGCCGATGAGGCCGCTTTCGTGAGCCCCGATGGGATTGAAATAGCGGAGGAGGACCACCTTCCAGTCGGGATCGCTCTTCCAGATGTCTGTCAGCATCCGCTCCTGCATGACCTTGGTCGTGCCGTAGGGATTGGTGGTCTCGCCCAGGGGGCAGTCCTCTGTGATGGGGATGAAGGCCGGCTCGCCGTAAACGGTGGCGGAAGAGGAGAAGATGATGCTTTTGCAGCCGTGATCTCTCATGACCGTGGTCAGGACCAGGGTGGACATGAGGTTGTTGCGGTAGTACATAATGGGCTTCTTTGTGGATTCACCCACGGCCTTGTAGCCGGCAAAGTGGATAACGGCATCGATCTTTTCCTTATCGAAGAGGTCGTTCAGGGCGGCCTCATCGCACACATCGATCTGATAAAAAGCCGGACGGACACCGGTGATGGTCTCGATCCGGTCGAGGACCACCTTCTTGGAATTGCTTAAGTTATCGGCAATGACCACGTCAAAGCCTCTTTTGATGACCTCTACGACGGTATGGCTGCCGATGAAACCGCAGCCGCCTGTGATAAGAACCTTCATGGCTGTCTTCCTTTCTTTGCTCTCAAAGCGGATATTTTCTAACAGTATAGCATGAATGAGCGGGAACTATCATGGTTTTCTGTTTAATTTTCCTGTCCTGTGGTATCATATCAGAAAGAAAAGGAGGCAGAAAATGATTTCCATAGATGAAAGCGTATTTCAGGCCGAGGGCTGCCGGATCGTGGGCGATGTGACCATAGGCAGGGACAGCTCGGTGTGGTACAATGCCGTGATCCGCGGTGATGATGCCGAGGTCGTGATCGGAGAAAAGACCAATATCCAGGACCTCTGCATGGTCCATGTCTGCGCGGGCATGCCTACGGTCATCGGAAACGGCGTGACAGTGGGGCACAGCGCTATTATCCACGGCTGTCGGATCGGTGACAATACCCTGATCGGCATGGGCTCCATCATCATGAACGGGGCTGTGATCGGCAAAAACTGCGTGATCGGGGCCGGCGCTCTGGTGACGGGCGGGACGGTCATTCCCGACAATTCCCTGGCCTTCGGCAGTCCGGCAAAGGTGGTCCGCACGGTCGATGCCGAGGGAGAAGAGGCCAATAGAAAGAGCGCGGAATTCTATCTGCAGGCGGCCAGAGAAAGTGTGTCCGAGCAAAAAAATAAAAAAGGTTAAAAATCTCTGAAAAAAGAGATTGCAAACTGAAACAGCTTAAGTTATAATGATTGCCGTGCTTAAAAAAGCTTACGGCACAGGCTGCTATGGCACAGCTTGGTAGCGCACCTCATTGGTAATGAGGAGGTCACCAGTTCGAATCTGGTTAGCAGCTGACACCCGGAAAAGACTACGCAAAAGACTTTTCCGGGTTTTTTCTTTTTTGAGGCGGATGAATAGGCCGCGGCCCGGATCGTTTAGAGGAGAAGCTTTATGAAGATCGGATTTGACAATGAAAAATACCTGAAGATGCAGTCGGAAAAGATCCGTGAGAGGATCTCAAGCTTTGATAACAAGCTCTATCTGGAGTTCGGGGGCAAGCTTTTTGACGATTACCATGCCTCCAGAGTCCTGCCGGGCTTTCAGCCGGATTCCAAGCTCCAGATGCTCCTGCAGCTCAAGGATCAGGCTGAGATCGTGGTCGTCATCAGCTCTGAGGATATTGAAAAGAACAAGATCCGCGGCGATCTGGGCATCACCTATGACAGGGATGTCCTTCGCCTGATCGATGCCTTTACCGGCGTGGGCCTCTTCGTGGGTTCCGTCTGCCTGACCAAATATCAGGGCCAGCCCCAGGCCAAGAAATTCCGCCAGAGACTGACCCAGCTGGGCATCAAGTCCTACTGTCTCTACTATATCGAGGGCTATCCCAATGACGTTGAGCATATCGTCTCCGATGAGGGCTACGGCAAGAACGATTACATCGAGACTTCCAGACCTCTGGTGGTCATCACCGCGCCGGGCCCCGGCTCGGGCAAGATGGCTGTCTGCCTGTCCCAGCTCTATCATGAGTATAAGAGAGGCGTTAAGGCCGGCTATGCCAAGTTCGAGACCTTCCCCATCTGGAATCTTCCCCTCAAGCACCCGGTCAACCTGGCCTATGAGGCCGCCACGGCTGACCTCAATGACGTCAATATGATCGACCCCTTCCATCTGGAGGCTTACGGGAAGACCACCGTCAATTATAACCGTGATATCGAGATCTTCCCGGTCGTCCGCTCCATGTTCGAGCTGATCGCCGGAGAGAGCCCCTACCAGTCCCCGACTGATATGGGCGTCAATATGGCCGGCAACTGCATCTGCGATGATGAGGCCTGCTGTGAGGCTTCCAGACAGGAGATCATCCGCCGCTATTACAGCGCTCTCTGCGAAAAGAAGAGAATGGGTGAGACCCGCCACGACATCGGCAAGCTGGAGATCCTTTTGAAGCAGGCCGGAGTGACCAAGACCGACAGGTCTGTTGTGGGCGCGGCTCTGGTTCGCGAAGAGGTGACGGGAGGTCTGCCTGCCATGGCCATCGAGCTGGCGGACGGCACGATCGTGACCGGCAAGACGGGTGAGCTTCTGGGCGGCGCCTCGGCAGCCCTGCTCAATGCCATCAAGGTCCTTTCGGGCATTCCCCATGAGGAAAAGCTGGTCTCTCCTGAGGCCATCGAGCCTATCCAGAGACTCAAGACCAAGTATCTGGGCGGCCACAATCCCAGACTTCACACCGATGAGATCCTGATCGCCCTTTCTGCCACGGCAGCGGAAAATGCCCATGCGGAATCGGCTCTGGAGGCTCTGCCCCTTCTTAAGGGCTGCGAGGCTCATTCCACGGTCCTTTTGTCCTCGGTCGATGAAAAGCTCTTCGCAAGACTTGGCATGCATCTGACCTGTGAGCCCAGATATGAGGAAGAGACCAGAAAGTATCACGGAAATTAAAGATGAAGATATTTTATACCGTCAATGAAGGGCTTTTTCTGCTCGATGAAAAAAGCGGCCACGGCCTTCTGGTGGATGGCATCCACAGGGGCTCGGCCCTGGGCTTCTCCGATACGCCTGAGTCCCTTCTCCGATACATGACGGAAAAGAAGGGCATCTGCAGCCATGTGGATGCCCTTGTCTTTACCCATCCCCATGAGGACCACTATGCGCCGGATATGATCCCGGATATTTATCGGGACAAGGTCCATCTTGCCTGGGAAATGGCGGAGGGTGACCTTACACTTAGCCCTGCTGCCCTGACCGGCAGCGCAGAAAAGGCTGAAAAGAGTGGCGCGGTAAGACCGAAAATGACCATATTCCGGACCCGGCATGAGGGAGAGGCCTATCGGGAGGTGCCGCATGCTTCTCTTTTTATCCGTCTTGGCGGGAAGACGGTCTTTCTGCCCGCCGATGCCGACCTCATTTCCTGCCGGGAAAATATTCCGTCCGGGAAAAAAGCCGATTACCTTTTCCTCAATCCCTACCAGGCCCTGTCACCTGTCTGTGAAGCTTATCTGAGAGAGCTTTCTCCGGAGAGGGTCTTTCTTTACCACCGGCCTTACCGGATCTATCCCGGCTCGGCTTATGACAATCTGGCCCGTCTGGCGGTCAGGCGTTATCCCATCAGCCTGCCGGAGCTCGAAGAAATACCACCCATGACCTGGATAGAAAACTGACAGGATCCGCAGCCTGTGTGCCGCGGGTCTTATTTGATAAAATCAAAGAGAAAACCCACTACCCTTAGGTGGTGGGTTGAACTCTTAGAATCGGTGCGGGGTTCCCTAAAGGACTAGCTAACGCGTCGCAAGCCCCGTACCGATTAAGGTGCGAAGCACCGATTTTATATGAGCAAGTAGCGAAAGCGGATTGCGAATATCCTTGACTTAAGAGGAAAATCCCCTTCTGTCTTATTTGACAGAGTATACGCAGAGTTATAAAATAAAATAGTCTATGTAAAGTCTAACGATGGCAGCCCCTGCCGTCTTAAGATAGGAAAAGAGGTTATGGAAAATGAAAGCTTATAAAGAGATGACAAAGGAAGAGCTGCTTGCGGAAAAAGCAGGTCTTGAAAAGGCTTATGAGGAGATCAAGGCCAAGGGCATCAGCCTGGATATGTCCAGAGGCAAGCCCGGCAAGGACCAGCTGGATCTTTCACTGGGCATGATGGATGTGCTCAATTCCGACAGCTATTATAAGGATGAGACCGGCACAGACTGCCGCAATTACGGTATTCTGACCGGTATTCCCGAGGCCAAGAGGCTCATGGGAGCCATGTCCGAGGTCGACCCCGAGGATATGATCATTTACGGGACCTCCTCTCTTAATATCATGTACGATACCGTCTGCCACGCCATGGTCAAGGGCGTGTGCGGCCATACTCCCTGGATCAAGCAGGATAAGGTCAAATTCCTCTGCCCTGTTCCGGGCTATGACAGACATTTCAAGATCACGGAGCATTTCGGCATTGAAATGATCAATGTGCCCATGTCCCCGACAGGTCCGGATATGGACATGGTCGAAAGCTATGTCAATCATGATCCCACGGTCAAGGGCATCTGGTGTGTGCCAAAATATTCCAACCCCCAGGGCTACACCTATTCCGATGAGACCGTCAGACGCTTTGCTGCTCTGACACCGGCCGCTCCGGACTTCCGTATCTTCTGGGACAATGCCTACTCCATCCATCATCTTTATGAGGAAAAGGAGCGTCAGGATTACCTGCTGGAGATCATGGCGGAATGCGCCAAGGCCGGCCACCCGGATATGGTCTACAAATTTATCTCGACCTCCAAGGTCACCTTCCCGGGCTCGGGTATTGCTGCTCTGGCCTCCTCTCAGACCAACCTCAAGGATATGCAGGCGTCCATGACCATCCAGACCATCGGCCATGACAAGCTCAACCAGCTCCGCCATGTCCGCTTCTTCGGAAATATGGCCAACATGAATGCCCACATGATGAAGCATGCGGCTATCCTCCGCCCCAAATTCGAGGCTGTGGAGGAGACTCTGGAAAAGGAGCTCGGCGGCCTTATGATCGGCAGCTGGACCAAGCCCAACGGCGGTTATTTCATCTCCTTCGATGCCCTGCCGGGCTGCGCCAAGGCTATCGTGGCCAAGGCGGCTGAGGCCGGTGTCAAGATGACCAATGCCGGCGCCACCTATCCTTACGGCAAGGATCCGGAGGATAAAAATATCCGTATCGCGCCTTCCTTCCCGACACCGGAGGAGCTGAAGAAGGCAGCGGAGATATTCGTGCTCAGCGTCAAGCTGGTCAGCATCGATAAAATGCTGGAGGCCTGAGGCCGACAGCAAAACAAACAGGGGAAAATGATAAGGGAAAATAAGGGGAAAAACGATGGAAGATATCAATAAGACCGGACCGGTCAACATAGAGAATACCGACAAGGCCGAAAACCAGACACAGCCCTCGCCTGAAAAGACAGAGGCGGAAAATAAGGCCGCTGAGATCAAGGCCGAAGCAGAGGCGGAGATCAAAAAAGCAGAGTCTGAAGTCACGGAGAAAGTGACAGAAGCGGCTCCTTCTGAGACAGCAGAAAAGCCGGCAGCTGCAGCCAAGCCCGCCACCGGAACAAGACCCGCCGGGACCAAGCCTGCCACAGGAACCAGACCTGCCGGGACCAAGCCGGCCGCGGGCACAAGACCTGCCGGGACCAAGCCTGCCGCAGCGGGGACCAGACCTGCCGGGACCAAGCCGGCCACCGCGGGAACCAGACCCGCCGGGACCAAGACAGCCACTGCAGCCACAAGGCCTGCCGGAGCTAAGCCTGCCGCAGGGACCAGACCCGCCGGCACCAAGCCCGCCACCGGGACCAAGACAGCTGCTGCGGGGACCAGACCCGCCGGGACCAAGACCGCCGCGGGAGCCAGACCCGCCGGGGCTAAGCCTGCCGCAGGAACCAAGCCGGCCGCAGCCGGGACTAAGTCTGCGGCAGGGGCCACAAAGCCCATAGCTGCCGGCGTCAAGGCCGCCGCCAAGACATCACCGTCCTCTGCCGCCCCGGAGACAAAGCCGGAAGGCACCGCTCCCATCAAGGCCGAACAGGCCGCCGAGGGAACGCCGGAGCTTAAGGCAGATATCCGCGTGGATGATCTTGAAAACAAGATCACAGCCTCCACGGAGGTCACGGCTGCCGCCAAGCTTAAGGCCGAGCAGGAAGACGACAGATATGCCTATTTCAGTGAGGATTACGACGAAGAGGAGGACAGCAGAGGCGGAAGGTCAACAGGCCGCATCATCCTTACCCTGATCCTGATCCTTGCCGGTATCGTGGCAGCAGCTTATGTCTTCTGTGGCATTTATTTCAAAAATCATTTCTATCCGGGAACCGTGATCAACGGTCACGAGGTCTCCGGCATGACGGTTGAGGATGTCAAGAGCACTCTGCAGAGCAGCATCGACACCTACACCCTGACCATCGCCGAGCGTGACAAGAAGACCGAGACCCTGACGGCCGCCGATGTCGGAATGACCTATCAGGATGACAAGAAGATCGACAGCCTGATGGAAAAGCAGGATTCCTGGAAGTTCTTCCTTCATATCTTCGGAGATAAGACCTACACCTTTACGACTGCCACCTCCTACGATAAGGAGAAGACGGACAGCGCCATTTCCAAGCTGGACTGCCTCAATAAGGATGTGGTCTCCCCCAAGGATGCCGTGCTTGTGGAAAATGAAGACGGCGCCTATATCGAACGCGAGGAGGACGGCAATGAGGTCAACCGCGAGCTTCTGGCCGAGGCTGTGTATGCCGCCCTGGACGAGGCTTCGGAGAAGGTCGACATCACCTCACCTGACTGCTACAATTATCCCTCTGTCAAGAGCGATGACGAAAACCTGGTCTCCCGCATGAATGAGTGGAATGCCCTGCTTGAGCTTAACATCACCTATGCCTTCGGCGACAATGTGGAGACCATCAACAAGGAAGTTCTTCTTCCCCATATGGTCGATGACGGAAGCACTGTCACGGTCGATTCCGACTGGATCACCCAGCTGGTCGCTGCCTGGGGCGAGAAATACAACACCTTCGGCCGCGAAAGACAGTTCAAGACCCACAGCGGCAAGGTCGTGACCCTGCCTGCTTCCACCCTGCATACCGGCGAGGTGGATGCCTCCGGCAATGAATATGAGCACACCTCGGATTACGGTTATCTGCTTGACAATGATGCCACCGCAGCCGATCTGACTGCTGCCATTCAGGACAAGACCTCCGGAGAACGCCAGCCCATTTTCCGTTACTCCGGCATGGGCTGGGACAATGACGGCCTCACCGGGACCTACTGCGAGATCTCTCTTGCTGACCAGCACCTCTGGCTCTATAAGGACGGCCAGCAGATCATGGATTGCTCCATCGTCTCCGGCAAGAGCGGAGCGGATACCCAGACCTACACCGGCTGCTTCGCCGTGGACGCCAAGAAGTCTCCGGCAGAGATCACCGATCCGGCTGCCAAGGATAAGACCACAGAGGTCGGTTACTGGATCCCCTGTGACGGCAGAAGAGGCCTGTGCGATACCGGGACACGGACGACCTTCGGCGGAACGGAAGTTGAGACCAACGGTACCTCCGGCTATATCGACATTCCTTCCTCCGCTATGGAGACCATCTATAACACTCTCGAGATCGGCAATGCCATCTGTATTTATTAAGCTATGAGCGAAAAGAAAAAAAGCAAAAAGAAAAAGTCCAAAACAGGGCGGATTATCAGTACTGTCATACTGATAGCCGCCCTTGCGGTCTTTATTTACGCTGCCTACAACCTGATCACCATCTACACGACCTACAAGGCAGCCTCCGATGAATATGACAAGCTGTCCGCGGAATATACCTCGGACAAGACGGATACGACACCGACTCCGACACCCACGGAAAGCCCTGACAAGGAGGATGAGAAGACCGGCGATCCCTATCTGGATGAGGACGGGACTCTGGTCGAGGATGACGTCCCTCCCCTCGAGGTGGATTTTGACGGCCTCAAGGCCATCAACGAGGATGTGGTCGGCTGGATCTACGTGGATGCCGTCCCCGAGGTCTCCTTCCCGGTCGTGGAGGGCACGGACAACGACTACTACCTCCACTATACCTTCGACCGCCAGTTCAATCCTTCGGCCGCTGTCTTTGTGAGCTATGACAATGCCCGGGATTTTTCCGATGTTCACACGGTCATCTACGGTCATCACATGCATGACGGCTCCATGTTCTTCAAGCTGGATAATCTCCGGGACCCTGATGTGGTCCTGGCCGATCCCTACTTCTGGATCATGACGCCGAATGGCAATTACCGTTACCGCATCTTTGCCATGGTCGAGGTGGATCCCGTGGGGGAGGCCTATACCACCTTCTCAGGCTACGGTCAGGAATTCCTGGAGTGGGAAGAAAAGATGAAATCCCAGTCCTTTATCGACTTCGGAGATATTCCCTTAAGTCAGTATGATCACTGTGTCATGCTGTCCACCTGCACCTTCGACTCCGGTGTCCGTATGGTCATCCTGGGGAAATGCGTGTCGACCCAGAGACCGCCCGATCCTGCCGGAACCGTCGGAACAGTGGAGGAGACAGAAGAGAACCAGTAAAGGAGGCTGCTATGACAGAAGAGATCCAAAAGCTTCAGGACATGATCGATGAGAGTCAGAGCATCGTTTTCTTCGGCGGGGCGGGTGTCTCGACCGAAAGCGGCATTCCGGACTTCCGGTCTCAGGACGGCCTTTATCATATGCACTACAAATATCCGCCTGAGACCATCCTGAGCCACTCCTTCTTTATGCAGGAGGGAGAGGAATTCTGGCGTTTTTATAAGGACAAGATCCTTGTGACGGCAGAGCCCAATCCGGCCCATAAAAAGCTGGCCGAGCTGGAAGAGGCCGGCAAGCTGACGGCTGTGGTCACCCAGAACATAGACGGCCTTCACCAGAAGGCCGGCAGCAAAAGGGTCTACGAGCTTCATGGCTCCGCCCTCCGCAACTATTGTATGGGCTGCGGAAAATTCTATGATTTTGATTTTGTCAAGGCCGCAGAGGATGTTCCGCACTGCCCCGAATGCGGTAGGCTCATCAAGCCGGATGTGGTCCTCTACGAGGAGGGACTGGACAATGACACCGTGACCGGAGCCGTCCGGGCCATTTCTCAGGCGGATATGCTGATCATAGGAGGCACCTCTCTTGTGGTCTATCCGGCCGCCGGTCTTATCGATTATTTTAAGGGAAAATATCTGGTGGTCATCAACAAGTCTCCGACCCCGCGTGACCGCTACGCCGATCTCCTTATTACGGATCCTATCGGCGAGGTCTTTTCTCAGATCCGGGTCGGCTGACAATTTTGTTTTTGGAAACATTTTGAACCGCTGATCATTTCCCTGCCTCTAAGCCGAAGAGACATAGGCGGGGTTTAGGGGAAATGATACCTCAGTGTGGGAAAGCCCCCACTGAGGGGCTGCGAAGCAGCCGGCGGTTCATGAGCATGTAGCGAAGCGGAATGCGAATGTCCGCTTTACAGAAAAAGCCCGGCCTGTGTCAGGCTTTTTCCTATGTATACGCCTGAGCGGGCCTTCTGTCCGGCCAAAGTCCGGGGACAGGGGCTGAAAGGAAGAAAAAGTGGCTTATTTCCCTGTTTTTGCGGACATAGAAGGAAAAGACTGTCTGATCGTGGGCGGGGGATATGTGGCTCTCCGCAAGGCCAAGGACCTGGTGGATTTCGGAGCCTGTGTCGTGGTGATCGCGGAAGAGATCCTTGAGGACCTGACCCATCTGGAAGGCGTGACTATCCATCAGGAAGGCTTCCGGGAGGACCTGCTGGACGAGCGGTATTATGAGCTTGTTGTGGCGGCCACGGATGATCCGGAGGTCAATCGCGCTGTCGGACTTTCCTGCCGGAAAAGGCGCATTCCCGTCAATGTGGTGGATGACCCGGGGAAGGGCAGCTTCATTTTCCCGGCTTATCTGAAGGCCAAAGATGTGGTCGCAGCCTTTTCGGGAGGCGGCAGTCCTGTCCTTGCCCGTTACATGAAGGAGGAAAGCCGGTCTCTTGTGACGGAAAGACTGGGAGAGATCGGAGAGCTTCTGGCCGGGTGTCGCCCTTATGTCAGGTCTTTGGGGCTTGGGGCGGAAGAAAAGAAGGCTCTGTATGAGAGAATTCTGGAAGCTGCTCTCAAGGCCCGGGAGCTTCCGACAGAAGAGGAAAGAGAAGAGTTTGTAAAAAGACTTCTGTGACCGACTAAGTCTTAAGGAGAGAAAGCGCTTTATGAAATTGCAAATGGTCGGAATCGATTATGAAAAGGCCAATCTCGATATCCGGTCTCCCTTTTCCTTTCGGAATGAGGAAGGCGCGCTGGCCCTGAAAACCCTGACCGCAGATCCCAACATCAGCGGAGCCGTGATCCTGTCGACCTGCAACCGGACAGAGATCTATGTCAGCGCGGAAAAGGAGCTGACCGACCTGGCCGACCGCTTCTGCTCCTTTAAGGACCGGGACATCCGACAGGAGGGAAAATATCTGGTGGAAAGGCAGGGCGAGGCGGCCATGGACCATCTTTTCCGCCTGGCCTGCGGCATGAGGTCCCGGGTCTTCGGAGAAGACCAGATCGTGACACAGGTGAAAAATGCCCTGGCCCTGGCCAGGGAGTGTCAGACCACGGACCATCTTCTGGAAAAGCTTTTTATGAATGCCATCACCTGCGCCAAACGGATCAAGCAGACGGTCCATCTGACGGCGGTGGAGGATTCCGTGGTCGTCCGGATGCAGGAGACCCTGGAAAAGGAATTCGGAGACCTGAGGGGAGTCAGATGTCTGGTCATCGGCAATGGTATGATCGGCCGCATGGCAGCTTCGGCCCTGCTGAAGACAGAGGCCGATGTCTGTGTGACCATTCGCCATTATAAGACGCGTCAGGTCGAGATCCCGGAGGGCTGCCGCATCATCGATTATATGGAACGCAGCCGGGAGATCGCCCTCTGTGATGCCCTTATCAGCGCGACCACCAGCCCCCATCTGACTGTGCCTTATGAGGAATACCGGGCGGCCTAGGCGGATGGGAGAAAGCGGGT
>R23__coassemble_915_pt1 | contig 16325 bp, 11 predicted proteins | sample R23__metabat2_high_PE_005 | metagenome-assembled genome bin R23 | reverse complement strand
GCGGCCGCGGCCGTCCTGGTCTCCACTCTCTGGGTCCCGGTCCTGCAGATCAACGGCAGCTCCATGGAGCCCACCCTCAACAAAGGAGAATTCGTCCTGGCTGTCAAGTCGGACGATTACAAGACAGGCGATCTCATCGCCTTCTACTACAACAACAAGATCCTGGTCAAGCGGGTCATCGCCACGGAAGGCCAGTGGGTCGATATGAGCGAAGACGGTCAGGTCTATGTGAACAGCATGAAGCTGGATGAGCCCTACCTGACAGAGACCGCCTACGGGGACTGTGATATCACCCTTCCCTACCAGGTGCCGGAGGGCCGGGTCTTCGTGATGGGAGATCACAGATCGGTCTCCCTGGATTCCAGAAACACCGCCATCGGCTCCATAGCCGAGGAACAGGTGGTCGGAAAGCTCTTTTTCCGGATCTGGCCATTGACAGAGTTAGGAAGCGTCTCCTGACGGAGATGAGACAGGATAAATAAGAAAAGCATTAAGCCTATCCATGATGCAGGACCGAAGCAAGGACGGTCAAAGGAGGAAACAGAATGGATCGCAGAGTTTTGGAAAATATGAAAAAGAAGGCCGCACGCAAGAGACAGCGCAATCGCAGGATCGCGTTGATACTTGTGCTTGCCATGATCGTGGGAAGCTTCACGACCTATGGCCTGACCCGTCAGGCCCAGGCCCAGTCGACCACCCTGGTCTGCGCGCAGGAAGAGCATACCCATGAGGATTCCTGCTACACAGAGAACCGGACCCTGACCTGTACCCAGGAAGAGGGCGAGGACCACACCCACGATGAGACCTGCTATACCTCCGAGCAGGTGCTTTCCTGCGGTCTGGAAGAACATACCCACAGCGATACCTGCTATGCGTCGGAAGAGGAGCCGGCCGAAGAGACCGCTGCTGTGAACGATGCTGAAAGCGCTCCGGTCGTAAATGACGAGCAGACCGTCGAGGAGACCACAGCTCCTGAAGAGACAACTGCTCCCCAGGAGACCGTGACCAATGCTGATGAGAAGGAAGCTGCCTCTGAGACCGCTTCCGATGAAAAGAAGACAGAAAATGAGACCGCCGAGACATCCCTTGAAGAGACTCCGGTCCTGACAGAAGAAAAGGCCCAGGAAGAGGTCCTGACGGCTGCCGCTGCAGATACCAGTGATGCGACGGATATTACTAAGGATGTGACCGGCCAGCATGAGACAAATGTTGTCGTGACGAAATCCGGCAGCACAGAGTCCACAGAAACCACATTTACCGAAAATACAACAGTTGAGGTCAAGGTAAATTTCAGTATTGGGGAAGGTGTCGTCACTGCGGATAAGCCGACCCTGATCTATGAATTCCCGGATGGACTTATCAATGATGAGGATTATAATGAATCCGACTTTTCCGGTACGGTCAGAGATAAGACCAGTAAGGAGATCGGTTCCTATATCATAAAGAAAGATACAGATGGTCATTATAAGGCATTTATCACTTACAATGAAGATTTTGCCAATGGTCATGCCTTTGACGGCAGTGTTTACTTCAGTACAGAACTTAAGCTTTCCACTACCGAAACGGAGCATACCTATAGCTTCGGCGATGGTAAGTGTGAGATCACTGTCAAGAAAAAGGATGCCACGTATGGCATGACGCTTAATAAAACATCTGAGATCGAAAAGGATGAAAACGGCAATGCCAAAAAAGATGAGAATGGCAATCCTCTGGTCAATTATACGATCACAGTGTCGGTTCCAAGTGGCAAGGACGGCACAGGAGATAATGTCGATCTGACGGATACGATCTATTCTTACTATAAGGATTGGCCCTATTATGTAGAGGGAGAATATGGCGGCTACTATACAACAGCTTTAACTCTTCAAAAAGTGGACGCTGATGGAAATAAGACATCTGTAACAACAGATGCCAATGGCAATTCCCTCACTCTCGATTATACCAATAAGTCTACCTTTACACTCAATGATCTTCCGGCACTGGAGTCCGGCGAGAAATATGTGCTGACCTATACCGCAGCCATTTCGAAAGATAAGGCGCAGAATTATTCTGAGACCGGTGGATTGACGGCTTACAATAAAGTGTCCGGAAATTCGGACAAGGTTCCTGAATCGGAAGTTAACCCGGGTACTGATACAAAGACCATATATACAGAACGCACCCTGACCAAATCCGGAAGCTTTGATCAGTCGACCGATAAGATCACCTGGACGATCACTGTTACAAATCCGGAAGGCTTTGACCTGGGGGATCTGGGAGACGGCACTGCTTATACCATCACGGACTTTTACAATGATGATACGACTGAAAAAGCCTATAGTGACTTCAAAGTGACTTATCAGGACTCCAATTGGCAAACACACGAAGTCACTGGCGGTACACTGGAGACTAAGGACGACAGCCTTTTCTCCTACACCTTCCCCAAAGGAACGACAGGCCAGAAGTATACCATCACCTACACCACAATTGCTCCGGCTGAGGATGGTAAGGTCACCAATACAGTTAAAGATAACGAAACTCTTCCCGGGGAAACCCATTCCGGGGAAGTAACGGTTGATGTCAACCATCGCAAGCTGGGTCTGGCTAAGTCTTATAGCAACACCGATGCTACAATGAAGGGAGATAAGCTGGTTTCGGATACCGGCAATGTTTACTGGAATGTGACCGTCACTCTGCCTGACAGTACCTTCCCGACAGATGGTTATGTCCTGACCGATACCATCCAGGAGGCTAAGGATGCGGATGGTAATGTCATTGAGGGTGTTCATTACGGCAAATATTCGGATATTAAAAATGCTATTTTTAGTACCAATACGATCCTCAAGATAGATAATCAAACTTCTTATGATATCACGAATGAAAAATGCCCCGTGACCCTGACCCTGACCTGCTACACGGCTGACGGAAATGAGACCACAAGTGATGACGATAAGGTCGCTTCCTTCAAGATCTCCGTTCAGGCCAAGGAAGGCCAGACCTTTGTCGGTCAGACGTTGAGTCTCAAGTATCCGACCTTTATGGATACCACAAGCCAGAGCGGGATCATTGACCTCACAAATACAGTGGCTTTGAATGATCTCAAGGCAGAGGCTGAAAAAAAGTTCGATAAATCGTCCATATATTCCTTAACAAAGACCGCTTATTCCGGTAAGAACAATTCCGGCAATGTGGTTGCCTGGAGTGAGAACAGCCTCGGAAGCTTTGCTTATGTGGCAGATGACAATTCCGAGCTGGCCCTGACAGAGCCGGTCCTGACCTATCGCCTCTTTATCCCTCTGGGATATGGTGACATGGGTGATATTAATATCACGGATACCCTGCCGGAAGGCTTTACCTATGTGGATGGATCGGCAATTATCACTCGTTGTAATACATCCGGTAATTTTGATAAAAATGTTCTTGGCAGTGAAATTTATAGTGAGGATATCATTGATCATTCATTCACTGCATCTCAGAGTGACAATATTCTGACCATCAACATTCCGACGGGATATGGAACTTCTTGGGAATTTACTACCAAGGCTGGTGCTATGTGCATCTACTACCAGGTTCAGATTCCCGACTCTATCTGGGCCAGCCTGAAGGATGGCACAGACACCACCCTTTATACCAACACAGCCAAGTGGGGTGACAACGGTCCTTCCGATTCCCTCACAACGGGTTTTGACAGAACCAATACCACGGTGAAAAAGATCGGCTTCTTTGATGAGGAAACCAATCTCGCAACCTACCTTGTACCGATCAACACACTTGGCAGAGATCTGGATGCGGCTTCCGATACCCTGACCCTGGTCGATACCTTGGATTCCGGTAAGGCTGAGGCCATCATTGACCTGGCCTCCGTCAAGCTTTATGAATATGATGAGACGGCTTCTGACCACAAGGGAAGCGAGATCAACAGCAGCAGATATACCTTTAATTATGAGGAATCCGGAAAGAAGCTGACGGTCGTTCTTCCTGACTCACTGGCCTGCGTGCTGGAATATCAGTATCGAATCGATACCTCCAAGCTGACGGCAGGTACGGACTACAGTCTTGTTAACTCCGCTGAACTCAAGGGCATTAGCAGCAAGGACACTTCCACAACCAAGGAAACCAAGTCCACTTCCGGTTCCGATGCGTCACGGTCTCAGATCGATATTTATAAGGTCGACAGCACGGACTACAGCAAGCTGCTTGCCGGTGTTGAATTTGAGCTTTCGGCCTACTCATATGATGAGGGATGGCAGACGGCAAGAACGATCACCACAGATTCTGATGGCAAGATCTCCTGCTTACTGGGTGAGGCAGAAGGCTATGTCCAGCTGGATCAGGATGTCCTCTACAAGCTGGTCGAGACCAAGGGCCTTGAGGGCTACGACTCCAATGTGACCAAGTACTTCATCTGGAAGTCCGGAAGCACATCCGACGATGACCTTTGGACCGCCATATCCACAAGCGATAAGAGCAGTGAGCTCGGTGTGACCAAGTCCGACATCACCTTCTTCGACAAGACCGGCGGCAACTACTATGTGGAGAATCCCTACACCCGCCTGACGGTCAGCAAGGTCTGGATCGACAATGAGGGCAAGGACATGGCAGCACCTGCCACCACCGTCACCGGCGCTCTTTACAAGGGTGAGGAAAAGGTAGAAGACTTCGTCCTTTCCGCCGAAAATGACTGGACCATGACCTGGGATAAGCTGGATATGAGCTATACCTACAGGGTAGAGGAGCTGAAGGTCGGTGATGTGGCAGTGGCCGACAGTGATTACACGGTCTCCTACACCAACAATAACATCAGCTCCGGCCAGATCGTCATGACCAATAAGCAGAAGCCCAAGAGCGAGGTCACGGTCGAAAAGGTCTGGAAGAACCATGACGGATCTGCCATGACTGTTACGCCTGACAATATCACCTTCGTGATCAAGCAGGGCGGAGAGACCATCGCCACGGCTACCATGACTAAGGATGCCCTGACCATCTCGGGCTACGAGGGAACGGAAACCCTTTCCTCAGAAAAAGAAGCCGACTGGTCCTTCAAGATCACAAATCTTCCCGAAGGCATCTACACCTGCGAAGAGACAGCCATCGAAGGCAAGCCCATAGAGGAGACCACCTATGAGGCCAGCTTCGAGTCCAACGGCTCCACCACCACCTTTACCAATACCAAGGCAGAGGAAGAGGGTGTGACCTTACCCAAGACCGGCGGCTCCGGCACCATGCTCTTCACCCTCATGGGTCTGGCCGTCCTCGGCACCTGCGGTGCTCTTTACCTGAGAATTCTCAACAAGAGAAGGTCTCAGAGAAGATAAAAAAGAAACTGTTAACAAACGCTTGATTCTATCGATCCGATTCAAGAGAAAGAGAGGAAAATCAAACATGAAAGGCTTTAAGAAACTTATCGTTCTCATGCTGGCGGTCGCCATGACCCTGGCCATGACCGTCACCGCCTTTGCAGATGGCACAAATGCAACCATCTCCACAGCCTCCGGTGATGACCACACCTACAATGTCTATCAGATCCTGACCGGTACGGTCGAGTCTGACGGCACCCTCAAGGGCATCGGTTGGGGCTCAAATGCCAACAAAGAAGCTGCCGATACCGCTGCCGCTGCTGCTGAGGCTATTCAGAAGGCCTGCGAAAATCTGACCGGCAATAAGGAGATCCGCGCCGAGGTCGTTAAGTATGTTAACCTTGAAAGCACTCCGGCTTACACCGTCAGCGCTTCCAAATCGGCCACCGTTCCCACAGGTTACTACCTGATCCAGGATACCGCCACTGAAGGTGAGATCTCCTATGACATCATCTCTGTAGCCAAGGATATCGAAATCCAGCGCAAGGCCGGTACTCCCACCTTCGAAAAGAAGATCAAGGACACCAATGACACCACCGGTGAGACCTCTGACTGGCAGGATTCCGCCGACTATGACATCGGCGATGCCATCCCCTTCCAGCTTAAGGCCACAGTTGCAGATGACTATGACAACTACACCGTCTACAAGCTGGCCTTCCACGATGTGGAAGAGGCCGGTCTGACCTTCAATAAGGAGAGTGTGGTCGTTAAGATCGGTGATGTGACTGTCGATTCCTTAAAGTACACGCTGAATGAAAACACCTCCGACGGCTGCACCTTTGAGGTCGTCTTTGATGATCTTAAATCATTGACCGCTTACGAGGGCACCATCAAAGCCGGCACTGTCATCACCGTGGATTACACCGCCACTCTGAACGACGATGCTGTTATTGGTGAGCAGGGCAATGTCAACAAGGCCAAGCTGGAATATTCCAATAACCCCAACTCCACACAGTCCGGTGAGGGAACTCCCACAAATGAGACTCCCTGGGACAATGTTATCGTCTTCACTTATCAGACCATCATCAACAAGGTCGATGACAATAATCAGCCTCTGACCGGTGCTGAGTTTACTCTGGAAAAGGTCGTGAAGGACGGCGAGAACGTAAAGGTCTCCTGTGTCACAGCCACATCCGGCTCCACCTTCACCTTCAAGGGTCTGGACGATGGCCAGTACATCCTGACCGAGACCAAGACACCGGCCGGTTACACCGGCATCAAGCCCGTCACCTTCAATGTGACAGCAGATCATAAGATCGAGTGGACTTCTGAGGATCGTACCGATGTTCTCACTTCCCTGAACGGCGCTGTGGATTCTGCCTCCGAAGGCACCATCACCCTGAAAGCTGAAAAGGCAGCAGGTTCCCTGACCTCTGATGTCCAGAACACCTCTGCTTCTTCACTTCCGTCCACCGGCGGTATGGGTACCACCCTTCTCTATGTGATCGGTATCCTTCTCGTTCTCGCCTCTGTGGCAGGCTTTGTCCTCTACAGAAGAAAGAGAGCCTGACCCTTTAAGACAAAGGCTTTTCGGATCGATCGATAATTAAGCTGATCGGGAGGGGCTTTCAAGCCCCTTCCCAATACAGCATCAAGGAGAACTCTCTGACAGATGAAAAAACATATTCCCACCATATTGTTTGTCATCGGTATGATCATAGGTGTCTCCCTGCTGCTGTATCCGACCTTAAGTGACAGCTGGAACAAAAAGCAGAATGCCGATCTGATCGCCACCTACGATGCTGACGCGGCCTCGGCCGATACCAAGACCCTGGAAGCAGAGCTGGCCAAAGCCGAAGCTTATAACCAAAGGCTGGCCGAGACCGGGACCAAATGGGTCCTGACCGATGAGGAAAAGGCAGAGTACGACTCCCTTCTGGACCTGTCGGGCATGGGTATTATGGGACATGTGGACATTCCCAAGATAGGAGTGAGCCTGCCCATTTACCACGGGACAGATGAAGCGGTCCTTCAGATGGCCATAGGCCACCTGGAAGGCACTTCCCTCCCCATAGGAGGAGAGTCCACCCACTGCGTGATCTCGGGTCACCGGGGGCTGCCCTCGGCCAAGCTCTTTACGGATATCGACCAGCTGGCGGAGGGAGACCTCTTCACCCTGACGGTCCTGGACCGGACCATCACCTACGAGGTCGACCAGATCCGGATCGTTCTGCCGGATGAGCTGCAGAACCTGGAGATAGAAGAGGGCAAGGATTACTGCACACTGGTCACCTGCACGCCTTACGGCATCAACACCCACCGGCTTCTGGTCAGAGGCCACAGGGTAGAGGGCAAGACGACCAAAACCATCACCGAGGATGCCCGCCAGATCTCGACCACCATCGTGGCCTGCCTCTTCGGCGGATCGCTGCTGGTGATCATAGGCGCGGTCTATCTCATCAGCCTGCCCATCAGAAAGAGCAGGCAGAGGAAGAAAGAGAAGTATCGAAAGATGCTGTCTTGATTTTGACAGGGCATGATAGAAATGATACAAAAAAAATAATATGCCTTAGTATGCGCTGAATTTGTGAACCTGCTGCTTTTAAAGCAGCTCAAGATAAGAAATACCAGGGAGACAGGGTATGAAAGAAAAGTTTTTCAGCAAAAAAGGAAAGAGGCTTCTCGCAGCCGGTCTTGTCCTTGGCCTCCTGCTGTCCATGCAGGGACTCAGTGTCGTTATGGCCACGGACCGTATCGATACGGACAAAGACGCTTCTCTGACAGTGGCCATTGACAGCGAGATGTGGCCGGAATTCAAGACCTCTGACGATCCGGCATCCACCTTTAATGTCAAGCTCTACAAGGTCGCGGCCATTTCCGAGACCGGAACCTTTGAAGCCACGGAGAATTTTAAGGATCTTGCCGAGTCTCTGACGGCTGTCAAGAGCTCGACCACGGCTTCCGATTGGGCTGACCTGGCCGATAAGGCTTATGCCGACGTGACGGAAAGCATGGATGCCAAGACGATCACTGTCAAGCAGGGAACTTCCGAAAAGACCACACTGGGCCAGGGACTTTACCTGATCGTGGTCGATGATGAGGTCATGACCGAAAACTTCGTCTATACCTTCACGCCCTATCTGGTCTCTGTTCCCAATGATCCCTACCTGGTGGCAGGAGATGAGGGCATTTCCAAAGAAGGTGACGATGTCTGGGACTATGATGTGACCACCATGCTGAAACCCGAATCCGAGCCCAGAAAGGGCGAGCTGACCATCACCAAGACTCTGGACAAGTATGATCCCATCCTGGGCACACCGACCTTCGTCTTCGAGGTCAAGGGTACCCTTGAGGGCGAGACGGTCTACTCCAATGTGGTCTCCCTGACCTTTGGTGATACGACTTCAGCCCCGGCCTCCAAGTCCGTGACCATCACAGACCTGCCTTACGGCGCTCATGTGACGGTTACTGAGGTCTACAACAGCCCGGGCTATAAGCTGGTCAGCGCAGACGGTGTCCAGGCCGATATCGTGAAGACAGAAGACACCTACCCGACCGTTTCCTTCGAGAATACCTCCACCTCCACAAGAGGCTACGGCGGCAGCGTGACCAACATGGGTCAGTATGACGGAACCGGTTTCTCCGGAGAGCAGCTTACAGATAACGAAGGCATAGTCGGAACGACGACCCAGTCGGTCGGGTTCCCGGATTAAGGAGGCAGGCAGATGATGAAAGATAAGACACGGAGAGGGCTGAAGGCAGCCGGTATCGCAGGTCTTGCCGGATTGGCCTGCGCCGGTATCCTGACGGCCGCAAGCGGAGACGCCATGGCCTATTTCACGACCTATGCCAATGCCAAGGGCGGCTACACTTTGGAGCTTGAGACACATACCGAGCTTCATGAGGAATTCAAGGACATGCAGAAGACCATCACCGTGGAAAATACCGGTGAGACCGACTGCTATGTGAGAGTTAAGATCATTGCTCCAACGGATGTGGATTTCCCCATCACCATCACACCCGGCGCAGGCTGGACCAAGAGCGGTGACTATTATTATTACGATTCCTATCTGGCTCCGGGCGAGACCACAAAGAGCTCTGTTGTGGCCGCCATCGGCAATATTCCCGAGAAGATCGATTACACCTGGAACGTGGTCGTGGCCTCGGAGTGCTGCCAGGTCATCTATGCGGAAGACGGTGTGACACCCCTTCCCGCCACAGAGGCTTCTCTCTGGGCCAAAGAATTTCATGTAGAGGAGGAATGATAGAAGATGTTTAAGAAAAGATCCTCCGGAGCTTCCTCCAGGAAGACTCGCAGAAAGCTGAGCAAGCTGACCATCGGCCTCTTTGCGGCGGCTGCCGTCATGCTGGGTCTGGCCGCTGTGGGTACCACACAGGCCGTGCTCCAGTATCAGAGTAAATATTATGTGGCTCAGGTCGATGTCAAATCCATCGGCGTGTCCTTAAATGAAAACGGCCAGAAGGTCAGCTACCGGGATTACACCCATAAGGACAATGCCTGGAATTCATCCAACGGCGAGGTCCTTGCCAATATGCTGACAGAGTCCGGTGACAACCAGCTCATCCTTAACAAGTACTACAAGGAAAAGCTCAATGTGACCAACAGCGGCACCATTGATGAATATGTCCGCGTGATCGTCAGACGCTACTGGACCGACAAGGACGGCAACAAGCTGACCGATATCGATCCTTCCCTGATCGACCTTAACCTGACCAAGGGGTCGGGCTGGGTCAAAAATGATGCCGAGTCCACCGATGAGAGAGAGGTCCTCTATTACACCCAGCCTGTGGCCTCCGGCGCGACAACGGCCGATTTTGCCGACAAGATCCGGGTCAAGGAGGGCGTGGCCTTCTCCGTTACTCAGTCCGAATCCAACGGTGTTATCACCACAAAGTATTCCTATGACGGCAAGCAGTTCGTCCTCGAGGTCGAGGTCGATGCCGTTCAGACCCATAACGCAGCCGATGCCATCCGTTCGGCCTGGGGTGTTGACCCCGCTTCGCTTGGCATTTCCCTGGCAGACTAAGGAGGAGAGAAGATGAGTAAAACAAGCACAAAGCTCTTTAGCCTCCTGACAGCAGGGGCCCTGACGGTTTCTCTTATGGCTGTCCCGGCCTTCGCTCTGGATGAAGCCGGTCAGGCCGGCTGGTCCGTCACCTTCACCAGCAACAATCAGATGGAGGATAACTTCTCGGCCCAGGGCATTGCCGATCAGATCGCTGACCTCCAGCCCGGCGATACCGTGACCTTCCATGTGTCCCTGACCAATTCGTCCGATTCTCTGACCGACTGGTACATGACCAATGAGGTCGTGAAGACACTTGAGGATGCTCAGGCCGTGGCCGATAACGGCGGTTATTCCTACAAGCTGACCTACAATTCCTCAAAGGAAAATATCGTTCCGTCTGTCATTTATGACAGTGAGGCCATCGGCGGTGATAAGGAAGCCGGCGAGGGTCAGGAAGGTCTTCTTGAGGCCACCGATTCTCTGGATGAATACTTCTTCCTGGAGCAGCTGACACCCGGCGCTTCCGCCTCCGTGGATCTGGCTGTGACTCTGGACGGCGAGAGCCAGGGCAATGTCTATCAGGACACCTGGGCCAAGCTGCAGATGAACTTCGCCGTGGAAAAGACCACAACGGTCATCACGACTCCGTCTGTCACACCCTCTGTCACCCCTAACCCGTCCGCCACACCCACTCCCACACCGACCACACGGATCATCACCGTTACGGTGACACCGACACCTTCACCCAGCTCTCCCAAGACGGGTGATAACAACAACACCATCATGTGGATCGTTCTGGCTGCGGCAGCCGGCGGCGTTCTCCTCACTCTCGGCATCATTTCCATGAAACGCAGAAAGGAGGATGAGTAAATGAAGTCCTCATTTAAGAAAGCCGTTCTCTGGGCCGTGACAGCAGCCATGGTCCTGGGCTCTGTGGTTTCCCTCTCCGGCGCAAAGGCAGAAGCCAAGACCTCCTACAAGTACACGATCACGGTCTCCGGCGGCAATGTCCTGCCCGACTTCTCCCAGAAGCAGACCAAGGCGGCGGGAGAGACTGTGTCACTGGCAGGAGCTATCGCCTCCGCTCAGTCGGCTCTGCCCTCCGACAGTAAGTATTATGTCAAGGGTGTCCGCCTGGCCGGCCGTGATAAGACCGAAAACCTGGCTGATCCGGCCTTCAAGGTCACAGAGGATCAGGAATATGTGATCGACTACGGTGTCAAAGGCGATCTGACCCATTACACAGTCTGGTATCTGGATCCCACTGCCAACGGCCTGATCCTTCAGCCCGATGACGGAAACGGCAACAAGCTGCCCAATCCCCAGACCTTTACCGGCAATGTGGGAGATGAGGTGGTCATTGCCTTCCAGTATGTGGACGGCTATCAGCCCTGCGCCTATAACGTCAAGCTGACCCTGTCCGCCAATGAAACCGAAAATGTGGTCTACTTCTACTATGTCCCCGTTGGCCAGCCCATCCCGACACAGATCGTGACGGTCACTCCCAACCCGGATGCCACACCGATCGTCAACTCTGACTCCACGGATTCCGACAGCTCGGATTCGGACTCCTCTGATTCCGACAGCTCGGATTCGGATTCCTCTGATTCCGACAGCTCCGACAGCTCGGATTCCTCTTCAAGCGATGTTGTGTCAGTCGTGACTGTGGTTCCGACCGAGACACCCGGTCAGGATACGACCGGTCCCGCCGTCAATCCGGGCGGAGACGGCACCTCCACGGAAGAGAGCTCTGAGCCTGCTGTGGATGAAGAAGGCAATGTCATCACCAATCCCAACGGAACCTCCAACCAGGAGCTGAGCGACATGGGTCTTGGTGAAGCCTTAGGACGCCTCTTCGGTGTCTCTGATGAGCAGGTCCCTCTGGCCAATCTGGTCCTCGATAAGCAGGGCAACCTCAACAATCTGGGTATCGGCATGGTCGCTGTCGGTTCCTGCCTGGCCGGCGTCGTCATCTTCCTCATCGTCTTCCTGATCGTCAAGAGAAAGAAGAAAATGGCAGAAGATTAAACAAAAATGAAACGAAGACAGGCCGGAGCCTTAGGGTTCCGGCCTCTTTCATGCTATTGACAGGAGGCTTTATGAAGCTCATCTTAAGACTTGCCGGTATTATCCTCATCCTTTTTGTGGCGGTCACGGTCCTTCCGTCCTCCCTTCCCCGGCTTTTCGGCTTTCAGATCTACCATGTGGTCAGTGGGTCTATGGAGCCCAATATCCCGGTCGGTTCCCTGGTCTATGTCAGGATGCCCTCCGGTCCTGAGGCCATTGAGACGGGAGATGTGATCGCCTTTTACGGCACTGTTGAGGGCAATGCGGTCATCACCCACCGCGTGGTGACAAATGACACGGCAAATCAGGAATTTACCACAAAGGGCGATGCCAATGCAGCTGAGGACCTGCAGCCGGTCTCCTACAGCGCCCTGCTCGGCAGGGTGGAAGCCCACATCCCGGTCCTTGGCAGCCTTTCGGCCATTTTCACGACTTTGATCGGAAAGATCGCCATGATGGCCATCCTGGTCGCAGGCTTCCTACTCTGGTGGCTTGGCAGCCGTTTGGATCGTAAGAAAACAGAAGAAGCGTAACCTATCATCCCGCCCCGGAGGCTTTGGCCGGAGCGGGATTCTTTTTGACATGTATTGAGAAAAAAACAGAAAAAATCAGGCAGACTTTCAAGGAATTGTTGCAATAGCAGGAAGGGAATGTTAGAATATTAACAAGTGTGCGGTTCTATGCGATCGCTCAGAAATCTTCATACAAAAAGCATGGGAAAAATGGAGGAACTTATGGAATTCATCACTATTGAACAGATCGAGCAGGCTACCAACAGTCTTCTCGAGACTGCAGAGCAGGTTGGTGCCGATACCTGGCAGCAGCGTGCCAAGAATCAGACCCCCCATTGTAAGTTCGGCGAGACAGGTGTCTGCTGCCGTTTCTGCTCGATGGGTCCCTGCCGCATCACGCCCAAGGCCCCGAGGGGCATCTGCGGATGCGACGTTCACGGTATCGTTGCCAGAAATTACCTGAACTTCACAGCCGGCGGTTCTGCCACGCATTCCGATCACGGCCGTGCCATCTGCCACACCCTTTACACAGCCAAGGAGGGCGGCGCTTATCAGGTGAAGGATCCCGAAAAGCTCCTTCGTATTGCCAATGAGTGGGGCGTTCCCACTGAGGGCAAGGATATCTACGATCTGGCTCATGAGATGGCCGAGCTGGCTCTGCTGGAATACGGCAAGCCCTTCGGTGTCCAGAGATGGCTGAGCCGCGCTCCGGAGCACACCCAGAAGCTCTGGAAGAATGCGGACATCGAGCCGCGCGCCATCGACCGTGAGGTCGCCACGGCTCTTCATATGACACACATGGGCTGTTCCTCTCTGCCGGAAGCCCTGATCAAGCAGTCTCTGCGCTGCGGCCTGTCCGACGGCTGGGGCGGTTCTATGTGCGGCACCGAGTTCTCCGATGTCATGTTCGGTACTCCCAAGCCTGTCGATACCACAGCCAACCTGGGCGTTATGGAGAAGGATATGGTCAACATCGTTGTCCATGGTCATGATCCGTCACTTTCCGAGATGGTCGTTTTCTATGCTCAGGATCCCGAGATGATCGCTCTGGCCAAGGAGCAGGGCGCCAAGGGCATCAACGTCTGCGGTGTCTGCTGCACAGCCAACGAAGTGGCTATGCGTCACGGCATTCCCATGGCCGGCAACTTCCTTCAGCAGGAAAATGTCGTCCTGACCGGTGCCTGCGAAGCCATCGTCGTCGACGTCCAGTGTATCTTCCCGGCTCTCGGACCCCTGTCCAAGTGCTTCCACACCAAGTTCATCACCACCTCCGAGATCGCTCAAATGCCGGATTCCGACTTCATCCTCTTTGAACCGGACACCGCTGAAGAGAACGCTAAGAAGATTGTCAAGATGGCGGTTGAGAACTTCAAGAACAGAAAACAGGATCTGATCAAGATCCCGGATATCACAGCCAAGGCGACCGTTGGTTATTCTCTGGAAGCCATCAAGAAGTGCCTGGACGGCGTTACCAATACCCAGGTCGACATCACCGGTACCACCAAGCCCCTTGTCGAATGCGTTAAGTCCGGTGTCATCCGCGGCGCTGTGGCCATGGTCGGCTGCAACAACCCCAAGGTCCGTCCGGATACCGCTCACATGGACCTTATGAAGAAGCTCATCGCCAACGACATCATCGTGGTCGTGTCCGGCTGCTCCGCTCAGGCGGCTGCCAAGTGCGGTCTGCTTGACAAGGAAGCCAAGGAAATGTGCGGCGACGGCCTCAAGAGAGTCTGCGAGCTGGTCGACATCCCGCCCATCCTCCACATGGGCTCCTGCGTCGATATTTCCCGTATGATGGTCCTGGCTGCCGATATCGCCAAGGATTCCGGCTGGAACATTTCCCAGATCCCGCTTCTTGGCTGCGCTCCCGAGTGGATGAGCCAGAAGGCCGTGTCCATCGGCAACTATGTCGTGGCCACCGGTATCGATACTTACCTTGGCGTCGATCCCTACACCTCCGGTTCCTCTGAGGTCGAAGCTCTGCTTCAGGGCACAGAGAAGGGCTGCAAGGAATGGGTCGAAGCTCATTACATCGTAGAAAAGGATATCGAAAAGATGGGCGATCTCATGATCGAGGCCATCGAAGAGAAGAGAAAAGCTCTCGGTATCTGATAAGGAAGGCATAAGTTATGAAAGCAGCGATCACCGGAAAAGGCGGTGTCGGAAAAACGACATTTGCTTCGACACTCTGCCGGCTCTACGCCGATGAAGGACGGACCGTCCTGGCAGCCGATGTCGATCCGGATGCCAACCTCGGTCTGGCCCTTGGCTTAAGCGAAGAAGAGGTGGCGGCCATCGTCCCCATTTCCAAGATGAGAGATCTGGTGGAGGAGAGGACGGGAGCCAACAACCTCAATAAGTTCTTTAAGCTCAACCCTCAGGTCAGCGATATCCCGGATAAATTTTCCAGAGATATCAACGGCGTTAAGCTCCTGACCATGGGAACGGTCGAGACCGGCGGGTCCGGCTGTGTCTGTCCCGAGCATGTCATGCTCAAGGCCATCCTGTCCTCACTCATTTTCCGAAAGGACGATGTGGTGATCATGGATATGGAGGCCGGGCTGGAGCACCTGGGACGGGGCACGGCAGCCATGATGGATCAGTTCATCGTGGTCATAGAGCCCGGTGCCAGATCCATCCAGACCTACGGCAATGTCAAGCGTCTGGCGGCAGACCTGGGCATCACCAGGGTCTCGGTCGTGGCCAATAAGGTCAGAGACGAGAAGGACGAGGCCTTCATCCGGGAACACATTCCCGAAGAGGACCTGCTGGGCATCCTGCATTACGATCCCGAGGTGATCGATGCGGACAGAAACGGCGCTTCCCCCTACGATTACAGTAAAAAGACAGTCGAAGAAATCAGACGAATCAAAGCGAAAATGGACGCTAAGGAGATAAATCTATGAAAACATTATTTGAACGGATATTTGCCGGCAACGACGAGATGTATGCCAACGCTCAGAAGGCCATCGCCGAAGCCGAGGCAGCCAAGGGCGCAGATGCCAAGGTTGCTATGGATACCGCTTATTTCCTTCCCTGCCTCTATGCCATGACCGGTCTTAAGGTTCAGACCATCGGCGAGGCCAAGGATGCTTTAAACGGTGTCATCAAGAACTTTATGACCAGAGAGAACCGCACCAAGGACATCTTCACCTCCGGTGTGGCCACCGCTCTTTCTGCCGAGATCATCGAAGCCATGAAGTACACCATGGCTGACGGCCAGCCCTATGAGGCTCCCGTTATGGGTCACTTCACCGATGCTCAGATCCGTGAGCTGGGTGTTCCGCTTGTTACCAATGACATCCCCGGTGTGGCCGTCATCATCGGCGAAGCTCCCACAGCTGAGCAGTGCGCCAACCTGGGCAAGGAATATCAGTCCCAGGGTATCTTCGTGACCCTGCTGGGCAAGTGCATCGACCAGTGCGTGGAGCAGGGCA
>R23__coassemble_914_pt1 | contig 16336 bp, 12 predicted proteins | sample R23__metabat2_high_PE_005 | metagenome-assembled genome bin R23 | reverse complement strand
TGATTGGGGACCTTTCCGGCATGCGCTGTCAGGCCCAGGACCTCCAGAAGCTCGTCAACATCAAGGGGCTTTTTGCTCAGATAAGCGCCGACCTCGATATTTTCACGAACGGTCAGATTGGGGATAAGATTATACAACTGGAAAATGTACCCGAGATGATTTCTCCGATACTGTGTCAGTTTCTTTTCGTTCATGGAAGAATAGGCCTCTCCCATGATAGAGATCTCTCCGCTGTCTGCGGTATCGATCCCTCCGATGATATTGAGAAGTGTGGATTTGCCCGAACCGGACGGTCCGAGAAGGACACAGAATTCCCCCTTTTCCACTTCCAGGGAAATGCCCTTCAGGACCTCAACGCGGCTGTCTCCGCTGCCGAAGCCCTTGTGAATATCCTTAATGCTCAGAAACATACAGCTCTCTCCTTCTGTTCGTTTCGTGTGAAAATCCGGCAACGACACGGCACACCATCATTCGAACAGGTTGTTCGTCGCAGGGAGTTTCTCACCTCTTCGCCCTGATACTCGGGGCACCGGGCCAATATCACGAGTTTTTCTGAAGAAAAACTCGCGCTATGTCCCTCAAAAATCGCATGGTAATGCAATTTTTGTCCCTGTCGCATCAAGGCTGCAGAGTCGGAAACTCCATCTGCTCGAACAAAAAAGTTCGCCTGACGGCATGCCGGTCTAATGGCCGTTTTAATAAAAGTGCAGCTTGCAAGTCCAGACCTGATAAAATTATTTGACCAGGGCCTCTCCCAGGGCCTTGCAGGAAGCGATGCCGTCATCGTCCGGAGTCTCCTGGACGATCACGCTTGCTGCGCAGAGGCTGATGCCTGCCCCCTTGGCGTCCTCTTCCCAGCTCTGCATCCATTCCCCGTCGCCCCAGCCGTAAGAGCCGAAAAGAGCGACCTTTTTGGAGGCCAGGGCACCCTTGCACTCTTCATAGACCGGAAGGAATTCCGTATCCTCTAATTCCTCAGCGCCCATAGCCGGGCAGCCAAGGGCGACGGCATCATATTCCGCGACCTTATCGGCTGAAAATTCCGTCACGGTCATCACATCGACCTCTGCTCCGGCAGCTTTGGCGCCCTCTGCCACAGCATTTGCCATAGCTTCGGTATTACCTGTGCTGGACCAGTAAACAATTGCTGCTTTCATATTTTTTCCTCGCTTTCTTTCTTTTTTCAGAGATTTGTAAACTTATTGACTTTATCTGATAACGAAGTTCTTCTTCGTCTCATTCCCTTTTCAGGAAGCCACCGTCAGATCCCGCAGTGACCTTCCGCTTTGAAAGACCTTTTCGTAGACCCTGGCACAGTGTTCAAACATGGCGAAGAGGCGGCAGGCCTTATCCCGGTCGCCATAGACCTTCCACATGCCGCTCAGCTTATAATTTTTCCCGCCTTCGCGGATAAAGCCGAGAACATCCTCCAGGGGATAGCCCAGGAATATTCCGATCTCATGAGGAAATTTCTCCGAAGCCGATACCCTCTTGGCCAAATGGGCCAGATAGGATTCCACAATCTCCCGGCAAAGACAATTATCCGGAATGTCAGCCATCCTTTCGCCCTGACAGCTGTAATCAAGTGCCGTCTCCGGATATCCCAGGTCTTTCAGAAGTCTCCCGGCAGAGGGATCACTCAGGATCTTTTTCAGGGCATGACAGCGGTAAACGCAGATCAGGGCGCGTCCGCTGCAGCGACAGAGAGTGGTGACATAGACGTCCTTTTCATTCAGCTCGGCATTGAGTCTTTCAAGCTCACTCTCGATCTCCTCGTCCTGACCGCGGAAGCCGAAAATATTGGCAGCTTTGAGACAGGCTAATGTCGGCGCAGCATGTTTGACGACCAGTTTTTCCAGCATTTCCTCTCCTTCTCAGGTCCGGGTCATTTATCGTTAGATATCGCTAACTTGTTTTCAAAAGATAAGACTCCGCTCCCGGAGTCCTGAATGAAGGACGGTTAGTTTTTTCTAACTCTTTGTCTTTGAAATGCGGTTAGATTTGTCTAACCGCTCCTTCAATAATCTAAACCTTATATTGGGATATGTCAAGAGAAAATTTTTGCTTTCCGGCTCAGCGGGTAAAGCGGACATTCGCATTCCGCTTCGCTACATGCTCATGAACGCAGGCTGCTTCGCAGCTTGTCAGAAGGGGCTTTTAACCCCTTCTGACACGAATCCTCCCCCTTTACCCTCACCTACGTCTCTGCGACTTACACCGAAGGCGTGCTGTGCAGAGGTGGGGGATTGCTTATTCTGCGTTCAATTTTTCCTTCAGCTGACTTATCGTCAGCTTAAGGACCGGATGCCGCAGATAAGGAGCGATCTCATTCATGGGAATAAGGACAAAGTCCCGGTTCTGAAGATCGATATGGGGAATATGCAGGTCCTCTGTGTCAATGACCGCATCATCATAAAAAAGGATATCCAGGTCGAGTGTCCGCGGGCCCCAGTGGATCAGTCTTTCGCGTCCGGCCTCGGCCTCGATCTCATGGAGGACCGTAAGCAGTCTGTCCGGTGTCAGCAAGGTCTCCATTTCCAGGGCGGAATTGAGGAAATCCGGCTGATCGGTCACACCATAGGGCTTGGTCACCAAATAGGTGGCCACCCTTTTGACAGAGCAATCCTTCCTGGCTCTGAGCTTTTCAACGGCCTCGTCCAGCAGGGCTTTGGAATCTCCTATATTGGAGCCCATGGCAAGAAAGGCCCGGTGCCAGGACCGTTCGACCTCCACGGCCACAGTCTCAAAGGGCAGCCCGATGGGAGCAGACGGCTTATCGACCCGAAGGCGGATCCCCCTGACCAGAGGAAATTCCAGAAGAATGGCCTCCGCCAAATTTTCTGCCAGGGCTTCGATGAGCTGAGAGGTATGGGTCTCATTGAAGGCCTTGATAAAATGACAGACCTCTCCGTAATGGGTGGACAAGGTCAGATCATCTGTCCGACCGGAGGGACCAATATCCGTCATCAGCTCTGCCGTAAAATAAAAATCCTGGCCGTCTCTTGTTTCCTCCGGGAAAACGCCGTGATGGGCAAATACCTTCAACTTTTCAATAATGATCTTATCCGACATACTCTTTCTTCCTTTTCTTTTTCAGGCCTGGCTGGAAAGGATAGCCTCTGCCATGCGGATGGCCCGGACATTTTCCTTCACATCATGAACACGGACAAAGTCTATCCCCTCCGTGACTGCCAGGACTGAAGTGGCCAGAGTGCCTTCTATTCTCTCTTCCTTAGGCAGGTCAAGGGTCAGTCCGATGACGGACTTGCGGGAGGTGCCGAGAAGGACGGGATAGCCAAGTTCCTTAAGGCTTGCCATATATTTGATGGCCAGAAGGTTCTGCTCATAGGTCTTGGCGAAACCGACACCCGGATCCAGGATGATCCGGTCCTCTCCTATCCCGGCTGCCTTGGCCCGTTCGATGCTTTTTTCCAGATCCGACCGCCAGTCTTTGAGAAAATCCCCGTAATCGGCTTCCTTGCGGTTATGCATGAGGCAGATCGGCGCGCCATAGGCTGCCGTCACCTCTCCTATTTTCGCATCATGTCCAAGGCCCCAGATATCATTGACCATATCTGCTCCGGCTGCCAGAGCCGCCTCGGCCACATTTCCCTTATAGGTATCCACGGACAGGGGAATATCCAGCCTTTTTTTCAGCTCACGAATGACCGGAACGACCCGTCCGATCTCCTCCTCATCGGAAACGGCTGTATAGCCCGGCCTTGTGGATTCTCCGCCGATATCGATGATGTCGGCTCCCTCTTCCGCCATTTTTTGCGCCTGAGCCAGAGCCTGATCGAGCTCTGTATAACGTCCGCCGTCTGAAAAGGAGTCAGGTGTGACATTCAGGATACCCATCACATAGGTCCTTTGACCGAGTGGGAAATCTTTATTTCCTATCTTCATTTAAAGCTCCATTCTTTCATTCTTTTTCTCCTCCGGCCAATGGCATTCCTCCCGTGCCGGGCACAGAAAGCAGGGCCGGCTCTTCTTATCCGCCCTTTTGAGATAAGCGCGGAGAAGCGCTGCCTCAGGGGATGGTTCCTCAGAAGAGATCTCCGCCTCCGGGCCGATAAGGGCCTCCTTCGCCTCTCCCGCTGACCGATGTCCCGCCACTGCGTAGGTGATAAGAGCGATCTCCTCCGAAGAATAGCCGCATTCCGGCAGGATCTTGTATGCCAGCTCGCAAGAAGCCTCGTCATGGGGTCTGCCTTCTTCATATTGTTCGACCCGACCCAGGTCGTGGATAAGAGCTGCCCCATAGATCAGATCACAGCCGAGATCCTTTTTCTCTTCCAGGTCGTAGATCCGCATGAGTCTGGCCACATCCAGAATATGAGACAGATCATGGCGGCAAAAGACCCGGTCCTTTTCCAGACATGTCAGTCTTTTGACATGTCCGAGAAAGACCGGGTGCAGCTGTATGGCTTCGTATCTTTTCATCATGTTCCTCAGATCATCAGGGAAGATATCTCCTCCTTATTTGACCAGATTCATAAAGGTATTCTGAAGGGAAAGGTCCTCCTCGAAAATGCCGCGTGTGACGAAGGTGACGGTCTTTGTCCCCGGCTTCTGAACACCGCGCATGGACATACACATATGCTCTGCCTCGATCATGACCATGACACCCTTGGGCTCCAAATGAGTCATGATGCCATCTGCGATCTGAGCCGTCATGTTTTCCTGGATCTGGGGACGTCTGGCAAAGACCTCCACACAGCGGGCCAGCTTGCTTAAGCCTGCCACCTTTTCATTGGGAATATAGGCCACATGAGCCTTGCCGTAAAAAGGCAGAAGGTGATGCTCGCAGACCGAGTAGAAGGGAATATCCTTTTCCAGGACGATATTGTTGTTGACGGCCTGAAAGCGCTTCTGAAAATGCTCGGCCGGGTCCTGTGTGAGTCCGCCGAAGACCTGCTCGCACATACGGGCGATGCGGTCGGGTGTTTCCAGCAGGCCTTCACGGCTGACATCTTCACCTATGCCCTCGAGAATGAGCTTAACGCCTTCTTTGATCTTATCACTATCCATAATTTATCCATCCGTTAAAAAATGACCGGGGAACCGGGACACGCAAAATATCCCTATTCACTCGGTCATGATCTTCTGATCTCCGATGCAACGGGTGCGGGTATCATATCGCAAAAGGACCGGCCTTTTTTCGTTTCTGCGGCAACTCCCCATCCACGGAACACTGTACGCATGAAACCCTATTTTGCATGTCATTATCAAACTATTATCAGCATAGCAGAAAATGAAGGAAATGCAATGCTATTTTGTTAATTTTCTACATAGCTCCTTTTTTACTGAAGAGCAGAACGATGGTCTTAAGGATGATCTTAATATCCAGAAGGATAGACCAATGCTCGATATAATAGGTATCGAGCCTGACCACCTCTTCAAAATCCTTGATACTGCTGCGTCCGCTGACCTGCCAGAGGCCGGTGATACCTGGCCTTGTGCCCATGCGGGCCCTGTGGTGGACATCATAATTCTTCCATTCCTTCAGTGTGGGCGGACGGGTCCCTACAAGGGACATATCACCCTTCAGAACATTGAAGAACTGAGGGAATTCATCGATGGAAGTCCGGCGAATAAAGTCTCCTATTCCCTTTTTCCCGCCGATCACACGGGGATCATCCTCCATCTTGAACATGAGGTCGGAATCCAGCTCATTCTGATCCATAAGGGCGGCTTTTCTTTCCTCGGCATCCATATACATGCTGCGGAATTTATACATCTTGAACCGTCGGCCGTTCTTACCGATCCGGATCTGCGAGAAAAAGATGGGTCCGTGTGATTTGTAATAAATAATGGGGCCAATGATCAGGCAGAGGATGCCGGTGATCAGACAGCCCACCAGCCCGCCGACGATATCCAGAGCCCGCTTGACCATGGCCTGGCGGACCCCCATGACATTGAGGCTGATGGAAACCGACTGACAACCCAGAACCGTCTGGAAGGAACGGTTTCGATTAAGCGAGGAGCCGGCCAGATTCAGGGCCTGGTGAACGGTAATGCCCATGGAGACGATATCATCGATCTCCTCATTTGCCAGACCGTTTTTTTCATCGGCCATAAGGAGGACCTCATCCACCCAGTGAAAGCCGATCTCTTCCACGATGCTCTCAGGCCTCTCCTTTATGGGAATGCCATAAACAGATTCCAGTACATCCTCCTGATGATCCAGAAGAAGAATGCCCTTGATATTGTAAGAACCGTAATTTTTCTGTCGAATGATGCGAATGGCCTCCTTGAGCCGGCTGCAGGAGGTGATGATCAGCAGGGAATTTTTTCCGGCGGTATCATTGGTATTGCGGATGTGTATCTTCCAGAGACAGCGGATGATATAAGAAATGATCGTATAGAGAACAGCTGTCAGGACAGCGGTGATACGTGAGTAGATGTCTTCTCCGACAAAGAAAAGATAGGTCGTGTGAAGAAGGAAGATCAGGACCGCCTGCAGGAAGGTCTTGTAAAATTCCACCATATGATTTCTCCGGATCACATGGTGATAAGCGTCGGTCATGACGATCACGGCAAAATCGATCAGGAAAAGGATAGGCGTGGTCAAGCGGTAGAGCTCATTCATCCTCAGATGGCCATGGCGCAGGAAATAAGCCAGGACAAAAGCCACGAAGATGCTTAAAAGATCCCAGAGTATAAAGTCGATATGTTTAAGAAGTCCTTTGGGGGATTCCCGATACACGGCTTCTTACCCTCCCTTGCTCATCAGAAATAAAGTGCCTTATTCCACCGTCACGCTCTTGGCCAGATTTCGCGGCTTGTCAACATCCAGACCTCTGGAAACAGAGACATAATAGCCCAGAAGCTGGAGGGGAATAACAGCCAGGCTGCCGATAAAGTGCTCATCGACCCTGGGAATGTAGACCGTAAAATCCACGGCATCCTCTACGCCGTAATGGCCATAGGTGGTCACTCCCGTCAGGTAAGCTCCGCGGGATTTGCATTCCTCCATATTGGAGACGGTCTTTTCAAAAAGATCATCCTGTGTCATGACGCCGATGACCAGGGTTCCCTCCTCGATCAGGGAAATGGTCCCGTGCTTCAGCTCTCCGGCGGCATAGGCCTCGGAATGGATATAGGAGATCTCCTTCATCTTGAGAGAGCCCTCCAGACAGATAGCATAATCAATGCCCCGCCCGATGAAGAAAACATCATGGGCATTGGCAAATTTGGAGGCAAACCACTGGAGTCTCTCCTTGTCATCTATGATCTTTTCGATCTTGTCCGGAATAGTATAAAGCTCCTCGATATAATGACCGCAGGCCTCTTCCGTGATCGTTCCGCGGACAAGACCCATTTTCAGGGTCAGAAGATACATGGCGATCAGCTGGGCCGAATAGGCCTTGGTCGTGGCCACGGCTATCTCAGGACCGGCCAGGGTATAGAAAACATGGTCCGCCTCCCGGGCGATCGAAGATCCGACCACATTGACGATGGCCAGGGTCAGGATCCCCTGTTCCTTTGCTATTTTTAAGGCTTCCTTGGAATCCGCTGTCTCTCCCGACTGGGAGATCACGATAGCCAGAGCCTTTTTACTGACCGGGAATTTACGGTAACGGAATTCCGAGGCCAGCTCCACCCGAACCGGCAGGTCCGTCAGCTCCTCCAGAACATACTGGGTCGCCATTCCCACATGCCAGGCCGATCCGCAGGCTACCACATAGATCATATCCAGGTCTTTGATCTCTTCATCGGTCAAGCCGATCTCCGAGAACTCCAGCCTGCCGTCCTTAACTACGGAATTCAGCGTATCCATGACCACCCTGGGCTGCTCATGGATCTCCTTCATCATGAAATGCTCAAAACCGCCCTTTTCCGCCGCGTCTGCAGAGAAGGTGATCTCTGTCAGTTCCTTTTTGACCACGGCTCCGTTCAGGTCATAGAAAATGGCCTGGCCCGGGATCATCCGGACCATCTCCTCTTCTTCCACATAATAGACGGAACGGGTGTAGTTAAGGATAGCCGGGACATCAGAGGCCACATAGGTCTGACCATCGGCCACTCCCACGATCATAGGGCTGCCCTTTCTGGCGGCATAGACCTCACCCGGATAATCGCTGAACATGAGGACCAGAGCGTAAGAGCCGTGGACACGGACCATGGTCTTGGCAATGGCGTCGATGGGACCGATATTATATTTGTGATAATAATAATCGACCAGCTTGACAAGGACCTCCGTATCGGTATCGCTGTAGAAACGATAGCCGTGCGTCATAAGCTTTTCCTTGAGCTCGGCATAATTTTCAATGATGCCGTTGTGGACACCGACCACGGCCGATTCGACCGTGCCGGAGCCCGACCCCCGGCAGTTGCCGGAAACATGGGGATGGGCATTGGCCTGGGAAGGTACGCCATGAGTGGCCCAGCGGGTATGACCGATTCCGCAGGTCCCCTTCAGGGAATGACCATCATCCGTCATTTCACTTAAATTCTTAAGCTTGCCCGAACATTTAACGACCTCGGCCGGATTTTCGCCATCCCTGACGCAAATACCGGCAGAATCATAGCCTCTGTATTCCAGTTTGGAAAGACCGGACAAAAGAATGGGTCCGGCCTGTTCATAGCCAGTAAAGCCAACGATACCGCACATATTGCCTGCTCCTTAAAATCTTTGGATCTGTTTAATCACATATCATACCAAACAAAGCTGCTTTTGACAACTTAGTAGTGTATGAAGTGCTGGTAGTCAAGCGTACCTGTCTTCCAGCTTCCGCCCCACTCAAAGCCGTTTTTAATAAAGAGCCGACTGCAGAGATCAGAGCCCGTTATATAGTGGCTGTTGCCTGTGGATCGGTCCAGATATGGCGCTGCATTGGAGGGTTCGTAATAGGTGATCGTGGACCCGCTGTATTCCACATAAGGATTTTCAAGAGGATTCACATCGATAGCCATGCCGTAGGCATGGTTGGAAAGGTTGGCCGAATTGGTCGCCCTCCGATAGTTGAAGGCGGCCGTATTGTCAGCTGCCACCGACGCCACATCCGTGGTCTCGGCATTTCCGGTCCAGTATTTTTCGACCAGATACATTTTTCTGATCTGGTAATTGTTTTCAAACAGCTGGCGGAAGATTGACAGGACCGATTTGGCTATCGAGGCGTTGACGATCATCTCTCCCACCTGGACCTTGCCGTCATAATTGACATGAAGGACCTTGAGATAGCGAAGAGAGCTTAAGGCCAGAGGACAGCCGACCGGATAGGATTTGCCTATGATTCGGTTATAGACGGCATCTCCCTCCTGTATGACCGAGGAGGTAAAATATTTACTGAGAGCAAGACGGCTGAAGCGGCCCTCCGGAAGGACCGTTCCGGCCTTCACATTGGCCAGAGATTTGAGACCGCCCTTATTCAGGTTGATCTGGCTTGTGATAATACCCGGCCGTCCCAGCTTGGCAGCTTCTCCGGCAAAGCAAAGCCGGATGGTACTGCCGGCTTTATCATTGATAAGATTGGCCGCAGAATTGGTGAGGCCGTAATTATTGATGAGCAGAATGGGCCGGCCCAGCAGGCCCGCATAGGCGCCGGCCACAAAATCCACGGAAAACTCTGCTTTTGATCCCATTGTGATAACGGTATTTCCCTTATAGGTGATCCCTAGGTCCTTGGAAAGCCTCTTGATCACAGCCACCGACATGTCATACCGGTTGCTCCGGGTCACACGTACCGCCTTACTGCCCAGGGCTTTTTCAGTCTTTTCCGAGATCTGGGACGTGTTTCCCAGCAGATAGACCTTATCATACTGCTTGGCGATCTTTTTTGTAGCTGAAGAAATATTGCCGTTATCATTGGCCAGAAGGACAGGCATCTGGTTCATATAGCAATAGGATAAAGCCGATAAAATATTTAAGGGTGTCTTTCCCGAGGTGATGATGCAGGCTGAGAACTTCGAGCTGTCACGCAGCTCTGTGACCTTCTGGGCCACCAGCTCGGCTGTTTTATACCGGTCCGAGCCTTTAAAGCTCTTGCTGACGATGGTCTTGACACCCAGCTTTTTAAGGGTCTGCTTGAGTTCAGACGAAAAACCGCCGCTGATGAAGGTCACCTTGGTCACCTTTTTGCCCCAGTCATCCTTTAAAAGGGTCTTAGTGGGGGCAGAAAGCGTGTTGGGATCCGTGATAAGAACAGGGCAACCCTTGACTCCTGCCAGGGAATTGGCCAGCATGGCTCCGAAGAAGTTGTCCCCGCGAACCATGATCACTTCAGACGGAATACCGGACTTCTTGGCATAAGCCAGAGCGATCTTACGTCCGGATTCATAGATATCACTCCCTGCCAGCTTGCCGGTTTTGATCTGGTCGATCGAGCCGGCTGACTCCGAGGCCTGCACCGGAACGACCGCAAAGATCATCATAAGGATGGCTGTCAGGAAGAAAAGTCTGAGTATTTTTTTCATAAGGGCAATTCCCCCGCCAGTGTCTTTAAGACCACTGTCCTTTCACATTTGTCTCTTCAGAATACCATAAATCGCAGCTTAAGTCGAATTTTGTTGAAGAGCAGAGACAGCAAAGAGGCTTTTTGCAAAGCCTCTTTGTCATCATATCTAAGTCACTGCTATCTCTTTGATGGTAAATTCATTTCCCCGAAGGAGGTAGGTCCTTTCACTTCCGCAGTGGGGACAGATCTTGCCGTGGGCCACTGTCGGATATTCCTTTTTGCAGTCCTCACAGAAGGTCACGGCCGGGATGGTCTCGACCAGAAGCTCCGCATTTTCAAGAAGCGGCTCCTTTTTGGCGGCCCACTGCCAGACATCCTTCAGGAGGTCCGGCACCACTGTCGAGACCTCTCCGATCTCCAGAGTCACCGATTCCACATGCGTCACGGCATTTTCCTCGGCCACCTTTTTGACATCGCGGACCACATAAAAGACCACGCCAAGCTCATGCATCTTTACTTATCCTTCTTGTGGGTCAGGATGCGGAAGGCGCGCTTGGCCTCATAGGGCAGGATGTATTTAAACTTATCTTCTGCCTTGACCATATTTGTGCACTCCGGATGGTCTCTCTTAAGGGAAATGGCATCGAAGGCGCACTTGGTCGTGCAGATACCGCAGCCGATGCACTTGTTGGGATCGACCACGGATACGCCGCAGCCCAGGCACCTGGAGGTCTCGATCTTGACCTGTTCCTCTGTCAGAGTCAGGTGGGCATCCTTAAAGCTCTTAGCCGGCACATCCTTGGAAAGACCGGCCTCCTGTCTCGGAGCCTTGTCATAGCTTTCGATCTGAATATCGGTCTTGTCGAGCTCGTTGAACTCCCACTTATTGCGGCCGATGCGAAGATTGCCGCCCTGAACGAATCTGTGGAGGGATTCAGCTGCAAAATGGCCCTGGGCAATGGCATCAATGGCGAACTTGGGTCCGGTCAGGACATCGCCGCCCACGAAGATATCGCTCTCGGCGGTCTGATAGGTCAGGCTGTCGGCCTGAGGACCGTTGCCTCTGCCGAGCTCGACCTTGGTATCCTTGATCAGATCGCCCCAGACGATCTTCTGGCCGATGGCGAAGATCACACGGTCGCATTCCAGATCAAGGGTCTGGCTCTCATCATAGACTGGGCTGAAACGGCCGTCCTTATCATAAACAGAGGTGCATTTGATAAAGGAAATGCCTGTCACGCCGTCCGTCCCATGAACGGCCTTGGGGCCCCAGCCGTTGATGATCTCAACGCCGTCCTCTTTGGCCTCAGCCACTTCCTCATCGGAAGCCGGCATCTCATGTTCGCCTTCCAGGCAGAGCATGGTGACCTTGGCCGCGCCGGAGCGGGCGCTCACGCGAGCCGCATCGATGGCCACATTTCCGCCGCCGACCACGACCACGCGGCCGGTGTACTCGCTGCCGCCCACATTGGCATCATGCAGGTAGGAAATGGCGGTCATGGTTCCCGGAAGGGTCTCACCCTCGATGCCGGGCAGACGGCCGGCATTGCAGCCGATGGCCACATAGAAGGCCTTATAGCCCTGGGCCCGAAGGTCCTCTAAGGTGACATCCTTGCCGACCTCCACGCCGGTGCGGAAGTCCACACCCATTTCCTTCAGGATATCGATCTCAGCCTGGATAACATCCTTTTCCAGCTTGTAGGAAGGAATGCCGTAGGTCAGCATGCCGCCGCACTTCTCTTCCTTCTCGAAGACAGTCGGATAATAGCCTTTTTCAGCCAGATAGAAGGCTGCGGAAAGACCGGCCGGGCCGCCGCCGATAATGGCGATCTTCTCCGTCCATCTTTCGTAACGTGAGGAAGGAATGACCACAGGCGGAACATATCTGGTATCGGCCTTAAGATCCTGCTCGGCAATGAATTTCTTGACAGCATCGATGGCCACGGCCTGGTCGACCGTGCCTCTGGTACAGGCATCCTCGCAGCGTCTGTTGCAGATGCGGCCGCAGATGGCCGGCAGGGGATTCTGCTTCTTGATCAGGGCCAGAGCATCCTGGTAACGGCCCATAGAGGCCAGCTTCAGATAGCCCTGAACGGCAATATGAGCCGGGCAGGCGCCCTTACAGGGAGCGGTACCGGTCTTGTGGGAATTGATACGGTTATTTTCACGGTAGTCCGGATCCCACTTGGACTCATCCCACTTGACATTGTCGGGAAGCTCCTGACGGGGATAGGTGACCTCACTGCGGTCCTTTTTGCAGAGCTTCTGACCCAGCTTGACTGCGCCGGCCGGGCAATATTCGACACAGCGGCCGCAGGCCACGCATTTTTCCTTCTCGACATGGGCCGTATAGGCCGAGCGGGACAGATTGGGCGTATTGAAAAGCTGAGAGGTACGGAGGGCATTGCAGATATTGATATTGCAGTTGCAGATACCGAAGATCTTGTTTTCGCCGTCGATATTGGTGATCTGGTGGACAAAGCCGTTTTCTTCGCCCTTTCTCAGAATCTCCATAGCCTCTTCATAGGTGATATCGTGACCCTTGTTGGTCTCACGGCAGTAATCGGCGAAATCGCCCACGCCGATGCACCAGCCGTAATCATCATCACCGCAGCCCTCATCCACGACCTTGCGGGAAGCGCGGCAGGAGCAGCGTCCCACACCGATATGACCCTCGTATTTTTTGAGCCAGTAGGACAGATGCTCCAGATCCACGGATTCATTTTCCATGGAAATGGCCTTCTCCACCGGAATGACATGCATGCCGATGCCTGCCCCTCCCGGAGGCACCATCTGGGTGATGCCGGCCAGGGGGATGTAGGTCATGCGCTCAAAGAAGGGAGCCACATCCGGGTGCTCCTTAAGGCGGGGATTGCTGCCGTCGGGCAGCTCTTCCATGTTGAAGAGCTCGGCCGAGCCGGGCACGAACATGGGCAGCATATAACGTCTCTCGGACTGAGGAGCCGTTCTGCCGTTATGATCATAATGATAGCCGTAATCATATTCCAGAATACCGATATAGGACATCTCGTCCAGCAGCTTCTGGAAGGCCTCCTCACCGGACTTGTCGATCTTGTTCATCTGACAAAGCGCAGCAAAGGTATAGGGGTGACGGACATCCATAGTCAGGGCCACATCGGCCATCTCATCCGTCAGAAGATCACGAAGGCCCCAGTATTCCGGGTCATCGGATGTGATGCCCTTGAGCTTATGGGCAGCCACGTCGGTGATCTTTTTACCGAGCTTTAAGATCTTCTTACTGGGATTTGCTTCGCCCTTGTGTCTGGGTGTAAAGGGGGCGGTTGACTTGACGACTTCCTCTTTTGCCATATCTCTATCCTCTCATCCTTGTGATCTGCTGCGAACGGCCGGGATCTTTTCAGCCTGACCCATGCTATTAAGACCGCTGACAGCTATAAAATCATACTATTAAGAATTATACAAAAAAATCCGCGGTTTGAAAACCGCGGATCGCATATTTGTCAATAATTTATCAGCTTTCGGATCAAAGGCTGCGAGTCCTCATGATGTAATCATAGGTCTTGCGGACATTGTTGGTCTGGATGTACTCCATGCACTCCGGCTGTCCGATGTCGACCGGGCAGCGGTCTGCGAAGTTGATGCGCTCAACGCACTCTTCCTTGGACCAGCCCTTGTTGATGCCCTCGGAGACAGCAGCAAGCCAGTCATAGAGGAACTGCTTGTTCTCGGCGATGGCTTCCTTGCCCTTGACAGGACCATGGCCCGGGATGCAGTAATCGACATCGAGACCGTTCATCCAGTCAAGGCTTCTGAAGAGGTCATCGAAATCGGCGCTGTGCAGCCAGATCTGGCAGTCATTGAAGAGGTTATCGCCCACGAAGACGCAGCGCTCTTCCGGCACATAAACAGAGGTCTGCTCCGGAGAATGACCCGGGGTATGATAGCACTCAAAGGTATGATCGCCCAGCTTGATGGTCAGTCTCTCGCTGAAGGTGATGTCGGGTCTGGCGATGATGTAATCCTCTTCTGAGGGCATACGATCCAGAGCGGTCGGATCCTGTCTCTCAATGATATCCACATTATAATCATGTGTGGTCATGTTGAAGGCGGGCGGGATCTTGAAGAAGGAATCGTTGATCTTCTCCTGGCCGATGATGGTGGCGCCGGCCTTCTTCAGCCAGTGATTGCCGAAGATGTGGTCGATATGGGACTCGGTGTTGATGAGGTAACGGATCGGGCCGCAGTTTTCCTGAGCAAAGGAGATCATCTGCTCAAGATTTGTGATCCACTGAGCGGTATCGATAAAGACAGCGCCCTCACTGGTGAAGACCATGCTGGGATCGCAGCCGCGGATCTGGGTTTCGGTATAGACATTCTTTGTAATCTGTTCCATTTTTTTACCTCGCTGTGATTGGGATAATGTATGGTATCTGATAAAATTTTATCATCGCTATTATGCACTGTCAACATGACCCAAGGGGGTTCTGGCACTCTTTTCTGTACAATTTTACCATAAAATTGTACTTTATTTCGTACAAAGCCCGAACCTGTCAGGCCAGGTCCTATTCCTCGAACTGACTCCTGTAAAGCTCATAATAGAAGCCCTTCTTCTCAAGCAGGCTCTTATGATCCCCCTGCTCAATGATGTGTCCGTCCTTCATGACCAGGATCAGGTCTGCGCTCCGTATGGTGGACAGGCGGTGTGCTACGATAAAGCTTGTCCGGCCCTCCATAAGCCTGTCAAAGGCCTCTTGGATCAGAAGCTCGGTACGGGTATCGATAGACGAGGTGGCCTCATCCAGAATAAGCATGGGCGGATGGCAGAGCATGACCCGGGTGATGCAAAGAAGCTGCTTCTGTCCCTGGGACAGGGAGCCGCCGTCCTCTCCTATCACCGTATCATAGCCTTGGGACAGCCTGCGGATGAATTCATGGGCATGGGCTGCCCTGGAGGCTGAGAGCATTTCTTCATCAGTCGCCTCCGGCCTGCCCATCTTGATATTGTCCCGGATGGTCCCGGCAAAAAGATAGGTATCCTGAAGGACCATACCATAGCCGGCCCGAAGGGAATGACGGGTGATCTCCCGGATATCCTTTCCCGAAACGAAGATCGAGCCCTTATCCACATCATAAAAGCGCATGAGCAGGTTGATAAGGGTAGTCTTGCCGCAGCCGGTCGGTCCGACGATGGCGATCTTCTGTCCCGGCCTGACGGAAAGAGAAAGGTCTTCGATCAGGCTGACCTCGGGATCGTAGGAAAAGGCCACATGATCCAAAGACACACTGCCGTCTGCCTCCCCAAGTTCCTTATCGGCCTCCGGAACCTCCGCCTCCTCTTCGATCAGTTCAAGGACTCTGGCCGCGCAGGCCAGGGCATTCTGAAGTTCTGTGATGACAGCCGAAATGTCGTTAAAGGGCTTGGTATACTGGTTGGCATAGCTTAAGAAGCAGGACAGCGAGCCGACGGTGATCCCGCCGCTTATGGCAATGAGAGCGCCGACCACCGCCACGCCGGCGTAGACGATGGCATTGACAAAGCGGGTGCTGGGATTGACCAGGGAGGAATAGAAGGTGGCCTTAAAGGAATAGGTCCGAAGCCGGCCGTTGATCTCATCAAAGCGCTCCTGGGTCTCAGCCTGCCGGCTGAAGGCCTGGACCTCTTTTTGTCCCATGATCATCTCGTCGATCAGGGCAGTCTGCTCTCCCCTTGTCTCGGACTGGGCCCGGAACATGGCATAGCTTCTTTTGGCAATAAAACGGGCTACCAGCAGAGACATAGGTGTCAGGACGATGACCACAAGGGCGATCAGAACATTGACCGACAGCATAAAGCAGAGGGTGCCGATGATGGTGAGAAGACCCGTAAAGAACTGGGTAAAGCCCATGAGAAGGCCGTTTGTGAACTGGTCCACATCGGCGATCATGCGGCTTGTGATCTCTCCGCTCTTGTGAGA